>Ga0255052_10000030_pt1 | contig 88702 bp, 81 predicted proteins | sample JV7_2_21_MG_FD_188632 | JGI IMG/M metagenome (GOLD analysis project Ga0255052, IMG submission 188632) | Seawater microbial communities from Jervis Inlet, British Columbia, Canada - JV7_2_21 | ecosystem: Environmental > Aquatic > Marine > Inlet | place: Canada: British Columbia | collected...
CTGACGGTTCGCACCCGCTCTCAAGGCGGCGTTTCGTTGCTTCAGCGCCCGCCGAAAACGACGCCAGCGATCGAGATAACCATGTTCCACGTGGAACGCGATCCAGTCGATGTAGCGCCGCCGATCATCGGGACCTCCGGCAATCAGCTTGTGAACATCAGGATCTATTACCTGTAGCGGCAGCGTCTCGGCAAGCGCAGCTGCCGAATTTCTCTTTTCCCCGTCTGCATGAACCTCCAGACCCGCCCGGCTATTCCGCACACCCAATGAGACCTCGCGGGTACCGGTGTCCACCCGACCGAACAACAGGAATTGATCAGCCGCATGTCTGATCAGTTCACAACTGGATGCGCCGCGGAACGACCGTCCCCGACCCAGATAGCCGGCCGCCTCCAGGATGCTGGTTTTCCCGGAGGCGTTCGGTCCATAGATGAGATTGTTCCCAGAGCAAAATTCCAGCTCTGCAGACTCGAGGCAGCGAAAATCCGTGCATTTAAGGCTTTTCAGTGCCAAGCGAGCAAATCGGCCCTACAGTCGCATCGGCATGACGACGTATTTACAATCGTCTTTGCCCGGCTCCCGCAACAAACAGCTCGAGTTACCGTCAACCAGGGCAAGAGACACGCTATCGGATTCGATAGCAGCGAGAGCATCCAGAAGATAGTTTACGTTGAAGCCGATTTCGATTTCCTCCCCGCTGTACTCAATTTCCAGCTCCTCCTCGGCCTCCTCTTGTTCCGGATTATGCGCTTGCAGAACCATCCCGTTCTCACGAATTATCAGCCGGATACCACGATACTTCTCATTAGAAAGAATTGCCGTACGTTGAAGTGCGCTTCGAAAAAGACCCCTGTCCGCAGAGAGCGCATTGCTGGTGTCTTGCGGGATCACGCGCTCATATTCCGGAAATCGGCCATCAATCAACTTGGATGTAAACCTTATACCCTCGAGCTGGATTCGAACATGATTACTGCCGAGTTCGATCTTCAGGTCCCCATCTGCCCCCATCAACCGCTGCAATTCCAGCACGCCCTTCCTTGGCACGATAACCTGCTGATCCGGCATCTTCCCTTGGTCGAGTTCAACCTCACAAAGTGCAAGCCGGTGTCCATCGGTTGCCACCGTTCGTAACGATTTCCCCCCCGTCTCCAGCAAAAGTCCGTTCAGGTAATAACGAACATCCTGCTGCGCCATAGAGAAATGCGTTTTCTCAAGTAGTTTTGCCAGCGCTGATTGCGAAACAGAAATGCTCTGCCCCGCGTTAATATCATCAACCGTCGGAAACTCTGCCGCAGGCAAAGTCGTCAACGAAAACTTACTCCTTCCTGACTTAACACTGAGCTTCTCGCCGCTCTGACTTATGGATATCGCGGCGTCTTCCGGCAGCGCCCGGCAAATATCCAGGAGTTTTCTTCCCGGGACGGTGACTTCGCCTGGTGCCTCTACCTGCACTTCAGCGACAGCAACCAGTTCTACTTCGAGATCTGTTGCTGTAACCGAAACTTCTCCTCCTCTTGCTACAAGCAAAACGTTTGCGAGGATAGGCATCGTTTGCCTTCGTTCAACAACGCCAATAACTGCTTGTAAGGGTTTCAACAGCGCCTCGCGCCCAGCGGTTAACTTCATCAATTCCACCTGTTAATAAATATTGGAAATAACTCTATTATTGTTATTATTAGTCGAACCAGGTCTTGTGGATAACTTTTTAAACACGTTAAAAAACAATAACTTATATTCACATTTCACGTCATCAAAAGACGGTATTTCTATCTGACCGCCTGTGTACTAGCTGTGGATAAAATTGCCCGAAAGGTTTATTCACTACTTATCCACATCATCCTGTCAATGTTCTTAACAGGTTGACGAAATCTTCGTCGATGCGCTTTTCTGTCTCTCGAAGGGATGCAATTCTTCTGCAGGCATGCAGGACCGTTGTATGATCCCGGCCGCCGAAAGCATCTCCTATCTCTGGCAAGCTATGGTTGGTCAATTCCTTTGCAAGCGCCATGGCAATCTGCCTCGGTCGTGCTATTGACCGGCTTCGCCGCTTCGAAAGAAGGTCGGCGACGCGAAGTTTAAAATAGTCCGCAACGGTCTTCTGAATATTTTCTATGGAAACAAGTCTGTCCTGCAAAGCTAATAGATCCCGCAATGCTTCTTTCGCAAAGTCCAGGTTGATTGGTCTGCCAGTAAAAATGGAATTGGCGATAACCCGTCGCAATGCACCTTCAAGCTCGCGGACATTGGACCGAATTCGTTTCGCGATAAAGAAAGCAACTTCGTCTGGAAGATTGGCGCCCTCAAGGGCCGCCTTACTCTTCAGGATGGCGACGGAGGTTTCGAGCTCCGGCGGCTCAATGGCGACCGTCAGGCCCCAACCAAATCGAGACTTCAACCTTTCTTCCAGCCCATTAACCTCTTTCGGGAAACGGTCGCACGTAAGGATGATTTGCCGTTGTCCCTCGAGCAGCGCGTTGAATGTATGGAAAAACTCTTCCTGGGAACGCTCTTTGCCAGCGAAAAACTGAATATCATCAATCAGCAACGCATCAAGCGAACGATATAGACGTTTAAAATCCGAAATGGTGTTGTGTTGCAGTCCCCTGACCATGTCACCAACGAAGCGCTCCGAATGGACGTAGCTAACGCGGGCCCCCGGGTTCTTGCTTAGCATGGTATTGCCAATAGCCTGCATCAAGTGCGTTTTGCCGAGCCCGACGCCGCCGTAAATGAACAGCGGGTTATAGGATTTCCCGGGATTTTCGCCGACCTGGAACGCCGCCGCCCTGGCCAGCTGGTTGCTCTTGCCTTCTACAAAATTGTCAAAACTAAAGTCCGGATTGAGCCGGCTGACTACGGGCTCCCCAGTCGATGGCCTGGGCGGCCGTGGCTGGCTTATGGCGGGTGCAGAATGAATCTGGCGCGATCCAACCTCAACAACAACCTGGTTGGCGCTGCCAGCGCCATCAATTATTTCCTCGATTCGGCCGAGGTAGTGCTGATTCAGCCAGTCTACGACAAAGCGATTCGGTGCGAGCAGCTTCAGGACAGTGCCGTCTTCGACGGCCTGCAAAGGACGAATCCATGTGTTGAACTGCTGCTCCGGCAATTCAGCCTGGAGGTCGCGCACACAGCGATTCCAAAGATTCGTTTCCGCCTGCAAGAAAGTCCCCGAAGCTATAAGCTTCTTTAGTCGTTGTTGTCAATCGGTGAGACCGGGCAGTCTATACCGTCTAACGGGCCTTCGCCAGACAGGACAAACCGCATAAGAAGGCGGCCCCGGCGCCAAATTCGATCGATTTCCAATAGCGCGTATAAGGCCTTATTCTATTGACAGAAAAGAGGGTCCCGCGTACCCTTGCCGACCTTCTTGAGGGTGGGCAAATATCCCGCCAACAATACGCCAAGCGCCTTTAAAGCGCGCAAACAGAATTTAGCCAGGTGGCACCCAAATGAAACGAACATTTCAGCCCAGCACATTGAAGCGGGCTCGAACGCATGGATTCAGAGCGCGGATGGCAACAAAAGCCGGTCGTCTCGTATTAAAGCGCCGTCGCGCAAAAGGTCGGACCAAGCTCACGCCGTAGGGCGTACAAGCTTGTGGCCACAGAAGCTACGGAAAAAAATATAGCATCGGACAGCAACTTAGACAGCCGCTTCAGACGTCGAAGCCGGCTTGCCGACAAACCCTCCTTTGGTCGCGTCTTTAAGGGTGCCGACCGCAGCCGCGACAACATGTTTACCGTTCTCTACCGGCCAAATGGCACAGACGAGCCACGACTGGGCCTTGCGATCGGCAAGAAAAACTGTCGGCTCGCAAGTGGTCGAAACCGACTGAAACGAATTATCAGAGAGTCGTTCAGGCACCATCAGAACGACTTGCCCGGACTGGACATTGTCGTGCTGAACCAGCCGGCAGCAGCTCGAGCGAACAACGACGTTTTGTTTGGCAGCCTTCAGTCCCACTGGCAAAGATGCTGTCGCCAATCGTCAGACGAGGCAGGAAAGAGCTAAATGGACAATCAACGGCTGCTCATTTGGGCAACATTCGGCATGTTGCTGTGGATGACCTACCAGGCCTGGGTCATGGACTACGGTCCGGCCGCTGTTGATCAGGAACAGACACCGGCTGGGCAGGTCGAAACGGCCGCGCCAGACGATGGTGGAATTCCCGCGCTGCCGCAGGACGAGGGCGACGCACCCACGTTGACAAGCTCAGATTCGGCGCCGGCGCTTGATGCGCCGCCAGAAGCGGCAGCAGGCACCGCAGCGTCGGTTATCCACGTCCAGACCGACGTGCTCGACGTCGACATCAGCACAGTTGGTGGCACGCTGACCCGCGCAAACTTGCTTCGCTATCCCGTCAGCAAAGATCAGCCAGACAAACTGGTAGAGTTGCTAAGCCCCGGCGCGACCGAACACGGGCTGATCCGCACCGGCCTGAACGACGCCAGCGAGAATGAAAAGGCCGATCACAATGCCGTCTATTCCAGCGACAGGTCTGAATATGTGCTCGGAAGCGGCGATGAGATTGTTGTGCCGCTTACCTGGAGAAATGAGCAGGGCGTAACGGTCGAAAAGACGCTTACGTTTACTCGCGGCAGCTATCGGATCGACATCAGTCAGCGCCTGATTAACGATAGCGACGCGGCATGGAGCGGGGCTGATTACGCCCAGATCCGACGCCGCTCCCGCGCCGTCGAACGCTCAATGTTTAATGTCGATTCGTATTCGAGTGACGGACCGATTATCTATGACGGTGAAAAGTCCGAAAAGCTCGATCGTGATGACCTCCTGTCAGATGGGCCGTTTGCGATCAAAGCAACCAGTGGCTGGATAGGATCTATCCAGCACCACTTCCTGAGTGCAGTGGTGCCGCCGGCAGAAGGTCAATATAACTACAGCGTTTCGGTAAGCGGCAATATATCGACAGCCAGCCTGATACAGACCCCAACCGTCAACGTTGCGCCGGGCGACGAACACACATTTGAAACGACCGCGTTTGTTGGCCCAAAGTTGCAGGCGCAACTGGAAGAAATTGCCGATAGCTTAAAGTTAACCGTCGACTACGGCTGGCTGACTATAATCTCGCAGCCGCTGTTCTGGCTCCTGAGCAAAGTCTATTCCTTTGTTGGCAACTGGGGCCTCGCTATTATTTTCGTCACCATTCTGATCAAGGCCGCGTTCTACAAGCTAACCGAAGCGAGCGGCCGATCGATGGCGAAAATGCGTGAAATTCAGCCGCGCATGAAATCGCTGCAGGATCGTTACAAGGATGATCGCCAGGCCCTAAGCCAGGCGATGATGGAACTCTATAAACGGGAAAAGGTTAATCCGGCAGCGGGCTGTTTGCCCATTCTGATCCAGATGCCGTTTTTCCTGGCGTTCTACTGGGTGCTTCTCGAGAGCGTGGAAATGCGCCAGGCGCCATTTGCCTTCTGGCTGACTGACCTGTCGTCACGCGATCCTTACTTCATCCTGCCAATCATCATGGGGGCCGCAATGCTGGGACAGCAGCGGCTCAATCCAACGCCAGGCGATCCGGTACAGGCGAAGGTGATGCAGGTTATGCCCATCGTCTTTACAGCGTTCTTTGCGTTCTTCCCATCGGGACTGGTGCTCTACTGGGTGACGAATACTTTGTTGTCCATCGCACAGCAGTGGTACATCAACAAAGTGGTTCATGAGGCGGCCACCGCGCGCAAGGGCAACAAGAAGACCCGGGACAAACCGAAGTCCTGAAGCAAAGGTCCGCATGAACGAAGCGCCGGACTACATTAAAGACACGATCGTTGCCGCAGCGACGCCGCCGGGTAAGGGAGGCATTGGGGTGGTTCGACTATCGGGCGTCGATGCTGAAAGAATCGCGACAAAGATGGTTGGCGATCTGCCGCACGCCCGGGTCGCGACATCCGCGACCTTTCTTGATGCAGATGAGTCACCGATCGATTCAGGGCTGGTGATTTACTTTCCTGAGCCAGGGTCGTTCACTGGTGAGACCGTTGTGGAACTACAGGGCCATGGTGGCCCCGTCGTGATGTCCTTGCTGGTTCAGGCGGCGATCGATCTCGGCGCCCGAAGAGCCGAACCCGGAGAGTTTTCACAACGCGCGTTTCTGAATGACAAGCTTGACCTGGTGCAGGCAGAGTCAATCGCTGACCTGATTGAGTCCGGCACGACACAGGCCGCAAGAGCAGCACACCGATCGTTGAGTGGCGCATTTTCAAAATCAGTTGACGCTCTCGCGGAAAAACTTGTTCATGTCAGGCTACACGTCGAAGCAGCGATAGATTTTCCGGAGGAAGAAATCGATTTTCTCTCGGACGCGCGACTCGTTGAGCAGCTGGAGGAATGTGACCAGGAATTCGCCACGCTGCAAAAACAGACGTCTGCGGGGCGCGTTCTTAGAGATGGTTTTCAAATCGTTATTGCCGGAAAACCAAACGCAGGGAAGTCGAGCTTGATGAATCTCCTGAGCGGAGAAGACGCAGCCATTGTCACAGAATATGCAGGCACGACACGTGACATCCTGCGTGAACAAATCGACATCGACGGACTCGCCGTAGAGTTAGTTGATACCGCAGGGCTGCGCGAGAATCCGGACGAGATTGAAGCAGAGGGAATTAGGCGAGCCAGGGAGGCGCTCAGAAATGCGGATGCCGCGCTGTTCATTCAGGATGCAACCCTTGGCGATGACAGCGCCGATCATGAGTTGCCCGACGGCATTCCGGTTGTTGTTCTAAGGAACAAGATCGATGTCAGCGGCGACTTGCCCGGGGTCGTTCCGGGGGTCAGGCAATCGATGCCGCTGGTCCTGAATGTGTCCGCGAAAACAGGGGCGGGCGTCGACGCCCTTCGCGAGACGATCAAAAAACTGGCGGGTCATGAAGGTGCCGGTGTTGGTGCTTTCACGGCCAGGAAACGTCACGTTGATGCGTTGACTGATGCGGCACGGCACTACCGCGCGGGTCGGCAGGCGCTCGAAAAAGATAAAGCTGGAGAGCTCCTGGCCGAAGAGCTACGGCTCGCCCAGGAGTCGCTGGGAAGCATTACCGGCGAGGTCACCAGCGACGATCTTCTTGGGCGGATATTCTCCGAATTCTGCATCGGAAAATAAGCGCGAATGCCGTTGTTTTTCAGCAACAGGCTGCAATTCGCGGACAAGCAAACCGGAACTGGCTCACGGTTTTGATGTTACGTAGTCCACAATTACGGCAAATAATGGCGTGCTGTGAACCAAGACGTTCGAAAATCCTCAAATGAGGGTAGTTTGCAACCGTGCGGTACAAACCACGAAAATTTCTTGGGCAAATTTAGGAGAGCGTCATGTTGCGTTCAGTACTTATCGTTTTACTTGTTGCGTTTTCAGCGTCTGTTAGCGCACAAGGAGTTAACTACAACTATGTACAAGGCTCGTATGGTCGAGTGGATCTCGACGATGCGGTTATCGACGTAGACGGCGATGGTTTTGGAATAAGCGCGTCGTTCGCCATCGACGAAAATTTCCATATATTTGGCGAATACCAGACAGCAGATATGGATTTTGGTGTTGACCTGAATCTGATGGAACTCGGTGCCGGGTATCACACCGACATTTCGCCAAACCTGGATGTCTATGCAAACCTGGGTTACATCAACCTTGAAGCCGATGCAGGGCCGCTTGGGTCATCGGATGAAGACGGTTTTTCGGTTGGCCTTGGTCTGCGAGGCGCGGTTAGCGACGCGGTTGAATTATTCGGCGGCCTCGACTACATCGACTTTGATGACTCAGACAGCGAAACGCGTGCAAACGCAGGCTTCGTTTTGAGTCTCACTGAAACATGGGGTGTTGGTCTCAAGGTGAGCCTCTGGGACGATGTGAACATCTACCAGCTGAATGCGCGACTGTATTTCGAATAAGGTCTTACCAACAAAAATTCTTGAGCCCCGCCGCGTGCGGGGTTTCTTTTGGTTAAAGACCAGCGCTCTTGGCGTTCGCGTCCGAAATGCCGATTTTTTCCAGCAGCGCCCCCCAGCGCGGGTCACTGTGCATCGGGTCAAGAGCGCTGTACATGCGGATTTCGACAAGCTCGTCGTCATGTTCGTCGTATGCTATCTCAAGCCACTCGAAGGCGGCGTCAAAATCGCCCCGATAGGCATGTACAGTCGCGATTTGTACGACATTGCCACCGCTTTCGTTCATAAACTCTATTGCCGTGTCTGATTCCGCGTCACGACCGAGATCGTACAAAACCAGCGCCGAACCCCACGCGCCGCCGGAGCCACCCAACTGTTCAAACCGATCAAGCGCAGCCTCTGCGTTTCCAACCCCGAGCTGGTGCCAGGCGGCCATGAATCTGAACCAAGTGGATTCCTCGTCAATTTGCCGCATTCTATCGATCAGGCCGCCCATTTCATCGATACGATTCATGCCGAAATAGGAGCCGGACAGGTTGGCCAACACCGCCATCGCGAGCGGGTCACTCACGAGCGCTTCTCGATATAGCGAAATCATTGAATCGCGCCTTCCAAACATGCCGTTCAGGACCGCATAGGCATTCAGAATACTTGCGTTTCCTGGCTCCAGTCTGCGGGCTTCCGCCAACAGCACTGCTGCCTTTTCGAAATCCCAGTCTGCATACATCGCCAGCCAGCCGAGATTAGACAGCGCGCGCGCATGTTGCGGATCAATCTTTAACGCTCGCTCGGCTGATGCCTTCGCGCGGGCGAATCCCTCGGCGGTGGGTACATGTTTGTTCCCGACCTGGTTGGTCTGTACTGTGCCTAACTCAACCCAGGCTTCTGCATATTCAGGGTCGATTGCAAGCGCCTGCGTAAGCAGCGCGACGGCTTCTTCGAAACCCTCTTTTGAAGCCCTGTCAGCGGCAACCTTGCTCTGTAGATAAAGCGAATAGGCCTCCGGGTCAGTCACCCGGGCATGGGGTACCTCACCAAGTAGCGTGATTTTCAGCGCATCGACCACCGCCGCGGCAATTTCATCCTGAATCGCGAACACATCCGTTAGTGTTCGGTCCCATGTGTTCGACCAGAGATGGAATCCATCGGAAGCTTTGATCAATTGCGCCGTGATGCGAATTTCATCACCCGATTTTCTGACACTGCCCTCGAGCACGTGTGCAACCTTAAGTTTGAGGGCGATTTCCTCAATATCTGCGTCGGTTCCTTTAAAGCTGAAAGCACTTGTTCGTGCGGCGACCTGTAGTTCGGGAATCTTGGCCAGAAGATTCAGAAGTTCTTCTGAAAGACCGTCGGAGAAATACTCGTTTTCCTGATCGGCGCTCATATTTACAAACGGCAACACGGCGATCGATTGATCCGACGCGGTGGGTTCTTCCGGCGCTGTAGCTACAACCTGATCGCCTGGCGCTGTTGCTTCCGGGATGAAGCGATCGGCGATCAGCGCACTCAGTGACAACAGCATCAAAATAATGACGGCTGTGTTGAGCTTCTTGGTAGTGTGCGCGGTGATGGACTCGTCACGCTCGACCTCGGATTCTTTCTTCAAACCCTCAGGAGTAATTTCGTATGCCCACGAGAACAGCACAACCAGCGGGAAACCGATTGCAAGCAATAGAATAATCAGGCGACCGACAGATATCGGCAGGCCGAGGAGGGAAATGCCGACGTCGGCAACCTGCATGATGAGCCAACTGGCTACCAGGTACAGGAGCGCTACACGAAAGACGTTGCGGCGCTTAAGTTCGGAGAATATCGACATGTCAGCCTGAACGTTGGTACCAGCCAACCATCATGGCGAAAAGCACCAAATTGTCAATATTTCAGGGGCTTATGTCAGACGCGGAATGACCGCATTATCCAAAAGGCGCTCATTCATCTATTGCTTCTTCCGGGAGCTTCTCCTTGTACTGCCTGTACGTCACGCTGATGAAGTGGTATGCAATTACGATCCAGATAATGAAAAGGACGCCACCCGGCGCGAAACTGCGAACGGTGATCATTGATACCAGATAGTCCGCGAGTATCGCGAGAGACACAAAACTCAAGGTCGCGTTGAAAGTGAATGAATCGAAAAGCTCAGAAAATTTGCTCAATTCACCGCTCCTTTTTAGTCACACCCGGCACATGAGCCGGAAGGAGAATTGATAGTTTCAACCCTGTCAACCGATGTCGATACGCAATGACCGCTTCTGAGGCTTGGCGGCCACTCAAAGCGACCGTTTCGCCGTTATCCCAACAGGCCTTCGCGGCGGTACAGGCGGGCACATATCCAGGTGAGCAGACCACCGATAATGAGAGTGCCACCGACCGAAACGGCCACGTGCATCATATTCAGGGGCTCATTCTTGATGAGGCCGACGAGCAACAGGTGCTGACTTAGTGATGGCACGAACATCAATGCCGTGCTTGGGCGAACCATCAGGATCGAAACGACGAGAATCGGCATTGTCGGCGCAAGCAACACAACGCTGACCCAGGTCTGTGCTTCCTTGAAGCTCTTTGTGAACGAAGCGACCAGCGTCATCAACGACGCGCCAACCAGCGCAAACGGAACCAGCAGCAGGAATGCCGTCAGCACAACCAGCGGGCCAAAGTTCGGTGTCATGCCGAGCTCCTGTAACGGCATGAACTTCAGCGTGAAGTGGAAGCAGATCAGGCTTAAAGAAAGAGAGATCGCCATGAACAAACATGCCGCCATGATCTTGCCAAAGATCAGGTGATCGCGTTTTACGGGCAAGCACAGCAAGGGCTCAAGCGAGCCACGTTCCCGCTCGCCCGCCGTTGCGTCAATCGCCAGGTTCATGCCGCCGGTCAGCAACGCAAATATGAAGAAATAACTCAACATGCCCAATAAGATTGCAGATCGTCCGCTTGGCGTGGACACATCAACTTCGTCGACATTCAACGGCCGCATGACCATTGGGCTAACGCCACGAAGCGTCAGCCGCATCATAGCGATCTGCTGGCCGTATTCTCGCAGTGCGCGTGTTGCGCGCCGTGTTTCACGCTCCGCCTGGGTGTTGGCCTGATCGGTGATGACCTCGACGGTCGCCGGAATCATCTCCGCGAGATCTTCACCAAATGATTCAGGGATGACGACAACGACATCATGATCGCCGTTACTGACACCATCAATCGCTTCTTCACGTGTTGCCGGCCCGTCGACGATGTTGATGTTGTTGCTCTCAAGATACGTGATCAGGTTTGGAGCGTGCTCACTACCGATAATCGGCAGGTCAAGCGGCTCACTGGCATCGCTGAGAGATTGTTTGACCGAAAGGTTGATAACGAACGCGAACAGGATGGGCCCGAACAAGGGCCCCATCAATAGCGCTGACAAAAGTGTGCGTCGGTCACGGAAGTTGTCAGTAACTTCTTTTACGAAAACGTTTCGGATGGTGCTCATGACGCCGGTTCCACCATCGCAATCGCTTTGACAAAAGCGTCCTCGAGATCATCACAACCGGTCGCGTTGCGTATGCCCTCGGCGGTGTCATGCAACGCCACCCGCCCCTCGGCAATGATGACGATTTCATCGCAGAGTGCGGCGACCTCCTGCATGACGTGGCTCGAAAAGAGCACGCACTTGCCAGCGCGCTTGAGTTGACGAATCAGTTCACGCAGTGAGCGCGTTGCCATTACGTCAAGGCCGTTGCTCGGCTCGTCGAGAATGACATTCTGTGGGCCATGAACAAGAGATCGCGCCAGCGAAACTTTGGTTCTCTGTCCCTGGGAAAAGCCCTTGGTGCGACGATCGGCGAAGTCATTGATGTCCAGCTGGTCGATAACTTTCTGAACGGCGTCGTCGATCGCTTCTCCGGGCATGTCGTAAAGCTTGGCGTAGTAGGCAATATTTTCACGTGCAGTGAGGTGCGGATAGAGGCCCGAACCGTGCGGCAATGTGCCGATTCGTGCACGCGCGGCGAGGCTGTCAGTAACGACATCGACACCGTCGATGGTGGCGGATCCGGAGTCCGGTTTAAGCACGGTGTACAACACCCGCAAGGTCGTCGATTTTCCGGCACCATTCGGTCCGAGCAACCCGGTGATCTTGCCGTTGTCGGCTTCGAAAGAGATGCCCTGGACGGCTTTTACTTCGCCGAAGGACTTGTGAAGATCTTCCACCCTTATCATGGCGACGGCCCCGCGAAATCGAGGAAAAAGGGCATAGCATGGAGCCTCTCCATGCACTCTGTTTCCAGCCCCTCGATGCTGGCTGTATCGACAAAGTCACCGATGATGTCTGAAACACAACCGCGCGGCGCCTGCCCATGGCCCTGTTTCTTACCGGTAAGATGCAGCGCATTGCCGAGATCGACCGCGGCCATATCGCCGTATGCGGGCGGCGTTATCGGGTCTGCCTCGCCGGACAATAACAGCACCGGAACATCTGATGACACGGCAGTTTTGAACTCGTCGTCGATGACACCCTTCGGCCACACGGAGCAAATAGCATCAAGGGCATCGAGCTGGATTGGGCCCATGTATGTTGCATCCAGTGCGTCTCGCGTAATGTCCTCACCTTCGAAATAGGGCGCGTCTTCTGTGCAAACGACAGCGTTGTGCATGCCAATGCTCAACGCGTCAGCCATGTTTTCAGCAATCATCATGAACTGTGCCGCAAGCGGTGTGTAATTTTCGTTCACGGCCTGATTGATGAGCAGGGGCATCAACGCAACAGAACTCGGGTGGTAACTCAAGAGTCGAAGTGCGCCGGCCATTTCCATGTCGCTGAAGCGAACCTCCTCCGGCAGCCCGGTGACCGGGTTGGCGATCATGATCGTGACGGGTTCATCAGCTAGTCTTGTCTTGAGTCCGGCAAAAGCACTGCGAATATTCGGAAAGCGTTTGTTGCATGGTGGGCTTTCAGCGCAACGATCGAATATTGAATCGAGCGTGCTTTGCGCTTTTGTTGCAATAGCGGGCCCGAGCGCAATTTGCGGTGCGACCACACCATCGAGTACGACGGTTCGCGTAGATTCTGGATAGCGGCGAAGAAAATGTTGTGCAACACGCGTGCCGTAGGAAATTCCATAAAGATTAAACTGGCTGTAGCCCAGGGCGACTCGCAGTGCTTCGAGATCTTCCACAGCTACACTGGTCGTGAAGAACCGCGGATCGTGCGGGAGCAACTCAAGGCACGCCTCTGTTTGCGCAATGGTGTCCTCGCGGGAGAAGCGACCCTCAATAATTTCTTCGTCAGCTTCGCATTGCATGGGCGCGGACCGGCCGGTGCCACGCTGGTCGATCAACACGATATCACGACTGCGCCGCACGGCCTCAAATGCATTGGCCGTTGCCGCATAGAACTCAGTTGACGCCTGGCCCGGCCCACCAGCAATAGGCACCAGGGGATCCGGATTCGGCTCCAGATTGAGCGCAGGGACGACCGCCACGAACAGTTCAAGGGTCGCTGAATCGGGATCTGCCGGATTTTCGGGTCGCTCGAGGGTGCCGCAACGGGCCTTAATGCCGGGGAAACCTTCTCCTGCGCGGATTCGGCAATCCTCCAGCGCGAGCGTAGGGATGAGCGCTTGCTCCTGAGATGAGGCGGGTACTGCAGGCGTCAGAATGAGCGGCATCGCCGCTAATACAAGGAGGTTCTTCAAGTTGGGATCCGAGGTTCAATGGCGCCGCTATATTCCGGAATAGGCCGAAATAAGTAAAGGGTTATAGCGCTCACGGACCTGTCCGACTAGAATGGCGCACCCTGAAAACTGATCAATTTTTGAGCAATGTCCGCAGATTCCACATTTGACGTCATCGTTGTGGGCGGTGGCCACGCCGGTACGGAAGCAAGCCTTGCTGCCGTACGGGCGGGTGCGCGGACCCTTCTTATTACCCAGAACATATCGACGCTGGGGCAAATGAGCTGCAACCCGGCAATCGGTGGCATCGGCAAGGGCCACCTGACCCGGGAAATCGATGCGCTCGGCGGGGCGATGGCGCAAGCAATAGACCAGGCCGGCATCCAGTTTCGAACGCTGAATTCCAGCAAGGGGCCGGCGGTTCGTGCCACGCGTGCCCAGGCTGATCGGGTACTCTACCGGCAGGCCATTCGCACGATCCTGGAAAACCAGCCGGGCCTCTCTATCTTCCAGCAGTCTGTCGAAGACCTCATTGTCGAAAACGATCGCGTGGCAGGCGTAGTTACGGGGCTGGGACTGAGATTTTTTGCGCCAGGCGTTGTTCTGGCGGTTGGCACTTTTCTTGGTGGGCGAATTCTTATTGGCAACAGCGAAAAGTCCGGCGGCCGGGCAGGAGACCCGCCATCGAACCGTCTCGCTGAGCGCTTACGCGACATGCCGTTCCGTGTTGCACGCCTGAAGACCGGTACGCCACCACGGGTCGACGGCAAAACACTTAACTACGACGTGATGACAGAGCAGCCGGGCGATGAGCCAGTGCCGGTTTTTTCATTCCTCGGCAAGCGTGCTGATCATCCACGACAAATCAGCTGTCACATCACGCACACGACCGAGGAGACGCACGACATCATTCGTGGCTCGCTGTCGGAGTCGCCGATGTACTCGGGTCTTATAGAAGGTGTCGGTCCCCGCTACTGCCCGTCGATAGAAGACAAGGTTGTACGATTTGCCGAGCGTGAATCACACCAGGTCTTCGTCGAGCCCGAGGGCCTGGATACGCACGAGATTTATCCAAACGGCATATCGACGAGCCTTCCCTACGAGACGCAGGTGAGATTCGTGCGCTCGATGAATGGATTCGAAAACGCACACATCACGCAGCCCGGTTATGCCATCGAGTATGACTATTTCGACCCGCGTGATTTACGACCGACACTAGAGACACGACACATGGCCGGACTTTATTTTGCCGGCCAGATTAATGGCACGACGGGTTACGAGGAAGCCGGCGCACAGGGTTTGCTTGCCGGCGTTAATGCAGCACGCCGGACACAGGAAAAAGACGCGTGGTGTCCGTCGCGAAGCGATGCGTATCTCGGTGTGCTCGTTGACGACCTGATCACACGTGGTGTCAGTGAGCCCTATCGAATGTTTACGAGTCGCGCGGAGTATCGTTTGTTGCTGCGCGAGGACAATGCAGACCTGCGCTTGTCACCAACGGGCCGCGAACTGGGCATTGTGGACGACCTGCGCTGGCGCGTATTCGAAACCAAGCGCGAAGCGGTCGAAAAAGAACAGGCCCGGCTTGATTCGATCGTTGTACACGCCAATAGACTGAGCGCAGCAGATGCAGAAATTCTCGGCACAGATTTTCAGCGTGAATGTCGTGCGACAGATTTGTTGCGCAGGCCCGAATTCGATTATCAGGCAGTAACGTCATTGTCCTCCGTCGGCGGTGGCGACTGGCGGCACGATATGCCGGAAGAACAAAGCGAGCAGGTTGAGTTGCAGCTGGAAGTGACAGCGAAGTATGCGGGTTATATCGAACGTCAGCACAAAGAGATCGAAAAGCACGCGAGGCAGGATCAGCTCGTCTTACCTGACGATATCGACTACGCGAGCGTCACCGGCCTGTCGACGGAGGCGAGGGAGCGGCTGGACTCTGCACGACCGGCAACGCTGGGGTCAGCATCAAGGCTGGAGGGCGTAACACCATCGACGGTTTCATTGTTGCTGATTCACCTCAAGAAGCGCCGACTGCAAAAGTCTGCCTGACGATCGGCCAATTAAAGCTGTATCGAGGCCAATTGGCGCCAGAGGCGCAAAATTGGTGATGCGCCACACGGAAAGCGCATGCCAATAAGGTATTCTCGTCAAACGTGAATATGTCCCAACAGCGTAGTAAAACTGCCAGCCGCTGGATTATCCCGGCTCTGCTGCTGTCGGCGTTGGCCCTGACCGCTTGTGGAGATTCCGGACCGCAACTTGTGCAGGGATCGGTGCTGAATCGCGGCAATGGTGCGGAGCCCGAGTCGCTGGACATGCACAAGGCCGTTTCAACCGAGGCCAATGACGTTCAGCGCGACCTCGGAGAGGGGCTCCTCGGATTCACGCCAAATGGCGAGCTTCGCGCCGCCGCTGCGGAGCGCTGGACGGTGTCCGATGACGGACGGGAATATACGTTCTGGTTGCGGCAGGAAGCGCATTGGTCCAATGGTGATCCGGTCATCGCGGAGGACTTTGTCTACAGCTTTCGTCGCCTCGTTGATCCCGCGACGGCAGCAATTTACGTCAAGTCCGTGGCGGATGTCGAGAACGCCGCTGAGATTGTTGCGGGCGACAAGGAGATCGCGGCGCTTGGTGTCGAGGCGGTCAATCAATACGAACTAAAAATACGTCTTGATCATTCGGTGCCATATTTCCTGAGTTTGTTAACGCACCCGAGTACGTTTCCAGTTCATCGCGGGTCTGTTGAATTACACGGCACTGCACACGCACGGGCCGGCAACCATATTAGTAACGGCGCGTACGTGCTGAGGGACTGGCTGGTTGGATCGCATATCGAGCTGACTCGTAATGAGCATTACTGGAACAATTCTGAAACGGCAATTGACCGGGTGATGCATTACGTTACGCCGGAGCCCATGGCCGAGCTGAATCGGTTTCGCGCCGGTGAACTGGACACAACGCGGACCATTCCGCCCGAGTCGTTCGTCCAGATGAAGGAGGAGCGGCCAGAAGAAGTGCGGACATCTCCTTCGCTGGCGGTCTATTACTACGGTTTCAACATGACGAAACCCAAGTTCGCAAACAACCCGAAGTTGCGCCAGGCGCTGTCGATGGCAGTTGACCGGGACACGATCGCCTATGAAGTGATGGGGCGTGGAGAAACCCCGGCGTATGGCTGGGTGCCGGACGGCACAGCCAATTATGATCCCCGGCGGTTTTCTTATGCGGATTTGTCATCGACAGAAAGGAACCAGACAGCACAACAATTTTTCCGCGAAGCGGGATTCGGCGAGGATAATCCGCTGACGATCGAATTGCGTTACAACACGTCGAATACGCACCAGCGTATTGCAGAGTCAGTGCAAGCGATGTGGCAAGAAGTCCTTGGCGTCGAGACAACGTTAATCAATGAAGAATTCCAGGTGTTACTGGCGAATATCGAAGCAAAAGAAGAGATCGAGGTGTTTCGCCTTAACTGGTCAGGCGACTACAACGATGCGCACACATTTCTGAGCGTTCTGCAAAGCGACAATCCATCAAACCTGACGGGTTATAAAAGTGCCGATTACGATTCACTGATGGACCGCGCCGCCGGGCAAACGGACCCCGGCATGCGCAAGGCTTTTCTTGAGGAAGCAGAGGAAGAAATGCTCAGTGACCACCCGTTGATCCCGATTTATTTCTACGTCAACAGAAGTATGGTTAGTAGAAGGGTCGAAGGCTGGGGAGACAACGTGCTGAATTATCACTACAGTCAGCACCTGAGACTTGCTGCTGAAGAATAGTTACGGTGGTCCGATACGCGTTTCTGCGCATCCTGGGAGCAATACCAACGCTGCTGTTGGTCATAGCAGTTTCATTTCTCATGGTTCACGCGGCACCCGGTGGACCGTTTGATTCGGAGCGCCGGCTTCCTCCTGCGATAGAAGAAAACATCAAGGAGGCCTACCATCTCGATGAATCGCTGCCGAAACAGTTTTATCGCTACATGCGGGGCGTTGTACGTGGTGACCTCGGGCCCTCATATCGGTATCGTGACTTTACTGTCTCGGAGCTGATAGGCGACGCAATTCCTGTGACGATGAGAATCGGGCTGCTCGCAATCCTGCTTGCGCTGATCGTCGGTATTAGTGCCGGCGTCGCCGCAGCATTGCGTAAGAACACGCTTCTGGACAGGTTGGTAACCGGCATCGCAATGATTGGTATTTCCGTGCCAGTTTTTGTTTTAGCGCCGCTCATGGTCCTCATTTTTGCGGTCACCCTGAAATGGCTGCCCGCCAGCTTTGCAGGTAGCAGCGGTGCGGACCGCCTGTTCCTGCCGGTCGTCGCGCTTGCACTGCCGCAAGTGGCCTACATTGCCCGACTGACCCGCGCCAGCCTGATCGATGTGATGAACAGCGACTATGTGCGGACAGCCCGGGCCCAGGGTTTGAAGACGTCCTCCATCGTTCGCTATCACGCGCTGAAGCCGGCGATGTTGCCGCTGGTTTCTTACCTGGGACCGACGTTCGCGGCGGTGCTGACCGGTTCAGTCGTTATCGAACAGGTTTTCGGCATCCCCGGCGTTGGCCGGTTCCTCGTAACGGCGGCGACGAATCGTGATTTCACGCTCGTGCTAGGCATCACCATTTTTTATTCGGCGATGATCATTTCTTTAAACCTGGTGGTTGATCTTCTCTATGCGTTTCTGGATCCGAGGATTCGCAAACGATGAGTATCTTCAAGTCAGTTATCCGAACCATTCAGTCCAGTCGCACGGTCACGGTGTGCGCGGCAATGCTTCTTGTCATTGCCGCACTTTCTTTACTTGGTCCGGCGATAAGCAGCCACAGTTATTTCAGTACGGATTTCGATAACCGGTTGCTGGCACCAACTCTGATGGACCAACACATTTTCGGTACTGACGAGCTCGGCCGGGATCTTTTTTCGAGAACGCTTTTCGGGATTCGGATCACACTCCTGGTTGCTGTGGTTGCGAGTTTTGTGAGTCTTGGAATCGGTGTGCTGTACGGTGCCATCGCGGGCTACGTTGGCGGCAGGGTGGATGGCATCATGATGCGTATCGTCGACGGGATCTACGCGCTGCCTTTTATTTTCTCGGTCATACTTTTGATGGTGGCGTTCGGGCGTAGCATGCTGTTGATCCTGATAGCGATTGGCGCCGTAAACTGGCTGGACATGGCGCGCATTGTCAGAGGCCAGACGATCAGTCTCAAACAGCGCGGGTTTGTAGAGGCGGCCCGCCTGATCGGTGTGCCAACGAGTGGAATCATTCTCCGCCACATCACGCCTAACTTGCTCGGCGTTGTCATCGTCTACATGACCCTGGCAATCCCGCAGGCCATTCTGATGGAGTCGTTTCTGAGCTTCCTGGGGCTGGGCATTCAAGGGCCGCAAACCTCTCTGGGTACGCTGGTTAACGCCGGCGTCAGTCACATGGAGCGCGCTTCGTGGCTGCTGGTAATACCGGCAAGCGTGCTCGCGCTAATCCTGCTTTGTTTCAATTTCCTGGGCGACGGATTGCGAGACCTCGCAGATCCGAAGGGCAAAACCTGATGAGTCTTCTGGAGGTTGGAGACCTGACCATCAGCTATACGGATTCTGCCGAACCCGCTGTCAGCGAGCTAAGCTTTGCGCTTGAACGCGGCGAGTCACTCGGTGTCGTCGGTGAATCCGGTTCCGGAAAGACTCAAATGGCAATGGCGATTATGGGCTTGTTGCCCGCTAACGCAGAAATTCGCGGCAGTATCGTATTCGATGACACGGAGTTGATAGGCGCGGGCCCGGACTTGCTGAATCGATTTCGTGCGCGGCGGATAGCCATGGTTTTTCAGGACCCGATGGCTGCGTTGAATCCGTATGTACGGATCGGCAAGCAGCTAAAGCGGATCCTGATGGAACATGAGCTCTGCAAAACTGGCGAAGCCACGGAGCGGACCCTCGACATGCTGCGGAAAGTTGGCTTGCCGGACCCGGAGCGACAGTACCGCGCATTTCCGCATCAACTTTCGGGCGGTATGCGGCAACGAGCCATGATTGGCGCGGCACTCCTCGGAGAACCGGACCTCCTCGTAGCGGACGAGCCGACGACAGCGCTGGATGTAACGGTACAAGCGCAAATACTGCACCTGCTCAAGGAACTCAGAGCGGAATCGGACGCGGCCCTCCTGCTGATTACGCACGATCTCGGAGTCGTTGCGGGCAATTGCGAGCGAATGCTGGTCATGGATCGCGGGCAATTACTGGAGGAAGGCACTACCCAGGAAGTATTCGGGTCTCCTGCCAGCGAGAAGATGCGGGCTCTTCTTGCGGCAGCGCCCCGTGTCAGCGGCGAGTCGCAAGCTTCACAGGCTCCGGCGAGCAGCAAAGCTGTTCTCGACATCGAAGAGCTGTCCGTCAGCTTCAAAGAACAGCGCGATCGTGGCCGCGTAAACGCGGTGCGCCCAATAGATCTGACGCTCAACAAGGGAGAGACCGTAGCGGTTGTCGGCGAGTCCGGGTCCGGGAAAACAAGCCTGGCGCGGGCAGTGGTGGGGTTAATCCCCGCCGACACAGGACGAAGCATGTTTCTCGGCAATTTCCTGCCGGGGTCACTTAACACTCGGAATCAAGAGAGCCGCCGCGAACTGCAAATGGTTTTTCAGGATCCGCTCGCATCGCTAAATCCGGCGATGCGGGTATCGGATATTGTCGCCGAGCCATTACGTGTTCACGAGCCTGGCGATGAAACCCATGAGGCTTCAGTTGAAGCCATACTTTGCCAGGTCGGACTCGGGTCAGAGCTGCTCGAGCGCTATCCGCACGAGTTGTCCGGCGGGCAGGCGCAGCGCGTCGCGATTGCGAGGTCGCTGATCCTCAAACCGACGGTGATGATCTGCGACGAGGCAGTCGCTGCGCTCGACGGAACCGTGCAAGACGAAATTCTTCAACTACTGAGGGCCGAACAACAGCGTTCCGGCTTGTCGCTGATCTTTATCACGCATGATCTTGCCGTCGTCAGGCAAATCAGTCACCGCGTTCTGGTGATGTACATGGGTCGGTTGTGTGAGCTGGCGAACAACGAATCGCTTTTTGGTCGGCCGAGACACCCGTACACGAAGGCGCTGTTGAATGCCGTTCCGCTGCCTGATCCGAATGCCAGGCCGGTCGATGCACCGCTTGCCGGCGAGGTGTCATCGGTCCTGAAACCACCCTCAGGGTGTCCGTTTCATCCGCGTTGCCAGCAGGCAATTGCAATATGCAGTGAATCGGTGCCGGAGCCGGCCGATTGCGATGGCAGTTTCGTTGCATGCCATCGCGCTGCAGAGCTAGACCTGAGCTATTAGCGGATGACCGTTCGCTGGGGCGAGCTCCTACAGCGCGAAGTCAGCAATGCAGTAAGTAGGAGCTCGCCGCAGCGAGCGAATTATCAAAGCCCCGGAATAGGAACAGGCATAGGCACGCCATTTACGTTCACAAGGCCCTGGGCATATTCGGCGGCCATAACGTATTCGTCGCCATCCTTTTGCAGAACGCCCATGGCAACCAATTGCCCGGCCTGCGGATTCATCATTGCCGCCATGTCGTAAAGGGCCGCAGGAAACCGCAGGTCTACGCTGGCCGTCATTGCGAGCAAGACACTGGGCCAGGCGAAATCTGCACCTGCGTCCATTTCGGCGATATCCACGGCGATCTTTGTCTCAATTGTGCCCTGTGGAAGCGTGATACTGAGCTGGTCGAATCGAAGCTCGGCACCGGAAGAAACCAGCGTGATCAGGTCGTCCTCGATTTCGGGGAAAATCATCTGCAGGGCCATCTGCGGGTCATCCGAGGCCTGGGCATCGCGCAGCGCCTTGACGACGGCGCCGAGGGACTCCGCATGAAAACGATTTATCGACGTCTCCATTACCAGGGCCACGTCACCAAATCCAGGTACCGCAACATCATTCACAGACACGGTCCCGGTACTGTTAACACGGCCATCTTCGATTCCTGAGTCCATCTTGATGGCCATCCCACCGAGCACGAACTGCTGGCCGTCATCTTTGACCGTGATAGTGCCTATATCGATTTCCGCAAGGCCGGTGCTGAAGCCATAGTCGGTGCGTACCTGGTCGGCATCGATCCGAATGGTGCCGATGCTCATTTCGCCATCGTCAGAGGTCATGCCCCAGGGTTCGATGGCGCCGTGAACTGTCGTCTCACCAGTGTTCCTGTCGGAGTAGATCGCCAGGTCGGCGCCCTCCCAGTTGACCATCACTTCTTCAAATTCGAAGCTGCCGGTTTCGAGGATGAGTCGCGCGTCATTGGCACCCGCCAATGAAACGCTGCTGTACAACGTGCCAGGTAGCTCAACGAGGTCGCCATTGCCCGGGTCAAGCTGGAACGTTGATATCGTGCTGGCAAGACCCGGCGCCAGGCTGCCCGCGTCGCGGCTCAGCGAGGTGACCGGCAGGAGGCCGTGATCAAGCCGGGTATCGATGACCAGTGAAGGCAGCTCAGTGTTGCCGGTTGCTTCGGCATATTTCTCGGCGGCTTCGCGGAACTGGCCGCCCTGCAGGACGACGCGATGTTGGCCCTCCGACGTGAACCAGCCGCGATTGTAAGTCTCGGTCGTAATACTCACGCCCGGGCTCTCGGACTCAGCCCATTCGATACTTTCTTCCATGTTTTGCTCTGCGAGCCGTCCAATGATGCCCGGGGAAACCAGGATGACCAAAGCAAGCAGGACGAGCAAAACGACAAGCCACCGTTTCATGGCGCTACCTCTGATAACAAGCTGAAGCGAGATGCTAGCACGCAGCCAGCTAAGGTAGGTGTTCCATGTGGAAAAAACGGACGACAGTCACTACCATAGCGACCCCGACAGCGAGCAAAGACAAACGTGAACACACTCATAAATATTCGCCTGAGTGCGGCGACCCTTTTGATTGTCGCGACAATTTGGGTGCAACCAGCGATTGCACAAGGTAATGCGGAACAGGGCCGGCAACTCGGGTTTACCTGCCTCGGCTGCCACGGCATCGAGGGACAGCGAAATGCCTATCCTTCGTTTCGTGTCCCCAGGCTTGGCGGTCAGGGCCGCGACTATATTGAAAACACGCTCCAGGCTTATCGCGACGGCACCCGTCCGCATCCGACGATGCACGCGCAGGCGAGCTCATTGACCGACGACGATATCGACAATCTGCTGGCCTGGCTTGAAACCACGGGTGATGCCGTCGATGTTGCCACCGCAGAGCAGGTTGCGGGTGTTGCTGCTGCGGCGATATGTGTTACCTGTCACGGTATTGACGGTAAGGGTGTTGTGCCGCAACCGCCGATCCTGGCGGGGCAGCACGCCGATTACCTGGTTCATACACTGACCCAGTACAAGGACGGTGCGCGGACCGGGAATGTAATGGTTGCGTTTGCTGCCACCTTAAGTGACACAGACATTGCGCTTATCGCCAATTACTATGCCTCTCAGGACGGTCTCGAAACGCTCGATCAATAGCCCGACAAATTTATTGGACTACGCAAAGGCAGGCAAGATGCCCAACGAGGTACCGCGAACCACCGAACTCGGCGATGGCATTACTGCCATCGACACGGATCATCTGCGGCCGCTGTTCGACGCGAGCCATTTGATTCAGGAAGGCACGCGGGCTGCTTTCGTAGACACCGGTGCGAATTCGAGCGTTCCCTTGCTACTTGCCGCGCTGGCGCAAAACAGCACTGATCCGGCTGATATCGATTACGTGTTTCTGACGCACGTTCATCTTGATCATGCCGGCGGCGCCGGACTCCTGATGCAGGCATTGCCAAATGCCAGGGCCGTCCTTCATCCGCGAGGGGCGCCACACATGATCGATCCGGCGAAGTTGACGCGCGGCGCACAGGCCGTCTATGGCGAAGAAAAATTCGCGGCTGAATATGGCGATATTGTTCCCATTGATGCGGATCGGATTATCGTCGTCGATAATGAGCAGGAAATCAGCCTGAATGGCCGTGCGATGCGGTGCATTTACACGGAAGGTCATGCACGCCATCATTACGTATTGAGCGACCCGCAGTCACAAGGGGTTTTCACTGGCGACAGTTTTGGTCTTTCTTATCGTGAACTCGACACGGCCAAAGGCGAATTCATATATCCGACGACGACACCGGTTCATTTCGACCCGCCTGAGGCGCATAAGGCCATTGACCTCATCATGAGCCTGCATCCCGCACAGCTTTTCCTGACGCACTATAGCCGTGTTACCGACTTGCCGCGGCTTGCGGACGATCTGCATAAGCGAATAGATGATTTTGTGGAAATCGCGAAGCGCCACGCAGGCGATGAGGAGCGAACACGGAGCATGCACGAGAACATGTATGCCTACTTCACCGATGAACTGGCGATTCACGGGTTTACAGGGTCGATCGACCAGATTCACGCTATTGTTGAAATTGATGTCGGGCTCAATACCATGGGTCTTGAATTCTGGCTCGACCACCAATAACGGAGCACCGATGAACGATTTTCGCGCTTATCGAATTGACCAGGAAGACGGCGAGATAGTCGCCGGGTTCAAGAGACTAACCGTTGACGACCTTTCTGACGGTGAGGTCGTCATCAAAGTCAGCCACTCAACAATAAATTACAAGGATGCGCTGGCGGCAACCGGTGCCGGGCGGATCCTGCGCAGCTTTCCACTGGTTGGTGGCATCGATTTGGCCGGGACCGTGGTTAGTTCGGCAAGCGAGGGCTTGGCTGTTGGTGACGCAGTGCTGGTTAATGGCTGTGGTCTCGGCGAGACTCGCGATGGGGGCTACGCGGAGTACGCAAGAGTGCCGGCTGATGCGGTGGTGCCCATTCCTGACGGCATGAGCGCCGCTGAAGTGATGCAGATTGGAACAGCCGGGTACACTGCCGCACTGGCGATCCATCGCATGGAGCAGAATGGTCAGCTGCCCGAAAACGGTCCGATTGTTGTAACCGGTGCGACCGGCGGTGTTGGCAGCATCGCGATCGATATGCTCGATGCGCGCGGCTATGAAGCGGTTGCGATGACCGGCAAGGCAGCACAAGCTGATTATCTCAAGAGAATCGGCGCCCGCAGTGTGCTGGTGCGCGATGAGGTGGATCTCGGCAAGCGCCCGATGGAAAAGGCGCAATGGGCGGGCGCGATCGATAATCTCGGTGGTGACGTGCTGACCTGGTTGACGCGCACTGTCGACTATGGCGGCAACATCGCGAGTATCGGTCTTGCCGCCAGTCACGAGCTGAACACAACGGTGCTGCCATTTATTCTTCGGGCCGTTTGTTTGCTGGGTATTAACTCCGTCGACACGCCCCGCGCTCTTCGCCTGCAGGTCTGGAATCGAATCGGCAGTGATCTGAAGCCACGGCATCTCGATAAAATTGCGTCGAAGGTCATCAGTTTCGATAAGCTTCCGGGGGCGTTTCAGGCATTCGTGGATGGGAAAGTAATTGGACGCACCATTGTCAAGATTGCCTGATTGCGTTTCCGAATATAGGACTAAAGATCAATTCGCCCCGATCGACAGCTTATTGGCGACCTCGGTGGGCGAATTGGGACGGAGCGTGGTGAAAATATGAAAGTTGCAGCAAACTTGATTGCGTTTTTCTTGCTGGTTGGCTGCGCCGTACAGACAGACTTCAGTTTCGATGCGGGCGGCGTGCCTGGCTTTGTCGACGAACGGCTCGAACGCATTGACGACGCCATTAATGCTGAAATCGCCGCGGGAAAAATTCCCGGCGCGGTTGCCTTGATTGTCAAAGATGGCAGGACTGTTTATCACAAGAGTTTCGGCCATGCCGATATGGCATCACAGACGCCGATGCAGAATGACTCGATCTTTCGTATTGCATCAATGACAAAAGCAGTTACGACGGTCGGCGTCATGACGCTTTACGAGCAGGGCCGTTTTCGACTGAATGACCCAATCTCGAAATATATCCCGGCATTCGCGAATCCGAACGTGCTGGTCAATGCCGACGATGAAGGCGCCGTTACCGAAATGCGTCCGGCCGCTGGCGAGATAAAGATCATCGATCTGCTGACGCATTCGTCAGGAATCAGTTATGCATTTATCAATACGCCTTTACAGCAGATATATGAACGAAACGGTGTCATTGACGGGTTGACGGAAAAGGCCATAAAGCTTGAATCGGTAATGGCGAAGCTTGCAGAGCAGCCGTTGTTGTTCGACCCTGGTTCTGAATGGGCGTACGGACTGAATACGGACCTGCTTGGCTATTTAATTGAAGTTGTTTCCGGCAAACCACTGGATCAGTACTTCGCCGAAGAGATATTTGTACCGCTCGGCATGGACGACACTTATTTCTACCTGCCGGACAGCAAAGCTGATCGGCTGGTTACGCTATATGCTGACGTCGATGGGCTGGTTGTTTCCAAAGGCGATGAATCAACGATATTCCTCGACAACCCCAAATATCCCGTTGAAGGAGCCAGAACTTATTTTTCGGGAGGTGCCGGCCTGTCTTCAACAGCCGGGGACTACGCTCGCCTCATTGAAATGTTGTTGAACGATGGCGAGCTGGATGGCAATCGCGTTCTTGGCCGGAAGTCGGTTGAGCTAATGCGCACGCCGAGAGTTGACTGGGATGCAGACGGAGATGCGGACTTCGGGCTGGGGTTCCAGGTGATCGGTAATCTGGGCGAGACCGGCGAGTTGGGATCCAACGGCTTGTATGAATGGGGCGGTGCCTTTAACACTTCCTACTGGATTGACCCCCGGGAAAACCTGGTTGCCGTTTACATGTCACAGGTGCGTCCGGTGAACAGCGACATGGATGACCGATTCAAGACATTGGTCTATCAGGCGCTGGAATAGGCAAAACTTTCCACCTTGACCAATTTGGGAAACATCCCTTCAGTGGTTTAGAATCGCTACCTCGAAAATTTTAATCGAGATTAAAATTTTCGCCTGAAACCATTGATATGAGGTGATTCATGAGTGCGGGCGCAAGATTCCGGCAAGCCCTCAAAGAAGAACGGCCACTTCAGGTCGCAGGCACGATTAACGCCTATACGGCACTTCTCGCAGAACAGGCGGGCTTCAGGGCTATTTATCTCTCCGGTGCCGGCGTCGCCAATGCGTCTTTTGGCCTGCCTGACCTGGCAATGACCACGCTCAACGATGTCTGCGAGGACGTTCGCCGCATCAGCTACGCGACCGATGTTCCGTTACTTGTCGACGCCGACACCGGTTGGGGCGGTGCCTTCATGATTGGCAGAACGGTTCGGGAAACGGCGCGGGCCGGGGCGGCCGGGTGCCACATAGAGGACCAGGTTGCCGTCAAGCGCTGCGGTCATCGTCCAGGCAAAGCGCTCGTTGAAACCGCAGAAATGGTTGATCGAATCAAAGCTGCGGTAGACGGACGGACAGACGATCAGTTCATTGTTATGGCGCGAACAGACGCCCATGCAGTAGAAGGGCAACAGGCGGCACTCGATCGATCAGCAGCATACGCTGAAGCGGGCGCGGACATAATTTTTGCAGAGGCGCTGACGACGCTTGACGAATATAAACAATTCACATCAGCCATCGATGTTCCGCTGCTCGCGAACCTGACGGAATTCGGAAGGACGCCGCTGTTTACAACAGCGGAACTTGCAGACGTTGGCGTACAGCTGGTGCTTTATCCCCTGTCCGCATTTCGCGCGATGTCAAAAGCTGCGGAGAACGTCTACCGGGCGCTTCGCGAAGACGGCACGCAGGCCAACGTTATCGACACGATGCAAACACGACAGGAACTTTACGACGTCATCGGCTATCACGAGTACGAAAACAAACTTGATCAGTTGTTCGCCGAAAAGGGATTGACGGACAAAAAAGACTAAAAAAATTTGGAGAAGCAAATGACAGCAAACAAGAAGGCCGGCGGACTCGCCGGCGTATCAGCAGGTACGACGGCCTTGTGCACGGTCGGCAAGGAAGGCGCCGGCCTGACCTATCGCGGCTATGACATCTATGATCTTGCAGACAACGCAAGCTTTGAGGAAGTCGCTTATCTGTTGTTGCATGGCACACTACCGACGCAAGCCGAGCTTGACGCGTACATCGCCAAGCTTAAGTCGCGTCGCGGATTGCCCGGGCCACTGAAGCAGGTCCTTGAGATGATTCCCGCCGATGCGCATCCAATGGACGTGCAACGAACTGGTGTGTCTTTCCTCGGAAATATCGAACCAGAGGGAAGCTTTGAGAACCAGGGTAATACGGCAGATCGTCTCCTTGCTTGCTTGCCATCGATGCTTCTTTACTGGCACCGATTCCACGCCGATGGCAAGCGCATCGATACCGAAACTGACGATGACAGTGTTTCCGGTCATTTCCTGCAAATGTTGCATGACAAGCCGCCGAGCGAACTACACAGGAAATGTCTCGACACGACGCTCATTCTTTATGCCGAGCATGAATTCAATGCGTCGACTTTCGCCGGCCGCGTTATCACCGGCACGCTATCCGATATGCACTCGGCGGTAACAGGAGCGATCGGCGCATTAAGAGGACATCTGCACGGCGGTGCAAACGAGGCCGCGATGGCGCTGATCGAAAAATTCAGCACGCCGGAAGAGGCGACAGCAGGTGTGCTTGGCATGCTCGAGCGCAAGGAGCTGATCATGGGCTTCGGACACCGTGTCTACACGACCTCCGATCCGCGTAATTCGGTAAACAAGAGAATGTCCAGGACGTTGGCCGAAGAGGCGGGTGATATGACCCTGTACGACGTTTCGGAAGCTGTCGAGAAAGTCATGTGGGACGAAAAAAGGCTGTTCGCTAATGCGGATTTCTTCGCCGCGAGCGTCTATCACTTTATGGGCATTCCAACGTACCTGTTCACGCCGATATTTGTTTGCTCGCGGATCACGGGATGGGCAGCTCACGTGATGGAGCAGCGTTCGAACAACAAACTGATTCGACCGGCCGCTGACTACATCGGGCCCGGTCTGCAGAAATTCGTGCCGATCGATGCCCGCTAGATAGATGGGGTCAGAGCCAGCTCTGACCCCTTACCGCACCGAACAACAGGAAACATCAATGTCTTCACACGATATTCGCTCGGCCGAACGGCCTGAGCCCGACCACGTACTTGTCGATATCGCGAATTATGTTTGCGACACGGATATTGACAGCGAAGTCGCATTCGAGACGGCACACTACTGCCTGATGGACACGCTCGCCTGCGGCTTTCAGGCGCTGGACTATCCAGCTTGCACCAGGCTTCTTGGCCCCATCGTACCGGGGGCAACGCTTCCCGGTGGGGCGCGAGTGCCCGGGACATCCTACGAACTCGAACCCGTCATGGGCGCGTTTAATATCGGTGCAATGATTCGCTGGCTTGATTTCAATGACACCTGGCTGGCGGCGGAGTGGGGTCACCCGTCCGACAACCTGGGCGGCATTCTCGCAACGGCCGATTACTTAAGCCGCATGGCGAGAGCAGAAGGCAAAGAGCCGCTGACGATGAAAGATGTGTTGACGGCGATGATCAAGGCGCACGAAATCCAGGGCGTACTCGCACTTGAGAACAGCTACAACCGGGTTGGGCTCGATCACGTTTTGCTGGTACGTGTCGCAACCACGGCTGTCGTTACCCGCATGCTGGGCGGCGACCGGGAGCAGGTCATCAACGCGGTATCACACGCATGGATCGATGGCTGTTCACTTCGTACTTACAGACATGCGCCCAACACCGGGTCACGCAAGAGCTGGGCCGCTGGCGACGCAACCAGCCGAGGTGTACGTCTTGCGCTGATCGCGATGACGGGCGAAATGGGCTATCCGTCGGCATTGACGGCGAAAACCTGGGGTTACTACGACGTCATGTTCAACGGAAACGCGTTCTCGTTTCCTCAGGGCTATGGCAGCTACGTGATGGAAAATATTCTCTTCAAGATATCCTACCCGGCGGAGTTTCACGCACAGACCGCTGTCGAGGCGGCAATGACGTTACACTCAGACGTGAAAGACCGGCTGGATGACATAGAGAAGATTACGATCGAAACGCAGGAACCCGGTGTTCGCATCATCGACAAAACAGGTGCGCTCGATAATCCTGCCGACCGGGATCATTGCATTCAATATATGGTCGCGGTGCCGATGATTTTTGGTCGACTCACCGCGGCAGATTATGAGGATAGTGTCGCCAGCGACCCACGTATCGACGCGCTGCGGGCCAGGATGGAAGTCACCGAAAACCGAGGCTACACAAAAGACTATTTTGATCCTGATAAGCGCTATATTGGTAATGCGATACAGGTATTTTTCAGTGATGACTCGAGTACCGAAAAAATTGCCGTCGATTACCCGATTGGGCATCGGCAACGTCGTGACGAAGGCATTCCGGTTCTTAAACAAAAATTCAAAGATAGCGTATCGGGCAAACTGAAACCCGGCCAGTGGGAAACGCTTGATGCCGTCTGTGCCGACCGCCAAAAGCTGGATAGCCTGGCGGTCGACGACTTCATGGCCCTGCTGGTCGTGTAGGCTAGGTAAAAAGGAAGGGGACAAAAAATGCATACATTCTCAAAATCTTTTCCGGGTTTCATTTGTTTTGTTTCCACGCTCGCGTTTGGTGCTGAGCCGGTCGTCACCACAGCCAACAACGGCAACCTGGTCATGGAAGATATTCCGCCGATACCGGCGGATATTGTCGAGGATCTGAATCGCTACCAGAATGTACGCTCGGCCGCTTTCCGGGCGTGGACTGAAGATGGCAGCAGCATTTACATCTCGACCCGTTTCGGCGATGTCAACCAGATTCATCGTGTGGACATGCCGGGTGGGGCGCGCCACCAGGTGACGTTTTATGACGAGCCAATCGGTGCGGTTAGCCGCCAGCGCGATGGCTCGAAAGTGATTTTCACGCGAGATGCAGGCGGCAGTGAGTTCGCACAGATCTTCCTGCTCGATCCGGGTGACGGCACCACCACAATGCTGACGGATGGTGAGTCCCGTAATGGCGGAACCGTCTGGGATCGTGACGGTCGACGGATTGCCTATTCGAGCACACGACGAAATGGCGCATCCAACGACGTCTGGATAATGGATCCCGAGGAACCATCCAGCGCCGAAGTAATACTTGAGGCACCCGATGGCTCGTACTGGACCGCGACAGATTTTTCGGCCAGTGGTAGTAAGGTGCTCATTCAAAACTACATTAGCATCAACGACGCCCGCGTCAATCTGCTTGATCTCGATACAGGAGCCGTCACGCTGCTGGCAGGTGGAACGGAAACGCCGAGCGCCAATTTTGCGTTTGCCTTTGATGACGACGACGACGGCTTCTGGTTCGTTACGGACCAGGGAGGCGAATTTCGGCAACTGGCATGGCAATCTTCGGAGCCCGGCGCCGCGCCAGAGATCGTGACCACGGATATTCACTGGGATATCGGTGGTGGCGATATGAGCCACGACCATCGTCGCGCTGCTTTCACCGTCAACGAAAACGGCATGTCGCGTCTGTACCTCATGGATACGCGGACAAGAGAATACGAAGGTGTCGACAACGTTCCGGTTGGACTAATATCTGGCCTGACCTTCAGCCCGGACGACAGCAAGCTCGCGATGACCCTGAATTCCGCGACGTCTCCAAGCGATACCTATGTGCTGGATATTGCCAGCGGAATCCTGACACGCTGGACGACGAGCGAGGTCGGAGGACTCGATACATCGCAATTCCGCTCCCCGGAGCTCGTGAGCTTTCCTACATTCGACGAGTTGGATGGCAGGCCGAGGCAAATTCCGGCATGGGTTTATAAACCGCCCGGCAATGGTCCGTTCCCTGTGGTTGTATCTATTCATGGTGGCCCGGAAGGCCAGACCAGACCCCGTTTTTCGAGCACCTACCAGATGTGGATGGACAAACTCGGGGTCGCCATTGTGTTGCCCAACGTGCGGGGCTCATCCGGCTACGGCAAGAGCTATCTGAAGCTCGACAATAACTTTAAACGCGAGGACACGGTACGTGATATCGGCGCGCTGCTTGACTGGATAGGTACACAGCCCGATCTGGACGCAGACCGGATCGGCGTGATCGGTGGCAGTTATGGTGGTTACATGACACTCGCGAGTTCGTTTCATTTCAGCGACAGGCTGAAGGCGGCCGTCGACCGAGTCGGCATTAGTAACTTTGTGACTTTCCTCGAGAATACGCAGGACTATCGACGTGACTCAAGAAGAGCCGAATACGGGGACGAGCGGGACCCGGAAATGCGAGCGTTCTTTGAAAGAACAGCGCCACTGAACAACGTCGACAAAATCAAGATTCCAATGCTGATTGTGCAAGGTCAGAACGACCCGCGCGTGCCGGTGACGGAGTCTGCGCAAGTTGTTGCCGCGCTACGGGAGCAGGGTCAGAGTGTGTGGTACATGAACGCATTGAACGAGGGTCACGGCTATCGCAAGAAAGAGAACACCGACATTTACCAGCAGGCTACGGTCCTCTTTTTCCGCGAGTATCTGATTGGTAACTAACTTTGCATCGTCGCAAACCTGAGGGGTCAGAGCCCGGCTCTGACCCCATAGAATCCATCGGTCGCGGCGCGGCGCTGCTTGGACAGGAGTTGTCCGGCCGGCAGGTCCAGCAGCTGGTCGACCTGCTCAGCGAGCTGCAGCGCTGGGGAAGGCGTATCAATCTCACCGCCATTCTGGATTCCGATGAAATGGTTGGTGCCCATATCCTCGACAGCCTGGCGGCCAGGCCGTTTGTCGAGGGACCGCAGGTCATAGATATTGGTACGGGCGCCGGTTTTCCTGGCCTGCCACTGGCGATTGCTGAGCCAGACATCAATTTCACCTTGCTGGATGGCAATGGCAAGAAGATCAGTTTCGTCAAGCACATGATCGGCGAACTGGACCTGTCCAACGCCATTGCCGTAAAAGCTCGTGCGGAGGACTATGCACCCGGCAAACGCTTTGATACGGTGATCGCCAGGGCATTGGCAACGGTACCGCGACTGGTTGAGCTTTCGGCTCACCTGGTTCGAGAGGACGGACAGCTGCTGGCGCTCAAAGGGAAATATCCGGCCGAAGAGCTGGAACCGATAACAGCATCTCCCGAATGGGAATTTAGTGTGACTGAGCTGACGGTGCCTTTCCTCGAGGCGCATGCTCGGCATGTCGTCAGTGTGCGCAGGACAAAGATTTAGATTCTAATGACACGCATCATTGAAATTGCGAACCAAAAGGGCACTTAGGGACTCGCCATGACGCGAATAATTGCCATTGCAAACCAAAAGGGCATTTAGGGACTCGCCATGACGCGAATAATTGCCGTTGCAAACCAAAAGGGAGGCGTTGGCAAAACCACAACGTGCGTGAACCTTGCCGCGTCGCTTGCCGCAACACATCGCCGTGTGTTGTTGATTGATATTGATCCGCAAGGCAATGCGACGATGGGCTGTGGCATCGACAAGATGACACTTGATCGGACAACTTGCGACGTTCTCCTCGGTGACGCCACTGCGGCTGACACAATTGTCTCGGCGCCAGAGGGCGGCTTTGCCGTGATGCCCGGCAACGAAGACCTGACGCTAGCCGAAGTGAGCCTGCTGCGGGAGATCGGTCGGGAAATGCGCTTGCGAAAAGCGCTGGTACCGATCAGCGGTGTGTACGACTTTATTCTGATTGACTGCCCGCCCTCGATAAACATGCTGACGGTGAATGCGCTGACTGCAGCCAATGGCGTGTTGATACCGATGCAATGCGAGTATTACGCGCTTGAGGGACTAAGTTCGCTCCTGAATACGATTGAACAGGTGCGTGATTCGGTCAATCCGGATCTCGAGGTCTTCGGTTTGTTGCGGACGATGGTTGACCCGCGAATCAACCTGTCCAACGAAGTGTCGGAGCAACTGGTCAGCCATTTCGACGACAAAGTGTTTCGCACGGTCGTGCCAAGAAACGTTCGCCTGGCTGAGGCACCAAGTTTTGGCCGGCCGGTGCTTTATCATGATCGCAATTCCCGAGGAGCGCTCGCTTACCTGGCGCTGGCTGGAGAGGTGCTGCGCCGGGAAGACGAACGCATGGCTGTTGGCCAGTAAAATGAACAGAAAGAAGATCTGTGAGCTGAGATAACAGCATGGCAAAAAAGAAAAGACTCGGCCGTGGCCTGGATGCGTTATTAAGCAAACCCGTTGCGCAAACGGCAGCCGTTACTGGCGGGCCCAGCAAGCATCAAGCAGACGGATTACTGAACATTCCGGTTGATTTGTTGCAGCGTGGTCAGTACCAGCCACGTGTTGACATGCGCCAGGACACCCTGGAAGAGCTCGCAAAATCAATCAACGCCCAGGGCGTCGTTCAGCCTATTGTGGCGAGGCCCCTCAAGAAAACGGGCAAGACGCAACGCTATGAGATCGTTGCCGGCGAGCGCCGATGGCGAGCAGCGCAGATGGCCGGGCTTCAGGAGATTCCTGCGGTGGTCCGGGAGGTGCCCGACGATGCCGCGATCGCCTTGGCGCTTGTTGAAAATATTCAACGGGAAAACCTGAATCCGCTCGAAGAATCGCGAGCGCTCGAGCGTCTGATACGCGAATTCGAGCTCACGCACCAGGAAGCAGCAGAAGCGGTGGGACGATCTCGCGCGTCGGTGAGCAATTTGCTGCGCCTGCAGGATTTGTCAGACAAAGTGAAGCCATTACTGGAGTCACGCCAGCTCGAAATGGGGCATGCCAGGGCGTTGCTTTCAATCACCACCAAGACACAACAGTACGATGCGGCACGGCAAGTCGTTAAAAGGGGCTTATCTGTTCGTGAAACCGAAAAACTGGTCCGCCGTATGCAGGCTGGTGATGCCGGCAAGAAGGCGAAATCATCGAAAACATCTGCAGACGGCGATGTAAAGCGCCTGGAGACGGACATATCGGACAAGCTCGGTGCGAGAGTTCGCATTGATCATTCGACGAAGGGCAGCGGCAAGCTGATCATTGCGTACAACTCGCTGGACGAGCTTGACGGTATCCTGAAACACATCAAATAGAAAAGGGGTCAGAGCCGGCTCTGACCCCCAGTTTCAGCCTTACTTTTCCTAGCTACTGGTTTCCGTCGTTCGTCGGAAACCGCTGGGTGTCGAGGATCACATCGAAGCCCTGCATGTTGGCCGGCATGACCACCAACTGGCCTTCGTTCTCGGCAAAACTCTGCAACGCAACATTGATTTCATGTTGCAGGTACTGCGCTGTCAGGCTGTCGTTGATGATGCTGTTCGCCTCCGCAATACCTCGTGCACGTTCGATCTCGATTTCCGCGTCCTTCTTCGCGATGTCTACCGAGATTTGTTTCGCCTCCAGCTTCTTCTGGTTAGCGACCGCTTCGCGGATGCTGGCCTCGATGCTGGGATCCGTATTCAGTGCACGCACTACCACTCTTGAAATCTGTAGCGCGTCACCGTCCTTGTCTTCCAGTCTCTCTTGCAGACTATCCTGGATAGACGTCTGGAGCGCGTCACGCAGCTTGTGCAATTCCAGGCTGTCGATCTTCGCGATCTCCTCATATACCGCACCTCGTGCTTCGCGATAGACGATGCCATAGGCCGGTAATATTGCGCCCGGAGCATTTTGCGACGCATTGGCGTACTTGACCATCAGGTCCGCAATCGCATTCGGCGATGCGTTGTAATACACCGTGACGTCCAGATCCTGAAGCGACAGGTTGTCAGCCGCTTTCGGTTTCAGGTCGTCGAGATCCAGCGCAATCTCCTTGGCGCTGAACTCATAGGCCTGCGTCAGCAAGGGCAGTTTAAAGTTCATGCCTGGCTCGGACTCAACAAGGTCGACCTTACCAAGCGTCCTTTCGACGCCAACATGACCTGTGTCTATAACGTAGAAAGACCCGAACAGGAACGATACGGCCAGCACGGCAAATACAACTCCGCTGATAGCCCAGCCCACACTTTTGGGCGCGTCCAATCTAAGTTCACTGCTATTCATGTCACTCTCCTTCGTAACAGGCGGCCCGAAGTTCGTTCGGATGTCGTTACGGACGGCATCCTTGCAGAATCCCAAGCTGGCCCGAAATCAAATTCCAAAACACACCAGGTGATGTGCCGCGCAATGTGATTTCGAATATCCAAATTACGAAGAAAAATCGGTTCTGTAATCTTGATTTCGCCGAAATATCCACGGGCCGTTTCGGCCGAAAATGTGGGTAAAACAGGACAAAGGATTCCAGGGCGACGTGTTTTGATATGACGGGGCGAGGGCAAAAATACGCCGACCCCTCCCATTTCGAAAACCGCTGTTTGACAGACCTGAGAAATCTGCTTCCGGGAGGACGATCCGATCCGGTCACTAATGGCACGAGCCGCAGGCGCGCGCCGGCGAATTGGGAGAATTGTTGTATTCGGCGCACACGCCCAAAAAGTCAAAAACCGAAATAGAATAACCGGGGTCGAACCGCCGTATTGGGGCTCGTAAGGTCGTAGGAGCGGCTTTTTGTACATGGATGTACTTATGTCACGCAGGACAGGATGCTCGATGGCAATGCATTTGGTCCGTGAGAAAATGGCGACGTACCGCCGAATAGGCGTGACGAGCCGCGAATGGAATCAGGCGACGTTAACGATCGACTTCGACGACGCGCTATAGACCTTGCGGATGATGTCCGGCATCACTGCCTCGGAGATCAGGAAGCCCTGCATCTTGTCGCACTCGATGGTTTTCAGGAATTCAAACGTTCCCTGATCCTCGACGCCCTCGGCGCAAACCGAAATTCCTAAGTTATGCGCAAGTCCGGTGACCGCGGCCAGCACCTTGAGGGCAACCGGGTTCTCCTGTGCACGCTTTAGTGCTGAGGCGTGAATCTTGATCTCATCAAACGGCAGCTGCTCGAAAGTGCCGAGGGATGACATAGCGACGCCAAAGTCATCGAGCGACAGACGAAAGCCGAGTTCCCTCATTTCCTTGAGGACCATCAGGTGGGGCGCCTGCGAGTTGGCGATTTCCTGCTCCGTCACTTCGAACGTGAAATTGGAGCACTCAAGACCCTGTTTCTTGACTATCCGCTGGTAATTATGGGCAAGAATCGGATTGTTGAGCTGGCTCGAGGCCAGGTTGATACAGGCGTTCAGATTGAGACCCTGCTCGCGCCAACGGAGGAGCTGGGCGCCGGCTTCAAACAGAACAAATTCACTGATGGGACCAATCAGCTCGAAAGCTTCCGCCTCCGGCAGGAATTCCAGCGGGCCCAGCAGGCCATTTTCCGGGTGGTTCCAGCGAATCAGTGCCTCGACTTCGCGGGTTTTCCACTCGGTACCTTCGGTCCGCTCTACTTTCGGCTGGTAGCGCAGGAAAAATTCCCGTTTGACGAGCGCTTTTTCGAGTTCGCCCTTACCAAGCTTCAGCATGCGGCGGCGGCACTTTCTGAGCGCGGCACTCAACATGTCGCTGTCGTGGTCCTCGGCGACCCACTCGACGATGGGGTAGGCGGCGAGCGTCTTTGCGGCCCTGGCGCGGTTGCTGGCCCGGAGCGTGCTTTCGTCGGCACATACGACCAGCCCGAATTCAGCATGTCGTTTGGCACGGACGAGGCTATCGACGACATCGTTACTTATGTCCTGCTCTCCGAGCACAACAAACCGTCGGGACTGGCCACCCATCAGGCGGTCCAGCGTCTCGACATTGCCGAAGTAGCTGAGTGTCAGGCTAAGCTCCCGCGCAATCTCGATCACAACCTGAGATCGGCCCAGTGATGCGCTCACAACCATTAGCATATTAACTCTCCGCGCCGGCTAATTCTGCGACTGTAAATCCTTGTCTGCTGCGGCCACAGCCCATGTGGCAGCCCGGCTACTGCTCCATTTATACGTGGCCAAAACGGACCAGAATGTGCCCTGTGTCGCAATGCGATAAATAATTCAACCGCCGGCCGCGAATTTGCTTGAAAGGCACCTTGAATCCCGCTGCCTAAGCCCCATGAAAGCCCTGAAAATAAGGGCTTTTGAAGTGTTCTGGTTTGTTGCCATGACCCACCGTCATCACTATAATGCGCGGCCTAAGCAGGGGCCCGATTGGACCGATAGTTTTCACAAACGCCACCACCGCCGGCAAGCCGATGGACGTGGCGTTTTTAGTGCCGGAGGGAAGCGACTGATGGTGGCAAAAGTCCTCCTGGCGCAATTGGGTCTCAGTGTGGTTCTTGGCATGATTTTTTGGGGTACGGACGGTTACGTATCTGGCTATTCAGCGTTGCTGGGTGGACTGACTTGCGTGATACCGAATGCCTTTTTGGCGCTGCGACTGGCGGTGCCGCGTCGCGACCCCGGGGCAGGTGCCCTGGTTCAGGCGGCATACATTGGGGAACTGGGAAAGCTGGCGTTGACAGTGCTGATGTTCGGCATGGTGTTTACGCTGGTGCAGCCGCTCGCGGCAGGCGCCTTGTTCACAGGATTCATTGCAGCCCAGTTGGTGACGTTTTCGGGTTTCCTGATGCGTGACAAAGAGACAGAAGTGACAGAGAGAAAATCGAATGGCAGCTGAAGACGGACACGGCGCACAAACGTCCGGCGAATACATTGCCCACCATTTGCAGAACCTTCAGGTCTGCAAGGTGGATGACGCATGGGTATGGAACCATTGCGCAGGCAATCCGATGGCCATCAATGTCGATTCGATGGCTTTCTCAGTCTTGCTCGGGCTGCTCTTTGTGTGGATCTTCCGTGGTGCCGCGAAGAAAGCATCTTCAAGAGAGCCCGGTAAGATGCAGGCCTTTGTTGAAATTATCATCGGTTTCATCGATTCGAGTGTCAAAGACACCTTTCATGGTAAGAGCCGCCTCATTGCACCATTGGCCCTGACGATCTTCGTTTGGGTGTTCCTGATGAACCTGATGGATCTCATCCCGGTTGACTGGCTACCGATGATTGGCGGGGCAGTCGGTGTGCCTTACCTGAAGGTCGTTCCGACGACAGATGTGAACATCACCTTTGGCATGTCGATCGCCGTTTTCTTCCTGATACTTTTCTACACAATAAGGAGCAAGGGTATCGGCGGCTTCATTGGCGAGCTGACGTTGCACCCGATAGCGCCGCCGACGAAAGGTGCCGGCCTGATCGCCGCACCGTTCATTATCGCTTTCAATTTTGTTCTCGAAACAGTCTCACTGCTGGCAAAGCCCTTGTCGCTCTCGCTACGACTGTTCGGCAACATGTTCGCCGGCGAACTTATTTTTATCCTGATTGCGTTGCTCGGTATCTGGCAGCTGCCCCTGCATTTCGGCTGGGCGGTCTTCCACGTACTGATCGTGACGCTGCAGGCCTTTATTTTCATGATGTTGACCGTCGTCTACCTGGCGCTCGCCATTGAAGAACACTAAACAGTCTGCGGAAAATTATTCATGCGGCGTGATACCGCGTTAGGAACCGGCTCGAAATGCTCACGTATTCACATATACGCTCCGCTTTCTCGTCGAATCCTGCCTTGTCTCGCACTCACATGAATCTATTTCAGCACACTGTTGGCTTTATTTTTGATTAACCTGATCTCGTACTGGAGAAACTGATGGAAACTGTAATTGGGTTTACCGCGATTGCCGTCGGACTGCTGATCGGCCTGGGCGCGTTGGGCGTTGGCATCGGCATGGGCCTTTTGGGCGGTCGCTTCCTTGAGGGAGCCGCAAGGCAGCCCGAACTGGCTCCGATGTTGCAGACCAAGATGTTCCTGGTCGTGGCATTGCTTGATGCCGTCGCCATGATCGGTGTGGGTATCGCGCTGTACTTCGCATTCGCAAACCCGTTCATCGCACAGCTGCAGCAAGCAACTGGCGGCTGATTTAGGCTTCGTAGGCGCGGCGTTGTAAGGAATCGCGGCTAAAGCCGCTCCTACAGCCGCGATTCTAAATCTGGGAGAAGATCTTGGACATTAATATGACTTTATTGGGTCAGTCGATCGCGATGCTCGTGTTCGTCTGGTTCTGTATGAAGTTTATCTGGCCACCGATCATGAATGCGATCGAGGAACGTCAGAGCGATATTGCAGATGGTCTGGCTGCCGCCGAACGTGGACAACAGAGCCTGAACAAAGCGAAAGCTGAGTCTGACGAAATTGTTGACGATGCGCGCAAGCAGGCGACAACGATTCTCGATCAGGCACATGCCCGTGCAAATGAGATTGTCGCGGAAGGTAAGGCTGACGGTGTCAAAGAACGTGAGCGTCAGCTCGCGGCAGCATCTGCAGAAGTCGAACAGGAAACCAATCGCGCACGTGAAGAACTGCGCGGCCAGGTATCTGCGATTGCAGTGGCAAGTGCCGAGAAGATTCTTCGACGAGAAATCGACAGCAGTGCTCACGAAGACATTCTGAGTGAACTGGCGGCCGAGCTTTAAGAGCAACCGATGGCTGACAACAACACAATTGCGAGACCTTACGCCCGGGCGGCGTTCGAGCTTGCTGGTGAGAGAAAGGAACTCGCCGGCTGGTCGGCGGCGCTTGATGTGGCGAAGGATGTGCTGGCAGACGGCAGCGTAGTCAAATTTCTTGCAAACCCGGCACTGTCGGATGACAAGAAGCTCGGCTTTCTGACGGAGCTGTTTCAGGTGGCTGACGGAAAGGAATCGGTCCTTGCCGGCGGGAACGAACAAGGTACGAATTTTCTGAAACTGTTGCTTGAGTACAGCCGTGTGTCCGTTTTGCCGGAAATTGCAGAACATTTTGATGCACTCAAAGCTGCTGTCGAAAACACCGTCGATGTGACGGTTACGTCGGCCGCGAAGCTCAGCGCAGCGCAGCAGAAAACAGTGGTCGCGGCGCTTGAAGAGCGCCTGGGCCGAAACGTCAACCTGTCAACAGAAATAGACGAAAACCTCATCGGTGGTGCGGTCATTCGCGCTGGGGATGTCGTTATTGACGGATCACTGCGTTCGAGGCTCGAGGGCCTCGCAAACGCGTTGACCGCTTAAAAAGGAAATACGAAATGGCACTCAAAGCTTCTGAAATCAGCGATCTGATTAAAGAGCGAATCGAGAAATTCGAGTCATCTGCGGAAGCGCGTGATGTTGGTACGGTAATCGGTGTTACCGATGGTATCGTTCGCATCCATGGCCTGGCCGACTCGCGGTACGGTGAAATGCTTGAATTCCCCGGTAACACATTCGGCATGGCGCTGAACCTGGAGCAGGATTCCGTTGGCGCGGTTGTTCTCGGTGACTACAAGCACATTTCGGAAGGCGACACGGTCAAAACGACCGGACGTATTCTTGAAGTGCCGGTCGGTGAAGCGCTGCTCGGCCGCGTTGTTGACGCGCTGGGTACCCCGATCGATGGTAAGGGACCGATTGATACGGATCTGTCGTCGCCGATCGAGAAAGTTGCGCCTGGCGTTATTGAGCGCAAGTCAGTCGATCAGCCAGTGCAGACCGGCCTGAAATCGATCGACGCCATGGTGCCGATTGGTCGTGGTCAGCGTGAATTGATCATCGGCGACCGCCAGACTGGAAAAACGGCTGTCGCGGTCGACACCATCATCAACCAGGTTGGTACAGGCATTAAATGTATTTACGTCGCTATTGGTCAGAAAGCCTCTTCCGTCGCTGGTGTCGTAAGGAAACTTGAAGAAACGGGTGCGATGGAACACACCATCGTAGTGGCGGCCACTGCCGCGGACAGTCCGGCAATGCAGTACATTTCGCCGTACTCCGGCACATCGATGGGTGAATACTTTCTCGATAAGGGCGAAGACGCACTTATTATCTTCGACGACCTCACCAAGCAGGCGTGGGCATATCGTCAGGTTTCATTGCTGCTTCGTCGTCCGCCGGGTCGTGAAGCTTATCCCGGTGACGTTTTCTATCTTCACTCCCGATTGCTCGAACGTGCGTCGCGAGTCAGTGAAGAGCACGTCGAAAATATCACTGATGGCAAGGTGAAGGGAAAGACCGGTTCACTGACGGCCCTGCCGATCATTGAAACGCAGGCAGGTGACGTTTCTGCTTTCGTACCGACCAATGTCATTTCCATTACCGACGGACAGATCTTCCTGGAGACGGACCTTTTCAACGCCGGCATTCGCCCCGCTATCAACGCCGGACTTTCGGTCTCTCGCGTAGGCGGTGCCGCACAGACCAAGGTCATCAAGAAGCTTGGTGGTGGCGTTCGACTCGCACTTGCCCAGTATCGTGAGCTTGCAGCGTTCGCTCAGTTTGCATCTGATCTCGACGAGACAACCCGGAAACAGCTTGAGCGTGGTCAGCGCGTAACGGAGCTTATGAAACAAAAGCAGTACTCGCCGCTCTCGGTTGCTGAGATGGCCCTGTCACTTTACGCGGTCAACGAAGGCTATATCGACGGTGTTGAAGTGGCGAAAGTTGGGGATTACGAAGCAGCACTACATGACTATGCGCGCTCCAACAACAACGACCTTCTCGACCAGATCAACGATACGGGCGACTACTCAGATGACATTCAGGCTGGCCTGAAAGCAATTTGCGACGGATTTGCAGAGAAAGGTGCTTATTAGGAGACATTCTTTTTAGACTTGATGCGGTGATTGCCGCGATATTCGAGAAAGCACTGCCGACCGAAGCGCTTTTCTGTCAAGGTTTAGCAAAGCGCCAATTGGCGATAGAGAGCTAGAGACACAGGCATAGGAGCGGCTTCAGCCGCGACGTTTAGAATGGCACCACCGGACAAAGCGATTTTCTATCAGGGTTTGACAGAGAGCAACCGAACACACAGGGGTATATACCAACTTGGCAAACGAGAAGGAAATCCGCACAAAGATCCGAAGCGTGAAGAACATGCAGAAGATCACCAAGGCGATGGAGATGGTTGCCGCATCCAAGATCCGTAAAGCACAGGATCAGATGGAGGCGTCGCGGCCGTATGCCGAGCGCATTCGGCGGGTTATAGGCCATCTTGGTAACGCCAACCCGGACTACAAGCATCCGTGGCTGGTCGAGCGTGAGGTGAAGCGCGTGGGTTACATCGTAATCTCTACAGACCGCGGTCTTTGTGGTGGCCTGAACGTAAACATGTTCAAGAGGGTGATCGGTGAGCTGCAGCAATGGAAAGAGCAGAACGTCGAGGTCGATCTCGCGCTTGTTGGCGCCAAAGCGGTACAGTTTTTCCGGCGTCTTGGCGGGAACGTCGTAGGCACGGCCACCCATCTCGGCGACAAGCCGCAGGTGAATGACCTGATTGGCTCGATCAAGATCATGCTCGACTCCTACAGCGATGGAAGAATCGATCGGGTGTTTGTCGTACACAACGAATTTGTCAGCACAATGAGCCAGCAACCGGAAGTGAAGTCCTTGTTGCCGGTCAGCGCAATTGATCTCGGCGAAGAGACGTTGCAGAAACATTGGGATTACATCTACGAGCCAAGCGCGAGGGAGCTGCTCGATGATGTGCTGATGCGCTACATCGAATCACAGGTTTATCGCGGCGCGGTTGAGAACTTCGCGTGCGAAATGGCGGCGAAAATGGTGGCCATGAAATCTGCCACTGACAATGCCGGCGATATCATCGATGAGTTGCAGCTTGTGTATAACAAGGCGCGACAGGCATCGATTACGCAGGAAATTTCAGAAATCGTCGGTGGTGCAGCCGCCGTGTCGGGATAACAGAATTTAAAACATTGATGGCGATTATTCGCCAGAGAAAGATTGAGGACCTTAGTATGAGCACAGGAATTACCGTGCAGATTATCGGTGCTGTCGTGGACGTTGAATTCCCTTCAGACCAGATTCCCAAAATTTACGATGCGTTGATCATCGACGATGCGGAAATCACGCTTGAAGTTCAGCAGCAGCTGGGCGATGGCGTTGTACGCACGATCGCGATGGGCTCAAGTGAAGGCTTGCAACGCGGAATGGCTGTTTCCAATACGGGTGGCCCGATTACTGTACCAGTCGGCGAAAAAACGCTGGGTCGCATCATGGATGTCCTCGGCACGCCGATTGATAACAAGGGTGATATTGGCGCTGAAGTCTCTATGCCGATTCATCGTGCTGCTCCGAGCTACGAAGAGCAGGCCGCGACGACAGAGCTCTTAGAAACCGGCATCAAGGTAGTCGACCTCATCATGCCAATCTCCAAGGGTGGTAAAGTTGGTCTGTTCGGGGGCGCCGGTGTAGGCAAGACCGTGGCGCTGATGGAGCTCATTAACAACATCGCCAAAGGCCACGGTGGTTATTCTGTATTCGCCGGTGTCGGTGAGCGAACTCGTGAGGGTAATGACTTCTATCACGAGATGACTGACTCAGGCGTTATCGATAAGGTTTCACTGGTATATGGCCAGATGAACGAGCCTCCCGGCAACCGTCTTCGCGTTGCACTGACCGGACTGACAATGGCCGAAGCGTTTCGTGACGAAGGCCGTGACGTACTGATGTTCATCGATAACATCTACCGTTACACACTGGCGGGCACGGAAGTATCTGCACTTCTCGGTCGCATGCCGTCAGCGGTGGGCTACCAGCCGACGCTCGCTGAGGAAATGGGCATACTTCAGGAGCGAATCGCTTCAACGAAGACCGGCTCCATCACTTCCTTCCAGGCCGTTTACGTACCTGCGGATGACCTGACCGACCCGTCACCCGCAACAACCTTCGCTCACCTTGACGCAACACTCGTATTGTCGCGTCAGATTGCAGAGCTTGGGATTTACCCCGCTGTTGACCCGCTCGACTCCACTAGCCGAATTCTTGATCCGCTCGTCATCGGTCAGGAACACTACGACTGTGCTCGAGGTGTGCAGGCGGTGCTGCAGCGTTATAAAGAGTTGCAGGACATCATCGCGATTCTCGGCATGGACGAACTGTCCGAAGACGACAAACTGTCCGTTACCCGTGCACGCAAAATCCAGCGCTTCCTGTCGCAACCGTTTGCCGTGGCAGAAACGTTCACTGGTTCGCCTGGTAAGTATGTACAGCTTGCCGAAACGATCCGTGGCTTCAACGGCATTGTCGCCGGCGACTACGATCACATGCCTGAGCAGGCGTTCTACATGATTGGCTCGATCGACGAAGCAGTCGAGAAAGCCAAGTCAATGCAGTAGGAGCGGCTTCAGCCGCGAATTAACGACCATACACTGAGAAATAATTAATATGCCAACGATTCACGTCGACATCGTATCCGCAGAAGGCGAAATCTTTTCGGGAGAGGCCAACATGGTGTTTGCCCCTGCCCGTATGGGTGAGGTCGGCATCGCTCCGCGCCATGCGCCGTTGTTGACGGCGTTGAAGCCGGGCGAGGTGCGCGTCGAAGACACTGAAGGCAAGGAACACTTCTTCTATGTCACCGGTGGCATGCTGGAAATTCAGCCACACCTGGTGACGGTGCTCGCCGATACGGCACTACGCGGCGACCAGCTCGACGAAGCGGCGGCATTACAGGCACAGCAGGACGCGGAAGAAGCACTGAAGGGCGTGTCGGAAGAGACTGATCTGGCCCGGGCTCAGTTGGAATTGGCAGAAGCCCGCGCCCGTTACAACGCGGCGCAGAAACTCAAAGGCAAACGCTAAGAATTATCGGGGTCAGAGCCCGCTCTGACGCCTTTTGTTGCGCCGATTCCTAACGAAGTTGATAAGCGCCGCGAGCAGATAAAGCAGCACGGCAATCGCCGTAACCACCATCGCCATCATTGCGTCACCGACACTCGCGGTCATCTGGTATGACACAGGTTCAACACGATCGGCATAGGCGCGATAGATGGACGTCGCCATATACGTGTTCGAATAATCGAACTCGATCAACTGCCAGTCTTCGTGATTTTCAATGACGGTTGCATGGTGAATATCGCCGACATTGATGGTGATACGTTGTTCCGGCAGAAGGTACCGAAATGAGGCCAGTTCAGGGTCGCGCTCCTGAATTGTTTGCAGAGTTCGCCTTCCGTACTCGTAGCCATCCTCGGCTTCTTCAACAACGGCGACAGAAAAACTCCGGGCGGTTTGCTCCGGGAAATTTTCTGTAATCAGTGGTGGGCGGGTCACGAAGAAGCCAATCACCAGCACGGCAACATAGAGACCAAGCGGTATCAGGCAGCCGGTCCGATGCTTCTTGTCTGCTTTTTTTGACGACAATTCCCACTGCCTCCGCATGCGCTTCCAGCCGGACGGACTATACTAAACGCAATCAATAACAAGAAGGGATCGTCATGCCAGCCCGTCGTTTCATGTTGCCCGTATTCTGCTCATTCCTGGTTTGGTCATTTCCGGCGCATAGCCAGGTGGAAACTATTAATGAACGCGCAAACAGACTCGAACTCGATACCGAGTATGTACCGCCGCCGGGTGACCCGAACTCACACTACACAAACGGCTGAACCAGACAGAGATTGAAATGAACTGCAAATCCAACAATGCTCGTTCTGTAACGTTCGCGATTCTGCTATTCAGCTTGTCAGTATTATCGGCGGCGGAGAATGACCCGGTGGATGGACCGATTCTTGGTGTCCGTCCCTACGAATTTCCAGCATATGCGGACGCGTACGGGTATACACGATTTGATGGCTCGCAGGACGCGATTGAGAAGTACTGGACAGAGGTGGAGTACGAAAAGGCAGTATCGGATGATCGCTTCGAATTCCAGAAAATACTGTATTCGAGCGATGGACTGGCTGTCGTTGCCTACGTCTACAAACCAAAAGAAATAGCTACAGCGCTGCCGACCATCGTCTTTAATCGTGGTAGCGGAATGCACAAAGACATTGCTCCCGTACTGGTGCCATACATGCATCGCCTGGCCCAAGAGGGGTATGTTGTTATTGCACCGATGTACCGACAGACAGATGGCGGTGAGGGAGTCGATGCCAATGGTGGCGATGATCTGAACGATCTGTTCAACATTCTCCCTGTCATCACCACTCTGCCTTATGCCGATGAAGACAATATATTCATGACCGGGGAGTCCCGTGGCGCGATGATGGTGTACCAGGCCATTCGGGATGACTTCCCAATGCGCGCAGCGGCTATCTGGGGTGGCTTCACTGATATGCAGCCGCTGATTGATCAGCAACCCATGCTTGCTGCCTACGCCGAACAAAACTGGCCGGGTTTTGGTGACGACCTCCAGGCAAGCGTTGAAAGACGCTCGGCAATTTATTGGCCAGGTTCATTTGATGTTCCGGTTCTGCTGATGCACGGTGAAAGTGATGGCAGCATTCCCGTAAGTCATACGTATGATCTTGCGCGCGAACTACAGCAAGCGGGCAAGCTATACGGGTTAATCGTTTTCGCGGACGACGGCCACATTTTGCATGGTAGCCAGGTTGAGAGAGATCGCGCGTCCGTGGATTGGTTCCGAAAGTTCAGTACCCAGGAAGAAGAAAAACAGGACCATTTCCTGCGAACCGCTGCTTCGGAGAGAGACATCAATGATCGCGGCTATTCACTGATGCGCCGCGGCCAAGACGCGAAAGCGGTCGAAGTGTTGCGCATCAACGTGCAACGCTTTCCAGCTTCTGTGAATGCGCACGACTCTCTCGGTGAGGCTCTCGCAATGTCGGGCGACATTGCGGGCGCCATCGGCAGCTATGGGCAGGCGTTGGGTCTGGCAGATGACGAATCTGAGAAGGCGCGACTTCAGGAAATTCTTAACGAATTGATGAGTCGCAAATAATTGTGATCGCCCGCCCCGGCGGGCGCCTGCGGCGCTGTGGAGAATTGTAGGAGCGGCTTCAGCCGCGATTCCCTATCAATACCGCGATCTAATTCCGACGCTCCAGCAAATCGGGCAGCAACTCCGGATCACCATCAATTGGTGTCGTGATGGGAAGCTCAAGGATTTCCATCAACAGTGGATAAACATCGACATTATTGATGGCGGCAAGACGTAACCCCTCCGGCAGTCGTGGTCCCGTTGCCAGAAAGATACCGAACATGTCCTCAAATTCCGGTGCCCAGCCGTGATCGCCGCGACTCATTGAGCCAGCGAGGCGCTGGGTCGTGAATACACCGTAGCCGGGATCAGCCTGCACGATGACATCTGCGAATCCCGCCGCCGACGTGGCACGCCAGTCTTTGGGCGCTTCGGAGCGAAGCATGGCTTTCCCGTGCTCCCATGACCCGTTGATAGCGTCGCGTATGCCGATGGCGAGTCGATTGTCCGGCTCGGGCAGGTACAGGAAAGCCGCAGCGCCGTGATCGACAACCGTCAGGCCATCCAGACCCACAACACTCTCGATGATGAACGGCGTTTCGTTGGTCTTGCTAGCGGACTGGCCATGATCCGAAACGATGACGACATAAACATCGTCAGCAACTGGCAGCTCACTGATTCCGGACAGTAACCTGTCGAGATAGCGGTCGACACGCTGGATTGACTCGATGCTCTGTTCGGATCCGGGCCCAAATCGATGGGTCGCATTATCCACGTCCTCGAAATAGAGCGTGATCATGTGCGGGCGTTCGTCGTCCGGCATCGACAGCCACTCTAATGCCTTGTCCACACGCGCCTGGCCAGGAACTGAGGCATCGAACGTGTGCCAGTAAGTCATCGGTACATTATCGACAGTCGCTTCAGTGCCAACGAAGTAATAAGCAGCACTTACCAAACCATTTTTCTCGGCAGCGACCCAGATCGGTTGACCGCCATACCACGAACCATCCTGGACGGATTCCCGGTCGGCCAGGCTATAAAACGCCGTCCGGTCTTTACTGGGAAACTTGTTGCCAATCAGGCGATGGTTGGCCGGGTAAAGGCCTGTCGCGATGGAGTAATGATTTGGAAAGGTCAGCGTTGGAAAAACCGGCATCATTGCGTCGGCTCGAACACCACCCGCGGCGACTCGATCCATCGCCGGCGTGTCATAAAGGTCCTGGTAATCCCAGCGAAAACCGTCGATGGAAACAAGAATCAAATACGGTTTGTCACGCTGTCCGGGTGCATTGATGCCACCCGAGCCAGCGGCTATCGCAGAAATGGCTGCCATGAACAGAATCAGGGTCGCTGCAGAGTGATAAAACCGTCGCAATTCGTTTCCCCGGTTGAATGAAGGCTAAGTCTAGCAGTCTTCTTTTGACGGCACCCGGTGAGCGGCCTATCCTTGACGGAAAGCTCTAACAATAGTTTCGGGGGACACCATGACGCGATCGCTAAGCGCCCTTAAAGGCGCCACTCTCTTCTTGTCGATAATCACATTAACGCCGTTGGCGACGGCACAGGATGACGATCCCGACGCTGCCAAATTCAAGGCGATTTCCGAATCCGACACAATGATCATGGTGCCAATGCGTGATGGCGTCGGTTTGGCGACGGACGTCTATCTGCCAAAAGGTGATGGGCCGTTTCCGACGGTGTTCGTCAAGACGCCGTATAACTTCAACAAGATTCAAGGCTCATCACTTTCAATGGGCATCGAAGCGATCGAACGCGGCTATGCACTTGTTGTGCAAAATGAGCGCGGCCGATATTACTCCGAGGGCCAATGGGAAATCCTAGGCAAACCACGAACCGATGGTTATGACGCGATGACGTGGATCCAGGAGCAGGAATGGTCCAGCGGAAAGATAGCGACGTGGGGTTGCTCGTCCACCGCCGAGTGGCAGATGGCGCTTGCGGCACAGAATCACCCGGCACATGCGGCGATGATTCCAATGGCTTCCGGCGCCGGTATTGGCCGCGTTGGTGAGTACTACGAACAGGGCAACTGGTACAAGGGTGGAGTCCACCAGACCTTGTTCACTGTCTGGCTTTACGGCGTGCAACAGAACATTCGCCCCCAATTCCCGGAAGGCTTGAGCCAGGAGCAATTACAGCGACTGCGCAAAGCTTACGACCTTGCGGCCTCCATGCCCGCGATGGATTGGGCGAAACACATGCGCAAATTACCATCTGTCGACTGGTTGAAAGATGCGGATGGAAACGAGGGACCGGGCGCCGACTTCATGACGCGCAAGCCCAATGACGCAGGTTGGTACGAAGGCGGCCTTTATCATGACAACGAAGAATTCGGTGTGCCGGCATTCTGGTTTAACAGCTGGTTCGATGTCAGCCAGGGGCCGAATCTCGCGATGTACAACCAAGCCAGAGCCAATGCCAGTGACAAAGATGTTCGCGACGGGCAGTACATGATGATTGCACCCACTTTGCATTGCGGATTCTTTCGCACACCGGAACACGGCGATCTGATTGCTGGTGAGCTCAATGTTGGTAATGCGTATCATGACTATTACGAAACGATTTTCACCTTCCTGGATAACTACGTGAAAGGCGAAGAAAACGATTTCCACAAGAACACACCTCGTGTGCAGTTCTACACAATGGGTCGAAACGAGTGGGCTTCTGCAGATAGTTGGCCGCCCAAAGACGCAGAGTTGATGACGATGTATCTCGACAGCGGCGGGCATGCCAACAGCGTGTTTGGCAATGGGTTAATTTCGATGAACGTGGCCAGCGGTTCGGCCAGTGACTCCTTTACCTATGACCCGATGAACCCGGTGCCATCACTCGGCGGCGGCGTTTGTTGTAACCGTGGTGCGTCGCTGGGCGGTAGTTTTGACCAGCGTGGCATTGAAGCCCGCGCCGACGTCCTCGTGTATACAAGCGATGTGCTGGACGAAGCCATTGACGTGACCGGTTTCATTCGTGCGAAGCTTTATGTTTCATCCGATGCGAAGGACACAGACTTCACGGTCAAGCTGGTTGATGTACGCCCAGATGGCACTGCGTACAACGTTGACGACACGATTTTCCGTGCGCGGTTTCGGGAAGGATATGACAAGGAAGTGTTCATGGAAGAAAGCAGCGTTTACGAGCTGAATCCGACCGCCATGTCGACCAGTTATGAGTTTCAACCTGGTCATCGCATCCGTGTCGAAATCGCATCGAGCAAATTTCCGCAATACATGCGCAACCTGAATACAGGTGGCAACAACTACGACGAAACGGAAGGCGTGATCGCACACAATACGGTACATCACACCGCGGAGTATCCGTCGCAGATCATTCTGCCTGTGAGGCGATAAACGAGTCCGGGGTCAGAGCGGGCTCTGACCCCCTTATATAAGGTAAACGAAAGATGACGATTCGAAACCTGTTCTGCATTGCTGTGGCGCTTGCCTTTACGCTGAGTGCGAGCGCCCAGGACGACGGGCTCAAGATTTATATCTCGGCTGACATGGAAGGTGTCGTCGGTTCGGTTACCGGCGAACAACTCGGGCCGGGTGGCTTCGAATATCAGCGCTTCAGAGAGTTTATGACGGCCGAGGTCAATGCGGCGATCGATGCGGCACGTGCTGCCGGTGCCGCCGAATTCGTAGTCAGTGACTCACATGGCAACGGGCAGAACCTCCTCATCGACAGGCTGCCGGATGACGTGACGGTCATCCGTTCCTGGCCGCGTGAACTCAGCATGATGGCTGGCATTGATGAGACCTTCGATGGCGTTATCTTTCTCGGCTATCACGCGAGCACGTCGAACACGCGTGGTGTGCGTGCCCATACGATGTCAAGCGCCAACATCACCGGATTAAGGCTCAACGGCATTACGATGACAGAGGGCAGTATGAATGCCGCCATTGCGGGACATTTCAGTGTTCCGATCATAATGGTTTCCGGGGATGATGCGGCGGTCGCGGAAAATCAGGTCATCATCGGTGACATCGAAGGAGCCGTGGTGAAATGGGCGAAGGGCTTCCACTCTGCTGAAACGCTCACACCCGAAGCAGGCTATGAGGTTATTCGCACGCGGACGATGTCGGCCATCAACCGCATCGGCGATTTCCAGCCGTATGTTCTCGACACGCCCATTGAGCTTGAGCTCTCATTAAAGAACTACACGCCGGTAGAGTTGTTGGGTTACCTGCCCAATGTAGAGAGAGTTAATTCCCACACGATTCGATTTGTTGGCAAGGACATTGTCGAGGTGTCGAACTTCCTAACCTTTGTAACCAGCTTCCGCGTTGACCTGCAGCCGTAAGTGAACCTGAATAAACGCAACGACTGGGGCTGCGACAATGAATCATAAAGTACTCCTGGCCTCCCTGATATTCTTCCTGGTTTCCTGCCAATCAGAGCCGGCGCCGAGCGGCACGGCCATAACCAATGTCACTGTGATTGATGCTGTCAATGGTGTTCGTGAAAATCAGACCGTTGTTTTCGATGGTGACGAGATCCTTGCGATCCAGTCAGCCGAAGCCGAACTTAATGTTGCGGCAACGATCGACGGCACAAGCAAACATCTTATTCCGGGCTTATGGGACTTCCACGTCCATTTGACCTATGACGACCGTTTCACCGATGCGATGCCGGCCCTGTTTCTTTCCTATGGCATCACAAGCGTTCGTGATACCGGCGGCCTGATGCACAAGGTGCTGCCCGTCGTTGAAAAGATGCGCGCCGATGATGCAATCGCACCGCGCGTCTTCTTTGCCGGCCCACTGCTCGACGGCAATTTCGTTGTTTACGACGGAGATGGTCGACCGAAGATCGGCGTGCAGAATGCAACGCTGGCCGATGCAAGGGCGATGATCACCGGCCTGAAGGAGCAAGGCGTCGACTTCGTCAAGATTTATGAAATGGTCAGCCCCGATGTTTTCGAAGCCATGGTTCAGACAGCGAACGAGCTCGGGCTGCCCATCGACTCGCATGTGCCATTGTCGATGCGTGCATCCACTGCAGGTCCTTTGGTTGATTCCATCGAGCACCTGAGAAACATTGAGATGGACTGCGCGAGCGATACGCCGGCGCTACATGAGGAGCGTCTCGAGAGGCTGAAGAATCCGGATGGCTTGTCCGGCGCCGAACTGCGCTCATCACTACACACTCTGCAGCGATTGCCAGCTATCGAAAATTATGACGAAGAACATTGTGACGAGACATTGAAAGCGCTTGAGTCCACAACACAGGTGCCTACCTTGCGCCTTGTTTCAATGAGCCTTGCGCCTCCCTACCTGCGTGATGACTGGCAGGAAGCACTGTCTCGATTGCCCGCAGTTGCAGGCGACGCGTGGCGGGAGTCGACCGCAGAAGCCGTGGCCGGTCCCCGTACAGATGTGGATACCACATTCGCCGACTGGGGTTTGTTCCTTACCGGTCGTGCTCATTCTCACGGAGTGCCTATCGGCGCCGGTACTGACACACCGATCGCGATGGCGGTGCCCGGTTACAGCCTGCACACGGAACTTGAATTCCTGGTTCGTGCCGGCCTGTCTCCACTTGAGGCGTTGCAATCGGCGACGGTCCGGCCGGCGGAGTATTTTTCACTGCAGGACGAAATGGGCTCAATCGATGTTGGCAAGAAGGCTGATATGGTTTTGCTAGATGCAAATCCACTCGATGACATAAGCAACACTAAGCAAATATCCGCCGTGATCACCAAAGGAAGACTGCTGACAAGCGAAGATCTTGACGAACTTATTCAGTCAGCTAAATCGACGTCACAATATAATTGACAACCAATGTTTGTTTTCGTGAAGGCGTAAGTTAGAGTTGCGGCAGACAGATTTCATGCCGGAGGAAATCATGGTCCGAATTCTCAGTCTTATCTCAGTTTCTCTTTTTCTTGCAGCCTGCGGCGGCGGAACGCCGGAGCAGGCGCAGTCCGACGCGGAGGCGCCAGCGGCCGCAGCTGAAACGAACTTGCCAGGTGCAGGTATTGTTGCCTTCAGGGGCGCAGCGATCTGGGATGGCACTGGCGGCGCCATGAAATACAATCAGAGCCTTCTCGTTCGCGATGGACGCATTGAGGGTTTCGCCGAAGAAGTACCGGACGGCGCTGACGTCGTCGACCTGGGCGGAAACTGGATAGTGCCTGGATTCGTCAATGCGCATGGCCATGTCTCTGGCCGCTGGGCAGCAGATGACGTCACCGATCCAACCGAAAGGGTCAAAGGGGATCTGGCGCTTTACGCCCGCTACGGTGTTACCAGTGTTGACAGCCTCGGCGGTGCTCCACCGGAAGCGTTTGCCCTCAGGGCAATGAATGATGACCCGTCAATCTCCCACGCGCGGTTGCTGGTGGCCGGCGAGCTCGCGGCTGGCAATACTCCGGAGGAAGCGGTGGCAATAGCGTTGGCAAATATTGAAAAAGGTGCCGACTGGATAAAGTTGCGAGTCGACGACAATCTCGGCACTGGCCAGAAAATGCCGTGGGACGCGGTGCAGGTTGTCATGAATGCGGCGAAGGCGGCTGGCATCCCCGTCGCAACACACATCTTTTATATGGATGACGCAGAACGGCTACTGCAAATGGGCACAGGCCTTATTGCACACTCGGTTCGTGATCAGGCAGTAACGGACGAGTTTGTGCAGGCGACGCTTGATTCCGGTGTCTGTTACGTGCCAACGCTTGTTCGGGAAGTATCAACATTTGTCTATGCGAAGCGCCCGGACTGGTTCGATGACCCGTTTTTCCTCGAGGCGGCAAAGCAAAGTGAGATTGATCGCGTGAGTCAGCCCGACTTCATGAGTCGTGTGGCGGCTAGTCCCTCATCCGCCGCTTACAAGCGGTCACTTGACCAGGCAGACGAGAATTTACGAATTGTCCTCGGCTCGGGCGTGCCGGTAGCATTTGGGACAGACTCCGGACCCGCCGGACGTTTCCCGGGCTATTTCGAGCACATGGAATTTGACCTGATGACCGAGGCGGGAATGACGCCACGTGAGATTCTGCTGAGTGCAACCTCAGTGGCGGCCAACTGTGTTCACCTTGATGATGTTGGCACGCTGGAGGCCGGCAAATGGGCGGATTTCGTGGTGCTCACGGAAGACCCAACACGGGATATCAAGGCAGCGCGTTCGATCAGGGATGTTTATATGGCGGGTAAAGCCGTAGAACGCTAAAAGCATTCACGGCTAAAATAAGCGGTCAGAGCCCGGCTCTGACCCCTTATTTATTATTGCGAACCGGTAAACCGTCGTCCTTCACCGGGTCGGGTGAATAACTCGTAGCCGAGCAGTTCCGCTGGAATATTGTCCGTATCGGAGAAATCCGCCGGCACGTGTACGCCAATCGAATGGCGTACGCCGATGCGGTCCTCCAGTATTTCGCTTCCGTCGTTGCTGCCAAAGAACCAGTACGGCGGCAAGGCAAGGTCGATCACTCTTTCCTCCCAGTAGTCTTCATCGGCGGCGAAGTGAACAATGCGCGGGTCTGCGTCGCCAAGATGCAACACCGTGCTGTTGTCGTCCAGCGTGATTCGGAATGCGATGTTCTGCACGTCGGTTCTTGCAGTCGGCCAGCCGGTGTGCGGGATGTGTACGGCTTCGACAGTCAGGTTGTCCGCTTCAATTTTGACTGGCGAATCGCCATAGTCAAGATCGAGTCCGACGACGCGATCGAAGACAGATTCATCGTCGGGCCCGGCAATCTGCCGTATTGCAGCGACGGCCTGTGCAGGCGCATAGAGCCGGGCGCTGGCCCGGGAACGGAGCAGTTTCAATACGTCTTCGGCGGAGAAGTGATCGCCGTGATGGTGGCTGATGAATACAGCATCCACGTCGTCGTACGGAGCGTCCCCGGCGAAAATCGCTTCGCGTACCTCATCGGGCACCATTTGATAGTTGTTGAAACCATTTCGATACAACGGGTCGATGAGAATCTTCGTTGACTCATGAGTGACCATAACACCTTCATTAGCCAGGTACTGAATGCTGGACGTTGACTGGGCAAAAGAGGCTGTACAGGTAAGTAAAAAAAACGTTGACAGGTTCAGTCTATTCATAATTAATCCGCGGCAGCATATACATCCCAAAAGTCTGTTTCCGGCCGATCTTTGATCAACTCGTCGACCAGCTCAACAAATCCGGGATCAAAGAACCGCCTGGTGACTGACCAGTATCGGCGAGCTCGTCCCGTCCCTAACGTAAAAGGTATAACCCTCTTGTACGATTGCCACGATTCGTCATCGAGCGCACCGTGCTTGTACTGGAACCACTCGTGTTCTCGCGCGCGAAGTGACAACACCATCCAGAACCATAGTCGTGTCTTGTCGTCGTGATCAAGTTGGTCATTACTCGCATACGCGCCGGCCAGCTCCGGATGCTCGATAAACTTGGCAATATGTTCCTGATCGATGACGACTTGTGCCTGGCGCGCTTCCGAGCGCATCAAAGCATTAGTCTGCCTGATCTGGACATTTAGAAATACCAGCGTAACCAGCACCGCGATCGACGCGATGACCTCGATCCAAATTGCAATATCTCCTGCAGACATGATGGTCCTCCCCTTTTGGATAACCGATTCTAAACCAGATATCGGGTTATCCAACCAGGAGCGGAATTATACGTCTACTTTGGAATCACATTTCTCGCATAATTCCACGAACCAACGATTCGCATTTCAGGCTTGTGTGAAGGAACGTTTTTTCGCTGCCAGCGGCGGTACGTCCGGATATCGATCCCGTCCGGCAACTGCCAATGTTCCCTGCGGAAGTGCCGCGCGACATATTCATCGAGATATCCGGCGCGTTGAATTGATAAGAGCTCATCAAGATACTCATCAGCCAGTGCTGGATTCATCGACTGTTTGTCCGTCCAGGTTTCCAGCATCAGGCGTCGAGCTGTGAGCTCGCAGTCGAAGGAGCTTTCCCGTGCTGGATTGATGCCACCGATCTGCAACTGGCACGTGCTTCTTGTCAGGCTGTAGGTGACCCAGCTTTGCAGAGCGGGATCATTGTCCGTCAATGCCCGCTCGGAAAGATAAAACGTGTCGCCGTCTGTGACGCCATCGCGAAGGTAAATCTCACCGCTACAACCGGCGACAATGAGAAGGAATATTAGACTGAATAGTCGCATTTCCGCAGCATACGAGATTCTCGGTAAACCGACACTGAAGCGCCTCTCGTTTCTGACCTTTTTCACATTTATCAACAATCTACATACGGTATGATGCGGCCTGACTGAGGAGGCACCACCGCTTGAGCACCAGTATCATCATTCTCGCTGCCGGCCAGGGCAAGCGCATGAACTCGGCACTGCCGAAGGTTCTGCAGCCACTGGCCGGGCGACCTCTGCTGCAACATGTCGTCGAGTGTTCGCGTGACGTCGGGGCGGACGATATCTGTGTCGTATACGGGCATGGTGGCGATGAGGTCAGAGCGTTTTTTGAGGGCGAAGATATCCGGTGGATACTCCAGGCGGAACAGCTGGGTACCGGGCACGCCGTTCAACAGGCGATGCCTGGTACGCTGGATGACAATCGCGTTCTTATTCTGTTTGGCGATGTTCCTCTCCTTCGACCGCAAACGCTGACAATGCTTTTCGATGGCTGTGGACAGGGCGACGTGGGCGTACTGACTGTCGATATGGACAATCCTTTTGGATACGGACGCATTATTCGTGAGAATGGCAGCGTTGTGAGAAGTGTCGAGGAACGTGATGCAAACGGTGACGAAAAAGCAATCACCGAAATAAATACGGGCGTTATGTGTGCGCCGGCAGAGAAGATGAAAACCTGGCTTGGTCGTCTAAGCAACGAAAACAGCCAGGGCGAATACTATTTAACCGACGTGCTCCGTATGGCTGTCAACGATGGCGTTGTTGTGCACGGAATAAAGGCTGACAATCAGGCAGAGGTCATGGGCATTAACGACAAGAAACAGCTTGCTGAGGCAGAACGCGCGCTGCAAAAACGCCTCGTCGAAGAGCTGCAAGCAGACGGCGTCACTTTCGCTGATCCGGCCCGTGTTGATATTCGTGGTGAACTCACGTGTGGAAAAGATGTGTTCATTGACGTCAATGCCGTTTTCGAAGGCCGTGTGTCACTAGGCGACAACGCGAAAGTCGAGTCGAATAATCTCATTCGCGACAGCCGGATTGGTGCCGGCAGCGTAATTCACTCCAATTGCCACATCGAAGGTGCGACGACAGGCAGCGAGTGCGAGATCGGCCCTTTCTCAAGACTTCGACCGGGCGCGGAGCTTGCGAACAATGTGAAGATAGGCAATTTTGTGGAAGTGAAAAAGAGCACGATCTCTGACGGCAGCAAAGTCAATCACCTGACGTACATCGGTGACACAGTCATTGGCACCGGCGTGAACATTGGTGCAGGCACGATCACCTGCAATTATGACGGCGCTAACAAGCATAAGACGATCATTGGTGACGATGTGTTTGTCGGCTCGGGCGTTGAGTTGGTCGCACCAGTCGAGATTGGCAAGGGCGCGACGATCGGTGCGGGATCTACGATCACGAAGCCGGCTCCGGAGGGCGAACTGACCCTGGAACGCGCAAAACAGGTTACCGTTCCAGGTTGGAAGCCGCCGATCAAAAAGAAGTAATTGTCAATAAAAACAATGTGATATGAAGCATCCGATCGAGGCGTGATTGGTTTTTTGCGGAGGAGTGCGAATTCATGCACTCTGGCCGACCGAAAAAGCTGAGACAATATCAGGCTGCCCCTTCCGAACTGACTTACGGAGACGAAATTAATGTGTGGAATCGTCGGCGCTGTTGCCGAAAGAAACGTTGTCCCGATATTGATGGAAGGCCTTCGACGGCTTGAATATCGTGGCTACGATTCCGCTGGTCTCGCCATTCGCGGTGACGAATCGATAAGTCGCGTGCGCCGGGCGGGCAAGGTTCAGGAGCTGCAAAGTGCGCTGGACGAAAACCCGCTTCGTGGTACCAATGGCATTTCACACACACGCTGGGCCACGCATGGTGTGCCCAACGAGACGAATGCGCATCCGCACATGTCAGAGGACGACATCGCGATTGTCCACAACGGCATTATCGAAAATTACGAAGAGCTTCGTGAGGAGCTCCGGGACAAAGGGTTCGATTTCGAATCGGAGACCGATACGGAAGTCGTCGCTCACAGAATCAAATTCCACTACCGAGACAAAGGCGACTTGCTTGCCGCGGTTACGGCAACGGTTGCAGAGCTTGAGGGTGCCTACGCCCTGGTAGTAATGAGTATGAGCGATCCGGACAAGCTGATCCTGGCAAGGCAAGGCTGCCCGGTCGTTATCGGTCTCGGCATCGGTGAAAACTTTGTTGCAAGTGACGTTGCTGCGTTGTTGCCGGTAACCCGCAAATTCATGTTCCTGGACGAGGGCGATGTTGCCGTTGTCGAGAAAGAAGACGTCGCGATCTTCGACATCGATGGCAACGAAGTCGCACGGCCAGTCAAAGAAAGTGAGCTCACAGCAGATGCCGCGGAGCGAGGCGAGTTTCGCCACTACATGCAAAAAGAAATTCATGAGCAGGCCGTAGCTGTTGCGCATACTCTTGAAGAGCGTATTGCGAACGGAAAGGTTCTCGATGCTGCGTTTGGCCCTGGGGCAGATGCCGTTCTTGACCAGACTCGCGGTGTTCACATAGTCGCGTGTGGCACCAGTTATCATGCTGGCCTTGTTGCCCGTTACTGGATTGAGCAACTCTGCAGAATTCCGTGCACGGTAGAGATTGCAAGCGAGTATCGCTATCGATCGCCGGTTGTGCCGGATGGCACGCTGTTTGTCACGATCAGTCAATCCGGGGAAACTGCGGATACGCTCGCAGCGGTTCGTGCAGCGAGGGAAGCAGGCTACGTATCGACACTGACGATCTGTAATTCGCCAGAAAGTTCGATGGTTCGCGAGTCCGAGTTAAAGATGATGACACGGGCAGGACCGGAAATCGGTGTCGCATCTACCAAGGCATTCACTACGCAGCTCGCTGCGCTTGCGCTGTTAACGATTGTTCTCGCGCGACGCAACGGCCTTGAAGAGAAGCGGGAAAGAGCGCTGGTTGCCCAGCTGGCGAAGATACCGGGATTGATTGATCAGGTGTTGACACTGGATTCCGCCATCGAAACGCTGGCCGAGCACTTTGCCGATAAACAGCACGCGCTCTTTGTTGGGCGCGGCGTTCAAAACCCGATCGCCATGGAGGGAGCGCTCAAACTAAAAGAGATTTCATATATTCATGCAGAAGCCTATGCCGCAGGTGAGCTGAAACATGGGCCGCTGGCACTGGTCGATGAGGACATGCCCGTTGTGGCGGTTGCGCCAGATGACGATTTGCTGGAGAAACTCAAAAGCAATCTGCAGGAAGTTCGTGCACGAGGTGGCGAATTATTTGTCTTTGCGGATCCGAGAGTGCAATTCGGCGACAGAGTTGGAATTCATTCAATGCGAATGCCGGCACTGATCCAGGATTTCCAGGCACCAATCATCTACACAATTCCGCTGCAGTTACTTGCGTATCATGTCGCCGTTCTCAAAGGCACGGATGTGGATCAGCCACGCAATTTGGCAAAGTCGGTCACGGTCGAGTAGGTAACGGCAGCCGCGACGAGCGATTAAATCGAACCACGGGCGCGTTATCTCCACTTGCTGCCTATGATTATCGCGCGGAAATGCGTTCGAAGTGTTACTTATTGGATGATGCGCACCTTTCGGTTTGCCATCGGACTGACGACGGCATCTGGCACAAAGCAGCCGTAAGACTCCCTGCAGGCAGGAGCCCGCCCCAGCGGGCGATAAATGTTGGTGCCATGTCTGTTTCGTATCATAGGCAGTTAATCAGGACTCAATCAGTTGGCAGTCTGCTTTTGGTCTGATACAGACATTAGAGTTCGCTCGAATGTAAGATGCGCAGAAGAACAGATGCCAACGAGCCTCATGACAAGGCCGGCAAGATCCCGAACGGAGAGCCAGATTATGGAATTGGGAATTCGCATTCTCTGGCTGACGGTCGGTTTACTCTCCGTGGCGATTGGTGCTCTTGGCGTCGTCTTGCCGATATTGCCGACTACACCATTCCTACTGGTTGGCGCGTTTGCTTTTGCCCGATCTTCGGAACGACTCAATCTTTGGCTGACCACTCATCGTATCTTCGGTCCGCTCATCGACAATTGGCACAGGTATAGAAGCATCGATTCAAAAACCAAGCGAACTGCAATTGTAATTATCATCCTGACGCCGATCGCAGCATGGTTTTTCGATGCGCCGCTCTGGGTGATCGGATGCCAAATAATTGTTCTGTCAGGTGCTGCAATATTCATCGTGACCCGGCCACTACCGCCACAAACAATGCCGAGCCAGCCCACGAGATAGCCCGCTTTGTGACGGACTTCGAGTGTTCGGTTCAGTATACCGGCGCGGTACGCTGGCCACATGAGAAGATCTGACGAGCGGAAATATCTTGCAACTCGGTGAAAAGATTGCGGAATTTCTGGCAATGGTGCGTTCACTGTCGGGCCGAGCAATAACGCCTGTCACTAGCTGGAATTCAATTCCTACGTTTTGGTGAGATTCCAGCGACTGAAGTTGCGTTCATGGAGCGTGATGACGAACCCACGCTTGGGCTTGGTGAGGCGGCACAGGGACCGACCGCAGCAGCCATCGCCAACGCAGTTAGTTTCGCGACCGGTCAGCGGCGACGTCGACTGCCTTTGGCCTCCGGCGGAGTTCGTCCAGGACCGAAGTCCGGTTATCGGTATTCGACCTGCCATCGCCAGGCTCAAAACAGCAAGACAGTCGATCTTCAACACAATCGCGAAATTGTGTAGTAGATCAATTCTTTAGCTGGCATCTCTATTTATACTGACTCCCATCTGATCACGCTGAACAGAGTGGATGAAAACAAGCAGCATTTTTGTCGCAACATCATTCGTATGCTTGCTGGTGTCATTCTGGAACAGAAACGAGCTGCCCGGAAGCATCGACTATGTTTCGGAGTTGCAGAACGAACCCGTACAGAAGGCGACGAAAAAGCGATCGTTCGAAGCGAATTACGAGGGCGTCGATTACCAGGTCGAGCCCGAGTTCGAATACGATCTTTACGGCATGGTCGTTTCATACCGGCACCATGACGGCGACAGTCGCATGCATATGCGGTCAAACGATCATCTTAACATGCTCGATGTTTGTGTCATCTGGGGCGACAACACGACTAACCCTCGTCTCGACAAGATCCAGTTCTGGAACGGCATCTTCACCTGCAATGTAAAAACCAGGGACCAGGCCGCCTGGGATGCGTTTGATATGTATAAATTGTCCAACAATCACCTGATCTCTGATGACGAATATATTCGCGACCAGGTAAAAGATATCCACATCGGCGACCAGATACGGGTCAGAGGCTACCTTGCGAGCTACGGAAGTGCCGGGGGTGGCAAGCGCGGCACCAGCACGACCCGCCTGGATACCGGGGACGGTGCCTGTGAAACCCTGTTCGTTGAACGATTCGAAATCGTTCAGCCGGCGACCAGTTACTGGCGAATGTCGATGTATGGTTGGCTGGGTCTTTTCCTGATTGGCCTGTTTGTTCACTTCCGACAGCCGTACCGTCCCTACCAGGACGACTAGCCTGGTCGCGAGATAATAGCAGCGAAGGGACTATGCCGGGAGCAGGGGCACGCCCGTGAAATACGGGTGCAGGAACATCACAACGGCAAAAATAATCGCCGTGATAAACAAGCCTTTAAGTTCACCGCTGAAACCAGGTGCTTCAGGCAAGGTGAGCGCCCCTTCACGTGCATTGATCAGCGGCATCTCGATCAATGCCCATATCCCCAGAACACCAAATAAGATCAAAGCCCGGGTGGTGCCATTTGTCAGCAGGTGACTCACCGACCAGACGAATATGCCCATGAGCATCGGGTGGCGAATAATGCGCTTGATCATCGTGGCGTAATGCGTGGCTCCCATCAGGGCGAATGCGACAAACATCAGCACAAATCCAATCGATCTCGACCAGGCCGGCAACACGTAAAGATATTCTTCCGGCGTGGATCGCCAGCCAATTACGATCAACGCGAGTGATGCCAAGATAACGAGCGTGAAAACACCGCGATATGGCCCCGACCCAAGCTTATCGATCAATCGCTGCCGAATTGCTGGTACGATGGCCTTCGTGAGATGAGCAAAACTCCACAGTAAGACACCAATAATCAACAATTTCATATCAACTCCAGCTGCCCAGATTACATACTACCTTTGCGGCAAGCGTAGCACCATTTCGCATCGAATCTTCGATGCTGCCGCCATGACAGTAAGCGGCAAGAAATGCAGCGGCATACGCGTCGCCGGCGCCGGTTGTATCGACGACTTTATCGATTGCTACAGCGGCGCAATCGAAACGCTTGTTTCCGCTGAAGACGCGACTGCCGTCTGCTCCCAACGTCACAACAAATAGATTCTCATGCCGGGCAGCGAGCTCACCAATGTGAGCAATGGCATTTGTATCATCGACAGACAGGCCGAAGAAACCAATTTCAATACAGGCGATGTGCTGCTCGAGCAATTCAAAATCCGGGTGCTGCCGGAAATCGGCGAAATCAACCGCGGTCAGACCGGCCGTCTCAATCGCCATTAAATCATCAAATAAATCAATAATTTGCAGGTAAACCGGTGCAACCAGCAGGTCGCTTTCCGCAACGACTTTCCGCTCATTGGCACCGAATGAAAACTCGCGAAGAACGCCTTCGTCATAACGAACAAAGTTCTTCTCGCCGTTCTCTTCAATCTGAATGTACTGTACCGGGGTCGCACCGGGCAGTTTCGAGATATGACAATCGATGCCGGACGCAGATAGAGACGGCAGCACCATCGCAGCGCCGTCGTCGTCGCCAACGCACGAGACGATCTGAATTACGTCATCGATCGGAAATTCGTCTCTCGCGTGCCTGGCGAAGTTCGCGGTTATGCCACCAAATCGTCGTTCACCCGATGGCAGGTAGTGATCAATTCCGCAATCTCCAACGCAAACGACATTCATTGAGTATTCATCGCGGTTATCGTTTTACACACGACATTAGAAGCTCGAGTGCATCATTATCGACGGATCTATCCTGCATCAATGAAGTACCGACGATGGCGCCGTCACACGCCGCAAGAAGCGCTTCTGCGTTGGCCGACTTGAGGCCGCTGCCGATCAGCACCGGCACACCTGTACCAGCAGCGTCACGCAGATGCTCTGCGGCTGGTGCGTCGCCACTTGCTTCGCCTGTAACGATCAAAGCATCAGCGCCTTTCCTGTACGCCAGCTCCGCGGATTCCCGGAGCGCACGTGATTCGACCATCGTCGCATACTTGACCTGGATATCGGCAAGCACCAATACATCATCGGCGCCTATGGACGAGCGATATTCAAGCAATGCGTCAGGATCAATTGCAAATTCCCCGTATTCCGGGCGTGTCATTCTGTCGACAAAGTAGTCAGTTCGAATAAATCGCGCGCCAGCCATGCTGGCGACAGCCAGGGACGCCTTCGGGTCATTCAGCAGAATTTCACATCCGACAACCACGGTCTCACTTTCCTGAACGACTGCACGGGTAATGCTTGTCATCGCCGCAATGGTTTCGTGCGCCGCAGTAATCCGATGTGGCCGGTCATATTCGTTTTCAATGAGAACGCCATCCACCCCGCCCTCCTCAAGCGCCCTCAGGTCTGCGACCGCATGCTGTATGGCGTGTTTGATGCCTCCCGAATCCGGATATCCAGGCAACGGTGGCAGGTGGATCATGCCAATGATTGTTTTCGGATTCGGGAAGAGATTGCGAAACTCAGTCAATCGGTGCCTCCGCGTGTCAGCATTCTATATACGGGTGCTCCGGCGAGTGTGAGTCCGATACCGATCATGCTGTCCAACGGGTTATAGACAAGCGCCGCAATCAGGAACAAAGACATGACGACAATGAAGGCAGCCGGAACGAAGGGATAACCCGGGAGGCGAAACGATTCTGGTGTCGATAGTCTGTTTCGAAGTCGAAAGATCGTAGACACCATCAAGATGTTCATGAATTGAAATGGCACAACAAAGAAAGTGACGATCCTGGAGAACGAACCAAAGAACAGCAACGCCGCCATCGAAATGGCGGCGGCGAAGAGGATCGCACCTGACGGTACTGACCGCGCAGAGGAGAGATGGGCGATGGACCTGAAAACGGGTCCAAGCAAGGTGTGCTCTGCGCGCCCGACGTATTCTGAAGCGGCGGCATAGAACAGTCTTGGCAGGGTCATGATCAGTCCGCCGAGCGCACCGAACATAGAAATCCACATAAGCAGGCTCAGCGCCTGGCCACCGGTTTCCCCAAATGCGGCATTCGCAACTGTTGGTGCAACCAGTGTTGGATTTGCCCGCATGGCCTCCAGTGGTACGACCCTCAGGAATGTGAAGTTGACAAGCAAGTAGATCAGCGTGATCAAAACCACACCGATGCCCATCGCGAGTGGGAAGTTGCGATTCGGATTCTTTACCTCCCCTGCAACATTCGAGGCATCGATCCAGCCATCGTAGGTAAAGAGGACGATGGCGACGCCCAGACCGACGAAGCGCAGAAAACCGACGATGCCGTCTTCTGCACTTTCGTTGCTACCGACGATTGTAGTCTCTGCTGCCGGCGCGGCAATAAAGACGCCACCGATGACAAGCGCAATCAAGCCAATCACTTTGATGGAGGTCAGCAACACCTGTGTTCTGCCACCCCACTCAGCGCCGCGCAAATTAATCATTGCGAAGAATATAATCGCGACAGCTGCCCAGGCCAGTTGCATTCCTGCAGAGCCGGAGCCGAATACCTGGTTCGCCAACTCACCGAAAAGAATAGCGACGCCTGCAATAGCACCCGGACCACTGACCAGCACCATCATCCATGCCTGCATGAAACCGGCGAAAGGACCGTAAGCTTCAGTCAGCGCGTGGTAAGAAACGCCGGCCTTAGGGATGAGCGCAGATAGCTCTGCAAGTGTCAGCGCGCCGCAAAGCGTGATCACACCGCACAAAGTCCAGAAAAAATAAACCTGCCACTCGGAGGTCGCGACTGCTGCGAGCTCTCCCGGCGTAAAGAAAATACCGGAGCCAATCATGTCGCCCATCACGACAGCCAGAACAGCTGACAGGCCGAGTCTTCTTTGCAGCGTCATCGTTATTGTTTTGTTCGCTGATGTCTATCGATCGGTTGACATTACAGGTCTTGATCACTTCGGGGAAGTGCTATCCTCGGCGACACAAATGATAAACGAGGATTCGGCTACCGTTGAACTTGCCGGTCGATATTTCAATGCGAATGGCTGAATCTATTCTTCCATTTTGAGTCCTGAGTCCCATGCGAACGTCGTCCAAAGTGCCTGCTGGTATCGTGTCAGTGGCGGTTTGTCTGTTCTGGCGAAAGGGTTGTGGGACCGCGTATCTGCGGAAGTGAATATTTGCTCCGATGATTCGAGCTCGGAAGACGCAGTGGCAGAAGAGCCGCAGTAGGGAGTCAGCGTGCCAGCAGGTCGTCTTTCCGAAGTTGTGCTGCGACCGTAGCGGCCTGTTCGTTGATCAGGTCTGTGGCCGTTGCCTGGTCGAAGCTCAACGATTCGATTGACCAGACCTTCTTCTGATCTGCTGTCGAATAAAGCTCCGTAACAAAAGTAATTGCAGGCGCTTGTTCAATACTTGCCGGGGTGTTCAATTCCGCGTAGTCGTAGCCAAATAAATCAAATAACTGACCAACGGGCCGGTTAGCGATGAGTTCCGCCTGTTCCTGGCCCTTCAGGCGAGTAAGAAGGACAGCATCGAATTTGCGCGAAAGTATCGTTGTTTCCAGCACAGTCCGGTTGAGTTGAGGCTGTCGACCAACGACGGTGAAATAAGCGGTTGTCTGTCCCTGGCCATCAGCAAATTCAGAGATGACGTTGCGTTCGAACAGGGCCCGGGACTCATAGTCTCCGGCGACACTGATTACAAGCATATTCCTGAATCCGGCATGGTTTACCGGTATGTCAAGGAACGTACGAATGACGGTTGACGATGATGACGTGGACGCGCACGCAGACAGAAAAAGAGCCACTGACAGTATTGCCGTCAGCTTGTGTCGCGCCTTTATTCGTATTCCCGCGTCCATAGCTGAATATATACCATGCGCTCGCTGGTGACGCACGACTCCCGAAGACCGAGCTGCCTGTAATATACTTCGCCCCTTCCAGAGCAGACCACCCGGCATCCCGATGTTTCGACTGAAGCAAAAGCATTCGCAGGCAGCAAGCGAGAAACGCCCGCCCGCAGACGGCCGGCGCTTGCTTGCCGAGCAGTCGGTGGTTCGTGGCCTGGCGGGGAGTATTGCCGTCGGACTGCTCCTGTGCTGGCTCTGGGCGCTGTTTTCGACGGTGACCGGGCGCGTTTTCCCATGGTTCTCCGTGCTGATCGGTGCAATTATTGGCATCGCGATGCAACGCTTTGGAAAGGGCCTCGACTGGCGGTTTCCCGTGCTGGCTGTCGTTGTTGCGGGTATCGCCGCATATGCAGGTAACCTGATGATCGGCGTGCTGGAGACCGGGCGATACATCGAAGAGGCGCCCATCCGCGTTGTGGGTGGATTGTCCGCAGATACGATCAGTTATTTCTTCAGAAACACGATCAGCCCGGTCGATCATATCTATGCGTTTTGCGCCTCTGGTGTCGCGGCTTTTTTTGCCAACAGGCGCCTAAAGCGTCATGAGGTCTTAGGGCTAAGGACGATAGGATCCACCGGAAGTAAAGAAGCCTGAAAATGGACAAACTGAAAGTGTACGGAGACTCACGTTCAGGCAATTGCTACAAGGTGCAATTGCTCTGTTCGGAAATGGAGGTTCCCTACGACTGGCGGGAGGTGGATATCCTTGCAGGCGATACGCGGACGCCGGAATTCCTGGCGATGAATGCCAACGGCAAGATTCCACTGATTGCACTTCCCGATGGCCGCTACCTTGCCGAATCAAACGCGATACTTTGTTACCTTGCAGACGGCAGCGAATTCTTTGGCCACGATGCATTTGCCCGCGCGGAAATACTGCAGTGGATGTTTTTTGAGCAGTACAGCCACGAACCCTTTATCGCGACGTCGAGATTCATTATTCGATATCTCGGAAACTCAGTCGAGCGCCAGGCGGATCTCGTGCAGAAGAAAAAAGGTGGTTACGTAGCACTCGGCGTAATGGAGCAACGGTTACGCGACCATAGCTTTGTCGCTGGCGTCAAATTCACGATTGCTGACATTGCGCTGTTTGCTTATACGCATGTTGCCGATGAAGGTGGATTCGATCTCCAGGATTACCCGGCCATTCTTGACTGGATCGAACGCGTCAGGTCCCGACCGAACCATACACCCATGGAGCCAAAATGAGTCGGAAGCTTGAGTTTTTCTACGACTATGTCAGTACTTATTCATACCTGGCCAACAGCCAGGTTGCGAAGATCAAAGCAGACGTCGTGTATCGACCAATGTTTCTCGGTGGGGTGATGAGGGCGACGGGCAACAGTCCGCCGTTAACCGTGAAAGCAAAGGGAAAGTACCTGAACAAAGACGTCGTGCGCTGGGTCGACCGCTATTCGATACCGTTCCGGATGAATTCGAATTTCCCGCAAAACACGGTGAACGCACTACGGCTGGCACTGCTTGCACAAGGTGAAGGCTGTTTCGACCTGGTTCACCAGGCATTGTTCGATGCGATGTGGGTTCACGATAAGGACTTGAGTGATCCTGCTTGCCTGGCAGAAATCGGCACAGGCGCCGGCATGTCGGCGAGCACTCTTGAAGATATTGGCACGGACAGTATCAAGGACGAATTGCGATCGAACACCGATGAGGCGATCAGCCGTGGCGCGTTCGGCGCGCCCACATTCTATGTTGGCGATGAAATGTTCTTTGGTAATGACCGGTTTGAATTCATTAGAGAAGCCTTGGAGAATCGCGGCTAAAGCCGCTCCTACAGTTCTAATTAGAAACGTAGGAGCGGCTTTAGCCGCGATTGATCGAACCGGTCTTTCTAGACAGGCATCAGATCCGGCGGCAGTGACTGATGGTCCTGCGGAACCGCAGCGAGCATTCTTTTCGCAACCGAGTCCATGCTTTCCAGGGCGTCACTCACGCCGACAAATAACAGCGGCTCCCGGCGCAGCAATTGCCAGCTATCCGTCTTCAGCACTCTCACGAGGTGTGTCAGATTGCTCCGGATCGCGTCGACGTACGGGTTCTGACCGTCGAACAGGACTTCGACATAGCGGTAAGCCCGGTTGAACTTCTTTTGCAGACGATCTTTTGTCGCCGTTTGATAGAACACCGGTGTCTTCTTCAACAGGTCGATGCCGGATTCATAACGTACCATGTACTGGCCCGGTGACGCGTTCTCAACGGCAATTCCGCCAACCACGAATTCCTTGTACAGGCGGTCGCGACACTTTTCGAGATAGCAGCGATCTGCCATTTGTGCAACGAGATCCGCCGTGCCCAGGAGGTGACCACATATCGCATCACGCGGGTCGTCGAGCTCGATGTTATCGAGGTCCAGCTCATAGCCAGTGAAATGTACGATCATGCTGGCGATAGCCACATCTTTCGCCATGCCGAGTTCCGGCATGTAGCGACGCAGAAAGTCCGCGCTTCTCGATACATGATAGAGCGTAAACTCAGCGCCGTTCTTGAAGTCCTTGTCTCGTTCCTTGTGCCGGATGTAGCCTGAGTCGTGGAACAGGGAGGTAACGATTGCCATTTGTGCCCGATGTGCACCAAGGCGTTCCGCCGGTTCCACGCTTCGTTCGTAGCCCGCGACCAGTCGCGCCAGGGCCAACGTCATATCCAGCGTGTGCTGCCTATCATGATAGGTGGTATCACAGCCAAGATAGCCGGGATACTGGCCACCAAAGAGCCGGTCGAAGTCGTAGAACGCGAGCCATAGCTTGTCGAACGAAGCCCCGGGAAAGGTTTCCGTGAAGAGATCATTGACGGCGTTTCGAACTGCGGCAGAATTGCTTACCTGCACAGTATTAGTGACGTCGTAGTCGTTGCGGCGGTCCTGGGTCATCAGCTTGATGTTTTTATTATTTATCGATGAACCGATCGAAGGCCGCTGTCTGACATGGTCTTCGACGTTCATCATCCGGCGGCCTGTTTCCGGTAGCTTAGCGGAAAGCAGCCCGGATTTTGGTCGAATCTGCCGCGGGATGCCGGAAATGGTACTTCTTGCTCGTCGAAATAAGTGACCTGGTTCCGGGAATATGTCATATCAAACAGAGAACTCAGCAATCACGGGTGTGTGGTCCGAGGGCCGCTCCCAGGTACGCGGCTCGCGGTCGATGTAGCTCGCCCCACAGGCATCAGACAGGGCCCTGCTGGCCAGTATCAAATCGATCCTCAATCCGGCATTTCGGCGAAACCCGGCGGCGCGGTAGTCCCACCAGCTGAACGTCTTCTCCGGCTGCTCAAACTGACGGAAGACATCGGATAATCCCAGGTCAATCAGTCCCTGTAACGCCGCGCGCTCCGGTGGGCTGCAAAGAATATCCTCGCCCCATTTCTCCGGGTCGTGAACGTCCCGATCGTCGGGGGCAATATTGAAGTCGCCCAGAACAACGAGCTTCTCGTGGGTCTCAAGTTCCCCGGACAGGAATGCGTTTAGTGCCGCCAGCCATCCCAGTTTGTACTCGTATTTCTCCGAACCGACGCTATGCCCGTTGGGTACATAGAGATTTACAACCCGAACACCATCGATCGTCGATACAAGAATGCGGCGCTGTGGATCAGCATATCCCGGAAAGTCTGTGACGATGTCAGTTGCCTCGCCTCGGCTGATTACCGCGACACCGTTGTAAGTCTTCTGACCACTTGCCATTGACCTGTATCCGGCTGCAGAGAAACTGTTCACGTCAAAGGCTTCTGTTACCTGTTTGATTTCCTGTAACACGAGCACATCTGGCCCGGCACGTGAGAGCCATTCCAGTACGTGTGGCAATCTGACGTTGAGTGAGTTTACGTTCCAGGTCGCAATCTTCATGCGGCCTTTCCAATGCCGCTTTGACGGAGCAGCGCGTCGAGCGTTGGCTTTCTTCCGCGGAAGGCCACGTAGGCCTCCATGAAGTCGCGGCTGCCACCAATTTCAAGAATCTCCTTTCGAAATCTCGACGCCGTCCCGGCATCGAAAATCCCCGATTCCTCGAATGCTGCAAATGCATCCGCCGCCAGCACCTCTGCCCACTTGTAGCTGTAGTATCCCGCAGCATAACCGCCGGCGAAAATGTGGGAGAAGCTGTGCGGCAATCGGTTATAGGCGGGATAGGCAACTAAAGCGACGTCATCCCGAACTGCCTCCAGCGTTTCGAGCACCCGGCCGCCGGCGGCCGGGTCATAGCGGAGGTGCAGCCGGAAGTCAAAAAGCGCGAATTCAATTTGCCGCAGCATTGAAAGCGCTTCGCCAAAATGTCGGCTGGCGTCGAGCTTGTCGAAAATATCTTTTGGCAACGGCTTGCCAGTCTGTTTGTGCGCAGAGGATTTCTTGAGCACGTCATAGCACCACGCGAAGTTTTCCATGAACTGGCTCGGCAGCTCGACCGCATCCCATGGCACACCATTGATTCCGGCAATGCTCGGGTAATCCACCCGGGTCAGCAGGTGATGCAACATGTGGCCGAATTCGTGAAACAACGTAACAACGTCAGTGTGCGTGAGCAGTGATTCGCCATCGGCATCGGGTGGCGGGAAATTGCACACCAGGTAACCGACCGGCGGCGTGGTCTCACCGGTAAGGCCTTTTCTGACGATACATTCATCCATCCACGCACCACCACGCTTGCCCTTGCGAGCAAAGAGGTCGGTGTAAAGACTGCCTATGACATTGCCGGACTGGTCCTTGAGTTCGAAATACCGGACTGTGTCGTGCCAGCCGCCAACATCCGGGTTCTCCACAACGGAAATTCCGTAAAGTTTTTCCGTCAGGCTGAACATTCCGCGTTTCACTACTGTGAACGGAAAGTACTGTCGCAGCTCTTCATCGGACACAGCGAATTTCTGTTGTTTCAGTTTTTCCAGGTAATAGGAGACATCCCAGGCCTGCAGCGACGCGTCAGCAACACTTTTTGCCTGGTCGAGTTCTTTTTGCGCAGCGTCGCGTGACTTGGCCGCCAGCTGCATAAGAAACGTCGTCACTTCACCGACCGTGCCGGCCATCTTGGTCGCCAGAGAGTAGTCGGCGTAATTTTCGAAACCGACCAGCCTCGCCGCTTCATGCCGAAGCGAGAGAATGCGATTAATGATCTCGCTGTTGTCCCATTGGGCGTCTTCGGCCTGGTCCGACGCGCGCGTCGACCAGGTTTGATAGAACGTTTCGCGGAGGCTGCGATCGTCTCCGTGCGTCATTACGGCGTGGTAGTTCGGATAGTCGAGCTTGAACCACCACCCATCTACACCTTCGTTTGTGGCATCGTCACGGGCACGTTGCAGCACGGAGTCCGGAATACCGGCAACCTGGGCCGCATCCGTGGCATGGAAATGCCAGTGATCAGTCGCATCCTGTACGTTCTGGTCGAATTTCGCCTGGAGTGTCGCCATCTCCTGGGCAATTTCACGGTAGCGGGCTTTGTCGTCCTCAGGCAGTGCCACACCGGCAAGCCGAAAATCTCTAAGCTCCTGCTCGATGAGCATACGCATCGCGGGACTGGCGTCTGCCGGCATCGAATCGGCGACCTGCTGGTAGGCACTCTGGAGCTTCTTGTTTTGTGATAATTCAGTGCCATGTTGGGTCATTAATGGCAGTGATTCATTGTAGGCATCGCGCCACTCGGGATTATCGAGCACACTTTGCAGGTGGCTGATGGGAGACCAGACACGACTCAGTTCGTGACCCATCTCCTCGAGCGGCGTAATCAGGGAAGCGAAATCGCGGGCGCATGGGTTCGCCAGGAGCTCGGCAAGCTTTTGCCGATGTGCTGCGATAAGCTCCGCGAGTGCAGGCTTAGCGTGTTGCGGCCGAATCGCATCGAAATGCGGCAGACCAGAGGTATCTAGCAAAGGGTTCGACATGCATTCCTGACGAGTTTAAGTATGCGGCAGGATGGTATCACAGCGCTGATCTGCGGCGATTGAAACGAACGAATGATTGACAAGGAACACGAGAGTGACAACAGATTTTGACCTGATCGTAATTGGTGGCGGAAGCGGTGGACTTGCACATGCTCAGCGTGCCGCCGAATTCGGTGCGAAGGCTGCGGTAGTCGAGTCCGGACCGTTGGGTGGCACCTGCGTGAATGTCGGCTGTGTGCCGAAGAAGATCATGTGGTATTCCGCCCATCACGCGCATCAGATGCAACATGCCGGCGACTTTGGTTTCGATGTCACCATCAATGGTCATGACTGGTCAGACCTGAAAGAAAAACGTGACGCCTACATTCTGCGATTGAATGGCATTTACGAGAGCAATCTAGATCGTCGCGATGTGACGTATCTGCGCGGAAAAGGAAAATTCGTAAACGCCAACACCATTGACGTTGATGGCGAGACCTACACCGCTGAACGAGTTGTCATCGCCAGCGGCGGCTATCCGCTGGTGCCAGGTGTTCCAGGCGCGGAGCTTGGTATCACGTCGGATGGATTCTTCGGGCTTGATGAGCGACCGGAGCGAGTAGCGGTACTGGGGAGTGGCTACGTTTCCGTCGAGTTGGCCGGCGTATTCAACGCCCTCGGTTCGAAGACGACCGTGTTCGTTCGCAAAGACGGTGTGCTGCGTAGCTTCGACACGATGCTGCGCCAGGAGCTCGAGCTTGCGATGGAGAAGAGCGGCATTGAGCTCGAAACCGGCTTCGTGCCGAGCGCGCTGGAGAAAATGCCTGGCGGTATCAAAGTGCTGGCGGAGGATGGAAGAGAGTTCGGGGAGTTCGACGCCGTCATCTGGGCGATCGGACGCGCGCCAAATACAGGTTCACTCAATGCAGAAGCAGCCGGCATCGAGATGGATGCTCGTGGCTTCATTCCCACAGATGACTGGCAGAAAACCAACGTCGACCATATTTTCGCGCTGGGCGATGTCACGGGTCGAGATGCGCTGACACCGGTCGCTATTGCAGCCGGCAGACGTCTCGCTGATCGCTTGTACAACGGCATGACAGACAGACGCCTTGAATACCACACAATCCCGACGGTCGTTTTCTCCCATCCGCCGATTGGTACGGTTGGGCTGACTGAAGAACAGGCGCGCAAAGAGTATGGCGACGACGTCAGGATTTATGAAACTCGTTTCAACCCGATGGTTTATGCCTTCAGTGAAAACAAGATTCAGACTGCTATGAAGCTGGTCGTTGTGGGCGACGAGGAACGAGTCGTAGGCTGCCACCTGATCGGTGACGGAGTCGATGAAATTTTGCAGGGTTTCTCAGTGGCCATTCGCATGGGCGCGACGAAACAGGATTTCGATGACACGGTTGCGATTCATCCGACCAGCTCTGAAGAGCTGGTGACGATGAGTTAAATAGAAAGGGTCAGAGCCCGTTCTGACCGTTTATACATCTCATTGCGTTATTCGCTGTCTAAATCCGCGGTGCCCTGATCATCATTAATCGCATCCCTAAGGCGCCGGAAGTGATTTGGCGTGAAATTCGGATCTGCTGTCGCCAAGCCGTCGTTAATTGCATCGACCAGGTCTGCCGGTAAGGATGCGTTACCGTTGGATGTAAAGTTTGCCCACCACGCGGCTGCATATCGGTTGCCGAACATGAACTCGGTATCAGCATCTACACGTGGCCGCCATTCGTTGTCTTCCAGCAGCCCCAAGTCAACCAGCATTCGCGTGGCTCGCCACTGTTCTGTGACACTCCACAATAAGGCTTCCATCACACGTTGCTCGGCAAGCGTCAGGCCGGCCGGATCCTCAATCGATTTAGCCCAGATCTCGGCCGCGTTTTCACCAATGTACTGAGTCTCCAACATCATGAGGCGCCCGCTCTCTTCGAAGAGCAATTGGGTCTTAAGAAGCGATGAATTCTGGCTAAGCTGAACACCGACGAGCAACAAACCGATAATGATGCCAACATTGCCTGCAATCTGAAGCCGCTCATTCAATTTTGAGGACATTGAAAGGTACCCTGTCGTGAAAAAAGGGGTCGGATCCATTTAAGCAGCCAGATAGCACCGAATTGTTGCCGGCCGAATTAGTTGGATCCGACCCCTCTACTAAGAAATGTTGACCGTAAGCTGCTTAAGCACCGGCGCTGTGTCCGGCCGGACACCTCGCCAGATATAAAATGACTCAGCCGCCTGCTCGACCAGCATGCCCCAGCCCATCACGGACCGGGCTGCACCATGTTCTGCTGCCCAGCTCGCAAACGGTGTCGGTGTGAGTCCGTAAGACAAGTCATAACAAACGGTGTGTTCGTGAACGGCTTCTTTCGGATAGGGCGGCGTTTCGCCTTTAAGTCCAGCTGATGTGGCATTGATGATGAGGTCGTAGATCGGCAAGGTGCCTACATCCTTGAACCGACAGGAAACCACCGGTCCACTGGTGGAAAAGTGCTCGGCCAACGCCTGAGCTTTAGACAAAGTGCGATTTGCGATGACGATCGTCTCCGGTTCGGCCTCGAGAAGTGGCGCTACGATTCCTCGAGTTGCACCACCCGCACCAAGGATCAAAATCCTCGAGTCTGTCAGCTGCACGCCAAGATTGGACTGAAGGTCGCACAGCAGACCGACACCATCGGTATTGTCACCATAAATTTCGTCGTCGCGAAATACGAGCGTGTTAACGGCACCCGCGTTGCTCGCACGATCGCTCAACTCTCCAACAAGACGCACCACTTCGCTCTTGTGCGGAACTGTGATGTTGAGACCCTTGCCGCCTGTTCGGCTGAATTGTTGTATGGCGGATTCGAGCTTGGCCGGTGCGACCTGTAGCAATTCGTATTGCAGGTTCTGCTTTGTCTGAAGCGCGAACAGGCGATGAATAATCGGCGATCGGCTGTGAGAAACCGGATACCCCATCACTCCGTAACGGTCTACAACGTTTGCTGCCATATGGCTATTCCGCCATCCAGCGAGCGGCTTGCAGTGCGAAGTAACTGAGAATGGCGCTGGCGCCCGCGCGCTTGATTGAAACGAGTGCTTCGAGCACCGCCGCTCTTTCGTCCAGCCAGCCGTTTTGTCCGGCCGCCTTGATCATCGCGTATTCTCCGCTGACCTGGTAGGCAAAGGTCGGAATTTGAAATTCGTCACGCACGCGCCGGATGACATCAAGATAGGGCAGCGCGGGCTTAACCATGACGAGATCTGCGCCCTCTGCAATATCCAGGTTGACTTCACGCAATGCCTCGTCGGTGTTTGCCGGGTCGATCTGGTAGGTCCGTTTGTCGGCAGCGCCAAGATTGGCCGCGGAGCCGACAGCGTCACGAAATGGGCCGTAGTAGCAGGACGCATATTTGGCGGCGTAAGCCAGAATAATCGTATTGCGATGGCCGCCTGCTTCAAGCGCTGTGCGAATCGCGCCAACGCGGCCGTCCATCATGTCGGACGGGGCGACGATGTCGGCACCAGCGTCTGCATGCGAGACAGCCTGGCGCACGAGCATTGCCACCGTTTCGTCATTCAGTACGTAGCCGTGGTCATCAATGATGCCGTCCTGGCCATGAGTCGTGTATGGATCGAGCGCCACGTCGGTTATCACTGCCAGTTCCGGCAGCTCACCTTTGAGTGCTTTGACCGTGCGTTGCACCAGGCCGTCCGGATTCGCGCATTCTGCTCCGTCCAGCGACTTGCTGTCCCCGTCAATGACCGGAAACAAGGCGATGGCCGGAATGCCGAGTGAGGCAGCCTCGGTGGCTTCTTTGACCAGAAGATCGATGCTTTTGCGCTCAATTCCGGGCATGGAGGGCACCGCTTCGGTCCTGTTTTCGCCGTCCAGGACGAAGACCGGATAGATCAGATCGGTGGGTCCAAGGGTTGATTCCGCCACCAGAGCGCGTAATGCTGCGCTGCGCCGGGCGCGTCGCATGCGAATTGAAGGGAACAAAGCTGTTGGAAATTCACTCATATCAATGTCTTACATAAGGCCAACTTGGATTTTCCCTGTATTTCGGTAGGGTTTCCACGCCTGAATCACAAAAAAACAATCACCGGGTAATAAATCCTCAGGAGAACAGGTCACCTCGTATGAATAGCAATAATGTTGGCCGTGAGCGCCATAGGCGTTTTGACAGGGTCGTAAGTGTATTTCACACGGATATGTACCGGTATGCGGCATGGTTATGCCGCAACCCGAGCATCGCCGAAGAAGTTGTTCAGGAGGCGCTTCTTCGGGCCTGGAAGTCCCTAGATGCGCTACGCGACGATAATGCGGCCAAACCATGGTTGCTGACGATAGTCCGCAGAGAGAATGCGAGGTATTTCGAAAGGAAAAGGCTGGAAACGGTCGATATCGACAACCTGAGTCCCGCGCAGTCAGCCATGCTGGCACAGGCCGACGACTCGGAGTTGAATGAACTGCGAGAAGCGATTTACAGGCTCGACGACGATTATCGTGAGCCGCTGGTGTTACAGGTCCTGATGGGCCACAGCACCAGGGAAATAGCGGAATTGATGGGCATACAACAGGGTGCAGTACTGACAAGATTGCACCGGGCGCGAATTAAACTTAAAGGTGAAGTGGAAAAGGAGGACGCAAAATGACGACCTCCAAAAAGAACATGAACTGCGAAGATTACAAAGAGGCACTGGCAGCAGATCCATCGGCATCGTCTGAAGGCGGCGCCGAGCATGTTGCTACCTGCGAATTTTGCGCGGCATTTCAGGTTGAGATGCAGTCTCTTGATGTCAAAATAGCGAAAGCGCTCGCCATCGACGTGCCAGACCTCAAGCTTCCCGAATTGTCCGAGATTGAAGATGACAACGTCGTCAACCTGCCATTTAGAGGCAAGCGGGCATATTCGACACCAGCGTGGATCGGTATTGCGGCCACCGTTGTGCTCGCGGCATTTATTGGCGTGCGCATGATTGACCTGGATCCGGGCAGCGGTTTGCCGTTGTCCGACGAAGTCCTTGCTCATTTTGATCACACGCCGCGAGCGCTTGAAGTTACGAATGTCGCCGTCTCGGAAGAGCGATTGTCCAGGGTAGTCAATTCATCAATCGGAACCATGGACCGGAATGTCGGTCTTGTTACCTATGCTCAGAGTTGCGTTATCAACGGCAAGACGATTCCGCACCTGGTCATCCAGGGTGAAAAGGGACCGATTACGTTATTGCTGATGCCTGAGGAAATGATCGACGGTGCTATGACGCTGGACGGAGAAGGCGTCATTGGGGTCATCATTCCGATGGGTAACGGTAGCATCGCAATCATCGGTGAACGAGATGAGCCCCTGGCCGAAATCGAACAAAGAATTATTAATTCAGTGGAGTGGAGCATCTAAAGCCTCACTGAACTTATGCGCCCTGTGAAGGGCAATAACCCGATGCCCGATTGGGCATTTGAAATCAGAAGTGGAGATTGAAATGTCTGAGAAGCAAGTAATAAAACCTGTTGCGGTAGCCGTTGGTACAGCTCTGGCTGGTGCGTTTGCACTTTCTGCGACGGCCAGCGCCGACACTGGCGTAAGCCCGTTCGCTATCACGACGCTGGGCGCAGGCTATCTGCTCGGTGCACAGGAAGCCGAAGGCAGCTGTGGCGAAGGCAAATGTGGCGGCGACAAGGGAGCTGAGGCGAAGGACGCAGCTGAAGGCTCATGTGGCGGCGACAAGGAAGCTGCCGAAGGTTCATGTGGCGGCGACAAGGAAGCTGCAGGTGGAGATAAAGAAGCTGCTGAAGGCTCTTGTGGCGGCGACAAGGAAGCTGCAGAAGGCTCATGTGGCGGCGACAAGGAAGCTGCAGGTGGCGACAAAGAAGCTGCTGAAGGTTCTTGTGGTGGTGACAAGGAAGCTGCCGAAGGTTCATGTGGCGGCGACAAGGAAGCTGCAGGTGGCGACAAAGAAGCTGCTGAAGGTTCTTGTGGTGGTGACAAGGAAGCTGCAGAAGGTTCTTGCGGTGGAGACAAAGAGGAAGGCTAAGCGTTCACTTTGCTTAGGTAAAGATAAGGCCCGCAAACGCGGGCCTTTTTTGTTGGGCACTAAAGATCAATCCGCACCGGCCATTGGCGAGATAACGGAGAGAGTAGGCGGATTGGGCCTTTTTTGTTGCGCTCTAAAGATCACTCATTCGCCGGGAGCGAATGGGGACGCGAAGCGATAAGTCGTGAACGGGGATGTTCTCGATTAATCCGCACCGGCCATTAGAGAGGTCTTAGACAGTGCAGGCGAATTGGACCTTTTTTTGCCCGTCAAATCTGGCCGCTATGCTCAAATAAACTATCGATTCGCATTGCCAAGCATTGTTAGAATTGACCGAACTCTACTGACGACTAAAACAATGACCAAAAAAATAAAGCGCTGCGCGTGGGCGGGAGAAACCAGCCTCGAATATATCGAATATCACGACAAAGAGTGGGGCGTTCCTGTCTGGGATGATCAGACCCAGTTTGAGTTTCTGATTCTGGAGGGTGCGCAGGCGGGCCTTAGCTGGTCGACCATACTGAACAAACGTGAAGGATATCGAAAGAACTTCGCGGACTTCGATGTCAACAAGGTCGCGAGATTCACACAGAAACGCATCGACAGGATTCTCCTGGATCCAGGCATCGTCAGAAATAAGTTGAAAGTGAACGGAGCGGTGACAAATGCAAAGGCCTTCCTGAAAGTGCAGGAAGAGTTTGATGGATTCTGTAACTACATCTGGGATTTTGTTGGTGGTGCACCGATTCAAAACAAACTCCGGAAAGATTCGGATTTTGTAGCGACTTCGCCGGAGTCAGATGCGCTGAGTAAGGATCTGAAAAAGCGCGGCTTCAAATTTGTTGGCAGCACGATTATTTATGCTCACATGCAGGCGACGGGCATGGTCAACGATCACCAGGTTTCATGCTTCCGCCACAAGGAATGCGCCGCACTGGCAAAGCGATAATCAGGCTGTGGGAGCGGATTTTTGTACATGGACGTACTTATGTCGCTCAGGACAAGATGTTCGATGGCAATGCATTTGGTCCGTAAGAAAATGGCGACGGACCGCCGAACGGGCGCGACGAGCGCACGAATAAACCCTTGATTTGGTGTGTTTTTCAGCAGAAACTCTTCCCTTAACACCCCAACAACAATCACATTCGCGTAAGGGGAAGATCATGTCTGAGGAAAACAATAAGCCACCCAAATCGTTCTACTGGATCGCCGGTGTTGCGCTGGTCTGGAATCTGATGGGCCTGGGCGCCTACGTTTCGCAAGTGACCATGACTCCGGAAATGTTGAATGCCTTGCCCGAAGCTGAGCGAGCGCTTTATGAGAACTGGCCGGCCTGGGCAACCTCCGCATTTGCCATCGCCGTTAATGCCGGTGTCCTCGGTTGCCTGCTGTTGTTGCTGAGAAAGTCGCTGGCACTCCCGCTTTTTGTACTGTCTCTTGTCGCCCTACTCGCGCAGCAGTTCAATACCTACGTCCTGATGAAGGCGCTGCCGGTTGTGGGACCCGTGGACGCGGTATTTTCTGCCGCGGTTGTCGTGATTGGCGTTTACCTGATCTGGGTGGCGAACGACGCAAAACAGAAAGGTTGGACGACCTAAAGCCCCGGCATCTCAAAACTTTTCTCCCGAAGCGCCGCAACTAATTCGGCGCTTTGCTCTTTGCGGAGGTTAATCAGCGGCGGACGCACCGCTCGCCATTGTTCGTCTCCGGAGAATTCTGCGACCGTCGCCTTCAATGCCGGAATCATCGGATAGGCCATTACCGTATCGCGAATATCATCGAGCGCCTTTTGTAGGGAATCGGCATCATCAGCTTGCCAGGTTTGGTAGAGATGATCGATCGCTGCCGGATTGATGTTCGCGGTTGCAGAAATACAGCCTGCGCCACCGTTCCGCATGTTCGCCAACAAGAAGCTCTCGCTGCCAACAAAGATTCTGAAGTCATCCCACTTTCGTTCCAGCATTGAATAGGTGTTGTCCCAATCCCCCGAACTGTCCTTGATGCCGACAACAGTCTTCGGGTATCGAGTCACCAATCGCTCGATAAGATCGACAGAAAAGCCGACTTGAGCAATTGGTGGAATGTGATACAGATATATTCGCAGTGATTCGTTGCCGACCCGTTCAATCACCTCGGCGAAGTTGGCGAAGATGCCCTCGTCACTAACACCTTTGTAATAGAAAGGCGGCAACATAAGCGTACCCGCACAGCCAAGCTTCGCAGCATGAGCAGTGAGCTTCACCGTGTCAGTTAATGCGCAACAACCGGTGCCCGGCATCATGCGCCCGGTATCGACGCCGGCCTCGATCAGTCGATCGAGGAGCATGATCTTTTCTTCAACAGAAAGTGAGTTCGCCTCGCTGTTGGTGCCAAACACCGCAAGGCCGACATTCTGCGACAATAACCACTTGCATTGCGTAATCAATCGATCGGCATCAGGGCTCAGGTCATCTTTGAAAGGGGTAACAACAGGGCTAAGTACCCCGGATAAGCGGTTGTCCATTATTGTCTACTCAGTTGGGGTCAGAGCCGGGCTCTGACCCAATTTTTTGCCCTAATTCGCTGTCGATCATTGCGATGATTTCATCTGAGGCTTGCAGAATTGCCTCGCCCTCGTCAACCGATCGCTGCATGTTGAGTCGAGTGCCAAACAAGTCATTGTAGATTTTTCTGTCGGACAGCAGTTCCTCGATACGATTCTGGAACGGGCTGTCGTCAACAGGTGAAAGATAGCTCTCCAGCCGCGAACGATATCCGGTCGTCACTGTAAGCATCGCAATCTCCCGTTCCACGTCCAGATCTTCTACCAGGCTGGGCCAATCAGCGATCTTCGCACGCAGTTCTGCATTTCCGATCAGGCCGAGTTTTCCGGAACTGATCAGCGAGGATAGTTGGCCCGTCCTTGGGTCGAAGAATTGCATGGAGTTGGTTCCCTGAAACGCCTGAACGATCTTTGCGGAGTCCAGCTCTGCTCCATTTTGGCCCATAAATTGCTGGGCAAGGATTGCTGCGGTGATAATGTCTGACCACACTGACATTTTCTGGACGAGCTGCGATTTGTTCGACACAAACTCGGCGCGCAGTCCTTCCAACAGCAAGGCCTCTTCGGCACGGTCCTGTTTGTCCTGCCACCAGGACTCGAGATATAGCGCGGCAAGAATGCCGACCACCACAACGACAAGATCGCGTGCCGCATCTGCCAAAAAGGAGGTTTCCCCGGACGGGCGGAGGATTGTTTTCATTATTGGCCCTCACCGTGATCGGTGAGTATAACGAAAAAGGGGTCAGAGCCGGCTCTGACCCCAACCGCAGCTAGTTGCCGATGTTGATCAGCGTCAGTGAGACGAGGCCTTCAGGCGTATTGTGCGAGATGCCGCCCAGGTAAATCGTATCCGGCCCCAGGCCATTCCAGTTCACCGAAATATTTTCGGTGGTTCCTGCGTTCACGAATGCGGGTCCGCTGGCCGTCATGTTGCCTTGATTATCGTTGAGCCCGAATGCCCAGCCAAGCAGTGTATAGAACGTTCCGGCGCCGCCCGCGGTTGGATCGGTCTCGAAACCGTGAACGAAGACTGCATAGGTTCCGACACCGGGCAGAAATACGTCTACCTGCTCACGCGAGGTTACTTCGCCGCTCTGTCCAATCTTGGTGCAACTAATCCCGTCGGGGCAGTAGTAGACATACAAATCGAGATCGTCACTGCCGTCAGTGAGTTCGTCGAACAATGAGAAACGCAGAAACAACTGGTCTGCCGGCACATCGATCAGATGTGCAGTGACGCCATTACCGGTACGGAAGCTAAACGTCCGCTCCGGATCCTGGTCGACGAAACCGTCCTCGACATGGGGCAGGCGTAGTCCGTGCACAACCGGGGAATAACTGCCTGTGTAGCCGAACTCGACGGGGAAGGAGACCGTTCCACTGCCGCCGAAAGAAACGATTTCTCCTGGCGCATCGATTGAGAGGGGCCGAACTGCGAGCACGCCCCGTACGCTGTGATCGTTGCTCGACCAGGTCAGGCTGCCGAAGCGGTAAATATCCTGTGGACCACTCTGGTAGGTCAGTGTGACGTCATAGCTTGCTGACTGCCCGGGCCCCAAAGTCAGGCTGGTTGGTGTCACCTGAACAGCGATGCCTGCCGGTGCGACGATTTCTGCCGTATATGACTCGGAATTCTCGGTCGCATTCGTTACACGGCGAGAGACCGTTCTCTGGCTTGTCAGCCTCGAAACCGTAATTGACGGTTGGTTCAGTTCCGACGCCGCAAACGAAAATCCTGCTGCCGAAAGTTCGTCGCAGCGAGCCTGACTGATTCCTGGCGAAGCGACGCCACATGAGAAAGCGTCATACTCATCACCGGTGATGTCAAACACGAGACCAGGATCGTTGGCGCTGTTTGGAACAATGTGGCCGCTACCAAAATCGAATGGAAGCGCAGAGGCGTCATCAGACAGCGTCACATCCTGGCGCGCTGTCGTCATCAGTGCAGATTTGATCACGGCCGGGCTCCAGTCAGGATGCCCCTGTTTCAGCAACGCGGCAATACCAGCCACCTGGGGTGTGGACATCGATGTGCCGCTTTTGAATGCAAAAAACTCGCCAGATTGAGTGTTCGCAGCATCAGGTGTGTTGCCGGCCAGAATGTTTATGCCGGGTGCAGTGATATCTGGTTTGAGCACATCCTGCAACGGACCGGGGCCGCGGGAAGAAAAATTGCCCATGACGTTACCGGTATCGGCAATAGCCAGGAAAAAACTCTTATCGAGAACAACGTCGACGATCTGGTCCTGGTTCAATTCGTCAAGCAAAAGATTGCCATCAGCCGAGCCGATCATTAGTGCAGGTATGTCGGACGATCCTGACTGGCCAATCATCACGATCGGGTCGCCGGAAAGATTGATGACGAGTGCAGCAATTGCACCGGCTTTGTCCGCGTTTTCAATCTTGACATCGAAGTCGCAACCACCACGCTGAATGAATGCGATGTTTCCTGAAATTTCACTGTCGTTCACCAGCGGCTGGCAGGCGTCGATTGCGGTTCCTGTTGCCCCATCCGGCAACGTGTCATCACCGTCGTCCACGAGGACGAGCGTCCCCTCAACCGGATCAACGTCGATCAACGGTTTCGTAAACGATGCTTCCCTGACTGCATACTTGCCTGCAACAGAGGCAGGCGAATTAACTTTCATCGCTTCGACAGAGTGCTGGCCGTCCCGTGTAGAGGCCGCCACGGTGATCACAGACGGATTACCGGCAGGCGAGCCGATGGTCTGGAAGTTGGGTCCATCATTGCCGGCAGCGACAACAGTGAGAACGCCTGCCTTGGTCGCGGCCATCAAGGCGACGTCGTCGGCGCCGGTCACCGTGAACAGAGAGTTTCCGACGGAATAATTGATGATGTGAACGCCGTCGGCGACCGCCATATCTATCGCGCTGGCGAGATCGGAGGTGTTACAACTGGAGCGTGTCGCACCCGGCCGCAACCAGCAGGCTTTATAAGTGGCGATACGCGCTTTGGGAGCAATGCCTTCAACGCGACCCAAAAATGTCCCGAATATCGATGCTTTAACTCTGTTGCCGGCTGCAGTGGTTGCTATATGGGTGCCGTGACCGTCGACGTCTCGCGGCGAAAAGATTTCGCCTGTATCAATAGGTCCTGTCGCCTCTGCGCCATCGACAAAGTAACGCGCACCAATCATCTTGTTGTTGCAATTTTGTTCGGTGAATTGCGGGCCGGCCTGACAGAGGCCGTTCCAGTTTTCTGGCGTATCGAAGACTATCACGTCTTCCATTTGATCGTACCGGCGGCAAAGCCACAGGCCCAGCAAGGAGGTCTCACCCCATGTGCTGAGACAGGCTCTGGGTCGGGCGGCTTCGCGGGTATCCTGCAGCGCCGGATGGTCCGGAGCGATGCCGCTGTCGATCACGCCAATAACGACACCCTCCCCGTTAAGCCCTGGCGCACCTCTCAGTCCAACTTCTGATTCGAACAGCCCTAGAAATTCGGCGCTGTAGTTGCTGGTGAGTGGTCTGACTTCGTCCTCCCAAACATGCAGAACTTCCGCCATGTGTTCAATCTTGTTGGCCTGCGCCGGCGACATTTGGGCAGCGAATCCGTTCAGGCTGTATCGGTAACTGTAGATCTGTTGAATATTCCGGCCGGCCTTCGCAATGACGCCAGCCTGTTCATCTTCAAGTACCTGAATGTGGCTCTGGACTGCTGCACTGTTCTTGTCGAATGCAATTGCACTTTGTGGTTGGCCGACGGTCGGTTTGCCCAAGTTGCCGAACATTTTCGCCGTTGTTGCGGCGTGAAACTCTGCCGCCGAGGGTGTTCTGAGTTGAACGATATAGACCTTGGTTTCATTGGCCGCATCTTCTGTGCCGGCAAGGCGAATTGCGGTCGGCGGGCCACCGTGACGCAGGCGTGACTCGAAGTCGGCGAAAGCGGCGCCGGCCACGAAGATCGCGCATAGGATTGTCAGCCTAAATAAAATCACGGAAACACCAGTACGCCTTCCTGCTGGACCAGAGTACACGATCACTCAATACCAGGATTGTTGCCTGTCAGCGCGAATCCTGTTGATTTTAGTTTATAAAACCGGTGTAAATAACGGTTTTACAAGGAAGTTACCACAGTCAGAGCGCGACGATCCAGCAGGCTGAGAGTTCAGGGGCGCCAGTTCCTAACGGGCCCGGAGTCCGGTTCGGCGCTGTTTTTGTGTTTCTCGGCCCGCTGCGCAAGCCATACGAACCATTCGGCCCAGGACGGCTGGTCCTGCTCCAGCTGCTTTGCGTTGACCCACCCCTCCAGTTTCCTGAACATTGAAGCCACCATGCCACCGGCGAGATCCATCACCAGATCGAAAGGGGCGATCTTTCGATAGACCAAAAGTCCCATCGTTTCGAACGACGTGCAGACAATCACTGCGGCGTCTTCGAATTCGGGACCTCGCCCGCGCAACTCATCCGCTGAAGCGCCATCTGGAAGTTGCTGCAAAAGCAGCACCGCCCGCGCCAGCTCAGCATTGTAAAACGTGCTCGTAAGTTCGGTTGCGATCGCATTTCGTTGCTGGATACGATGTGCTCGAATTTGAAAAGCACCAAAAATGAGGCCTGTAACGATCGTACAGGCGCCAATGATTTCTGCGATGGCAGCGAGTTGAGTCAAGGTAAAGCCGGTCATTGCCGGGGGCTTCTATTCGTCGAGCCAGTCACGGGGCTTCAGGTAATTGTCGTAGAGATCTGCCTCTGGAGAACCAGCCGCTGGCTGCCAGTTATATTCCCAGCGGACACGTGGTGGCAGAGACATCAGTATCGATTCGGTCCTGCCGCCTGACTGAAGTCCGAACAACGTGCCCCGATCCCAGAGGAGGTTGAATTCGACGTACCTTCCACGCCGGTATAGTTGAAACTCCCTTTGGCGCTCCCCGTATTTGTGCTTGTATCTGGACTTCACGATAGGCAGGTAAGCCGGTAGAAACGCATCGCTGGCCGCTCTCGTGAATTCAAATGATTTTTCAAAACCAGGCTCATTCAGGTCATCGAAGAACAATCCACCGACGCCGCGAGTTTCATTCCGGTGTTTCAGGTAGAAATATTCGTCGCACCATTTCTTATACTTCGGATAAACATCGTCGCCGAATGGGTCGCACGCATCCTTCGCACTTTGATGCCAATGAATGACGTCATCATGGAAAGGGTAATACGGCGTAAGGTCGAATCCGCCGCCGAACCACCAGACAGGCTCACCGTCAACGCTATCCGTTGAAAAGAAGCGAAAATTTGCATGAGTAGTGGGCACGTACGGATTACGTGGATGCAAGACGAGCGAGACGCCCATTCCCTGAAAGCCCTTTCCGGCGAGTTCAGGCCGGCTCTTGGTCGCCGATGGTGGCATTTGCTCGCCATAGACATGCGAGAAACCTACGCCAGCCTGTTCGAAGACATCGCCGCCGGAGAGAACCCGGCTTTCACCGCCACCGCCGCCGGCCCGATCCCATAGGTCGTACTGAAATTTCTTCCCGCCGTCCGTATCTTCGAGCGATGAGCAGATGCGCATCTGCAGTGCACGGAGATACTCCTCTACAGCCTGAATATTCGTATCGCTCATGCGGATCTCACGATTTCTCCGGTCAGGTAGTCCCGAATCTCGGACGGGCCCGTCGCGGGCCCGCACTCACCGGGCACGATGTAGTCTACTAGAGCGTGGAACTGCCTGCGAAGCACCGATGAATTGCGCGCAGGTGCATGTCCCGTGATGTTGGCACTTGTCGAGACAATGGCTGAATCGGCTTCCTCACACAGGGCATGAGCGACCGGATGAGTGGTCAAGCGGACCGCAATGCTGTCGTGATCGCCACAAATCCACACCGGCACATCATCTGACGCCGGGAAAATCCAGGTGACGGGATTATCACCGGCTGACTTCAGGTCCAGTCCGGTCATCGGTAAATCAATCCACCCTGAAACCTGCTCGGGATCGGAGACGATTAGTATCAGACCCATCGATTGATCACGCGCCTTGATGCTGAGTATGTCACTGACTGCATCGTAATCGCTCGGAAGACAGCCGAGTCCGAATACGCCCTCAGTTGGGTAGGCGATAACGCCGCCCGCATGAAGAATGCGAGCGGCGTACCGAATGTTTTGTGAACTGGCCATGTCGTCGGCCAGCGAAATCAGGACTCGCCAGGCTCGCTGATTCCAGCGACCCCAGAGGTCTCAGCGGGCTGTTTCCTGGCCGATGATTTCTTCGCTGCTTTCTTCTTTGCTGTCTTCTTCTTGGTCGCTTTTTTCTTCGCGGCTTTTTTTGTGGCGGGCTTCTTCTTGCCGCGTTTGCCACGAACCGGTGCGTTCGCCAACAGCTCGATGCACTCCTCAAGCGTCAGCGATTTCGGCTCGCGATCTTTCGGCACGCGCGCGTTCTTTTCCTTATTGGTCACATAAGGACCGTATCGGCCGTTCAGGACCTGGATGCCTGCAGCCTCAAAGTCCTGGATAATGCGATTCGCGTCCGCAATCTTCTTCTCTTCAACAAGCTCAAGGGCCCGCGGCAATTCAATGGTGTACGGATCTTCATCTTTGATCGATACATATTTGTCGCCGTAGCGAACATACGGACCGAATCGCCCGATGCTGGCAGACACCGCAAGCCCGTCCGAAGTCTCACCCAGCTTCCGTGGCAGCTTGAAGAGCTCCATCGCAGATGCCAGATCGATATCACCCATCTTCTGGCCGGGGCGGAGACCGGCAAACTTCGGCTTCTCTTCGTCGTCTTTCGTGCCGATCTGTACGAACGGGCCGTATCGTCCCATACGAACGGTTACCGGCTTGCCGCTCTTCGGATCTGTCCCAAGCTCACGTGCTTGCGCAACCTGTTCCCTGGTGACACTTTGACCCTTGTCTTCAACGAGTTTGTGGAATGGTTTCCAGAAGCCCTCCAGCAATGGCACCAGGTCTTTATCGCCCAGCGAGATTGCATCGAGATCATCTTCCAGGCGGGCGGTGAAGTCGTAGTCGACGTACTGCGAAAAGTGATCTGTCAGGAAACCAATGACGATTCTGCCGATGTCGGTCGGTATGAATCGCTTAGCGTCCATTTCAACGTATTCGCGGTTCTTCAATGTGCCGATGATGCTTGCATACGTTGAAGGTCGACCGATGCCATATTCCTCGAGTGTCTTTACGAGGCTCGCCTCCGTAAACCGCGGCGGTGGTTCGGTGAAATGTTGTTCGGGTCGCAGAACGTCAAGGTTGATTACGTCGCCAACAGAAATCTCCGGGAGTAGCCGGTCACCATCGTCGTCGGCAGCGTCGTCCTTGCCCTCGTGATACACGGCCATGAAGCCGGGCTCGACGAGAACTGAGCCGTTGGCCCGTAATCGGTGACTGTCGTCTGCACTGGCAGGATCAGAGTCACCCGGCGCGAACTCAAGTGCGACGGTGTCGAACACGGCCGGAACCATCTGACAAGCCATCGTCCGTCGCCAGATGAGCGTATACAGCTTTAACTGTTCCTCATCGAGTTTACCTTGCAGCGACTCCGGAGTGATAGCGACAGAGGTCGGTCGGATGGCTTCATGCGCTTCCTGCGCGTTCTTTGCTTTGGTTTTGAACGTGCGCACCTCATCAGGGACGTTCTGTGCGCCATAGCGTTCCTTGATGACGTCGCGAATCTCTCCGACGGCGACATCTGCGAGCGTTACCGAGTCGGTACGCATATAGGTAATAAGGCCGACATTGCCAATATCCGGCAGCTCGATACCTTCATAAAGGCGCTGTGCGACGCGCATCGTCCACTGGGTGTTGAAGCCGAGTTTGCGGGACGCTTCCTGTTGCAATGTCGAGGTTGTAAATGGTGCGGCCGGGTTGCGACGACGTTGTTTCTTGTCAACTTTGACGGACGTCAGTTTGCCACCCGCGGCATCGAGGATAGTCCTTTCAACTTCACGGGCAGCAGCTTCGCTTTCGAAGCTGAACTGTTCGACTTTTTCGCCTTTGTATCGAACGAGCCGCGAAAAGAAC
>Ga0255052_10000031_pt1 | contig 88122 bp, 79 predicted proteins | sample JV7_2_21_MG_FD_188632 | JGI IMG/M metagenome (GOLD analysis project Ga0255052, IMG submission 188632) | Seawater microbial communities from Jervis Inlet, British Columbia, Canada - JV7_2_21 | ecosystem: Environmental > Aquatic > Marine > Inlet | place: Canada: British Columbia | collected...
CATCTGAGCCTTCCATCAATAAAAAAATCAATAATCTTTGCGTGCTTGAGTACTGAAAGGTGCTGGGACATGTTGGGTTGACTTATATCAAGGAATCCTTCAAGGTCACTCACACATTTCACCCCATTTAATAGCTGCTCAAGAATGGCTATCCTGACAGGGTGGGCTACTACCTTGAGAATTTCTACTCTGGACATTAGATCCTGTGTCATATTCAAATATTAATATATATTTAACTGATTTGTCAAGAAAAAGACTTTAATAAATTGCATTATAATGCTAATTTGTCCATAATACCTCTTATAACTTATAAATTAAAATGATATAATTCCTGAACGGGGGTAAATTACAGGTTACAATGGAAAATTGGGTGGAACTTATTGTTACGTATGACGAAATAGAGATACAGATTATAAAAAACATACTCGAGGCTGAAGGCATTCAGGTTGTGGTCAATTCATTAAAGGTAAGACCGTATCCTGTAAGTATTGGCAAAATAGGGGAGGTAAGGCTTCTTGTAAAAGATGACGACCTGGAAAAGGCAAAAAATGTAATAAAAATCATGAAAGGCACAATTCCTGAAGAGGAAAAGAATGGTAACTGAAACCCTGAAGAAAAGTCAAACCTTCTCCCGCCTGACAAAGGCTGAACTGGAATCAATAGGCGCATACTTTGAAAAACTCAATTTTAAAAAAAATGAATCCATATTCCTGGAAGGCGATGCACCTGAATGGTTTTACATCGTAGCAAAAGGAGAGGTAAAAATACTGAAGCATACAGTAGTCGGTAAAGACATCATACTGGAAATCATGTCTCCCGGGGATATCTTCGGAGGCGTTGCTGTCCTGGACAAAAGGCCTTTTCCTGCCACTGCACAGACAATGGAACCTGTTACTGTAATCAGAATCAGCCGTTCAAACCTTATAAAAATTATGGAGGATTTTCCGATCCTTAAGCTCGAAATAGTAAAATATTTCAGTGACAGGCTGAGAGACGCTCATGAGACTTTAAAAAATATCGCAACTGAAAGAGTTGAAAAAAGAATTGCCTCTCTGCTTCTTAAGCTTGCTGAAAAAGCCGGGATTGAAGACAGCGGCTATAAAAAAATAAACTTTCCGCTTACCCGTCAGGAAATATCCGAGATGGTGGGAACAACAGTGGAAACAGCTATAAGAACAACCAGCAAACTGCAGAAAAAAGGAATGATAAAGTCATCAGGCGGCAGGATCATGATTAAGACCTCTGCCCTTGAAAAATTCCTCGAGGAATGAATACTACAGGTATCAGGCACAGAGGAACAAAGTATAAAAAACAGGGGTCGGGGATCAGGGGTCAGCAAAAAATAACCTAATAACTTAATGACTCAATACGCACGACGCATCACACCTGCCTAACGGACAGGCAGACATGACGAATCCCTGCTCTCTATTTACCCCGGGGATTAGATTTCAGGGCAATTTATTTTATTTTTTAGCCTTATACTTTTTATTCTTTTTTAAAGACTTTAATCCGAAAGGACAGACTGCCGAGCAGATACCGCAGTTGTGGCCTTTATGGAACTGGAAGTAGTTTTCTTTTTTCCAGTGATCACATGCACGTACATCCAGTATTTCCTCACGCGGAAGTTCCGGCTCCCAGGCATTTCCTTTTAATGCATGGGCAGGGCACGCTTTAACACAAAGAGTGCAACGGCCGCAAAAACTACGCTCAACTGCCGGTCCGCAGGGCAGGGGCAAGTCAGTAAAAACAGTGCCCAGGCGTATCCATGGACCAAAGTTACGGGTGACAAGCTGGCAGTTGCGGCCAATCCAGCCCAGTCCTGCCCGCGTAGCCGCGGTTTTGTGAGGAAAGTCACCCCTGATATGTACTTTATCAGTGCGTTTTGAAGCTGCTAAAGGTTTAGCTCGAAAGCCCCGGGCCTTGATCTCAGCAGTCAGAAGCTTTGCCAGGTCGTTTATTAAGACGTTCACTCTGGCATACTCATCAGCATAAGCCTGGTTTGGTCCATCCTGGATACTGGCCATTATCTTTGGATTCATAGGCACAGCCCATGAAAGAGCTAAGGGAAAGCGCAGTCCGGTTTCATCTTTTGGGGTTGAGAACCCTCTTAAGTCAGCTGCTCCCCATAAGGTAATTTTCTTCTTTTTCAACAACGCAGACAGCCAGGATGGGGGTATGCAGGATGAATGTGGCAACTTAATACCTCTTTTTCCTTTAGATAAGTATAATACTCTTTTTCTACTCTTGTCACATGAGCGAAAATTGTAAAATCTGAAACAAAAATCTGTTGAAGAAAATATACTCCAGCGGTCGAAAAGGTCAGATTTTTACTGGCCCATCCAACCTCACTGTAACGCTATAACTCGGACTTGGAGTATGTGCCATTGAAACCTCCCTTTCCATCATTATATATTATCTGTCAGCGAGAAAACATGTCCCCCCCCGTATGTCTTATTTCGTGATTCTTCCCGTTAGAAAGATGTTTTAAACTTATTGCAACACCTCTTCAAGGCTTGATATAACCTTTTTTATTTCATTGACAAAACCTACAAACTTGCTATACTTATATCAAATATTGCTTTATAAAATTTCTCACTCAACCCATTGGTAATACAGATCTAATCGAATGCTTAATTATTGCTATAGGTTCTTATACCCATACCCAATACAGACATAGGCTGATTTTACTAAAAAGAGTATTTTTTACCTTATCATCAGTTGCCTGAGGGTTTATTCATGATATTCGGATTAAAACTGTTCCGCTTCTTTTTAATCGCTTTAATAATCATTGGAAGTTTCATTACGCCTGAAACCGGCAAGGCATCTGAACCGCTTATTATCGGGGTCCTCCATTCCGAGAAGTTTACCTATGCGACCATGATGAGAAATTCACACGAGATGGCCCTTGAGGTCATCAACAGGGAAGGGGGAATCAAAGGAAGGCCTTTAAAACTCGTATATGCCAATAGCCAGGGAAAACGGGAGGAAGGGGAAAAAGCCGTAAAAAAACTCGTAAAAAAAAGCGGGGTGGTTATGCTGGTTGGCGGTTATTCCAGCAGCAATACTATAATACACCGCAGGTTTAGCTGACAGTACTTGAGGGGTTCTAAAAACGAGTAAAGAAGTTATTAGATTTACATTAAAGCATTAACCATGGCCCTGCTTGGTTTTATTGTAAATTATCAATAAAACAGCAAAGGTCAGGAAACGAAAGGAGGATGGGATGAAAAGGATTTTGTCGGTTATCACAGTATTTGCAGTACTGCTTTCAGTGGGGGCCTGTCAGAAAAAAGAGGAACAGCCGGTTGCAAAAACACCTGGATATGAACAGGCAGCACCACAAGAGGTCAGAAAACTTGTTTTTGGCGGAGGACCGGCTGGAGGTACATTCCAGGTAGTTGCAAATGCAATTCAGACTTACAAGCCGGTTAAGGACATAGAAGAATTCACAGTCAAGGCGCAGTCATCAGCCGGCTCTGTAGAGAACCTCCGGAAGGTAAACGACGGAAAACACGATTTCTCCGTGGTATATTCAGGCCATGTGTACCTGGGCAGAAACGGACAGATGAAAAATGATACAAAGAAGTACGAAAATGTTATGGCAGTGGCTTATTTATACGGAGCCCCTGCTCAGCTCGTAGTCAAAAAGGGCTCGGGGATCAAGAGCACAAAAGACCTGGCCGGGAAAAAGGTCGGAGTAGGCAATGCGGGTTCAGGCGCATTTGCCAACTGTGAGATGTTTTTCACCCATCTCGGCATCTGGGACAAGATCGAGCGGAATGCAATGGGCTACAATGATGCAGCCAATGCCTTTGGCAATAACCAGCTGGATGCATTCTGGCTCTTCACTGCTTTCCCAAGCGGAGCGGTAATCATGGCGGCTCAGACCAATGACATTGACCTGATCGACATCGGTAAAGACGCTGAAGAAAGCGGTTATTTCAAGAAATATCCTTATTTTGGTAAGCTGAACATTCCGGCCGGCACTTACAAGGGCGTGGACCATGAAACCCCATCATTTTTCGATTCCACGCTGTGGGTTGCAAATAAAGACGTGCCTGATGATGTTGTCTACAAAATGCTCTCAGTCATCTTCACGGATGAAGGCCTTGCTCACATGGTAGGCCAGAAGAAGACCTTCAAGGCGATGAGCGTTAAAGACGGTGTTAAGGGTATTGTTACCCCGCTTCATCCAGGCGCAGAGAAGTTCTGGAAAGAAAAAGGAGCATTGTAATAAGTCAAATTAATCACCAGGACGGTATTTCCGTCCTGGTGATTTCTACAAAATATTTTTAATATGCAGATAAAAAAATGTATGAAAAATTAAATAAATTAGAAAAAATATTTTTTGATTTATGCGCTGTCTTTCTTGTCCTTTTTTACTCCTATTCAGCCGTATTACAGCCTGCATCCACACAGTATCACCGGGGCATATACGTTGTCATAACCTATATTCTCGTGTTTATGTTGTATCGGTCCAAGCACCGTCTGATGAGGGTTGTTGATTATGTTCTCATAGTTCTTTCCATTGTCAGCGTCGGGTACTGGATACTGAATTTTGAAGTCATTAACTACCGTACGGGTGCTGAAACACAGGTTGACATGGTAATGGCAGTGATCGGTGTTCTTATCGGCATTGAGCTGGCCAGGCGGGTAGTTGGCACCGTCTTTGTTATCATGGGTACCATTTTGCTGCTTTACGGTGTCTACGGCGAATATATGCCTGAACTGATCTCTCACGCCGGAGACACCTTTCCGGAACTGTGTGTCAGTATCTTCTACAAGAGCGACGGCGTCTTCGGCATCATGGCGAACGTCCTGGCAACCTATGTACTTTTATTTGTCATTTTCGGCGCCTTTCTGGAAAAATGCGGTGCCGAGAAGTTTTTCATTAATTTTCCACTTGCCGCTGTTGGACATAAAATCGGCGGACCTGCTAAAGTGTCTGTCATTGCAAGCGGGCTCTTCGGATCCATTTCAGGAAGCGCCATCGCCAACACGGTTTCCACAGGCGCGTTCACTATCCCGATGATGAAGAAGGCCGGGTTCAAACCCCATATAGCCGGGGGAATAGAGCCAGCGGCCTCCATCGGCGGGATGTTCATGCCCCCCATCATGGGGGCCGGCGGGTTCATTATGGCAGAACTGACCGGTCTGCCGTATTCACAGATCATGCTGGTTGCCATATTCCCGGCTCTCATGTACTTTTACAGCGTCTACATGATGGTTCATTTTTATGCAAAAAAGAACAATATCGTGGGCGAAAAATCCGAGCATAGCGCCATTGAAATCCTGAAAAAGGAATGGTTCTACATAACGCCGCTTGTCGTGATCACGGTCTTCATGCTTACCGGCTATTCACCTGCCTATTCAGCGATTCTCGGAATCGTAGCGTGCCTTGTCATCAGCTGGTTCAGAAAGGATACTCGGATTGGTGTTAAAAGGTTTGTTGAAGCCTCACGGGCTGGCGCGGAAAGCAGTCTCAAGATCGGCGCCACCGTGGGGGTTATCGGCATTATCATCGGTGTGCTCACCTATAGCGGATTGGTCCTCACCTTTGCGGATATCGTGATAGAGCTTGCAGCAGGAAGACTAGTTTTAACCATTTTGCTGATCGCCCTTGCCTCACTGGTGCTCGGCATGGGTGTTCCTGTCACCGCCGCATATCTCATTACCGCTGTTGTTGCGGTACCCGCGTTAACCCACCTGGGTGTCAATGAAATTGCAGCGCATATGATCGTTTACTGGCTGTCTCAGGACTCAAATATTACACCGCCGGTATGTATCGCAGCCTTTGCAGGGGCGACTATTGCCAAGGCGAATATGTGGAAAACCGCTTTTTCATCCTTTAAGTTTGCCAAATTCCTGTACCTGGGTGCGTTTTTATTCGGCTATGTCCCGGGCTTCACATTAAACGGAAGTACCATGGACATTATTAAGGCTTTTGTACTTATCATAATCGGAACATATGCCTATACCTGGTTCTTAAGCGGTATCTGGACCGGGTATTTTAAGAAATCGCCGGCAAAATGATTTTGCCTGCTAATTGATACAACATTATAAAGGGTAAGAAAGTGAAAGAAAGAATTCCTCAAGAAATTCCAAAAATTGAATACAAGAAAATTCTCTATACGACTGACCTCTCGGAGAGTGGACGCTATGCATTTCACCATGCAGCGAGCCTTGCCAGCCGTTACGGTGCAGAACTGACCGCCCTCCACGTGGTTGAAGGGGGCCCTGACCTGGACAGACGCCTTTTCGGGTATATAGATGAAAAGCTCTGGGAAGAAATCAAGACACGAAATTTAAATGAGGCGCGGGATATCCTTATCAAGCGTAAAAGAGACAATGTTGCAATCAAAGAGTGTGTTGGACAATTTTGTGAAAAAGTTCAGGCAGGCATTCCTGAACAAGCAGAGGTAACATATAGCATAGAAGTAAAAATTGGAGACCCTGTTGACGAGATTATTGAGGAAGCAGAAAAAGGCAAGTACGATCTCATAGTGATGGGCAGTCACGGGCACAGCCCGCTCAAGGCTGTAATAATGGGGGACACAATGAAACGAGTTGTGCAGCGCTCCAAAATACCTGTTTTGGTTGTTCGGGTTCCCGAAGAATACTTATGAAGAATACTTACAAGGAAGAAGGGATAACGAATTCCTCTCCGCATATTCCATGATACATATTTCTTTTTTAGCCAATAACATATAACTGCAGGCCCTGCATTACCCTATAACCCTTTAAGAATTGTAAAAAGAGAGCCTTTTATTTAAAATGATGGATAATTTTGATGCAGTCACATTCAACTTTTACTTTACAGATCTTAAAACAGCTATTAAGTTATTAAAACATAATTCAGTATCCGTGAGGAAAATATAGGTAAACCCCGTTAGAAGACCTTCGCCCTTCTAACGGGGTAAAGGAACAAATTAGTGCAATTACTGCCAAAAAGCTCTGTAGGTAAAAAGATATTTATGGCAATTACAGGCCAGGTAATGATCCTTTTTGTCATTACCCATATGATCGGGAATGCTACGATTTATTTCGGAAGGCTCAATGCATACGCAGAACAGCTGCACTCCCTTCCACTCCTTTTATGGATATACCGTATTGTGATGCTCATTTTGCTGTCACTTCATACTATTATCGGTGTTCAGCTCTACCTGGAAAACCGCAGGGCAAAGCCACAGACGTATTCTGTTAAAAAGAACCTGAGCGCTACCTTTGCCGGAAAGACCATAATCTGGACAGGCCTCCTGATAGGTGTTTTTCTTTTTTATCACCTGCTCCACTTTACCCTGCAGGTTATTAATACCGGGAGCTCAGCAAAAGCACTTGCTGATTCAGCCGGGCAGCCGGACGTTTTCAGGATGGTAATTGCAAATTTTCAGAATGTTTACATATCGCTCGTTTACATTGTCGGAATGACTGTCCTGCTGCTTCATTTGATGCACGGCATCCAGAGTTCTTTTCAGACATTGGGCTTAAATAATGAACGGACTTTGCCGTTTGTTAAAAAAACAGGTTCTCTTATAGCATTTGTTCTCTTTCTCTGTTTTATATCAATTCCGATCATAATCTTCGTCGGCATAATGAAAAGGTAGCATATAAAATGATACTAAACGGAAAATGTCCGTCCGGACCGCTGGCCCAAAAATGGGATAAGCACTGCCAGAAACTGAAACTGGTGAGTCCCGCAAACAAGCGGAGGTATACCATTATTGTTGTCGGGACCGGTCTTGCCGGTGCGTCGGCTGCTGCTACGCTCGGAGAACTCGGCTATAATGTTGAGGCATTCTGTTATCAGGACAGCGCCCGCCGGGGACACAGTATTGCGGCACAGGGCGGAATTAATGCTGCAAAAAATTATCCCAATGATGGTGATGGTATCTTCCGTCTTTTCCACGACACGATAAAAGGGGGTGATTTCAGGGCGAGAGAGGCAAATGTGTACCGCCTTGCAACCTTAAGCAACAATATAATCGACCAGTGTGTTGCCCAGGGTGTTCCCTTTGCCCGTGATTATGCAGGGTATCTTGAAAACCGCTCATTCGGCGGTGCACAGGTGTCCCGCACCTTTTATGCAAGAGGACAGACAGGTCAGCAACTTCTTATCGGGGCTTATTCTGCCCTGTCACGACAGATAAAGGCGGGTACGGTAAGGCTTCATCCCCGCTCAGAGATGCTTGACCTTGTGGTTGTTTGGGGCAAAGCAAAAGGAATCACCGTGCGTGATATGGTAACCGGTGAGATTCAATCCTATTCGGCCGATGCGGTCTGCCTCTGTACCGGAGGCTACTCAAACGTTTTCTGTCTTTCTACAAATGCAATGGGAGCTAATGTCACAGCTGCATATCGGGCATACAAAAAGGGTGCTTTCTTTGCAAACCCGTGCTACACGCAGATACACCCAACCTGTATCCCTGTTTCAGGGGACTATCAGTCCAAACTTACCCTGATGTCTGAATCGCTCAGAAACGACGGAAGAGTATGGGTAACAAGGAAAAAAGGAGATAAGCGTCCTCCCCATGAAATTCCCGAAGAAGAGCGTGATTACTATCTGGAACGAAAGTATCCAAGTTTTGGCAACCTCGCTCCACGAGACATTGCCTCACGCTCGGCAAAAGAGGTATGTGATGAAGGACGCGGAATAGGTGTAAGCGGTTATGGCGTATACCTTGATTTTGCCGATGCAGTCAAACGACTGGGAGAAAATGTCATACAGCAGAAATACGGTAACTTGTTTGAAATGTATGAAAGGATTACCGGTGAAAATGCATACAAACAGCCAATGCGCATCTATCCGGCACCTCATTACACTATGGGAGGTTTATGGGTAGACTACAACCTTGAGGGAAACATCCGCGGTCTTTTTGTACTTGGTGAGGCGAATTTTTCGGATCACGGTGCAAATCGCCTCGGAGCAAGTGCACTCATGCAAGGACTTGCCGACGGGTATTTTATAATTCCCTACACCATAGCAGACTATCTCGCTCAAATACAACCGGGGGAGGTGACCCAGGATCATCCGGAATTCAAAAAATCCAGAGAGGAAATCCGGGTTTTGATAAAAAGGTTCTTAACAATCAACGGAAAGAAAACAGTGAATGAGTTCCACCGCGAACTCGGCAGGATCATGTGGGAAAACGTTGGAATGGCACGCAGCGAAGAAAGTCTGAAAAAAGCGCTGCAACTGATTCCCGCGCTTCGCGCTGAATTCTGGGAAAACGTGAAGGTCTCCGGCAGTATTTCAGATCTGAATCAGGAACTGGAAAAGGCCGGGCGTGTTGCGGACTTCCTTGAATTCGGAGAACTTATGGCCCGCGATGCCCTTCATCGCAATGAATCCTGCGGCGGGCACTTCCGTGTAGAATATCAGATGCCTGACGGTGAGGCCAAACGTGATGATGAGAACCTCTGCTATGTTGCTGCCTGGGAATTCAAAGGCATTGACAACGAGCCGGATATGCACAAAGAGCCATTGACATTTGAAAATATTGCACTTTCCATTAGGAGCTATAAGTAATGAATCTCACATTATTAGTGTGGCGACAGAAAGGTCCCGGAGAAATCGGCAATCTTGATCAATATGAGGCTAGGAACGTTAACCCTGAGATGTCCTTTCTCGAGATGCTCGATGTAGTCAACGAGGACCTGGTTATAAGCGGAAAAGAACCGATAGCCTTTGACCATGACTGCCGTGAAGGTATTTGCGGCACATGTTCTCAGGTGATAAACGGTATACCTCATGGGCCGGAGGAAAAGACCGCCCTCTGCCAGCTTCACATGAGACATTTTAAGGACGGTGACACCATTTATATTGAGCCATGGCGCGCAAGGGCCTTCCCGGTTATTAAGGATCTTATTGTAGACCGTAGTAGTCTTGACCGCATTATTCAGGCCGGCGGTTATATATCAACTCACACTGGGGGCATTCCCGATGCGAATGCCATTCTCATAAGTAAGCATGATGCGGATACGGCAATGGATGCAGCTGAATGCATTGGTTGCGGGGCATGTGTTGCTGCATGTCCCAACAGTTCCGCAATGCTTTTTACAGCAGCGAAAGTCGCGCATCTTGCCATGCTGCCACAGGGACAGGTCGAAGCCAAAATGCGTGTGTGTTTAACAACCGAAGCTATGATAAAAGAAGGCTTTGGCAATTGTACAAACCATTATGAGTGCCAGGCTGCCTGCCCGAAAGGTATCAAGGTCTCTTTTATTGCTAAGCTGAACAGGGAGTTTATCAAGGCCTTTCGTTCCGGGCGGGCTGATGCCGAGCCAACATCAGATGTCTCAGCTCAAGAGTGAAATTATAAATCAGAATGATGCTATGCCTAAAGACTGCTTAAGGTATTACAGGTATTTATATCCTTACTACGTAACCAGGTTTTCCACCTGATTTTTTATCAATTCTTAACCATGGCTTACTAAAGTTTTTTAAGCGCCTGAAGTTTTTTCTTTTGCCTCTTTGAAGGCTTCCTCGGGTTGCCTTTTTGCCGGACGGGTTTTATGTCAAGGTCTTCCCCGTCATAATCCACCAGCTCACCTTCTTCACCATGTCCTGAGGCTGAGAGGACTGAAAAGAGCTTGCGCTCAAACTCTTCAGCAGTAAGTGGGGTAAAGTCTTTCCTGTATGCAAAATCAGATATCTCCCTGTCAGAGCTTACTACAATCCAGGGCCTTGTGTGTTTAGAAAGGATTTTTTTAATCACAAGGTCTGCTTTTTCGCCGAGCCTTGAATAGACAATATTCACATCATTGATTCGAAATTTAGTTTCAGCTGCCTGACCGCTTTTCCATCCGTCAAACACAATTGTAATACCATGCTTTCTTAATTCTGAATACTTACAGAGTTTTTCGATAAGGTCATTCCTTGCCTTTTTAAGATTTTTGTGGGCAGTTCCGATGAGATTGTATCCGTCTATGAGGATAAAAGCCATAAAAAAATAAATAAAAAATCAAATATTAAAAAACAAAATTGAGAACGTAAATATTACATAACGATGAGAATTACATTACCATAATTTTTATCTTTTATTTTTAATCTTTGATTTTCACACCGCTGCTGCTTTTTCTGTCTCTTTAAGCCACAGGAGCCTTGAGCTGTTTATCACTGATGAATTCAGGGAATCAACCAGTTCTGAAGGGTCAACGTCAAGGCCTTTGTTTTTCTCAAAGGGGCTGAACTTTGGTTTTGAACCGGCCTCAAATGCACTTCTGATACCCGCAGTTGACTCCTTCAATATTTTACCTGTGACCTTTGAGAGCTCTATTAATATATCCTTGTGCTGTCTGGCAGAACCGGGCGCGTCAACGGCCTTTGAAATATTTTTGACCTTACCGAGATAACTGATTATCGTGCCCTTTGATTCAAGGAAGGTAGCGGACGGCAGTACTACATCTGCCTTTTTTGCAAGTTCAGTTAAATAGGAAGTCTGAACAACCAGAAAATCTGTTTTAGGCCTTTTTTTAACAGGCACCTCGCCGAGAGCATAAAGAACCTCTGTCCCTTCGCCTGAGACCATGTCCCTGTATGATTTGCCCGCTGTAGTAAGGCCCATTGCAACTACGCCTCTTGCATTAGCTTCAAAAGGTACTCCAACGACCTCCACTTCTTTCAGCAAAGAAATGTTTTTTGAGGACCTGAAAAGGGAAGGGGCAGTGAATATGACAGGGGCTTTTGAACCGATTAATAAATCAGCGATTTTATCGATATCCTCTGTTGTATTCACCCCGGAAACAGCTGATTCCATTTCCCTGCCGCCTTTAAGTCCTTTGGTAATAAGGGCTTTGGCAACTTGAGCAAGCACTGATGCTTCAGCTCCCATAACGCTTACCGTAGCAACAGTTGCAATTCTTGTTTGAGCATGATTTATAACAACGAGCCTGACCCCCCGTGCAATTCTCTTTCTTATTGAGGCGTCAAGCGCAGGCAAAACCCTTTCCCACTGTGACATATCAAGCCCAACAAGAATAATCAGGTCTTTATTATCTATTTCCACAGAATCTGAAAACTTCATTGAATCTGCATCGGCATAAAGGCTGGCTGTCGTATCTATATTTTTTGTTTTAATTACATCCGACGCAAACTTTGAAAGCACAAAGGCATCCTGATTAAGTATGCCCCCTGTACTTATAAAGCCGGTATTTCCCCCTGCTTTTTTTAGTTTTTCAGCAACTATTTTCAACGCATCCTTCCAGGTTGTTTCTTTAAGCTCTTTACCGACCCTTTTCATGGGTGTAGTTACTCTCGCATCCGATGTAAGGGCATCAAAGCCAAACCTGCCTGTTGCACAGATATACTTTTCAACAGATTCCTCTTCAGCCCCTGATTCAATTTTAGCTACACTGCCATCTTTTGTGCTTGCAACTATATCACAGCCGTTCCCGCAGGAAAGGCAGACTGATTTTGTCTTCTCGTACTCCCATTCCCTGCCTTTTCTCCACCTGTCAGCCTCAAGGAGCGCATTTACAGGGCAAGCATCAACACAACTTCCGCAGAAAGTGCACCCTGAATCCTGAAGGGGCTTGTCCATAGCTGTTACGGCCTTTGCTCCGACCCCTCTTCCCATAAAATCAAGGACGTTTGTCCCCTGTTCCTTACAGACCCTGACGCACTTTGCACAAAGGACACAGTAATCAGGGTCTCTTTTTATAAAAGGATTTGCCTCGTCAATCGGATAACCAAACTTTTTTCTCGTAAAGTTTGATTCCTGGAGTTCAAAGTCATATGCATACTGCTGGAGGTTACATACGCCTGCCTTCGTACAGGTCATACAGTCAAGGGGATGCATGGATAGAATGAGGTCAATAACAAATTTCCTCATTTCCTGAAGTTTTTCAGATGTAGTGGTGACATTCATTCCTTCCTTGGCCCTTGTTATACACGCTACAACCGGCCCCTTGCCGCCTTCAATATCAACCATACACAGCCTGCAGGCACCGATCCCCCTCATGCCTTTTAAATAGCAAAGGTTGGGAATATGGATGCCGGCACCTTCGGCGGCATTGATGAGGTTTGTGCCCTCCGGGACCTTAACCTCTTTACCGTCAATCTTTAAATTTATTTTCTTTGACATTTGCAATCCCCCATATCCAAATTTATTAGTCCATTTAATCGTTTTAAATTCGTTAAATTCCTTAAATTCCAATCACCAAGTCACAAATACCAAATAAACTCCAAATTCCAATAATCAATAACCAAAGTTTGGAATTTGATAATTGGTTATTATTTGGTTATTGGTGCTTGGATTTTGGTTATTATTGTTCATACTCCTACCGGTTCCCTGTCTTTGACATCAACCATGACTATTGCACCTTCAGGGCATACCTTGATACATTCACCGCACTTGGTGCATCTCTTCTGTGCTATCTCAAAGGGGAGGTAACCTGAAAGATAAGTTTTTTTCTTTTCCCCTATAACCGCATTGTCCTTACATACTTCCTGGCACAAACCGCATATTGTGCACTTTTCAGGCAGAATAATATACTGAACAAGCTCCCTGCATTCCTTTGCCGGGCACGTACCGGCAAGATGCACTGCAAACTCACCAGTGTCTATTTTTTCGATAATGTATCTGGCAGTATCCTTGCCCTTCTTGCACATAGATGCTTCGAGCATGTTCGATGTAATCCTCTTTATGCTGTCGATGTCATCTTCAGACGCTGTTCCCTGTAAAATCCTTTTAATTCTTATTCCCGCCTCATAGCTCCCGAGGGAACAGGGGAAACATTTTCCGCACATGGGTCCTGAAAGAAACTCGTCAATAAAAACAAGGGACTTGCGTACAGGGCATGCGCTCTCTTCAGCCTTTGCCCTTACATCATCCATTTTTATTTCTTTTTTCTTTTCCTCTGAACTCATCGTTTACCCCTGATAAACTTATTTATCTGTGAAATCAGGCATCCTGTTTTACAGGATGCCTCTTATGTTTCTCCACCTTCACCGCATCCACCGGACAGGCAGTATAACATGCCTTGCAGCTGGTACAGTAATCCTGGTCAATAAAGAACTTGTTCCTTGATTCTTTTACCGCGTTAAATGCGCATGCCTCCTTGCACAGTCCGCAGAGGATACATTCAGGGTTTTCTATCCTGAACAGGCCGAGTCCGCTGCAGGCCCTGGCACGACAGTACTTATCATTTATATGTTCTTCATACTCTTCCCTGAAGTATTTGATTGTTGTCAAAACCGGATTTGGTGCACTGTTGCCAAGTCCGCAAAGAGAACCGGCAACAATCTTCCTGCCCAGGTCTTCAAGTTTCTCTATATCGCCTTCCACACCCTGGCCAGAGGTAAGCCTCTTTAATATCTCCAGCATCTGGTATGTCCCTATTCTGCATGGAGGGCACTTGCCGCACGACTCGGACTGGGTAAAGGACAGGAAAAATTTTGCCACATCTACCATACAGGTCTCTTCATCCATCACGACCATACCGCCTGAACCCATCATTGAGCCGACTTTCCACAGCGAGTCAAAATCTACAGGCAGGTCAAGGTGCTCGTCAGGGATACAGCCTCCAGAAGGGCCGCCTGTCTGGACTGCCTTGAATTTCTTGTCACCGAGTATTCCGCCACCGATATCAAAGATTATTTCCCTCAGTGTTATTCCCATAGGGACCTCAACAAGGCCCGTATTTTTGACTTTTCCGGTAAGGGCAAAAACCTTTGTCCCGGGAGAGTTCTTTGTGCCTATTGAAAGGAAATAATCAGAACCGTTCTCAATTATTACCGGTACGCATACATAAGTCTCTATATTATTGAGGTTGCTTGGATAGCCCCAGGGACCGCCGCCCGGCTCAGAAAGTCTCGGCGGCCTTGTCCTCGGAAAACCTCTTTCTCCTTCAATGGACGCGACAAGCGCTGTGGACTCACCGCACACAAAAGCACCTGCTCCTTCCCTTATATTCACAGTAAAATTAAAGTCAGTTCCAAGAATGTTCTTGCCGAGAACTCCCAGTTCCTCTGCCTGATTTATGGCAATCTGCAGGTTTTTAACGGCAAGGGGGTATTCGTGCCTCACATAAATAATCCCGTACTGTGCATTAATTGCATATGCGCACAGGGCCATTCCTTCAAGAAGACTGTGCGGGTCGCCTTCCATAATAGACCTGTCCATAAAAGCACCGGGATCGCCTTCATCACCATTTGCTATAACAAGCTTGATATCACCCGGCGCCCTTTTTGTATGTGCCCATTTTCTTCCGGCAGGGAATCCTGCGCCGCCCCTTCCCCTGAGGTTTGCTTTGTCCACCTCTTCAAGAACCTGGTCAGGAGTCATTGATTCAAGGGCCTTATCCAGTGCTGTATATCCGCCGACTGCAAGATAATGGTTAATATTGCACGGGTCTATATTCCCGTTATTCCTCAGGGCAATTCTTTTCTGTTTTTTATAAAAGGGGATCTCTGTCATTTCTGTTATCGGCTCACTGAGGATATTATCGCGGTAGAGCCCCTGCCTGTACGGCATATTTCCCAAGACAGAATAGCTCATTATCCAGGGGACGTTCTTTGGTTTGGTCCTCTGATAAAAGATGTCCATCGGCTCTATTTTTAACACAGGGCCTTTCTGACATATCCCCTGGCAGCCTGTCTTTACTATTTCAAGCTCAACACCGGTTTTGCCTGACTCTTTCTCAAAGGAATCTATGAGCCTGTGTGCACCGGTAGCAGTACACGCGGTACCGCAGCATACCCTTGCTCTCAGTGTATCAGGCTTAAAGGTCTCTTTTTTTAAACGTTCTCTGAGCTCTCTTAATTCACTTATATTACTCAGTTTTTGCATTTTCTAATCCTGTAGTTATAGTCATAACGGTTTAAAAGGCCTGTCCCGAAATGCAGGGATAGACTTATCCTTATATCATTCCTCATCTGCTGAAAACGTAATCTCCCTGCCGCTCTTAACGCTATCAACTATTACGTCAAGTTTTTTCATGTCTAATTCACCGACGATGTTCTCGTTAATGGTCGCCACTGGTGCAAGACCACAGCATCCGATACAGCCCACGGTCTCAAGTGTCATCGAAAGATCCCCGGTCGTCTCGCCTTCATCAATATTAAATTCATCTTTTATTTTGCCGAGCACTTTGTCTGCGCCCCTTACATGGCATGCCGTACCCGTGCACACCCTGACAATCTTTTTACCGCGCGGGCTGAAGTAGAACTGTTTGTAGAACGTGGCTGTGCTGTAAACATCAGAGAGCGGTATATCGAGATTCCTTGATAATTTTCTTAACTCATCTTCAGGCAGGTAATTGTGCTCTTGCTGTATCTGTTGAAAGGCGTGGATCAACACGCCTCTTTTCTTCTGGACCTCTGTGAGTACTCCGCCTACATGACCAAGGACCTCATCAATTTTCAGACTCATTAATACCTCCAACTCCGGCATGGGGTACAGCAGACTTTTCAAGCTCTCTTCTTGCAGCCATATCCATAAGAACTCTTTCAGCACCGAACTTGCCCGGTTCGTATTTTCTGAGTTTCAGCATCTCTCTTGCCTTATCAATATAATCAAAGGTCATGGCAAGCATTTTTTCCGGGTCAGGTTCAAAATGCAGCGCTCCCATGTAGCGCTCAAACCATACCTTGGTCATTATCCTTTCGACTTCCTTGCTTGCCCCTACAGGTGATTCGCCGCCAAATATAACCGGGAAACCCGAAGCAGCAAAGTAACAGCCAATGGCTATAGCCTTTTCAGACATCCATTCAGGAGCAATTCCAACAGCAGGCATTCCGCCGATTTCATCGGAAAGCCCTCCCTCATGCGCCATTGCAGTTGCAATTGTAAGAATTCTTGAGTTGTCAACACATGCCCCCAGATGCAGAATGGGAGGAATTCCAATTGCCTCGCACACCTCCCTCAACCCGGGGCCCGCATGTTCCATCGCCATCTCAGGTGTCAGGTATCCGGCAGTCCCGCACGCTGCCGAGCCGCAGCCGGTAGAAACGACAAGGACATCGCTTTTAATAAGCTCGACTGCAAGGTACTTATGAAGACCGGTAGCAGGTACCCTGGGGTTGTCACATCCAGCCAGCCCTACAACACCGCGAATCCTTCCGGCCATAATAGCGTCATTTAAAGGCCTGAAAGAACCGCGCCATTTTCCGCCCTGCATATATTCTATATATTCATGTGAAAACCCTGCGATTAAAGGGGCCTTCTCACTTATATGACTTCCCTCCCTGGTCCGGTTCGGATAATTATCAATTGCCATCTTTACTATTTTTTCAGCAATTTCTTTTGCATGGTGCTCATCGTATTCCACGTGTATCGCACCTGGAATCTGTGCCTTCGCACTTGTTGTAATAATCTTTGTATGGAACTTCTTTGACAATTTCACAATAGCAGGCATGATACACTGGACATCCAGTGTCATGGCATCAACCAGCCCTGTCATGATTCCAAGTTCCTGGTTGGTAAATCCGCCCGCAGTTGGTATGCCATGCCTCATAAGCACTTCATTTGCAGTACAGCACATGCCGCCGAGGTTGATTCCTTTAGCTCCCTTTGTCTTTGCATATTCAATCATTTCAGGAGAATACGCAACATCAACAATTATCTCGGCAAGCGTTGGTTCGTGGCCATGTACGATAAGATTTACTTCATCCTCCTTGAAAATTCCAAAACTGGCTTCAGCCTTTATCGGCCTTGGCGTACCAAAAAGGATATCGGTAATATCTGTCGATATCATACACCCCCCCCAGCCGTCTGCCAGGGCGGTTCTCAGCCCGTGTGTCAGAAGATGATCAGCATCATGGTCAACACCCACACTCGTACGGTGCATTGCCTCTACCACTTCCCTGTCTATACCGCGGGGGGCAATCCCGTATTTTCTCCACCTCTCCAGTGTTTTTTTCGGTGCCCTTTTATTGTAGTTCAGCTCGCCTGTCTGGCGGCCGAAATCTTCAAGAAACTTCAGGGCAACATCTTTTGCAACATCGTTGACAGGCCTGCCTTCAAATTCTATTTCAAGAATACCGGCAACCTTATAGAGCTTTTTTACGTCGGTAATTTTGAAATCTTTGGCTTCACCTGTTGCAGCGGCAAGCAATGTCATAGCCATATCTCTTGCATGGTCAGAGTGGGCTGCTGTTCCTGCTGCAATCATTCTTACAAAATTTCTCGCTGCAACCGTAGGAAGCGCTGCTCCGCATACACCTGTTGCTTCCTCTTCAGCGTTTTTACCGATAAGCCTGCAGGGCCCCATATGGCACACCCTGCAGCACGCCCCTGTTTCACCGATAGGGCAGGGTTTTAATTTTTCAGCACGCTCAAAGCATGTCTCAATATTGTGGTCCTCAGCCCATTTAATTATTTCTTCAGCTGAAGTGCTGGCACTTTTTACTGGTCTGTCCATTATATCCTCCGTTTTTTATCGTAAATCGTAAGGAGTAAGGAGTAAGGAGATTAATAAATCTTTCGCCTAACGCTTTACGCCTCACGGTCCTTTAAATCATCGACTCCATCTCAAGAGCCGGATGCCCGGCGTTTGCAAGGAACTCCATCAGTTTTTCTGAATCCTCGGCAACTGTCTCGTCTGCAATCTTGTCAAGCAGGTCAGGCACTCCTTCTTCCTCGCACCTCTTTTTAAAATCCTCGCTTATCCTTTCTTTCAGGTTCTTTGTCATCCAGACTATCCTTTTAATTCCACCGTCCGCAAAAAGAAATTTTTTGCTGGTGATGAAGTTTACTCCTATTCCCATAAAACCCGGGTTCTGCGTACCGCCGCCGACTGTTCCCGCCAGGGTGGAAAACTTCATTCCCACGGGCGTCATACCTGTATGTCCTCTCTGCACAAGCATTATGCCGTTCGCCTCGGGTATGATAGCCACAATGCACTCAAAGCAGCCGCAGGATGTCATGGGGTTGTCCATAATGGTGTAGAGGTTCAAAGATTCGACCGCGCCTGCTGAATTGGTCTTCAGGTATTCATCAATTCCAACCCACCTTCCTCCCTTTGCATCAAGCACTTCACCTTTTTTAATTGGCTGGTTACCGCCTGTAGGGTCGATCTCATAAGCTGCCTTGGTATCAAGCCAGTTATACGCACCGCAGAGGCCGAGACGTTCCGGGCTTATCACGCATACATGTGACGGAGCGAACGACTGGCACAGGAGACAGGAGTAAAAAGTATCAATAGATTCATCCGTCATACCGGCGACCCTCGAATCTCTTTCTTTATATACCTTTTTGGCCTCTTCCTGGAGTTCAAGAACATCTTTCTCATCAAGGTAAAGGGTCACCTGTACTTTATCCACAATAGACTTGAACCTGCTGTGTGTCATTGTATTATGTATCATTCCGAAGTGTTCAAGTGTTATGCCGTCTTTGTACGCCTGATTACTGATCCTCATCCACATGATATCGCGCTGCCCCATATGCCACAGGCCCTGGGCCTCATTTATATTATGATGGAGTTTTCTCTCAATGATTGCCTCAAAATCTTTCTGCATTTTTCTGCCGGCAACATCGATTACAATGCCTAAAGGCATCTGGCCGCCCGCCTTGAACCTTTCTTCATAATTTTCTCCGACGATCGTCACCTTGCCGTCTTCTATCTCATCCAGCTCCCTTGTTCTGACCCATTCAAATGCAGGGGTACGCTGTCCACCAAATTCAATAAACATATCTTCTTTCCTGATTCTTTCACCCTCAAACGCCGGGCCGTACGATACAGGGATAGGCGGCTTCTCAACGGTTACCTTTAGCCCCCTGACCTCAAAGGCTCTTTGTACGATTTTATCGTGATCAAATTCCTTTTCAACATGCTCATACGTACACACGCCCGTAGGATGAATCACGGGGACTTCTGTATCGCAGATTGCCGGGTATCCCATATTTATGGCTCCCGCGCCTGTTGACCATTTAACATCATCGAGCTCTCCCAGAACCAGTGCAAAAGCAAAAACCCTGTCCTTTGTATATTTCAGATGTGCCCTGTAATCTCCGGGTTTATTTCCGCCGAAAATCAGTGAAGCCCTTATGGACCAGTCAAGCGCATAAAGCGTATGTTCAGTAGTTGTTCCCAGGGGAACAATATAAGTATCCCATCCCAGTTCTACGCCTTTCTTAAGGAGCTGCCTTGTCATATTGGTAACCTGGCCGTTTTTATCTTTTGCCTGGCCTGACAGGAATATCAGGATGTTCTTCTCCTGCAGTTCCCTTACGATTTTTACTGCTATTTCTTCGTCCGGCGCTGCGCCGATGATAGCAGCAAAACCGGGCATCCTGCCGTCAACAAGCTGAATTCCAAGGTTTCTCTGGATAGTATCGGTAATAAAACCGTTGTAGGTATACCCTGACTCAGGGTCTTTATCAGGCTCAAGCCCCTCAATATATCTCAAGGCCATGATAATCTCTTCACAGAAAAGTGTTGCCATTCCTGAATCAAGGGCCTCTCCAAGGTATGGTTTCCATAGTTTTTCTTCCGGCTCTTCATGAAGCATCTCCCTGGCCATTTCCAGTGCAACATTCATATCAGCAAGTGTCTTAACAGGAAATGCGGTCATTGCATATATCAGGGGAAGATAAAATGCAGTGTCGGGGAACTCAAAAACAAAATCCTTACCTTTTTCAGCAATGGCTTTCCCGAGCATTTCTTCAGCCCTGTTAAACAGAGTGTGCGAAGCCTTTATAGCTGCAGTGGCTATTATCTTAGACATCCTAACCTCCTAATTTTCAGCAGAAAGGGTATTTTTAATAATGACACAAATTTAGTCAGTTTACACTGATATATATCATACTCATGCCGCACTAATTATAAAGTGTGTCAGGTCTGTAAAGTCGGGCTGTTTCTATATCTTCATCTTCCGCAGGAACTGCTTTAAGCTGCCCTGCCTTTAAGAAAGGTAGGGATGGCATTTGCCTCCCTGGGACCCACGGTAATTTTCCATCCTTCAAGCTTATCTTCAAGTGCGCCGCTCAGTATAGCTACCTGGCCGGGCAGTATAAGCTCCTTGTTGTTAATCTTATCTCCCACACCGCATTCATTGATAAACTGTGCTATCTTGGCTGCGGTAAACTTTCCCGCTGCCCATGCGGTTAGAACTGACAGGCCCTCACAGTCCATTACAGCAAGCCGGCTGTGCACTTTGCTGTTTTCAATTTCGCCAGAAACGATAAAATACGTGAGGGAGAAATTGGTAGTAATCATTAACGGGGAATCGGCAGTTGGCTCTCCTATATCGTACACCTTCTGTTCAACCTGCATCGGGACCTGCGGGTCTGTATACAGGTTCTGTCTCATTGTAAACAGTGCCAAATTTTTCCATTTTTCTATGCTGCTTACAACAACTATTGATGAATATTTGGCAACTGCAACAGAAGCGATGGACGCCTCAACAATAGGATCATCTCTTAAGACAAAATTGATGATTGGATAACCAAGCGGTTTGAACCCCTTTTTAAGGGCCGCTCTCCTGACCTGTGTGTTGTGCTCTACAATATCTTTGGCTGTCTTTGCGCCGGTGTCAAGAACGATATCTTCAACTCCAAGCCCTTTGATTTTTTCTGTAAGAGCGCTTAAAGCCTCAAGCCCATCTGCGCTTGCAACGACAGGGACACTGTTTGCCTTTGCAATATTTGCCATAGCCTCTGCATTTCCGTTGGTAGCACAGTAAATCAACGGTTTTCTCGCGGCAACAGCCTTTACAGCCGGTTCAACCGCAGCAGCTTCGCTGCAATTTAATATTAATGCTGCGTCAGGGGCTTTTTCTGCAACAAGCTTTACCGCTGCTTCATATTTTGCGCTGTCTCCCGAAGCAAACTCAATGGAAACAGCATCGACCCTGAGTTTCTGGCCTACACGGTCAATCTCGGAGCTTGCTATTTCCGCGGCCTTCCCGGCAAGTTCTTCCTCGCTCATGCTGTCCTTTATGTTTATTGCCAGCGCGCAAGGGTTGACGAATTTTTTTTCATGCCTGAAAAGAACGGTTTCTCCGCCCATCTTTACTGCTTTCTCTCCGGTACCTAGACTAAATGATTTTATCGGAGGAGAAGATGCCTCGCCAAGCGTCTTTTTTGCCTCTTCCGAGACATCAGGACACTTTGAAAGTTCAACACCGCCCTGAGCAAGTTTCATTGCAAAGGCAAGGCAGGTTGGAAATCCGCATTTTTTGCAGTTTGTCTTTGGAAGAAGTTTGAAAATCTGAACTCCGGTTAATGCCATTTTAATCCTCCATGTTTACAGTGATCAGTAAACTATAATCTGTAATCAGTAATCTAATTTGTTACCCGTTACTCGTTACCCGTTACGAAGTTAATTCTTCTATGGTTTTTTCAACATTCCCGATTGCCCTGGGATGCCTCATAATAAGCAGATTTGTACCGGCTAAAATCATTGAAGTTGCTGTTAATGCCTCCCATGTAATGCTTCTTTCTTCAAGTAAACCCCACTCAGGAACATCGGCTTCAGAAGCAACTGTCTCCTTAATCTTCCACACGTACATGCCTACATCGCCAAGTATCGGAGGCTGCATTGTGGGGTCGTTCTGGGCAAGCCCTGCAAGCCTGATTCTTTCCATAACCGAGTATGTGTATTCCAGGCCGTAACCTAATGCCGAACACATAGGGTCTGTAACCAGTCTGGCTTTATCAAATCCCATCTGGGTAATTAAAATGTTCAGCTGTTTTGCAAGGTTTATATCAAGCTCTGACATGGCGATCAACTTATGATTATGTGCAAGGGCGGCGGCAACTATAGTTTTGTAGTTGCCTTCCTGTGCCTTGCCAATGAGGCAATTGTATCCGCTGGCAGCCTCGGCAGCTGCAACTAAAACAGTTGCATCTTTTTCTATGTGGTTAGAACCGAGTATTATCAGTGGCACATTAACAGCAGTCAGAACATCCTTGACTGTTTTGGCTGCATCCCCTGCAGAGCGGTCATCCCTGTCAGGATGAGTGCTTACAAGCCTGAGCGCTATAGCTCCGGCTTTTAATTCGTCCACACAGTATTTAGCCCATGTAACAGGGTCCCCGCTTACATCCTTATATGTGTTCTTTACCGTATCCGGCCAGTCATCAGGCGGACAGTCCTGAATTTCAAAAGCTATTACAGGCCTGTTCGGTCGTTCGCCCTCAAATGACAGAAAGGGCAGGCTGTTTTCTCCGCCGATTACAAGGGTTTTATCATCTTTACCAAAGTCAACAGCTAAAACCCTACCCTTAAAAGACTCTTTTGGGACAACAAATGACATATCAACCTCCAAACCTCAGTAGTAAGTAGTTTGTAGTAAGTAGTCAGGGGGTAATTTTTTTCTGTTTTTCCCTTAACTACTAACTGCTTGATGCTAACTACTGTTATTTTTTACATTTCCAGATACGAATGTGCATAAAGGGTATTACCCAGAAAAACATCTGTTGTTTTAATTACATGCATAAGCTCTTTATCCAAAGGGTTCGCTATTGCAGCGGTCAGCCCCTCATACATCAATAATGTCATGTAAACCCTGTCTATAAGGCTTCTTAACTCTTTTGGAACGCCGTTTGAAATATTGCTGAGCCCGACAACTGTCTTCATAGGGGGATCATTCAATTCCTGAAACATCTTGACCGCCTTGATGGAATGCATAGCCTGGTCCTGGGTAGTGCAGACCTGAAGAATGAGAGGGTCAAGATAAATATCTTCAAGAGGTACCCCGTATTCTGCAGCCCTTGCCATCATCTCGGCGGCAATAGCGCATCTCTCTTCTGCGTCTGCAGGCAACCCGCCTTTGCCGACGGTAAGCGCGATAATCTCTGCATTATATTTTGCTGCCAGTTCCAGTATTCCAAATCTTTCGGGGTCATTTGATGTAGAATTGATAAGGGCTCTTCCCCACTTGTTGTTATGCACCTTGAGCCCTGCCTCAAGGGCAGAAGAGTTTGTTGTATCAAGGCAAAGCGGGGCCTGGACCTTTTCCTGAATGCTCTCCACCATCCACTTCATAAGGTCTTCGCCTTTTTCCTCTGCAGGTCCTATGTTTACATCTATAAAGTGTGCTCCGGCCTTCCACTGAGTTTCAGCAAGCTCCTGGATTGGTTTGGGATCACGTGCGTTCATTGCCTCTCTTACTTTTTTAGCTATGACGCTTATCTTTTCCCCAATTATTAACATCCCCTGTTATCTCCTTTCCGAATACTGCTTTTCTCGTTTTGCAAAAAAATTATTGTTTAAAGGCAAGTTTTAAATCATAGCATATGCATAGTATTTCAGTAAACCCCGTTAGAAGACCTTCGCCCTTCTAACGGGGTAAAGTAGTTTTAAAAGATTTATTTAAAAATAAATATTTTAAATATGAGGCAGGAAACGGTCAGAATTTCTGCATTGCTCTTTAACTTTACGGAAGTCCGAGTCCGTCTAAAACTTTAAAAAACGTGGTTACTACAATTGAATTGCGGGGCAGCTCGAAAACCGGCTTTCCCTCAAGGTCAAACTGAGTTACATTTTCGTCTTCAGGAATGGGCACAACAGTTTCAAAACCATACTTTTTAACCGGTTCCTTAAGTTTTATAAAATCTGACTCTGAGGCCCTGTTAATAATAAGCACCTTTCTGTCAATCTTAAGGCTTAGTTCATCAATTAGATTACCGATCCTTTTTGCAGTGCCAACACCTTTCTGTGTGGGATCGCTTATAATAAGCATAAGATTGACTTTATGAGTAGTCCTGCGGCTTAAGTGTTCCATGCCTGCCTCGTTGTCTATTACAACATATTGATACTTCTCAGACAGCTTGTCTGAATATTTTCTGATTATATTATTTGCAGCGCAGTAACAACCAGGCCCTTCAGGCCTTCCCATAATAAGTAAATCAAATCCCTTTGCCTCTATAACGGCCTGTTGAACCTTGTAGTCAAAAAGCTGTTCCATGCTCATGTTTCCAGGGCGCTCAGCTCCGCTTCGGACAGTCTCAAGGGATTCCTCGCGTAACTGCCCGATAGTTGCATGGCATGGAACTCCAAGTGCTTCATTAAGGCATGAATTGCTGTCAGCATCAATTGCGAGAACAGGTCTCTGTTTTTTTTCAATAAGGTAACGGATAGTAAGGGCAGCAATTGTGGTCTTGCCGGTACCGCCTTTGCCTGAAAGCGCAATTATATATGCCATAACTTTAAAATATCTTTTCTCTGGTTTTTAAATCAAGAGGGCTGTTATTTTATTTTTAGATTTCAAATATCCCGGAAGGATACAGGATATAGGATTCAAGATACAGTGTTCAGTCTTAATCTTTAAGCTGGTTTGATCGTTAGTCATCTTAATTTGTAAAGCACCATCAAATTCAGGATATACACTGCTGCTATAGCCATGGCATCCCATGACATGAAAAGTGTTTTTTTCCTTGCCCTGTAGGTCAGCCCGATAACAGCTATTACCATCATAGTTACTGCTGAAAGTGCAGAAAAAATATGGCTTGGCTCAATGTAGGAGAGCAGGGGGCCCTTTACATAAAAAATGTCGTCAATGGCAAGTGTCCCAATATTAAAAATATTGCTCCCGAACAAATTCCCGATTGCCATGTCTCCGGCTCCGATTTTAAGGGCGGTAACAGACACAACAACTTCAGGAAGTGATGTGGAAACAGCAATTAGCACATTTCCGACAAAGGTCTGTCCCAATCCGGTTATTTCAGCAATAGATTTTCCTATTACAGGCAGAAAAACAGCTGCAATCACAACTACTACTGCGTTGAGAGAGAAGTTAAGATAGACCTGTTTCTTTGTGATTTTCTCGTATTTAAGTTCTTCTGTTTTTTCTTTTATAAACGCCGCAATTTCTCTTTTTTCATGGTAAAAAATGAGTTTCATCGCAAATAAATATACGAAAATAACAAGCGGGGTATAAATACCTATCCATCCAATTGCCGCAGGCACTCCGGTTTGGGTGCTGCTGAGGAAAGTCCCCGCAGCGACAATTAACAGCAGCAGTATTCCGAACCCCGCAGAAAGAGTATGCCTTTGATGCACTCTGGATGAAATAGGCGAGGCCCGGTCAAAAATATCCAGTATTGAGATGATTAGCATATTAAAAACACAGCTTCCAAAAACATCACCGGCTGCGATATCCGGGGTGTCAAAAATTAAAACCGAGCTCAGCCCGGTAACAATTTCCGGCACTGAAGTTACAAACGCCAGTAGAACAACTCCAATCCATACCCTTCCAAGCCCTGTCTTCTCAGATATAATGTCTGCATATTTGGAAAGCCTGGAACCGGAATAAAGGATTGTGCTGGTAGAGATAATAAATAAAAGCCAGAGAAGTAATAAGTTCATATGCTCCTATTGCTTCTGCTGTTTGTCTTTATCTTCAAACTTCTTTTTTAGTTTTTCAGAGGATTTTATTATCTTGTCAGTAACCTTTATAATGACAGATGTAAGGCTGCGCTGCCTCGGGGTAATCTGCATTGAACCAAGGCCTTCCATCTCTTTGCCTTTTTCAAGGGTAATTGTGGAAGACTTGGTTATTGAGAGGATCTGGCTGGGATAAACGCTTCTGTGGCCAGTCATTAAGAAACTTATAATACAAGCTACAGCAGCAAACGGGGCAACCCCGGGGCCAAAAAGCTCTGCGGCCATTATAATCGCAGCGATAGGGGTGTTCGCTGCCCCTGCAAGCAGGGCAACCATGCCTATTGCTGAAAACATTGCCAGGTCCAGACCAGGGAAACTTGCAAAGGCATTCCCTGATGCAGCTCCTATAAAGAATATCGGTGTCACTATCCCGCCGCTTCCGCCAAAGCTGAGAGTGACTGAAGTGAAAATCATTTTACCTAAAAACATCAATGAGTTTAACTTATTTCCCTCAAGTGATTCTTTAATGGTTTCAAGGCCAAGTCCAAGAAATTTTGTGGAGAACAACAAGGCCAGTATTATTAATATAACACCTCCTATAGCAGCTTTATAAGGCTGCCAGATATTAAGCTTTTTACTTCTTGTCGATATGTATTTCTGCAGTTCTATAAAGAAAAATGAGCAGAGGCCGAAAAAGATACCGGAAATACACACCATAATAAATAATGGACTGCTGAAAGGAGGTATAAAGTTAAGCGGTTGATGAAAGTAAGTAACCCCCAGCAACAGGGCAACCTGGTATCCAACCATACCTGCTATGATTGATGGCAGTAAAATATCATAAAGCAGAATTCCAACAGATAGAACCTCCACGCCAAAGATAGCTCCGGCAATCGGTGTTCCAAAGACAGTTGCAAAACCAGCGCTTATACCGCATATAACCAGTTTCTGCCTGTCTTTTTTACTGAATTTCATTAAACCTGAAAATATGGATGCAATGCCGGCACCGATCTGTGCACACGGTCCTTCTTTGCCCGCAGAACCCCCGGCAGCAATGGTAATAATAGTTGCTGCAAGTTTTACCGGCACGACAAGGGGGCTTATTTTTCCTGAATTCTTGTGTACGGCCTTAATAACCTTCTCTGTTCCGTGTCCCTCTGCATCAGGGGAAAGGTATTTTGTCAATATACTGCTTAAAAAAAGCGCAAGGGGCAGTAAAAAAAAATAGTATTTAAACTGGCCCAACAGGGAAATACCCCCCTCGAGCCCCCTAAGAAATATACTTGTGGAAAACCCAACTAAAATCCCGACAAAAGAGGCAAGGAAAAACCACTTAATAACACTGATAAACAGGACCGATTCTTCCAATACTCTTTTCTTTACTTTGCCTTTCATGAAAACTCTATTCCGGAGCTTCAGGAAAAATACTTTTTTCCTGCAGGGAGCCCTCTGAATTACCTGCATTGAACATTGTCTTTTTAAGCGAATTATTTTTTTTCTGCGAAGATTTATAAGTGGTGTATGTCATCTTTTTTGTCTTCGCCTTTGAGCATCTTATCCATATAATCCTTTGCAGCATCCTTGCCGCCGGCTCCAAAAGCAATTGCAAAAGCGAGCACAACACCCCCGAATACAATTGCAAATGCAATTAGTACTGTCTCCTTTCCTATTCCGAGCTGTTCAAGGGCCATTGTTATTGCAAGGAAAAATACTGTAAATTTCACAAATTTCCCGATAACGCCCGATATCCTGAGCCCTGCGTTGACAGAGGTTATAAGTGCAGTCTGCCCTAAAAAATTACTTAAGAGATATCCGACAAAAAGTATCATTATGGCTATAAAAACGTTTGGCAGGTAGAGGAAAAGCTCCTCAAGAAACCGCTCTATCGTAGGCACATTGAGGGTACGTAAAGAAATTATCAGAAAAGTAAATATAATGAGCCAGCCGATTACTCTCAGGAAAAGGCTGGAGATGGATTCCTTTAAACCCCATTTTATAAATATATCCGAAATACCAAACTTTTCCGATAGCTTATCCAGCTTTATAGCCCTGAACAGTCTTGTGAATATCTTTTTCAGGACAACAGCAATTGCAACTCCCAAAATAAGAATAACCAGGGAAGTAAGCAGGTTTGGTAAAAAATCAAGCACGTTTCTGTAAAATTCCTGAAGAGGCCCTATGACTGTTTCCCGAAATGTTTTTTCCATTATTGCCCCCCTTGGCTCAGTTTTCCGCTAAGCCAGATTACGTTGTTTTTTAACTATGATGACACATATCTAAATGCAAAGCTACCCATACATCTTTACCTTTATGGAGCCCCACGGACAACAAGCCCGTGGTACCATCATTACGCCCCGCTGGGGCGAACATCCCGTACCAGAGGACCAATTCACCCACGGACAAGGCCGTGGTCCTCTTGGTACCGGGATAATGCAGGGTGTCTTAACGCCATTCATTAATTAACTCGTCCTTTTTATTTTCAAAGCTCACACACAGTCTCTCGATTTTCTCATCCACTTCAGGCGCCCTGCTGTTCCAGGTTTCAATGATAAAAGAGGCAACCCGCCCGATATAAAGCGGCGTTAATGATTTCAGCAGGTGCTCCTTGTTGATTTTTTTATTATGGTAGGCAAGTGCGAAAGCGTAAATAATCTGCACCCATATGTCATCAGGCATATGAAAAATTTCCTTGCTTGATTCGCTCAGCTCGTTGCATACAAAACCGCGCAGGTCTTCAGGCATGAACGTTTTCCAAATATCCGAAAGCTCTTTTGTCCCGAGCCTGAACATGTCTATCATTTTTTCAATATTAACCGGGACCGGCTCAAGGCCCACCTCGTACACAAAACCGAAAGTCGGCACCGGCTCAGACACTTTTATATTTTTCCACACGTCATGATATGCTTCCATAAGGTCAAAGGCAGCGCTGATAACCTGAAAGAGCATGGCGCTCAGGTCAGTGCCCGGGTCCTTGGGGTCGTGAATTTTAGCACCCAAAAAAGACTGGCACACCTTAAAACTGTTGGCAACAGCGGTTGTTGTCATCCAGATGTCTATCCCGTATCTGGCAACATCTGTATCCCATACATCCTTGGTAAGGTAAAAGTCAGCCAGCTTACCGGAAAATGCAAAATCTCCGCCAATCGGCTGCCGGATTCTTTTGCCATAAAGCGCCCTCGTCATGGGGTAAATGATACTGTTGGTTATGGTTCCGTCATATTTGTGCCTTAAATAAGAAGGAGCAACATAGTCATAGCCCAGATCCATCACCGGCCTGAGGAGCAGGTCAATCCATTCAGGGGTTATGCTCCTTAAGTCTGAATCAACAACTGCACATGCCTTGACGTTCAGGGTTTTTGCAACTTCAAAAATTGCCCTGAATGCACTGCCTTTTCCCGGGATGCCCTGGTACGGGGTTGTTATCTTCAAAAACTCTTGCTTGTGAGAAACAAAGATTGAATGAAAATCCTCTATTGCAGCCTTCTGGACAACATCTATAGTGCCGTCAGTGGAACCGCCATCTGAATTAATCAAAACGACCTTCTTATCGGGGAAATACCTTGCAAGGCCTGCCTGGACCGCCCTTACTACATGGCCTATAGTCCTTGCATTATTGAAACTTGGAATGCCTACAATAATGTCTGCTTCTTTTAACTCAGACAGTTTTTCATGGACACTCTCAATAACAGCCGGTTTATTCAAATCTAAAAATTCCCTATCCAGTTTAATAACTGCTTTACTTCTTCCTGGGTTTCCAGATAATAGTCAGCTTCCAGGCTCCTGCCAACACAGATTCCAATGCCTTTCCCCTTGATTGCCTTAAACGCATCCTCATCAGTGGCATCATCCCCCACATATATGGGGACCTTCTTTTTCCCCAGATTTTTCAATATCCATTTAACAGCATCTCCTTTGTTCCATACCCCGTAGGGTCTTATCTCAAAAACCTTTTTACCTGTAGTAACTCTGAATAACTCTTTATATTCATCTGCTTTTGACCAAAAAATATCAAACAGCCTGCCCAGGTTACTAACATCTACATTCCTGTAATGCACACTAGCTGTAACGCCTTTATCTTCGACCATAGCGCCTTTCACAGTTGAAAGTGTTTCCCTTAATCCCTTTATAATTCCCTTTAACTGCTTTTGGCTGTCTGATAACTGCGTCCCCTGTACAAGTTTATTCCCATCCCATATTTCAACTCCATGATTGCCTGCATAAATCATATTTTCAATGTTAACCCGCTGCTTTAAATCATCAAGGGACCTGCCGCTTATAATCGCAACAGGAATAACCCCTTTTAACTTTATAATCATGGACCGCATCTTCTCTGACAATACGGCCTTTTCAGGAGAGTCAACTATAGGTGTTATCGTACCGTCATAATCCAAAAAAAGAAAAATGTTATTTTTAGGGATTTTCTCAATATGATCAAGAAGATAGCAGCATTCCTGTAACTGCTGAGAAGCAACCAGCATTATATCGCTCAGCACATCGGATATCCATTTATAGATATCTTTTTCTTTCACCTGTCTCCGCAGGGTTTTCATCCTGCTTTTCTTTTCCTTCATGGAAAGTTCAAGCGCCATTTTTATACAATCAGAGAATTCTTCGATATCATAAGGATTGACAAGAATAGCGCCCTCAAGTTCTTCTGCAGCCCCTACAAATTCACTAAGTAACAATACTCCTTTTTTATCAACCTGCGAGGCTACAAATTCTTTGGCAACCAGATTCATACCATCGAATATAGAGCTTATAATTGCAATGTCTGTTATTCTGTAATATACGGCAAGCTCCGCATGCTCTGCCTTTTTGTCCCTGTACACAATCGGGCTCCAGTTTTTTGAAGAATATTTTTTATTTACCTTCTTCACGAGTCCCTCAACTATTGCCTTGTAACTGATGTATGGCTCCTCCATTCTTGTCGGGACCGTAATCTGGATAAACGTAAACTTCCCTTTGAATTTTGGATACCTTTCAAAAAACAGGTCAATAGCCTGAAGCCGTTTTATCAAGCCCTTTGTGTATTCCAGCCTGTCAACGCCAATCCCTATATATTTATCCGAAAGGTTATACCTCTGCTTTAATATCTGCATGGCATTAAAGGTTTTCGGGGAAAGAGCAAGATAACTGAATTTTTTAAAGTCCACGCTTATTGGGAAAGCCTTCAGCTTTGTCTTATGGCCCTTGTATGTTATGGTGTGGTTTTTATGGTCAATTTCAGCTTCCTCAATGCTTTCCTTTGTACATTCAATAAAATGCTTAATAAACAGCGGTATTTGAAAACCGATAAGATCATTGTTAAGGAGTGCTTCGATAATCTCTTTTGACTGGGGACATATTCTGAAAACACTGTAACCAGGCCATGGTATATGCCAGAAATGTGCAATAGTAAGATCAGGTTTCTTTTGGTTCAGGAATTCAGGAACAAGGCAGAGGTGGTAGTCGTGTATCCAGACAACGGATTTTTCGTCCACCTCTTCAAGTATGGCCTTTGCAAATGCTGAATTTGCCTTTTTATAATTATCCCAGTATTTTTTTCTGAAGTATACCCTGTCTAACGCTATATGGCACAGGGGCCAGAGCACCTGGTTGGAATATCCATGATAATAATTATCAATTTCTTCGGGGCCCAGCCATACCCTCTTAAGAGTATAAGATGGTTTATCAGGAGGGACCTGTACACAGCTTTTCTTATCAGCGGTCTCTCTGTCACCGGTACCGCTTCCCCATGCAACCCACTTACCACCTATAGCCCTAAGGACTTCATCCATTGCCGCAGTCAGGCCGCCAGCGGGCTTCTCAAATTTTATGTTGTTGCCTGTTTTTTTGTGTACATAAGGTTCTCTGTTAGAAACTATGACGAGATTTTTGCCGGTAATGTTTTCATCTATAAATGCCCTTAGTCTTTCATAACTCATAATTCAAGCACACTTTTACCCTTACTTTCTTTAGCGTACCAGACCGACAGGTAATCCCTGATTTGCCTTGTTATAAGAAAATTATTTTTTACATATTCCCTGCCTTTTTTCCCCATTCTGAGCGCCATATCAGGGTTATTGAGAAATTGCCTTATCCTGAAAGCCGCCCCATCAACCGAATACACAAGGAACCCTGTAACGCCGTGGATTATCTGCAGGGGAATGCCTCCTACAGCACCCCCGATAACAGGTTTCTCCTTCCACATGGCCTCTGAAACCGTCAGACCGAAACCTTCTTTTAAGGATTTCTGCAGTACCACAACTGCAACCCTCTGGAGAGCATTTATCTCTTTATCGCTGAAGGGTTTTAAAAGAAGAATATGCACATCAGGATCATTGCCTGCAAAATCCTTTACTTTGTTGAGGATTTCTTCTCCCTCGGGATCGTCGATTGCAGCGCTGCCTGCAAGTATAAGCCTGCAATCATTATATTTCTTAACCATCCTGTAAGCCTTTATAACACCTATCGGGTCTTTGAACTTGTCAAACCTTGATACCTGCAAAATTATTGGCTTATCCAGCGGTATTTTGAATTTTTTCATTACAGAGCTTATTTCCTGCTCGCTTAAATCCCTGTTTTTATCACTCAACGGATCTATTGAGGGTGTTATGAAAAATTCATCTACGGGCAGGGCCTTGGAAAATTTTGCCACCGAAAATATTGCAGCATTATAGGACTCCACATATTTTCTAACACGGTTCCATATCTCGGGCCTGGGATTAGACACATCTATATGACACCTCCACAGCCATTGTTTATTTTTTCTGTTTTTCCTGAATCCGATTAAGGGAAGAGGCTGGGGGTCATGAATCAGGACTGCATCTGCATTAAAATCGATCTGTCTGGCATTTGTCCTGTTTACTTCATAATGATATGCCCACATTTCTTCTGTGATGTTCTCCTTGTTTCCCTGCAGGCCATTATGTATCCTCTTGGTAATATCAAAAAATCTCTTGTTGCCCTCTACAACTTCCCATCTGGCATCAATCTCAAGGTCCTTTAATAATGGAATGATCCTCTGCAGTATCTCTGCAACGCCTCCGCCTTCACGCGTAGAGTTGACGTGCAGAAACGACTTGCCTTTTAGTTTTTCACAAAGCCTGTAAATAAGCAGTAAATCTCTTGGAGGGACAATGTATTTATACAGGTTAATCACGTTTTAAGGCCTTCCATTTCCGCCATAAGGTTTTCCTCAATTATTTCGATGATGTGTGTTCTTATCCCGTCAATATTATGCATAAACGGGTCTATTGTCCTGATTTTTTTTGCAAGATTTTTTCTTTTAAGTGTGTTTCCGAACCAGCTTGAAAAATCATCAATGCCCCTGCCAAGGCGAACTCTTGCTTCGTAAAAATGAAAATATATACAGCTTGGGTCAACATTCCTTAATGCCACAAGAAACTCAACGAGGTTTCTTACCTTTATTCCAACCGGGAAAGTCAGGGTAACCGTCTCGTTAAAATAAAATTCATCTCCGGAAAGTGCACACCGGGGTTCCGGGAAATCTTTGATGTAATCATTTATCACCCTTAATAATTCTTTTCGTGTGCCTGTAATTGACTTAAACGAAAAAGGGTCAATATTTGAAAGGCGCTCTGCCAAGGCCCTTTCTTCAAGGCTTTCACCGGCCCACTGCGCAAAATCATTCGTGTAGCCAAGAACATGTTCTTTTAAAAAATACTGGCACGTGTGATGGAATATAGACTCTTTACTTATTTTTGATATGGTACCCCTGAGATTATCAAGGCAATTAGCTTTTTTACCCGTGGACTTCAGGATGCTGACAGCCTGCTTGAATTCAAAAGGCGCTAACTCTGCTCCCAATTTTTTTCCTCCCTTAAATAAACAGTTCTGTGAGGGAAGGGTATCTTGATACCGGCCTCATTAAATTTATTATAAATTGCTTTGTTGATTTCATGGATGGTCTTACCTCTTATTGAAGGTTCCTCTGCCCAGCAGAGTAATTCAAAATTTAAAGATGATTCCCCGAATTCCCTGAACCTCACGCGGGGTTCAGGAACCTCCAGGATATTTTCATTTTTAAGGGCAATGCCGGTTAATATACCCTCCACTTTGTTAATATCACTTCCATATGCTACCGAGACCGGTATTCTTACGCGGAAATTTGGAAAGGGCGCGCTCTCATTTATTATTTTCGTATTAGCAATAATAGAGTTTGGAATACTGATAAGTATATCGTCCCTCGTTTTGATCCTTGTGCTCCTTATACCGATCTCCACAACTTCGCCCCTTTCGCCCCTGTCAAGCACAACGTAATCCCCCAGTTTGTAAGGTTTGTCCATAAATACACTTATCCCGCCAAAAAAGTTTGCTATTGTGTCCTTGGATGCAAATGCAACGGCTGCGCCCACGATGCCCGCTGAAGCCATAAGGGGCGTGATGCTGAGCTTCCAGACCGACAGAATAACCATCAGGCCGGCTATAATAACGATCACCTTCCAGACATTCTCTATCAGTGGTGCGACTTCCCTGCTCAACCCTGTTATATCTGCAGGTCGGTTTACATAGGCCCTTATAATCATGATACTTATTTTTATAATGCATGATCCCCAGATTACTGTTAAAAGCGATAATAAAAATCCTTTGATATAAAAAACAATATTTTCAGACGGATTTAAAAATTTAATGGTATGAATGCAGCCAATTGTTATTATCGTTAGGAAAACAGGGCGGTGGGTAACATCAATGATCCTGTCGTCAAGCTCAGACTTCGTGAATTTTACCAGGCGTCTTAAAACCTTGTCTATGAAAACATCCGCTATCTTAGCTGAAATTATATAGAGAAAAAATATTAAGAGCGCTTTTACGGTTATTGAATCAACGCTGCTGAAATAGCTCGAAATAAATTGTTTCATAAGCTGGAGGTTTTTTCTTTTTCAGAAGACGCAACAACCGGCTGATTTAATAATGAAAGCCTTGTGTTCATGTAATCTGTTGCTTTATTGAAATCGGCTTTTAAAGATTTAGGAATTGATTTTCCGCGTGGCAACCTTATCTTTAAAGGATTAACAAATCTGCCCTCCAGTTTGATCCTGTAATCGAGGTGAGGGCCGGTAGACAGACCTGTTGACCCGACATATCCAACAACTTCGCCCTGGGAAACCTTTGTGCCCCTTTTAATTTTTCCGGGAATTTTTGATAAGTGCCCGTAGTATGTTTCCAGGCCTCTATTATGTCTTATCCTGACCATCCTGCCATTTTGTCCTTTATAACCTGAAAACACCACTTTTCCGCTTCCCGTTGCTGAGACAGGGGTGCCTGCCGGTGCTACGTAATCAATGCCGAGATGAGGCCTGTAAATTCTCAATACCGGGTGGAAACGCCTCTTGCTAAAACGAGAACTTATGTATCTGAATTTCAGAGGCGACCTGAGCAATGTCTTCCTCAGGGATTTTCCGTTGCTGTCATAGTAACCGGCATCTCCGTCATGTTCGAACCTGTATGCACTGTACACTGTTCCGTTATTTAAAAATTCTGACGCCAGAATATTCCCATAACCCCTGAATACATCCCCTGCCCACAGTTCCTCAACCAGTATTTTTATTGAATCTCCCTCCCTTATATCACTAAAAAAATCAATGTCCCATGCATAAATATCTGACAGTTGAAGGGCAAGCCTGAGGTATTCACTGTGCGTACTTGGCATAGAATATACAAGGTTGTCTTTAATTTTTACATGTACGGTTCCTGCTTTCTTCTGGTATTCAATATTGACTTTCTCGGCGCTGAAACCTTCGGCATTCCTCACAACGCTTAAGAATGATGATTCATCTATTTCGTATCTAATTTCCCGGACCCTGTTTTGCCTGTCTACTTCCATGGAATAAACATTTCCCACTGAAAGTTTTGAGAGATTGTAAGATTTCTTCGCAACGCGGGCTATATCCGAAAGCTCTGTTTTACTCAAATTGTTCCTGTCAAATATAGCCTCCATGGTTTCCTGAGGCTTAATAACACCTACTATTTTGGAAAAATCACTTTTTACTTCTTCATCTGAAGGTATTTCATTTTTGGGGCCTATTGTTCTGATGCTCAAAAGAAGAATTATCAAAAAGGAGATTGAGATTATACTGAATAAAATGCGATTCATTTATCTTTCTGTCTCTTGTCCCAGAAACTCACAAACAAATCCCTTTTACCCCGTTAGAATGTCCCGTGTGAGCCTGCCTACCGGCAGGCAGGCATTCCCGTTAAAAGCTTGTACGCCTAAGTTCTTCTAACGGGGTTTATTTATTATCTTCCTCTACTGCCTCTTTAAGCATAGACAAAACATCAGGAAAGGCAGACGTCACCCTGTCCCAGCTTGGTATCAGGGGCACCCCGAGCGGGTCATTCATTATTGTCTCGGTAGCAGTTTTTATGCCACCCGTAAATGTCTCTACTGCCAGACTTTCTTCGTGCCTGTCAAATTCAAGGCTGTTCACAGCAGCATCGTCTTCGTAACTTTTAAGTATATCCTGCGCAGTTCTTACATATGTTGAGATTAATGTCTTAAAAAATCCGTCTGAAAAAACAATACCTTCAGATGCAAGGGTTCTAAAGAGGGATTTGCTGATGTCTATACACATTTTCAGGAGTCCTTTTGAATCATCATCAGGGGAAAGTGCCTGATGCTTATGTTCATAATTGTCAGCAATATCAATCTGGCAAACCCTTCTTACTGAACAGTTCCTGTATATCTCGGCCAGCACCCCCACCTCAAGCCCCCAGTCACCGGGTATCCTGTTTACACGGGCTATATCGATATCCATTGAGAATTCTCCTGCAAGTGGGTATTTAAAACTATCAAGGAATTCAAGAAGGGGAAGAGGTCCAAGGACTTTTTTCAAGGACCTTATCAGTGGAGTTACAAGGAGCCTTGTTACTCTTCCGTGCATTCTGTCCGTAACCCTGCTGTAAAAACCCTTACAGAACTCGTATTCAAGGAAGTGACTGGCAACAGGGTAACAGAGCCTTGCAAGCATTTCCCGGTTGTAGGTAAGAATATCACAGTCGTGAAGGGCTATAACCCTGATATTTTTTTGAGCAATTATGTAACCGTAAGCCATCCATGCAGCCTTGCCTTTGCCTGTCTCACCCAGGTGAAGATCCGCAGATTCAATAATCTTGCAAACTTCACTGACCCTCTTACCGTTATTCCAGATTAATTTTGTAACCTGGGGTAAAACAGAGAAAAATTTCCTTGCATTGTCAAACTCCTCTTTTGTACACGGGCCGAGTGTAACAACTATTTCTTTTAAATACTTAACGCTTTTAAGCTCCTGAATTATCCCTTTCAGGGCTGTACCTTCCAATTCAGAGTAAAGGGACGGAAGAACAAGGGCAATCGGTCTTTCATGTGAATACCACGAAAGCTCAGCCTCAATTTTCTCAAGATTAGGATTACCAAGCTTATGGAACGTGGTTATTAAACCTGATTGATGAAAATCCGCCATTTTTTAACCTTCCTTCCTGTATTAATAAAAACTGAGATTTTAAAAAGAATTGCCTGAAATTGACTTCACTAATTATAAATGTTAAAAACTAATTAATCAAGGAAAAGGCAAATACAAATGGATACAGGTAAAAATGTTTATGAAATATTCTTTTCTGCTTTAAGGGCAGTTGACCCGTTTTTCATAGTTAAAGAAAACGCTGACAGGATATATCCGGAAATTATAAACGGTAAATTCAAACGGGTCATTCTTGCGGGTTTTGGAAAAGCCTCGTTTCAGATGGCGGGGGCAGTAGAGGAATCAATTGGAAGCGATTTGATAACTGATGGTGTGGTTATAACAAAGTACGGGCATATCACAAAGGATGATGCAAGATCCACGATACAGGATACAGGAAAGATTAGAGTTTTTGAAGCTGGGCATCCAATCCCTGATGAAAACGGCCTCAAGGCAACTGGTGAAGCAGTAAGCCTTCTCAAAAATGCAGACAGGGGGACCCTTGTTTTATGCCTTATCTCGGGCGGCGGCTCTGCCCTGCTTGTATCGCCATATACCGGGATAACACTGAACGAAAAACAGATAATAACGGGTTTGCTTTTAAAGTCCGGTGCAGACATTACAGAACTAAATGCTGTAAGGAAGCATATATCCGGGGTAAAAGGCGGCAGGCTTGCAGAAATTGTCTATCCTGCAAAAGTTATTTCTCTTATTATTTCAGATGTAATCGGCGATAAGCTTGACGTGATTGCATCAGGCCCTACATCTGCTGACAATTCCACTTTTCAGGACGCAATAGACGTTATTCATAAATATAACCTTAAAGAAAAGACCCCGGTCAGTATCCTGGAAACCCTGAAAAAGGGCAGGGAAGGGCTCATCCCTGAAACACCAAAAAAGAATAACCCTGTATTTAAAAATGTTCAAAATATAATAATCGGCAGTAACCAGACAGCACTGAATGCTGCGCAGGGCAGGGCGCAGGCACTTGGATTTCAGACGGAAATACTCTCTTCGGAAATCTCCGGGGAAGCAAGAGATGTTGGTAAATGGCTGGCGGAAAAAGCGATAAAATGCAAAGGCACAGAGGCACAGAGGTCGAAGGCACAGACCTGCCTGCCGGCAGGCAGGGGCACAAAGTGTTTGATATCTGGAGGTGAGACAACTGTGACAGTAACAGGTAATGGAAAAGGAGGAAGAAATACAGAACTTGCCCTGAGCTTTGCAAGGGAGATTCAGGACATTGAGGGTATTACGCTTCTTTCTGCGGGAACTGACGGCACAGACGGTCCTACTGATGCCGCAGGTGCAATAGTTGACGGCAGTACTATAGAAAAAGCAAAAAGCCTTGGCCTTGACCCGGATGAGTACCTTGCTGATAATGATTCCTATAATTTCTTTAAAAAAATTGATTCACTCTTAATCACAGGCCCCACCGGCACAAATGTCATGGATGTGCAGATTGTACTGGTTGAATGAATTTCTTTAGAGAAATTGCAGTGCTTTTAATGTGATATCCCCCCTGCTCCTTTTTTTATTTTTAGCCCTCCTTGTGATAAGATTAAAACAGCTCAGAAGTGCCACAGAGCAGTAGATCAGCAGCTACTGTACTCTGAAGATTTAGTAAATCAGGGACTGTCCCTATTATGAATAAAAACATAATCATCTTCACTGACCTTGACGGTACCCTGCTTGATTCAAAGTATTCCTTTGAGAAAGCAAAGCCTGCCCTTAAACTAATCAAAAAGAAAAAAATCCCCCTCATCCTCTGCTCAAGCAAGACAAAAACGGAAATTGAATATTACAGGAAAAAACTTAAAAACACTCATCCCTTTATCTCTGAAAACGGCGGAGGGATTTTTATTCCCAAAAAATATTTTAACTTTAAAATTTCAAGTATCAGAGACACTTATTTATCAAAAACCGGGTTTCATATAGAGGATCAAAAAAAATACATCGTTATACAGCTTAGTAATATTTATCCTGAACTTAGAAAGGCAATTAAGGATTTTCGGAAAAATGGGTTAAATGTCCTGGGTTTTGGCGACATGAGCATAAAGGAGGTTTCAAATCTCACCGGTCTCAAATCCTCTGAAGCAAAGATGTCGAAACAGAGGGATTTTGATGAACCGTTTGTTTTTAAAGGAAATAAAAACTCAATGATAAGGTTAAAGCAACTTATTAAGTCAAAGGCTTTAACTTATACACAAGGAGAGTTTTATCACCTGATGGGAAACAGCGACAAGGGCAGGGCTGTAGAGTTACTGAAAAAGCTGTATGTAAAACAAAAAGGGGAGATAATCACAATTGCCCTTGGGGACAACCCAAATGACAGGGAAATGCTGAAAAGCGTGGACCACCCTGTTATTGTCAGAAAACCCGATGGGACTTATTGCAAAAATATAAGGATAAAGAAACTTATAAGAACTGCTGGAACAGGTCCTTCAGGCTGGAATAGTGCTGTTACAAAACTGCTTGTACGGTACGGTACGGAATCTGAATCCTGCCAGTAGTATTCTATTGTATATATTTTCTAAAAACTGATTAAATCCAGGATACAGGTCACCAGATCAGGGGAACCGGATTTCCCGCAATAAAAATCCATACTTGCAATGACTGCAAGTATGGATAAAAAAAGAAACAGCATTGGTATCTTCAAGCTCTTTTTAGCTGTTTTTGATTTCCTTATGACCGAGGGTGCGGGTTTTTTACGAGGCTCTTCCGGTTCCTTGATGGAATCACTTTTCCCGGCAGGCTGGACTTGTTTATCTTTATCCTTTTGCTTTAGAGCGATCATATAATGAAAGACCTCTTTTTGTAATCCCGTTCCCTCTGCAGCCTCATAGACATCATTGACATCTACTGTTGTTTTTCCTCTTTCAAAGGCAACGTTGAGAGATTTGTCACATAATAAATTGATTAAACGTGGTGTACCTCCGGAGCCAAAGGCTAAAACCAATGCTTTCCAACCTGTATCTGAGAATATGGAAGTTTGCCCCTCAGCTATCTTAATACGATGTGAAATATACTTATGTATCCTTTCAGGATTCATCTTTCCCAATATTTCCATGGTTGCAACGCGTTGTTTAAAGGGTTCCATCTCTGGCTTGTTGATTTTGTCTATTAATTCCTCTTGAGCAAGTAAAAAAACCTGAACAAGTTTCGTCGATCCTTCCTCAAGATTGTTTAGCAGGCGGATACCATTGAGTGTGTCATCTGACATCAGATGTGCTTCATCTATTATCACCAGGCATTTACCGTTATCAGCATTAATCTTTAAGAGAGCATCCTTAATGTCCCTTAAAACAAATACCCTCTCAGATGTCGATGGTTTCAGGCCAAGCTCCTGGGCAATAAAAAGAAAAAGATCGTTGCTGTTTCCCGGTGGCTCAGCCATCCATATGAGTTTTATTTCATGGGAAAAATCAGATTTTATCATTTGACTGAGAGTTGTCTTGCCAGATCCTATAGGCCCTGTTACTACTATCAATCCCCGGCCTGCCTTTAAGGAATCTTTTATCCGGTTACGGATCCGGGCGTATTCACCCTCATCAAAAAAGAACACTGGATCAGGCACATTCTCAAAAGGCAGCATTTTCAGGTTAAAGTGTTGAGTATACATACTATCTCAAAACTCCTTCTCCGCGGGAATGAGCTTTATCTCGACCCTTCGGTTTTTAACTCTACCCCCATATGTATCGTTAGAAACTAACGGACGAGTGTCACCGTAACCAATAACAGAGATCTGCTCTGGGGATATACCCTTTTTTTCTAATACATTGGCAACAGCCTTTGCCCTTAATAAGGACAGTTCCCTATTGTCACGGTATCGCTTTCCAGCAGATACCTGGACAGGTATGTTATCAGTATGCCCCTCTATAATTACACGGTGACCCGGGTATGCCAAAATTTCCGGGATTATTTTATTAACGGCACTCATCAGAGTTTCTTCATAAAAAACCTGTCCGGTACGAAATACCTCGCTACCTAACACAGCTAATACCCTTGCCTTGTCTTCTGATTTGTCGGTTTTAATATTTTCCTGAGTCTCCTCATTCTTATTTGAGAGCTTGTCTTCTAACCTGTCGACAGTAGTCTGCAACTCTTCAGTTACATCCGAATCTGTTACCTGTTCTTTGTCAGATTTTTCTAACATATCTTCTGATTTATGCAAGGAGTCTTTTAACTTTGATTCTATTGAGGCATTTTGATAATGAGCATTCTTGACAGGGATTTCTAATGCCTTAAATGTAATAATACCTGACAATGTGAAAAAGAGAATAGAAAGGCCAATAATAGATTTACGCATGACTGCTTAATAGGAAAAAACTTTATTAGACATGGGGTTATCTTAAAGTATTTAACACAATATTTCAATTAAAGCTCCCTGCAACAAGCTACAGGGAACCTGCCTGCCGGTTTACCGATAGGTAGAGGCAGGCTCGCTGTTCATTTAGTGGTCACCCTTCGGGTAAGCCACGCCAAAGGCGGACAGGCCCTCCACAAAAACCGGCGGGTAAACACAATGTAAGGAGTGAAACTCCCCGCCTACAAGGCGGGGCATCTTAAAAATGCAAGGATAAGGGGACATCCTCTCCCCTTATAACCCCTTGGTAATGATGCCATTCATCCCCGTGCACAGCACGAGGTATTCTGGCATAATTTCATAAATTATTTAATCTTCCCTTTCGGAAATCTAATGTAATGAGATATTTTATTCATTACAGTCGCTCGCTTTTTGCTCACTATTGCATTTAAATTGTATTCGCTCACTAAACGCTCGCTGTTCATTTAGTGGTCACCCTTCGGGTAAGCACAATGTAAGGAATAAGTTATTTTAATTGTATTCGCTCACTAAACGCTCGCTGTTCATTTTATTGATTAATTACGCAGATAAAAAATGATGTCTTAACCGGGGGATATGAAACAATGTGTGTAATCAATTTTCTGAAGAAAATTACTTGAAACTCTGCTTTTCGGAAGGGAACTTCCCTTCCTGCACTTCTTCTTTGTATGTTTTTATAGCCCTTAAAGCATTTTCCTTTAGATTGGCGTATTGTTTTACAAACTTGGGCACAAATCTTTCAAACAAACCAATTACATCATGAAGCACAAGCACCTGGCCATCACAGTACGGACCCGCACCAATACCAATTGTTGGAATAGAAAGCTCTCCTGTGATTTTTTTTGCAAGGTTCATTGGTATGGCCTCCAGCAACAGGGCAAAAGCACCTGCGTCTTCAACAATATGAGCCTCTTCTGACAACTTTTTTGCAGCTTCTTCGGTTTTACCCTGCACCTTATAACCGCCCATTCTGTGAATTGACTGGGGAGTAAGCCCTATGTGAGCCATAACAGGGATATCCAATTTTGACATTGCACTGACATGCTCTGCAATTTCTGCACCGCCTTCCATTTTAACAGCAGATGCGCCAGCCTCCTTTAAAAACCTGCCGGCGTTCCTTACTGCATCATCAATGCCTGCCTGATAAGACATAAAGGGCATATCACCAATCACCATTGCATTTTTGACCGCCCTTGAAACCATCTTTGTATGGTAAATCATCTCATCCATCGTAACCGGCAAAGTATTATCAAGGCCCTGAACAACCATCCCGACAGAATCGCCGACAAGGATAGCGTCTATTCCTGCATCATCCACAATTTTCGCAAAAGGATAGTCATAAGCCGTGAGCATGGTGATCTTGTTGCCTTCTGTTTTTTTCTTTAGAAAATCATGAATAGTAAACATTAAACCCGCTATTGATTATTCGTTATTTGTTATTCGAATAACTAATAACTTATAACGAATAACGCAGTTTGCTCGAATTCTAACAAACTGCTTTAATTTATTATTTCCAGCAGTTCTACATCAAAAATAAGGTCTTTGCCCGCAAGTGAATGGTTTGCATCCATCTTAAAACCATTTTCAGTAAAACCAATAACAGTTACGGGAAAAGACTTCCCGTCCGGCGTATTCATCTGTATAGCCTGACCGATCTGAGGTTCAAAACCCTGGGGTGCACGCTCCTTCTTAAACTCAAAAATCTTGGTAACATCGCGCGGGCCGTAAGCCTCATTTTCAGGAACGATTATGGTCTTTTTCTCGCCTGACTTCATCCCGATAACCCCGTTTTCAAATCCGGATATCAGCTTTCTCTTGCCGATTGTGAATTCCACAGGCGAAGAACCCTCTGAGGACTCAAGCACATCACCTCCCGTGTTCTTTAAAATATAATGAACCTTGACCTTGTCTTTGTCTTTTGCCTGCATAAAACCCCCTTTAAAATTGTTCTTTGAGAACCGTGCTCAAGCCTTCTATCAGGTTTAATTGTTTTTGGAATGCAACATTTTTGGTGATGAAGCACATTATACCATATGATGGGAAATCAGATTAATCCTGCCCTTTCCATTATTGCGGGCACTTTATCCTCGGCACCGATTGCCATAATATGTACACCGTCACAGATTTTCTCGTCCCTCAACTGTTTTATATGTTTTGCCGCTATATTAATCCCGGCGTCAAGGGCATTTTCCTTGCCGGCAGATTTAATTTCATCAATCAGGCCCTGTGGAACCCTGATACCCGGAACAAATTTATTCATGTAATTTGCCATGCCTGCGCTTTTCAGCAATACTATGCCTGCAAGAACCTTTACCGGGAATTTTCCTGCAAAACCCATAAATTCCTTGAACGTTTCTATGTCGTATATTGCCTGGGTCTGAAAAAACCCGGCGCCTGCCTTAACCTTTTTTTCAAACTTCAAAAGCTGGGGCTCAATTGGATTTGCCTCGGGTGTGACAACCGCACCCTGAAAAAAATCAGTAGCGCCTTTCATCTCGTTGCCCATCATATCCCTGCCGTTATTAAGTAAATCAACAACACTGAGAAGCTGGACAGATTCAATATCATATACCGGTTTAGCTTCCTTATGGTCACCTGCATTGGGATGGTCTCCGGTCATGCACAGGACATTTTTTATGTTCAACACGCTTGCGCCGAGCAGGTCAGACTGAAGCCCTATCCTGTTCCTGTCCCTGCAGGTCATCTGAAGTATGGGCTCATGGCCCATATCCAGCAACAACTTGCATATGGCCAGGGAATTGATTCTCATAACCGCTGACTGGTTATCGGTCACGTTCACTGCATCCAGTTTGCCCTTAAGCATTTCAGCATGATGAAGCATTTCCTTAATGTCCGTGCCTTTTGGTGGTCCGACTTCAGCTGTAACAACGAATTTTCCGGATTCAAGCGCGCTTTTAAAACTCACCTTTTACCCTCCTGATAGAATTACATTCTATTTAATTACACTGATTAAAAAAGATTACTCCGATTGTTTTTTTATCTGTGAAATCAGGTGCGTCATTTCTTTGACTGCGCCTTTTCTCGTGCGTTCAGGTTCATGGGTTTTCTGTGGGCTGACCAGTCTTTTGGCTTTACCGCTTCCATCATTTCTTCAAGCTTGTTAAGCCGTTTCATCCTGTTATATATTCTCACCCAGGCACATTCCGCATCAGGGCTTATTTCACATTTACCCTCATTCGTACCTCCGCACGGACCATTTAAAAGTCCTTTGGGACAGGCTGTTACAGGGCATATTCCGCCTGTTTTATCAAGTATGCACTTTCCGCACAGAGAACATCTTTCATCGAACATCTGAAGCCTTGTCATATTGCCGAGAAACAGGGAATCATTTGTCGGATAGACAGGTTTATCATCGTATAATTCAACAGCAGTCTGGGTACCGGCACCGCAGGACATTACGAGGATACAGTCTGATTCAGATATTGCTTCCTTGAAAGGTTTTAATTCGACTTTAGTGCCTAAGACCTGGCACCCGGTCTTTGCAACGAACGTGCCGGTAACCTTTTTCCCTTCTTTCTCCAGCTCCTCTTTCATTGAATTAAGCTCCGGCTGGCCCCCTGTGCAGCAGAGTGTGGCACACTCAGAGCACCCCAGGAGAAAAAAACTCCTGTAATCCTTTATATTTTCTTTCAGTTCTTCATAATCTCTTTTTTTGGTGATAATCATTTTTTTTCTCTCCCTTTTACAAGGATACACAGATGAGCACAGATTCTCAGCAGATTATCACAGAGTTTTCATCAGTGCTAATCTGTTTTAGCTTGTCTGAGTTAATCTGCGTTTTATTTTCCTGCATGCATTTTCGCTGACTTAACTGTGTTCTTCATGAGCATGGTAATGGTCATTGGTCCGACCCCGCCTGGCACAGGGGTAATAGCACCGGCTATCTCCTTTGCCGCATCAAAGTCAACATCACCTCTAAGAATAGCTACCATTTTGCCGGTTTTCTCGCTCTTCTTTTCGCCAACACGGTTAACGCCGACATCTATGACGCAGGCACCGGGCTTGATCCACTCGGGCTTGACAAGGTTAGGCACACCTGCCGCAACAATGAGTATGTCTGCGCGCTTGCAGTGCGCGTCAAGGTTCCTGGTGCCGGTATGAACAACTGTAACAGTAGCGTTTGCACCCCTGCCTTTCTGAAGCATAATGTTGGCAATAGGTTTGCCGACAATATTCGAGCGGCCCACAACGACTACCTCTGCCCCGGAGGTATCAAAACCAGAACGAGCTATAAGTTCCTGTATGCCGGCAGGCGTGCATGGAAGAAACTTTACTGCGTCACCGCCTATCATCAGGCGGCCCACGTTAACAGGATGGAAACCGTCTACGTCCTTATCCGGATCAATAGCATTGAGGACTTTCTTTTCATCAATGTGTTTGGGCAGTGGAAGCTGTACCAGGATACCGTGTATCTTCAGGGCCTTGTTGTACTTGTCTATGAGCTTTAGCAGATCTGCTTCTGACAAATCCTCGGGTTGATCATCCTGGATTGAGTTAAAACCAAGCTCGTGTGCGGTCTTCTGTTTTCCGGTAACATAACTTACAGAAGCGGGGTTTTTCCCTATCAGAATAGTAACCAGTCCGGGCACAACACCGTGCTTGTCCTTCAGCTCTGCAACTTCCTTTTTCAGCTCTTCCCTTATTTGCGCGGCGATTTCCTTGCCGCTGATAATTTTTGCTGCCATCTTTTTCCTCCAGTTGTTTGGGGATTAGGGATTAGGGTTTGGGTGTTAGTTTTAAAATAAGTGCCCTAATCTGCTTCCCTAAAATATCAATCTCTTTAATTGTCTTTTCATAATGATTTAAATCCATGTAATTAAGTTCGCTCGCTATTGTTATCTGAGTTTCAAGTTCAGCTAAAGAGCCTAATGTCATAAACAGAAATTGCTTAAACTCCTTTTTGTGTGCTCTTATATGACCTTCAGCTATATTTGATGGAACTGATACAGCTGCACGTCTAACTTGACTTGCAAGGCCGTATACTTCTGTTCTTGGAAAAGATTTTGAGATTTCATAAATACTTTTTACGAGCTCTATCCCTTTTCTCCAAATTTCTAAATCCCTAAAACTTCTTATATCAGCCTTTATAACCAATCCCTAGTCCCCAAATCCCTAATCCCTTTTCTTTATAAGTGCAAGCATTTCTTCCCTTGTAGATTCCTTGGTGCGGAATATGCCCCTTACAGCTGATGTTATTGTCCTTGTGCCGGGTTTTTTCATGCCCCGCATTGAGAGACAGAGATGTTCAGCATCAATTACCACCATTGCCCCTTTTGGTTTTAATTTCTTCATAATCATGTCTGCAAGCTGGGTGGTCAGCCTTTCCTGCACCTGCGGCCTTTTGGCGAAAATCTCAACTGCCTTTACAAGCTCGCTCAAACCGGCAATTTTCCCTGCGGGTATATATGCAACATGGGCCTTGCCTATGAAAGGCAGCAGATGATGTTCGCATATTGAGTAAAAGGGTATATCCTTTAGCAGAACCAGTTCGTCGTGACTTTCTCCCTCTATGGGTTTTAGAATTTCCTCTGTAGGCGTTTTGAGTCCGGAAAATAATTCCTCATACATGTCAGCAATGCGTTTAGGGGTATTCTTCAGCCCGGCCCTTTCAGGGTCTTCTCCGATTCCCTCAAGAATTATTTTTACGCCTTTTTCGATTTTTTTCTTGTTCAATAAGACACCTCTAATCTTTCGTTAGGAGATGGGGTAAAATTTTAACATTTATGGAGCCCCACTCGCAAGCCCGTGGTACCATTACGCCCCGCTGGGGCGAACATCCCGTACCAGAGAACCAATTCACCCGCGGCCAAGGCCGTGGTCCTCTTGGTACTGGGATAGATAATGAGTGTCAAAAAACTCTGCTCAAATTAACCATCACTTAAGGTTATAATATAATTATGTCCAGATATGTCATTTCTTTACTGCTCCTGCTAATAATTAGTATTACCCCGGTCTGCGCAGAGTCTTTGAATTTAAAGGTATACAGGGACGATGAAGTAACGATACAATACGAGGCACCACTTGAAAAAGTAATAAAGCGAATTGACGAAATGTACCCGTCGATTAAATCAGACCTGGAGGAAAAATTAAACCTGAAAGTCACGTTTATCCCCACTATTCTTTTAATACACAGTTCATCAAAGTTCAAAAAAATGGTTGGCGGCAATGACCTCATCACAGCATACGCTGTACCCGGGAGAAACCTGATAGTTGTTAATTATTCAAAAATGGAGACAACACCCTTTAACCTTGAGCTGACCCTGAAACACGAGTTAAGCCACCTTTTGCTCCGCCATCATATTCAGGGTGAGTTTCCCAAGTGGCTTAATGAGGGTGTGTCACAATGGGTAAGCGACGGCATAGCAGACATTATCAATTTCAACGGTAACAGGCTCCTGAAACAGGCTGCCATTTCCAATAATTTTTTGGCCCTGAAAGATTTAAACATATATTTCCCAAGCTCTCCGAATCTTTTTACCCTTTCTTACGAGGAAAGCAGAAGCATTGTTGAATACATTGACAATAAATTTGGTTCGGACCGTCTCCTGTTGATTTTAGAGAAACTCCATGAAGGAAACAGCATAGAGGAAGCCGTTTTAACCAGCCTGTCTGTTGATATAAGCCAGCTTGAAAATGACTGGCACATGCACCTCCGCAGGAAATATACCTGGTTCTCATATTTCACTGACAACATCTACTGGATAATATTTTTTGCAGGCGCAATCATTACAGTAATAGGATTTTTCCAGTTAAGAAAGCGGATTAAAAATTATCCTGATGAAGATGATGATTATACAGATGAAATTGATTAAGAACCATATACAGGTGCTGGCTCTATTTTTGAATCAATACAATGCACGGGTTGTCTATATGGTTGATTTTATGTAAAATCCCAGGTAGGTTTATACGTATCATGAAAATACCTGAGAGAATAAAAGGATGCATTAAGGTAGAAGAAGCTGCTGTATTTATTTACAGAGATTTTATGAAAATGTTTCCGGATGAAAAGAAATTTTGGGAGGGCCTTTATAAAGATGAAAAAAACCATGCATTCTTTTTAACCGGGGCTGATTATCTTAAGGTATTGACCAGACTGCCTCCTTCAATGCCTCTGGTCAAAAAAACTCTTACGTTTGCTAATAACATAATCGGGCAGATTAAACTTAACCCTGTCCTGCTTAAAGATGCTTTAGAGATGGCATTGAAACTTGAAGAATCCATGGTAGAGACCTATGCTAACGAATTAATAGCCGATTTAAAAGCTTATGAAGACGAATCGTTCTTTCTTGATTTTGAGAAAATATTCATGGATGAAAAAGCCTATATAAGTAAAATAAGGGATATGATGATAAAGAAAAACCTTTTAAAATTATCATAACCGCTAATCCCCCGAGCAGTGAATCACCATTTTATCGGTAACGATCTTATCTACTTTTATATCGTGGGACTCGGCATGGATTTTCTCTGTAATCTGCTCTTCAAAGGCAAGTGCAATTGTGGTGATATGCTTTTTAGATTTGGACAGAAGTTTATCATAGTAGCCTGCGCCGTACCCGAGGCGGTTCCCTTTCACATCAAATCCTGCACCGGGAACAATGACAACATTAATATTCTTTAACCCAACCTCCCTGTTGTCTGTAACCGTAGGTTCAGGAATTCCTATATGCCCCGGGGCAAGTTCAGTAATGTCTTTTATACTGAAAAGCCTCAGTTCATGCTTTAATTTGTCTACCAGGGGCAGTATTACTTTTTTCCCGAGATTAAGAGTGCGTTTTATGGTCTTTATCGTATCAACCTCTGTCCTGAAAGAAGCATAAAACAATATGCTTTTTGCCTTTTTGAAATCGGTTAACGCCATAAGCCTTTTCCTGATAGCAGCTTCTTTTATACCTTTTTCATCGGGACTGATATTATTTCTTTTTTTTAACAGTGCGTCTCTTAGATCTCTTTTCAAATGCACTTCTCCAGCGTTTCTTTAATCTTTAATGCTTCATCAACTACCTGTTGAGAAGCCCTGTATGATGGTAATCCCTTAATGTCCGATTCCATAATATCGTTGTTAAATGCCATTGTCCCTAAAAACTCAATGCCGCCCAGGGCATCTTTTATAAACCGGATGTCTTCTTCCTTTCTGATCTTATTAGCGATTACAAAGACTTTCTTGACTTTAAGTCCTTCTGCAAGCTGTTTGACCGCTTCTGCTGTCTGCAGGCTTCTCTGTCCGGGCTCTACAACAACTATAAATGCATCAACGCCTTCCGCCGTTCCTCTTGTAAGGTGCTCTATCCCTGCCTCCATGTCAACTATTACAACCTCATCCCTCTCTGTAATAAGATGCTTTAAAAGCCTTCTTAAAAGTGCATTTTCAGGGCAGTAGCAGCCTGAAGCAGCGGTCTTTGACTTACCCATAACAAGAAGGGTAATTCCGTCAATTTTATATCCGAAACCCTCGGGGATATCATCTACTTTAGGATTAATCTTAAATATGCCGCCGCTGGTTCCGGGCTTTGCGCCTGTTCTTTCCTCAACCAGTTCTTCCATCTCAGCTATTGGTACTATATTTTCAGCTTCACTCTTTGGAACACCCAGTGCCTGGGGAAGGTTTGCATCAGGGTCTGCATCAACCGCTATCACCTTTTTACCCTCTGATGCATAAACATAACTTAAGAGTGCGGAAATAGTGGTCTTTCCGACACCGCCTTTGCCAGTAATTGCTATCTTCATTTAAATAAAATAACACAGATAGTCACAGATTTAATACACCTGCCTGCCGGTTTACATGCCTCAGGTTTACATGCCGTAGGCATGCATGCAGGCAGAGGTTTATTTTATCGGTGCTGATCTATGTTTTTAAAAAAATACTATCATTAAGAGAAAATTTTTGTCAAAATAGAAGGAAATAAAAAGAGGAGTATTCCATATGAAACATTTTAAGCTTATATTTTGCGTGATTTTCATGTTCGGAGTGTCCGTGCCTGCGGTCGAAGCGGGCATTCTTATAACAAGCACCCAGGAATCATACGGTCAGCACAGGGATACATCGACCAGTAAAGCCTATATAGACAAAAACAGCATGCGCGTGGAGACAAACGAAAAAAATAGAGAGGACATTATTATCTACCGTAAAGACAGAGATGTTTTCTGGGCCATAGATAACAAGGAAAAAACATATACAGAATTAACCAGAAATGATATTAAAAAAATGAAAAGCCAGATGGACGACGCCATGAAGAAGATGGAAAAGGAATTGGAAAACATGCCTCCGGAGCAAAGGGCAATGATTGAAAAAATGATGAAGGGCAAAATGCCTGCTCAACCAAAAAAAACAATCTATAAAAAAACAGCATCCGGTATAAAGATAAACCAGTGGATATGCGATAAGTATGAGGGGTATTCAGGAGGAAAAAAGAAAAAAGAAATCTGGACAACTGACTGGAAAAAACTGGGATTCAGCCAGGAACATCTCGATGTGATGGAGGGGTTAAGTGAATTTTTCAATGAGCTTACCGGGGATAATACACCGTTCTTTAAGGCTGGTTCAAAACAATGGGAAAAAGAGCAGGGCTATCCCGGCATCCCTGTTAAAACAATTTCCTATATCAACGGAAGAGAAAAATATACAACAGAAATAAAAGAAATTCGCAAGCAGGACTTTGCGCCTTCTCTTTTTGAACTGCCCGATGAGTTAACAAAAAAGGAGTTCCCCGGAGCAAGATAAAGCTTCAATGCGGAATTATACGCCACCGACATTATTGCCATATTCTCACACAAGTGTCAAAAAATGTCATCTTAACGGCACTTATTCGTAATAGAATCTTTTAAAAACATATACTTAATTGTGGTATATTTCTTGCTGTGAATAGATGAGATGCGCTTTTTTATTTAAAGATTTGTATTTAGATTACCAAAAATATTATGGACTTAAAGAAGGAACCGCAAGAACGGTTCAACAAGTTCAACCTGCGTCGATTTTTCACAATTTTTAGCTTAGGGATAATCGTATTTATAACAGTATCGTTAAGCTATGTATTTATAAAACGCCAAAACAATTTAATAATTAGTTCCGCAATATCTTCAGCAGAAGAATTTGCACACCAGCTGACTCATCGTTTATATGATGAGAATATCATTTCTACCGTAAAAAAACTTACTGAGTCACGCTTTGTTGAAAGCTCGCCGCAGTATGAAGAACTGGACCGCATTATTAACACCTACTTAAAAGAGTTTACTGACATAGTAAAAGTCAAGATTTATGATTGGAAAGGACTCATTCTTTACTCAAGTGATCCGAAATCCATAGGACACATAAATTCCTCCCCCCCTTTAATACAGGCATTGAATAGACAGGTTAGTTCAGAATTAACAAGGAAGAAGCAATCACTTAACGAAGCAGGTGAGGAAGGAAAAATTTATCAAATAGATTTATTAGAGATTTATGTCCCTATATTTTCAAACGAATTAGATATGATACATGACGGTAAAGTAATAGGTGTTTTCGAAATATATAAGGATGTAAGTAAACTCTTCAACAAAACAAAAAGGGAACACCGTGTAATCCTCTTTGGTTTGATAACATCCATGAGCATACTTTTCTTCTCCTTATATGTAATTGTTAGAAAAGCAGACATTATTATACAGAAAAAGAATACCGAGATTGAAAAACACAATAATGAACTTGAAGTAACAAACAAAAAAATAGAAGACATAATAACCCATGTTACTGAGAGTAATACTTTAAATTTTAGGTATAACAACAATATCGACCTTTTAGAATGCTGGGAATTTAAAAACTGTAAGAAGACCGATTGTCCAAGCTACAAATCGAAAAATCTCAGATGCTGGCAGGTTGCAGGCACTTTCTGCGGTGGGAAGGTACAGGGAGTCTTTGCCCAGAAATATGGTGATTGCAGAAAATGTGAGGTTTACAAATATGCATTCAAGGACAAAATTAACCATATTGGAGAGAGTTTCAGCAATATGATGTCACTTCTTAGGGGCAAGCATTCACAACTACAAGAAAAGAATACTGAGATTGTTAAAAACAAGACTGAACTGGAAAAAGCACAGCAGGAAATAGAGTACATAATAAACCGGGTTGTCGAATATGGGGGTTATGATATCAGGTTTAACACCAATAACGACCTCTTAAAATGCTGGGAAATCAAAAACTGTGAAAAGACCGATTGTCCAAGCTACAAATCGGAAAATCTCAGATGCTGGCAGGTTGCAGGCACTTTCTGCGGTGGGAAGGTACAGGGAATCTTTGCACAGAAATACGGTGATTGCAGAAAATGTGAGGTTTACCAACATGCATTCAAAGGCAATATTAACAAGATTGGAGAAAATTTTAACAATATGATGTCACTTCTTAAGTGCAAGCATTTAGAACTAGAAGGACTTAATGACCAACTTAAAGGTCTTGTTGATACTGATCCTTTAACAGGAATAGGAAATCGTAGAAGTTTCCATAAGAGAATTGAAAATATTCATCTGCTTTCCCTCCGTAATTACAATCCCTATAGCCTGATTATGTGTGATATTGATAATTTCAAACTCTATAATGACACCTATGGCCATCAGAAGGGAGACTATGTGCTTACTACTTTAGCCAATGCCTTAAAAACATCACTTAGAAGAACAGATGAGATCTTTCGGTGGGGAGGTGAAGAGTTTGTCATTATTCTGCAAGCGCAGAATCTACAGTCTGGTTTAAAGGTGGCAGAAAATCTCCGTTCTACAATAGAAACACTCGGATTGGAACATAAAACTAACAATCCAGAAGTTATTACTATTAGTTGTGGAGTTACTTCTAACTCCACCTTAACAGCTAAAAGCATTGGATGGGAGTTTTTGCTTAAAGAGGCAGATAATGCACTCTACCTGGCAAAAACAAAAGGCAGAAATTCTGTATGTTCATCTTTAGATATTAAAGTTAAAGCATAAAACATATTTTACAAAATATCTTACATTATCCCGGACATCAGAGCCCGGCGCATGACATCAACAGGAGGCTCAATCCCTGTCCAGAGCTCAAAGGCAAGAACCCCCTGCCACAGCAGCATGCCTGAACCGTCAAGCGTCTTTGAGCCCTTTTTCTCCGCTTCCTGCAAAAACCCGGTGTTTTTATAAACAAGGTCGCATACTACCATATCTGAAGTTATAAGGTCAGGATTTAAGGGCAGGGCATCATCAGGCTTGAGCCCGAGGGGGGTTGCATTTATAATAATGTGCGGGTTGGCAATATCTTCAGTGCTTTTAAGTGAAAAAACATTATTTCGTAACTTGCAGAGGTCACTGACTAATTTTTCTGCCTTTGTTTTATCAATATCATATAAATAGAGTTTTGATGTCTTTTCACTTAAATAATAGCTTATTGCCCTTGATGCGCCCCCGGCACCTATTATAAAAACATCCTTGCCATCAACCGGTATACCGCTTTCTGACAAAGACCGCATAAACCCTATACCGTCTGTGTTATAGCCTGTTAGTGTTCCTTCAGAATTCACTATCGTGTTTACCGCACCTATGAATTCAGCCTCCTTGTCAATTTTATCAAGCAGGGGAATTACTTTTTCTTTATGAGGAACGGTTATATTGACACCAAGTAAATTTAAAGACCTGACCGCTTTCACTGCATCAGGTAAATCCGGGGGAGCAACACTGAATGCAATATAGCGCAAATCAAGATTTATAGCGTTGAATGCAGCATTGTGCATCAAAGGCGACAGAGTGTGCTCAATCGGAAAGCCGAAAATGCCCGTGATTTTAGTCTTCCCGCTTACATCCATATGTTATTCCTTCCAGGATTCCTTCCGGTGTTGGTTCTATAGGTTTGACCTGCATGCTCAGACTCTCTTCCATACCTTTCAGGGTTACATTATCAAGGAACATGTCCTCCCCGTTCTTAAGACAGACTTTGGGAACCAATAAACAGTCCGCCCTGGTCTTGCCAACTATCGTCTTTAAAATATCTTTCCCGGTAAGCAGCCCAGTTACAGTTACAGTTGGTCCAAAAAACTTATTATCGACTTGAAATAACTCCAGTGTCAATCCGTCTATTGTATTTAATTTCTGTACGAATTCTTCAAGATATGGCATAAAAGAAGTACCGGTAAATACTGCTAATGTCCTGGGTTCTGTTTTTTTTGGAAGTTTCAGTTTTTTTACCGAGTTAAGGAAAACAGGTATTAACCCGACTCCGTTTTCTATCTGGGGCAAATCACCATATTCTTTCAGGGAAGGGAAGGGGACGCCGGCCTTTATATAAAATTCGTCTGCGAGGTAAACTACCGGTTCACCGTGTCGTTTCTTAAACCTGTTTTTTATTTTTCTGTAGCTATCAATGACCTTAATTGCATCAGCTTTTTCAACTGGCTTAATATGAGTTTTGTTATATCTTGTCAAGCCTACAGGTACAACAGCTATTGACGCTACATACGGGTAGAATTTCTGGAGGTCTTTAACCGTTCTTGAAAGTTCCTCCCTGTCGTTTATCCCCGGGCATAATACTATCTGGGCATGAATCCTTATCTTATGCGATGTCAGTTCCTGTATCTCTTTAAGAATGTCAGGCACCTTTGGATTGCCTAGTATCTTCTTTCTTAATTCATTATTGGTTGTGTGAACCGATACATAGAGCGGGCTTAGTTTCTGAGCTATGATTCGTTTTTTGTCTGAAGCAGAAAGATTTGTAAGGGTTATATAATTGCCGTAAATAAAAGACATCCTGTAGTCTTCATCCTTAAGATAAAGGGACTTCCTCATTTTTTTGGGAAGCTGGTCAACAAAACAAAAAATGCATTTGTTCCTGCATGCCCTTATCCTGAACGGCCTTAACTCAAAACCAAGGTCAGCCCTTTCCTTTTTCTTTACTTTAAATGTTAACGTCTTATTCCCCCGCTGGACCCTGAGGTCAAGGAAGCTATCTTTTGAATAAAACATATAATCTATGACATCCTTGGCAGGGTGGCCGTTCATCTCTAAAAGTATATCCCCTTTTTCAATGCCTGCAGCATGAGCGGCACTGCCCTCAACGATATTGCTAATGATTATGCTCATTTTATCCTGATTTTCCTATACACTTTCTGAATTGGCAACCTTCAGGCCTTTATAAACGTAATGGAGTCCTGACACGGCCGTTACAACCGCAACCAGAACGAAAAAAGATATCGGGATGGGCAACCCTTCTTTTAAATTGCTTGCCAACAGTACAAGAACTATTGAGAGAAACTGCAGAAAGTTAGCAGCCTTTCCCATGAAACTCGGCTCTACCTTTAAATTGTTAATAACAAAATAAATGATGATACTGCCTGTTACAACGATTAAGTCCCTGCTGATTACAATAATGGTAAGCCACTTGGGCATCAGGCCGTTCATGCTCATGAGAACGAACGAGGTTATGTAAAGAAATTTATCTGCTACCGGGTCAAGTATGCTTCCAAAATATGTTACCTGCTTTCTTACCCTTGCAATAAATCCATCGAGAGTATCTGTAATACCTGCCCCCAGGAAAAGGATTAATGCATAATCATACCTCTCATAAATAAGGGCAAAAGCAAAAAAAGGCAAAAGTAGTATTCTTGTTATCGTTAGAAAGTTCGGGAGATTCCCGGGTATCAAGAAATGCCTCCTACAGAATATAAAACATAATTAAAACTATAGATTACATCTATTTATTTAATAATTAACTTTAAGTAATTACCCCCCTGCTTTCTTGCTTGCCTCTGCCCCAGCTCCTGTCTTCCGACAGGAAGACGCAGGGGCAAGACGTGGCAGCAGGCGAAAGCAAGAAGGGGGGTAAGGTCCTTTACAACTGTAATCCTTTTGTCTCTTTCCTAAAATACACCTTTTACCTTGCCTGTGTCTGTATCAACATCGACTCTCCTGTAAGCCGGGTCTGAACCTGTTCCGGGCATAAGTTTGATTGCTCCGGCAACCGGAACAATAAATCCTGCACCCTTATAGGTAAGAATATCGCCTACTAACAGCCTCCAGCCTTTAGGCACGCCTTTAAGGTTAGGGTTATCCGAAAGACTGAGATGTGTTTTAACCATACAGGTTCCGAGCCTGGAAATCTCGGGATCAGCCTCCATCCTCTTGGCCTTTGCAAGGGCATCTGGTGAATATTCAACACCATCTGCGCCGTATACTTCCTTTGCAATCATTTCGATACGGTTCCTGAGAGGTAAACTCAATTCATAGAGAAGCTTAAAGTCATTCGGCTCATTACACGCATCCACAACAGCATCGGCTAATTCAAGAGCGCCTTCACCGCCAAATTGCCAGTGCCTGGAGACTGCAACGCGGGCACCGGCTGATTCAGCAATCTTGCAGACAGCCTTAATTTCATTTTCGGTATCCGTATAAAAAGCATTGATACAAACAACAGGATTGATACCCGCCTTCTTTAAAGTTTTAATGTGCTGTACAAGGTTATCGCAGCCTTTATCTACCCAGCCAACGTTCTCCTTCATGTATTCTTCAGGCATAGGTCTTCCCGGTACGGGGATTGGTGCTCCGCCATGACACTTGAGGGCTCTAATCGTAGCAACAAGCACTGCAGCGTGAGGTTTCAGCCCGGAGAACCTGCATTTAAGGTTCCAGAATTTTTCAAATCCTATGTCAGCGCCAAATCCGGATTCGGTAAGGTGATAATCACCGAGTTTAAGACCAACCCTGTCGGCTATAATTGACGACTGACCTATTGCTATATTGGCGAAAGGCCCTGCATGTACGAGAACGGGCTGACCTTCGATCGTTTGCATGAGGTTCGGATTAAGAGCTCCCACCATCCAGGCAGTCATAGCGCCTGCAACCTCGAGATCCTCAGTTGTTATCGGATTGCCTTTTTTATCATACGCAACAACAATCCTTCCCATGCGTTCACGCATGTCTTTAAGGTCGGTCGCAACAGACAGAATCGCCATTACCTCTGAAGATACGGCAATGGCAAAACCGGATTTCATCATGAAACCATCCATCTTTCCGCCGTGTCCAATTGTTATATCCCTGAGGGCCTGTGCACAGAAGTCAATTATCCACTTCATCTCCACATTTCGTGGATCCACATTCAGACGTTTAAGCTTTCTTTTTTCAAGCTGTGCATCATCATAATTGAACTCATGCTGCATGCGTGATGTAAGTGCAACCATGGCAAGGTTGTGCGAGTTCATAATTGCATTGATATCCCCGGTCAGCCCGAGCGAAAACGGGGTCAAAGGGATACACTGTGAAAGCCCGCCTCCTGCGGCAGATCCCTTAATGTTCATGGTCGGCCCGCCTGAAGGCTGACGGATAGCAGCTATAACATTTTTGCCCCTCTTTCCCAGTCCCTGTGTAAGTCCCATGGTAGTGGTGGACTTGCCTTCTCCAAGCGGGGTAGGGGTAATTGCGGTAACATCTATGTACTTACAATCTGGTTTGTCATTAAGACGTTTAAGTATTTTTTTGAAGTCCAGTTTAGCTACGTAATGCCCGTGAGGAAGCAACTCCTCTTTTTCAAGGCCGAGCTGTTCACCAAGTTCGTGTACTGTCTTCATATTCGCTTCTGCAGCTTCAGCAATTTCCCAGTCAGCGTGTTTCGTTGGGTCTAACGGCATTTTTCAAATCCTCCTTTTTTTATGAAATGTTATTTGTTGATTAGTTGATTCGTTATTCGAATAACTAATAACTATTAACTAATAACGGTCTTAGTAGCTTATCAAAGCGCCTAAAAATTTTTCGTTCATGCGCCTCAGATTTTTACTCATAATTAAAAAAAGTTTTTTCATAATTTTTGATGTCAGGGCAGTATCCTGTTCTTCCATACTTTCAAAGTCCTTCTTTATAATTAAAAACAGCTCGGTGTTTTCTAATGCAGTTGCGGATGCTTCATGGCGTCTCTTCTCGATTATAGATAGCTCTCCAAGAAAATGTCCACTATGTAAAATTGCAAGGGTCTGTTTCCAGCCGTCAGGAGTTGCCTTTGAAATTTCCACCTTACCCGAATGTATGAGGTAAAGTCCCTTTGTGTCCTCCTTCTCTTTAAAAAGTTGTTCTCCTTTTCTGAAAGACAGCCTTTTAACGATCTTCGCTATCTTCTCCAGGTCTGCCTTGCTTATATCCTCAAGCAGAACCTGTTTTTTTAACATGCTTCCCTTAACCATAATGACTCCCCTTTAAACACAGATGATCGCTGATTTATTACAGAATATCACAGATATCTTTTCCATCTATATTAATCCGTGTTCTTTTTGTCTGTGCTAATCTGCATTCTTTTTTTTCTGTGGTCATCTGCGTGTTGTAATTTCTCTATCTTGACCGCACATACTTTAAGTTCCGGTATCTTGCTTATAGGGTCAAGAACAGTGTTTGTAAGCATATTTGCCGCAGCCTCCTCATAATGAAATGGAATAAAGACTCTGCCCTTTGCCACCCTTTCGGAAACAGATACTTTTACTTCTATCGAACCCCTTCTTGAGGACACCCTTACTTTCTGGCCGTCTGCTACGCCCAACCGTATGGAATCATCAGGACTCAGTTCAACATAAGCCTCGGGAGCAACACTATTCAAGGCACTGCCTTTTCTTATCATAGTCCCCGTATGGTAATGGAACAGATGCCTTCCGGTTGAAAGCATAAATGGATATTCTTTATCAGGCAACTCCTTGGATGGTTCGTATTCTACCACACTGAAAGTAGCTTTTCCTCTTGGAAAACCGCCTTTAAAAAGATAAGGAGTACCAGGATGGTCAAAAGTGGGGCAGGGCCAGTGAATTCCCCATTTATCTATTCTTCCATAAGTTATTCCTGCAACTGCCGGCCAGATCTTCCCGATTTCCTGAAAAACTTCTTCGATAAAATTGTACCTCATCGGATAGCCAAGCCTTTCGCTTAATTGACTGATTATCCAGGAATCCTCCTTTGCCTCACCCGGAGGGGTCAAACCCTTTCTGACACGCTGGACCCTTCTTTCAGTGTTTGTAAATGTCCCGTCTTTTTCCGCAAAAGAGGCAGCGGGCAGAACCACATCGGCCAGCTCTGCTGTCTTTGTTAAAAACATATCCTGCACAACAAGGAAGTCCAGTTTTTTAAAAGCCTTGATTGTATGATTTATATCGGGGTCGCTGAGTACCGGGTTTTCACCCATTATGTAAAGTGCCTTGATCCTGCCTTTTATTACCTCATCTATCATCTCCGTTGCCGTAACCCCCTCCTTATCTGAAAGTTGTACTCCCCAGGCATCTTCAAACTTCTCTTTTATAGCTGGCAAAGTAACTTTCTGGTAACCGGGGTATTGATTGGGAATACAGCCCATATCTGTTGAGCCTTGTACATTGTTCTGTCCCCTCAGGGGATTAACGCCTGTGCTTTCAATTCCAAGGTTTCCTGTCATAAGTGCGAGGTTTGCAATGGCATAAACATTTTGAGTGCCGTGTGAGTGCTGGGTAATGCCCATGGTGTAGTAAATACCGGGCCTCCTGGCCTTTCCGTATATTAAAGCGGCCTTGATTATATCCTTTTTCGGGACACCTGTAATTTTTTCGGCATACTCAGGTGTGTATTTTTTAAGGCTGTCCTTAAAAGCCTCAAAACCTTCGGTTCTGCTGAATATAAACACTCTGTCAATCAGGTTCTTTTCAAGCAGTACATGCATTATTGCGTTCAGCAGTACGACATCCGTCCCTGGCTTCTGCTGCAGCCATAAATCTGCAAACCTGATTAAATTGATTTTTCTCGGGTCAGCAACGATGAGTTTGGCTCCCTTTCTGACGGCCTTCTTCATCCTGAGCCCGACAATGGGGTGATTCTCTGTGGTGTTAGAGCCTGTTACAAAAAGGACATCGTTGTTTTCTATCTCTGGAATTGAATTTGTCATTGCACCCGAGCCGAATGCTGTGGCCAGACCGGCCACTGTAGCGCTGTGTCAATATCTTGCGCAGTGGTCAACGTTGTTGGTCCCTATAACCGCCCTGATGAATTTTTGAAAGAGATAATTTTCCTCATTTGTGCATCGTGCAGAAGCAAGGCCGGCAATTGCATCGGGTCCGTCTTTGTCTTTTATTGATTTAAGCTTTTTTGCAACAAAATCCAGGGCTTCATCCCATGATACCTCTTTGAATTTACCTTTCTGTTTTATAAGAGGTCTTTTCAGCCTTGCAGGGTTGTTAACAAAGGCATACCCGAAGGTTCCTTTGGGACACAGCCATCCTTCATTTAAAGTATCTTCTTTTGAGGTTATTCTTACTATTTCATTTTTCCTTATATTTAAGGTGAGACTGCAGCCGCAGCCGCAATAAGGACAAATCGTATCTACTTCCCTAATGTCTTTCTGCCGGCCCTTGAGAGCCCACATCTTGCCTGTAAGCGCTCCTGTGGGGCACACCCTTATGCACTGACCGCAGAACTCACAGTCAAGGTCGCGCTCAAAAGGCGGACATACCTTGGACTTAAATCCCCTGTATGCAATTTCAATTGCAGTGACACCCTGAATTTCATCACATACCCTTACGCACTTATTGCAAAGTATGCATTTCTCCATATCTCTCTCAATTAACGGGTTCCCGTCTTTCTTTGTATAAACACGCCTCTCGCCAAGGAACCTGTTCTCTCTCAAATCATAGAAATACGCAAGTTCCTGTAATGTGCAGTCACCGGCTTTTTCGCATATCATGCAGTCATTGGGATGGTCTGATAAAAGAAGCTCAAGGGTTGTTCTCCTTAGCTTCTCCAGGTCAGGGGTTGATATTGTAACCTCCATGCCTTCGCTTACAGGTGTTGTACAGGCTGTTACAGGCCTGTTTATGCCTTTGATGTCAACAATACAAAGCCTGCAGCCGCCATATGCTGTCAGTTTGGGATGATGACAGAGCGTAGGTATGGATATATCATGTTGCCTGGCAGCATCAAGCACTAATGTCCCGTCAGGAACTGTGATTTTTTTACTGTCTATAGTAAGGTTTACCATTTCAGTTACTCCTCTAACCGTTAGTCGTAAGGCGTAAGGCGTTAGGAGACTTTTGAGACTTTATAAGCCCTGTCAGCATTTTATCAACTCTTACCATTAATGAGTTTATATTGCTCATTCCGTCTTTTTTTATAAATTGTAACCGCTCAGCTATTTCCAAGTGAGTATCTAATTCACTAAGAGAACCTTGTGCAATATGAAGAAAATTTATGAATTCTTTTTTTGTATTTCTTGCTGCTCCTTCAGCAATATTGCTTGGAATACTGATTGCTGCTCTTTTCATCTGACTAACAAGATTATAGTTTTCATCTTTAGGTAACTGTTTTGTAATGTTATAAATCTCAACAACTAAATCTGTTGATAACTTCCATACATCAAGTTTTTTATGAGGCTTAACCATTTTCGCCTTACGCTTTACACCTTACGCCTTACGTTTAGGCTTTTTTCACCGACTTAAACTTGCAAACATCAAAACAGGCGCCGCACTTGATGCATAAATCAGCTGATATCCTGTGCAATTTCTTTTTCTCACCTGTAATAGCCCCTGCAGGGCATGCCCTTATGCACGCACCGCATCCCGTGCAGACATCTTCAATAATGCTATATTCTATAAGTTCCCTGCAAACACCCGCCGGGCATTTCGAATCTCTGATATGGGCTTCATATTCATGCCTGAAATATTTAATGGTACTGAGTATAGGATTTGGTGCAGTCTGCCCTAACCCGCAGAGTGAAGATGCCTTTATATCCCTCCCAAGGTCCTCAAGAAGTTCAATATCGCCTTCCCTGCCTTTTCCCTCGGTTATTCTTTCGAGAATCTCAAGGAGTCTCTTTGTACCGACCCTGCATGGAACACATTTACCGCAGGATTCTGCCTGGGTAAACTCAAGGAAAAATTTTGCAATGCTGACCATGCAGTCAGTATCATCAAGAACTACCATACCGCCGGAACCTACGATAGAGCCAACCCGGGTAAGGGATTCATAATCCACATTTATGTCAATAAGCTCTGCAGGGATACACCCGCCTGAAGGCCCTCCAGTCTGAACAGCCTTAAATGTCCTTCCCTTTTCAACTCCACCGCCGATATCATAGATTATCTCTTTAAGCGGAATACCCATAGGGACTTCAATAAGGCCTGTATTTTTTATTTTACCGGCAAGGGCAAAGACCTTTGTCCCCTTGCTCTTTTCGGTCCCGAATGAAGCAAACCAGTCCGCGCCCTTCCTTATTATATAAGGTATGTTTGCAAGGGTCTCAACGTTGTTTATCACTGTTGGTTTCTTCCACAACCCGCTGTGAACAGGAAAAGGGGGTTTTGCCCGTGGCATGCCCCTCTGGCCTTCTATTGAGGCAATAAGCGCGGTTTCTTCCCCGCAGACAAACGCACCGGCACCGAGCTTTATCTTAATATCAAAATCCATCCCTGTGCCCAGGATTCCCTTGCCAAGGAAATTACCTTCTCTGGCCTTAACAAGCGCTTTTCTGAGCCTTTCAACTGCAAGGGGATATTCTGCCCTGATATATACATAACCACTTGTTGCACCTATGGCGTAAGCGCCGATAATTAAACCTTCAATAACTGCATGGGGGTTCCCCTCGATTACTGACCTGTCCATAAATGCGCCGGGGTCGCCTTCGTCAGCGTTGCAGATAATGTATTTCCGGTCTGATTTAACCTTGCTGCAAATTTCCCATTTAAGCCCTGTAGGAAAACCTGCTCCGCCGCGCCCCCTTAACCCGGATTTCTTTATTATATCTATCGTATCCGCGGGTAACAGTGACTTTAAAACCTTTTCTAAAGCCTTGTAACCATCTACTGCAAGATAAGCATTTATATCTTCAGGGTCAATTTCACCGCAGTCTGAAAGGACTACCTTTGTCTGTTTATCGTGAAAATTGTGATAATCTTCCCCTGCTACCCAGTCCGTAACAGGGCTTCCGTTAATCAGATGCTCCTCAACAATCCTCGGGACCATATCCGGCTTGGTCTTTTGATACGTTGTCTTTTCCCCGCCAATTATGATGTCCACAAGCACATCCTTCGCACAAAGCCCCCTGCAGCCAACCTTGTGAAGCGAACAAAATTTTTCGACTGAAGCTTTTATTCCCGCGGAGCTGATTTCGCTGTTGAATGCCTCCATTACCTCAGTACCCCCGGCCGCGATTCCGCCCGTACCCATGCAAATTTTAATTTTTATATCATTTTTCATCTTTTGTCTTTTATCGCCCTCTTGAGTTTGTTTATGCTCATCTCACCATATACTTTCTTATTGATGATAACTACAGGGGCTATACCGCACGCACCGACACAAGCAACTCTTTCGAGAGTAAACTGTCCATCTTCTGTTGTGTCCTCGCCTTTAGGGATGTTGAGTTCCCTTGTGATCCAGTTAATTAAACGGTCTGAACCCCGCACATGACAGGCAGTACCGCAACATGCTGTAATCAGGTTTTTTCCTCTGGGTTTCAGATGAAACTGGGAATAAAAAGTAATGACGCCATAAAAACGGCTTTCAGGGATATCAAGATTTTTAGCAAACCAGCCAACGACCTCCCAGGGGATATAGCTGTAAACGTCCTGGATATCCTGAAGAAGGGATATAATATTACCTTCCTCTGAAACGTACTTGTCGAGAATCTTTTTTAGTTTCTCATCAACCTTTTGAGATACCTTAAGCATTAAACCTCCAAAAATTATTACAGGATGGGTGCAAGAACGTTTAAAACTTTCAGCGTAAAACAATTAGTACATCATGTGAGTAACCACAGGCTGACAGCCTGTCATCTCTGTGTTCTCTCGGTAAAGCACGGAAACTATGTATTATTATAACTTAGAATATTAATTTTCTTGCAGTTTTTATCTTTTTTCCCAAATGCTTAAAAAATACTTTAAAATCAAAATAGTTAAAACTTTATCACATAGTTGACCGGAGTGTCAAACAGGAATATCTAATCAGAAATTTAAAAATTACAATTCAAAAGAACGAACCAGGCGTTACAATTTCCCCATAAACAGGAGAATTATTATACTGACATGCCTGGATGCATACTGATATAATTTCAAGGGTTCAGTTTCTCATCAAATTTCATTAAAGGAGGAATCAACGATGCAAAAACCAAACGAGAAAGAAGAAGGGTATATCGCAAAAATGGAATATGAAAGGCTTAAAAAACTTGAAGCTAAAAAGCACAAAGAACTTGCCGAAGAGGAAAAAAGGGGGCTCAAAGATTTGCACTTCATGAGATGTCCAAAATGTGGAATGGAGCTTATCGAGATTCCTTACAAAGGAATGAATATTGATAAGTGTTCCCAATGTGAGGGTATATGGCTTGATGCAGGAGAGCTCGAGGCCATCTCCAGGCTGGAAAAATCAGGGCTAAATAAATTATTCAGTGTATTCAAAAAATAAAAGTCGCTGGACTTTTAAGTTGCTCTATTCCGGTACCAAGAGCCCCACGGGCTTGTTGTCCGTGGGGCTCCATTAATAACTTACTGTTTTCATTTTAAAATAAGGTGAATGTTTTAAAAAAATTGAGTTTAGCCCGGGATAAATACCCGCGCGGATAAACAATTTCAGGGAATATGAACTGGCATCAGAAAGATATAAAAGAAATATTTGACAAATTGGAGTCCTCATCAAAAGGACTTTCTCATACTGAGGCCGGCCAAAGACTGCAAAAATACGGGCCTAACGAGCTAAAAGAAACAAAGAAAAGAACTCTTTTTATGATGTTCCTTGACCAGTTCAGGGACTTTATGATCATAGTTCTGATCGCCGCTGCCATCGTCTCGGGGATTATCGGTGAAATTGTAGATACGCTTGCAATAGTTATTATCGTCGTCCTGAATGCAATTATAGGTTTTATACAGGAATACCGCGCTGAAAAGGCTATGAAGGCACTGAAGAAAATGGCTGCCCAAAATGCCTTAGCAATGAGAGATAAAATGCCTGTAAATATCCCTGCATCTGAACTCGTTCCCGGAGATATTGTCCTGCTTGAAGCCGGCAGGATAGTGCCGGCTGATTTGAGGCTTACTGAAACAGCTCAGTTAAAGATTGAAGAGGCAGCGCTTACCGGTGAATCCATGCCTGTCGAGAAGTTTACAGAAATATTAAACGAAGATTCCATACCGATTGGCGACAGGAAAAATATGGCTTATAAAGGGACCATAGTTTCATACGGGCGGGGCTCCGGCATCGTAGTTTATACGGGAATGAGCACGGAGCTCGGAAGGATAGCCACCCTGCTTCAGGAAGAAGAGGAGGTGAAAACACCGCTCCAGAAAAGGCTTGCAAAGTTTGGACAGCGGCTTGGCATTGCAGTACTTGCCATATGTGCAATCGTATTCATTACGGGACTCTTAAGAGGAGAGACCACTTTACTGATGTTCCTTACCGCGATAAGTCTTGCGGTTGCAGCTATTCCCGAGGCACTGCCGGCTGTTGTGACAATATCCCTCGCCATCGGGGCAAAAAAGATGGCCAAGCAGAATGCCCTCATTAGAAAACTTCCTGCTGTAGAGACCCTCGGCTCGGTCACATATATATGTTCAGATAAAACCGGCACACTCACCCTGAACAAAATGACTGCAGAAGAAATATATATAGACGGACAAATAATAAGAGCTGAAGAGATGAAGAACAAAAATGAAGAAGCAGCTTCCGGACTTCCGGGCTTACAAACTTCCGAGCTTTTTACTGCTATGGCATTAAGCAATGATGCTCAGGTAAGCGCTGAAGGAAAAGCAATAGGAGACCCTACTGAAATCGCACTTTTTGAGGCCGCTTATAAAGCAGGGTTCAATAAACAGGTCCTTGAAAAGGAATTTCCCAGGGTTGGTGAAATTCCTTTTGACTCCGGCAGAAAGTGCATGACAACCTTCCATAAAATCCCCGATGACACGGAGACACGGGGACACGGAGACACGGAGATTCTGACTCACCGGTTCACCGATTCACCGTCTCCCCGTTTCATTTCTTTCACAAAGGGTGCTTTTGAACTGCTCCTCGACAAATCAACAGGCATTTTCTCTAAAACCGGAGAAGGTGATCAGATAAATGAAACAGCACACAAAAACCTCATAAAGGTAAATGAAAAAATGGCAGATGACGGGTTGAGAACACTGGCAATTACAATGCGGGTATGGGATAAACTGCCTGAAAAACTAACACCTGATGCTGTTGAGAACAGCCTGACCTTACTTGGACTCGTAGGTCTGATGGACCCTCCAAGGGAAGAAGCAAAAACGGCGGTAAGCCTTTGCAAAACAGCTGGCATAAAACCTGTAATGATTACCGGCGACCACCCCCTGACCGCAAAAACCATAGCTAAAAAACTTGAGATAATCGATGACGGGGACGGGGTGATGACCGGGCAGGAATTGGAAAAACTTTCTCTGGAGGATTTTGAAGAACAGGTAGAAAAAATAAGAGTTTATGCAAGAGTTGCCCCGGAACAAAAAATAAAGATAGTCAAGGCACTTCAGGATAAAGGTGAATTTGTTGCTATGACAGGTGACGGCGTCAATGATGCACCTGCCTTAAAGAGAGCTGATATAGGCATAGCCATGGGAATCACAGGCACAGACGTATCAAAAGAGGCATCCCACATGATACTTCTTGACGACAACTTTGCAACCATTGTAAAGGCTGTAAAGGAAGGCAGGCGAATATTTGACAATATCCGCAAGTTCATAAAATACACCATGACAAGCAACTCAGGTGAGATATGGACTATTTTCCTTGCTCCATTTTTAGGACTTCCCATCCCGCTTCTTCCTATCCATATCTTATGGATTAATCTTGTAACAGACGGACTGCCGGGTCTTGCATTAGCCGTAGAGCCTGAGGAGAAAGAGATAATGAAGAGACCACCGCGACACCCACAGGAAAGTGTCTTTGCGCATGGAATGGCCGCTCATATTATTTGGGTTGGTCTTCTTATGGGTGGTATATCCATATTTACACAGGCATGGTCTATTAAGACAGGACATGCACACTGGCAGACTATGGTCTTTACAGTGCTGTGCCTCAGTCAGATGGGACATGTGTTTGCCATAAGGACAGAAAGGGAGTCTCTATTTAAGGCAGGATTATTCTCTAATAAACCTCTCCTTGGCGCAGTCATACTTACCTTTGCTCTTCAAATGGCAACAATATACGTTCCTGTCTTAAATCCAATTTTTAAAACTGCCCCTCTCACTTCAGGTGAACTCGCTATTACACTAATACTTTCATCAGTCGTGTTCTTTGCAGTCGAAATAGAGAAGTGGTGGTTCAGAAGAAAAACTGTTATTAGTTATTAAAAAAGAAAAAAATTATGCTGGTTAACGTTTTATTCCCAATAAATGCAGAGGCATTTACCTATTTAATCCCCGATGAGATAGAATTAAAAATTAAAATAGGTTCTCGGGTGCTTGCGCCATTTAAAAAAGAAAAAAAAGTCGGCATTGTAGTTAGTTTTGGGAAATCTGAACCAACCGGAAAAAAAATAACTCTCAAGAAAATAGATGCCGTCCTGGATAAAGAACCTCTTATCCAGGAGCATTTACTAAAGCTCATCCGTTGGGTAGGACAGTATTATGTATCTACTTCAGGACTGGCGCTGAAAAATGCCGTACTCTCAGGCGTCCTTGAGAACAGGAAAAGCGGGAAAAGCAGAATTACCTATGATACTGATATCAAACCTGCAAAAACCTTCGAGCTGACATCCGAGCAGAAAATGGCATTATCCATAATTAATAAGGCTGATTCAGGTGCCTTTCTGCTCCATGGTATTACAGGAAGCGGCAAGACAGAGGTTTACCTCAGGGCAATCGAGGCGCTTCCGGAAGATAAAGAGGCAATTGTCCTCGTGCCCGAGATTGCCCTGACAGCGCAGATTATTGACAGGTTTCACGAACGATTTGGTAAAAAAGTTGCTTTCTTCCACAGCGGGCTTTCAGCGGGTGAAAGGATTTCGCAGTGGTGGAAAATAAAAAACAGCGAGGTTAAGGTTGCCCTCGGTGTCAGGAGTGCCGTGTTTGCACCCTTCAATAATCTGGGGCTTATTATTATAGATGAAGAACATGAAGCCTCATATAAACAGTTTGAAGGGCTGAGATACAGTGCGCGGGATACCGCTCTGGCACGGGCAAAAATCCATGGTATAAAAATCATACTTGGCTCTGCCACTCCTTCCCTGGAATCTTTTTACAACACACAAAAAGGAAAGCTTACTTATCTTCAGCTGACCAGGAGAATAGAAAAAAAACAGCTTCCGCACGTTGAAATACTGGATATGACAAAAGAAGACAAAAAAGTATGGTCATTCTCTGATAAACTTCTGAATTCTATAAAAGAAAACGTGTCAGGTGGACACCAGTCGATTATCATGCTGAACAGGAGAGGTTACTCCCCGTTTCTCATGTGTACAGACTGCGGCTATACGCATAAATGCCCTGCCTGCAGTATTACGCTGACCTTTCATAAAGATACAAAAACCCTTAATTGTCATTACTGTAATTCATATCTCATACCGCGGGATTTATGTCCTGAATGCAAGGGGAGCAGGACAAAATACATCGGTCTCGGCACACAGCGGGTTGAGGAAGAATTGCGCGATTTACTTCAGGGCATTTCATTAAAAAGAATGGACAGGGACTCAACAAGAAAAAAACTTTCACACTACCGCATAGTAAAAGATATGGAAAACAAAAAAATAGATGTTCTGCTCGGTACGCAAATGGTTGCCAAGGGACATGATTTTCCTAATGTAACGCTTGCGGCTGTTGTATCTGCCGATGTGGCCCTGAACCTCCCGGACTTCAGGTCAGCAGAAAGGACATTTCAGCTCTTTACCCAACTCACGGGAAGGGCAGGGAGGGGGGATTTCCCGGGAAAAGCCTACATACAGACCTATGAACCTGAACATTATGTATTTGAATATGTGCGGAACCATGATTACACCGGTTTTTACCAGAAAGAAATCGCATTGAGAAAAGAACTGTCCTACCCGCCTTTCAGCAAATTAATAAGGATTATACTCAGCTTTAAAACAAAAGATGCTGCTAAAAAAACCATGGAAGAAATTTCCGGCAAGCTCAAAAAGACAATGACTCACGGGGTAGAAGTGCTCGGGCCCGCGCCTGCGCCTGTTGAAAAAATCAGGAATCTCTGGAGGTGGCATCTTATTCTTAAAGGCAGGAATTCAAAAACACTCAGACAGGCCGCATCAGGTATCATTGAAAAAATAAAAGATATTAAGGGTATAAGAGTTGATGTGGATGTCGACCCGATAAATATGCTCTAAAACAACTATAAAAAATCTGTAGTTAGTAGTTAGCAGTTAGTAGTCAGGGGCAACTCAAGTTTAGCCTTTCCCATAGCTACTAACTACGAGCTACTTACTTCGAGTCCTCAAGGATTTGCCGTATACCCTCAATATCCTTTTTCATCTGACTCGCCAGTTCTTCAGCACCTGAGAACTTCTTTTCGTCGCGTATTCTCCTGATAAAATTAACCCTGAGGTTTTTTCCAAGAAGGTTCCCGTCAAAATCAAAGATATGCACCTCAAAACTGAACCTTTTGTCTTTGAATGTAGGGTTACAACCTATATTTGCAGCTCCGCCGTAAAGCCTTTTACCAATATTGACTGTTACTGCATAGACACCGTCTTTTGGAAGCAGTTCATTAAAAACCGCAATGTTTGCTGTCGGGATTTTCAATAGTCTTTTCCCCCTTTTTGCCCCCTCAATCACTATGCCCAGGACTGAATAGTGCCTTCCAAGACAGACAGATGCCTCGTCAACCCTGCCTTTCGCAATAAGTGTTCTTATCCTGGAACTGCTCAAAATTACATTGTGTAATTTCAACTCTTCCATTACAGTGACTTTAAATCCGCATTCCCTGCCCAGTTCCCTTAAAAGTTCGGGGGAGCCTTTCCTTGCCCTGCCGAATCGATAATTCGAGCCGATAAAAACCTCCTTTATTCCAATGGTTTTAAAAAGCATTTCTTTCACAAAGTCTTCTGCCTTAATCAGGGCAAACTCCTTTGTAAAATTTGCACAGATGATTACGTCAATGCCCGAATTTTTTATGAGCTCCACTTTTTCTTTAAACGGCGTAAGGATTTGAGGGGCCCTTTCAGGCGCGGTTACTCTGAGCGGGTGGGGTTCAAATGTAAAAACAACCGATGTTCCGTTATTTTTTTCTGCCCTTTCAACAAGCTTCCTGAATATGGCCTGGTGCCCAAGGTGCACACCGTCGAAGTTCCCGATTGCCAGAACGGGGTAGGGCAATTTCTCGGTTAAATTCTCAATTCCGTCAATAAATTTTCTCATGAAGTCAGCCGTTTCCGGTTCATCGTGAAACAGGTCATTTCCGGGAGATATCAATGCTAATATTATTGATTAATAACAGGCTTTGTCAAATTATTCATGCAAAAAAACACATCCTTGACTTACATATTTAGGGCTGATAATATAATTTACTCTCCAATAGACTCTTACCATCTGTTTTGGGGGGAATTAAAAATATATGCCTTGCTGACAGCGCCTGAAATGACTCATTAAAATCAAGGCATTTAAGACTTGCTCAAAATGTCAATAAACTCGCAGGAATTAAAAAAGTTCGATCCGGAAATCTACGAAGCCATCACAAAAGAGATAGAACGTGAGAGGAACAAAATAGTCCTGATTGCCTCTGAAAATTATGCAAGCAGGGCTGTTCTCGAGGCCCAGGGTTCTGTATTTTCCAACAAGTATGCTGAAGGTTACCCGGGGAAACGTTATTACGGCGGCTGTGAATATGCTGACATGGTTGAGTCACTGGCTATAAAAAGGGCCAAAGACCTCTTTGGTGTTGAACATGTAAATGTCCAGCCCCATTCAGGTACACAGGCTAACATGGCGGTATATTTTTCATATCTTAAACCCGGCGATAAAATACTCGGTATGAGCCTCAGTCACGGCGGGCATCTCTCACACGGAGTCCCTGTCAACTTTTCGGGTAACTTTTACAAAGCCTTTTTCTACGGAGTTGATAAAAGCTCGGGTCTTATTGATTATGAAAAGGTAAGGACGCTTGCAAAAAAACACCGGCCAAAAATGATTATTGCGGGCGCAAGCGCTTATTCAAGAACGATTGATTTTAAAATATTTTCAGACATCGCCAGAGAAGTTAAAGCATATCTGCTTGCAGACATTGCACATATAGCAGGCCTTATTACCGCAGGCTTACATCCATCTCCTGTTCCCTACGCGGATTTTGTTACTACCACGACTCATAAAACCCTTAAGGGGCCAAGGGGCGGCATGGTAATGTGCAAAGCCAAATACGCCAAAACAATAGATAAAATGGTTTTCCCGGGAATACAGGGAGGTCCCCTTGTACATGTAATAGCTGCAAAGGCCGTTGCGTTCAAAGAAGCCCTGTCTCAGAGGTTTAATGACTACCAGATACAGATTGTGAAAAATGCCAAAGAACTGGCTGACACCCTGATGAATAAAGGCTTCAAGATAATTTCTGACGGGACTGACACCCACCTCATGCTTATAGACCTTACAGATAAATCCTTAACCGGCAAAGAGGCTGAGACCTTTCTTGACACAGCTGGCATCACCGTCAATAAAAACGTAATACCTTTTGATAATAAACCTGCTACCATAACAAGCGGGATTAGAATCGGCACCCCGATAGTTTCAAGCCGCAAAATGAAGGAGCCTGAAATGGTTGTTATAGCGGACCTGCTATCTCAAATAATAAATAATCCGGGCGATAGTGCAACTACACAGCGTGTCAGTAAAAAAGTGAAAACATTATGTGAAAAATTTCCTGCATACAAAGACATGGAAATATAATGACAGGATTCAAGAGGTCAGGTATTCTTTGCTGCAGCAAATCCGCCTTAGGCGGAAAGGGGTCGAGGAAAATGATAAATAAAAATTGTTGTCAAAACAAACACTTGAACCCTGGAACCCTTGGTCCCTCCTACCCTTTTTAACTGCTATGAACTGCTCTTTTTGCGGACACATAGAAGATAAGGTCATTGACTCCCGCTTAAGTAAAGATGGCGATGTAATCAGGAGAAGGCGTGAGTGCCTGAAATGTGAAGGTCGTTTCACAAGTTACGAAAGAATAGAAGACATACTGCCCCTTGTAATTAAAAAGGATGGCAGGCGGGAACCTTTCGACCGCCAGAAAATTCTTCACGGGCTCGAGAAGGCATGCGAAAAAAGGCCTATCGGGGTGGAAACAAGAGAGCAGCTTGTAAAAAAAATAGAGAAGAAGCTCCAGGAATCAGGAGAAAAAGAGATCCCGAGCTCCTGGATTGGCGTAGAAATGATGGCCGTGCTCAAAGGAGTCGATGAGATAGCCTACGTACGGTTCGCGTCTGTCTACAGGCAATTTAAAGATATAAAAGAATTCAGGGAAGAACTCAATAAACTGTTTAACAACAAAAAACTTGATGATTACTCCTGAATAAACCCCGCATTATAACTCTTCTCCCCCCCTGGCAATACATCGTTATGCACAGACCCTTATAATAAAATTAAATTTATACCTGCTTCTGGTTTAAGCAAACCTTCAAATTGCCTTTCCGAGGCATCCCTGTCATCTTGACAATACATAATTGATAAGGATATATTAAAACAAGAGGGAAAAATGTTTGAGAAGTTCACTGAAAGAGGCCGTAAGGTTATTATCTACGCAAAAGAAGCGGCTGAAAAACGTAAGAACGATTATCTTGGAACAGAACATCTTTTCCTTGCCATCCTCAGAGAAGAAAACAGCCTGCCGATAGAAATACTGAAAAAAATGGGGCTGTCTCCTGAGGAGCTCCGTATTGAAGTTGAAAGAAACCTTCCAACCGGGTCAAGCGTTCCCACTTTTGGAGATATACCATTTACTCCAAGGGCTAAAAAGGTCCTTGAGCTTGCGGTGGAAGAAGCGCGGCTGTTAGGCCACAGCTACATCGGAAGCGAACATCTGCTCATAGGTTTAATCAGGGAAGAGGAAGGTATTGCAGGCAAGATACTTCGAAGTCTTGGTGCAAATCTTTTAACCGCCCGTCAGCTTACCATAAACATTGCCATGAGAGGCCATCAGCATATGGTCAAAGAGAGAAAGGGGCACACGCCCGCACTTGATGAATTCGGAAGAGACCTTACTGCCCTGGCAAAGAAAAACAAACTGGATCCCGTAATAGGCAGAGAAAACGAAATTGAAAGGCTTCTGCAAATACTGGCCAGGAGAATAAAAAACAACCCGGTCATCATAGGAGAATCCGGGGTAGGAAAGACTGCCATTGTTGAAGGTCTTTCCCAGAAAATTATATCTGAAGATGTACCTGAAAATCTTATTAACAAGAGGATAGTCAGCCTGGATCTGGGTTCCCTTATAGCGGGGACAAAATACAGGGGCCAGTTTGAGGAAAGGCTCAAACTTGTGATGAAGGAGATTGTTCAGGCCGATAATATCATCCTTTTTATAGATGAACTCCATACCCTGGTCGGTGCGGGCGCTGCAGAAGGCTCAATCGATGCCTCAAACATGCTCAAGCCTTCCCTGTCGAGGGGAGAAATACAGTGTATTGGCACAACCACCCCAGGTGACTACAGAAAATATATAGAAAAAGACAGCGCCCTTGAGAGGCGTTTCCAGCCTTTATTCTTAAGGCCTCCGACGATTAATGAAACCATAAATATATTGAAAGGCCTGAAAAACAGATATGAAGTCCATCACAGGGTTAAAATAAACAACAAGGCAATTGAGGCATGTGTAACTCTTTCGGATAGATATATCGCTGACAGATTTCTTCCTGACAAGGCTATTGATGTTATGGATGAGTCCGGTGCAAGAATCAAGCTGAGGAGATTCACAATGCCCCCGGAGCTTAAAGAAATAGAAAAAGAAATAAAAAGACTCAATAAAGAAAAAAATCTTTACGTAAAACTCCGTGATTTTGAAAAAGGGGCTAATATTAAAAACGAAGAGGAAAGAATAAAGAAACTGTATAATGAGCTCTACAAAAAATGGCATGATAATCAACAGAAGGACATACCGGTTATAAATGAAGATGATATCACTTACACGGTATCTAAAATTACCAGCATCCCCCTCTCTAAACTGGAAGAGAAAGAATCAGAAAAACTTCTCCGGATGGAAGAAGGTCTGCATAAAAGAATAATTGCACAGGATGAAGCAGTCAGGTCAATTTCAAGAGCGATAAGAAGATCACGCGCCGGCTTAAAAGCCAGGAAAAGACCTATTGGCTCATTCTTCTTTTTAGGGCCCACAGGCGTAGGTAAGACAGAACTGGCAAAGGCATTGGCAGAGTTCCTGTTCAACGATGAATCTGCTCTTGTAAAGATTGACATGTCTGAATACATGGAGAGATTCAACGTCTCACGCCTTACAGGCGCCCCCCCTGGATATGTCGGATATGAGGAAGGCGGCCAGTTAACGGAAACCGTGCGCAGAAGACCTTATTCGGTAGTGCTTTTTGACGAAATTGAAAAGGCTCACCCTGATGTCTTCAATACCCTGCTTCAGGTGCTTGATGAAGGCGTTCTGACTGACAATTTTGGAAGAAAAGTGGACTTTAAGAATACAGTGATAATAATGACTTCGAATCTTGGAACAAGGCTCACTGAAAATGCAACACCCATGGGATTTCAAAAACCGGAATGGGAAGATACCTTTAAAAGAATCAAAGGCAATGTGCTGGACGAATTAAAAAAGACTTTTAATCCCGAATTCCTGAACAGGGTCGACGAAATTGTGGTTTTTCACCCGCTTCAAAAAGAGCATTTAGTGAAAATTATTGACCTGCTGGTTACCGAACTCAACAAACAGCTTCTTGACAAGGACCTTGCAGTTGAGCTCAGTGATGAAGTGACAGAGTGGCTTATTACAAAGAATTATGAGCCGTCATACGGTGCAAGGCCAATGAGAAGGGCCATTCAGAAAAATATCGAAGACCCCCTTTCAGAGGAGATACTTAAAGGCAAATTTAAAAATACCAAAAAAATCAAAGTAATACTTGAGAACGGCATCTCTGCATTCGTAGAGGAAGAGATGGAAGTGCTCGTTTAACAAGGCATCGCATCCTTTCATTTTAAATCCGGTTCCTTCGTACATTAAGGATTCTTCCAACCATGAACGGTATCTTTACGGACTTCATATTTAAACGAACATCCATAAGCAGATTAATCAGTATAATTGACTTATTTTAACGTATTTTATATTCTCTTTTATTATGGACATTCAGTCAATGACAGGTTATGGAATGGGAATGGCCGGTAACTTCAAGGTAGAAACGCGCTCCTCGAATCACAGAAATCTTTACGTTCAGATAAATGTACCGTCCTATCTTTATTACTACGAACCTGAGATTAGAAACCTTGTAAAAGAGACTTTCCACCGCGGACGCATAGAGATCTATACTTCAAAGTCTGAAGAAGATAACATTAAATTAAAGATAAATAAGTCCCTTGCCAGGGAATATTACAGCGCACTTGTTTCACTCAAAGATGAATTGTCCATTTCCGAGGATGTTGGCATCAATATTTTAGCCTTGCAGAAAGACATTTTTTCGCCTGAAGAACCAGAGGTTGAAATTTCAGCTTTCCGCAAGGCACTTGAGAATGCCCTTGAGGAACTGAAAAAAACCCGGGTTCAGGAAGGCAGGAATCTTATTGATGACATCTCAAAGAGGTTAAACTTTTTGAAAGAATATTTAACACGTGTAGAAGATGGGAGAAAGGAGTTTCTGGCAAACACCACTAAAACGCTTGCTGAAAAATTAAAAACACTCCTTGGGAACACACAAATAGACGATACGCGCATAATCCAGGAGGCAGCTATACTGGCTGAGAGGTCGGATATCACCGAGGAGATAGTAAGGATAAAAAGTCATTTGAATCACGCGAAAGACATATTGGGAAACAGCGATATCATAGGCAAGAAGTTAGATTTTCTCGCTCAGGAATTGCACAGGGAGGTAAACACCATAAGTTCAAAGGCTAACAGCGCTGAGATATCAACACTGATAGTTGAGATGAAAAATGAACTTGAAAAAATCAGGGAACAGACCCAGAACCTTCAATAAGAGAGCTTTGATTACGCCGATAAAAAAAGACTGAAAATTACACAGATAACAATCATTCCCGAAGAGAATATTATGAAAAAACTAAACAGCGTATCAGGACTTATCAATATAGGGTTTGGAAATGTGGTTTCTGAATCCAGGATTATAGCGATAGTTACACCCGGTTCTTCTCCCATTAAGAGATTACGCGAAGAGGCGAGAAAAAGGGGTAAACTGGTCGATGCTACACAGGGACGCAAAACGCGTGCAATAATTATCACTGACAGCGACCATATAATTCTATCATCACTTCAGGCGGAAACCATCACACAAAGATTTTAATAAGGGTGATAAAGGGACGACATGGAAAGAAGGAAATCTAAAGCCGCACTGAAACTTGCCGGCAAAGGAGAGCTATTTATTGTCTCTGCCCCTTCAGGTGCCGGCAAAACAACCCTCTGCCTGAAATTAAGCAGCATAGTCCCCCGTATCAAACATTCTATCTCTTTTACTACAAGGGTCTCAAGAAAGGGGGAAATAAACAATGTTCACTACACTTTTATAAGTAAAGAAAAATTCAAAAATATGATTAATAAGGGTGAATTTGCCGAATGGGCGGTAGTCCACGGCAATCTTTACGGAACATCCATAAAAAGACTCCTGGAGATAAACGCAAAAGGGTATGATATAATTCTTGATATAGACACCCAGGGCGCTGCCCAGATGAACCGCAGATTTAAGGACGCCGTTTATATTTTTATATTTCCACCATCAATGAAAATCCTTGAGAAAAGACTGCGGAGCCGGATGTCTGAATTAAACCAGGAAATAAAAAAACGGCTTGCGAAAGCAAAGGAAGAAATTGCCAATTATAAAAATTATGATTATATCGTCATTAACGATGATTTTAAAAAAGCACTAAAAGACCTTGAAAGTATAATTATAGCCAGAAGACTGAGAAGAACCAGAGTTGACTCAAGATTGTTAAAACCATAAAATAACAGAATTAAGAAATAAATAGAGGAGGTATTATGGGCTTAATTTCACTGCCGGTTGAATTCAATAAGAAAAAAATTGACGGCCGCTACAGGCTCATGATAGCGGTTGCAAAAAGGGCAAGAGAGCTGTCTATGGGCGCACAGCCAAAGATAGCCACTAAAGCGAAAAAAATGACAACCATAGCTCTTGAGGAAGTCATTTCCGGTTCTGTAAAAATACTGTCAGGCGAGGCTGCTGTAAAAGCCAAAGAGAGGGCCAGCAGACTTACTTATGAAAATATGATGGACGAAGCCAAACAAAAGGAATTACTGCCTGAAGACCTGACAGAACTCGAAAAAGACCTTAAGATATATCTGCATGGAAAGGGAGAGAAGAGCGACAGGAACATTATAAAAGAACTCTTCCCAGAAGAAGGCAAGTAATTGTGCTTAAGGGGAAAAATATCCTCCTCGGAGTCACAGGCAGCATTGCCGCATATAAGTCTGTAGATCTCGCCAGAAGGTTAGCAGGTGAAAATGCGGGTGTTACAGTGGTCATGACCGAAGCAGCGTGCCGGTTCGTCTCTCCTCTCACCTTTGAAACGGTTTTGGGAAAACCTGTCCACACAGACCTTTTTGACGGTTACCTCACGCACATCAACCTCGTGAAAGAGTCTCATCTGCTGGTTATAGCTCCTGCAACAGCAAATACCATAAATAAGCTTGCATGTGGCATTGCCGATAATCTCCTGAGCACTCTCTGGCTTGCCTATCAGGGCCCGGCTTTGATAGCACCTGCCATGAACTCAAGAATGTACAAAAACCCTGTTGTCAAAAAAAACCTGAAAGCGCTTGCAAAGATGGGGGTAAACTTCATAGGCCCGGCTTCCGGAAAACTTGCATGTGATGAAGAAGGAACGGGCAGAATGACCGGAACCTCAGACATAATTGAACATATCAAGTCTATCCTGACACCCAAAGATTTATCAGGGCATAAAATAATTGTCACTGCCGGGCCGACGCGCGAACCGTTAGATCCTGTAAGATTCCTGTCAAATCGTTCTTCAGGGAAAATGGGCTTTGCTATTGCAACAGCCGCGTTCAGGAGAGGTGCGGACGTAACGCTAATCAGCGGGCCTACTTCACTGACCCCCCCTGAGGGCATCTCGTTTATACCTGTTGAAAGGGCCGTTGACATGGAAAGCGCTATCTTTAAAAAACTTCCTAAATCAACGTCTGTCATCATGGCTGCAGCTGTATCTGATTTTGCACCTTCTGCCGAAAGCAAATCAAAGATGCCAAAAAACAACGAGATGACAGCTAGTTTTAAAAAAACTCCTGATATACTGCAGAAGATCGGCAGGAAAAAAGGCAAGCGCCTTCTGATTGGCTTCGCTGCTGAAACCGGGAGAGATATCAAAAAAGCGAAGGATAAATTAAAAAATAAAAATCTTGACCTGATAGTACTTAATGACGTTTCCGGAAAAGGTGCCGGGTTTGACGTGGACACAAATATTGTAACAATTATAGACAAAAGCGGTAAAATTGTTGATTACCCATTAATGAAAAAAGGGAAAGTTGCAGATATAATCCTCGATAAGATGTTACAATTATAAATGGCTGAAAAACATAAAACTTTACCTTCACGAAACTTTTAAACCTTCTTCTACTGCTATGGCTAATGACGATTTAGAAAAATTAAGGAAAAAGGTTGAAAAAGACCCTCATTCAAAACTCTCCCTCCCCCTTGCCGAGGAATATAAAAAAATGGGAATGCTTGACGATGCCATAAATGTCCTTTTAAAGGCTCTTGAAATCCGGCCTGACTACACAAGTGCAAGGGTAGCCCTTGGAAAAATATATCTCGACAGAGACATGCTCCCTGAGGCAAGGGATGAATTTGAGAAAGTAGTTATCCTTACCCCTGACAACTATCTTGCCCACAAAAAGCTTGCAGACATATATTATCAACAGGGTGAAACCGATAAGGCATTTGAAGAATATCAGGCTGTTCTTAAAATTCATCCAAATGATGAAGAGGCCAGGGCGCTGATGTCCTCCCTCAGCCCTGCTAAAGAGGGGTCTGATACTGCCCAATCCCGGCCGAAGCCTTCCGAAGGCCTTGCTGCTGATTCCGGAGACTTAACAGACAGAACAGAACCGGACCCCGCAGAAAATTACCCTGATGACACAGAAAAAATCCCGGGGTATGAAATTCACGATGATGTCAACGGGGCTGACCTTGGTATAGAGTTCCCTGAAAAGCTTACCCCTGTAACAGAGGGCTCTGAGAACGAAGAGCTTGAACACTTTAGGAAGATTATGGAGGCAGAGCAGGAGGAACCCCCTGTATCAGGAACGGTGCAGGAACAACCTGAAGAGGGCATTCTTTCAGATGAGCCCGTTTCCGCTTCAGAAGAAAGCCCTGAACAGGTGAAAGAGGCCGTCCAGACACCACATGATAAACCAAAAAGCGACAAAATTGTAGTATCTATGCGTACTGAAACAATGGCTGATATTTTCATAACCCAGGACCAGTATGATAAAGCAATGAACATATACAATGAGATCCTTGCATCCGAACCCGGGAACGAACGAATAATCCAGAGACGTGAAGAGCTGAAGACGTTCTTAAAGCTCAAAGAGGAAAAATACAAAGGAGACCAATAACACCGGAGAACCTGATATTGCCGGTGGAAGAATATGTATGAAGATTTTAGTTATCCATGGCCCTAATCTCAACCTGCTGGGTTCAAGGGAGACCGATATATACGGCAATCAGTCATTAGATGAGATCAATAATTCACTTATTGAGCTTTCAAAAGAACTCGGCCTTGAACTCACCATCCGGCAATCCAACCATGAAGGTGAGATTGTTGATTTGATTCAAGGTTCAAAAGACTACAGCGCCATCCTTATCAACCCTGCTGCCTATACTCACACAAGTATAGCAATCAGGGATGCAATAGCTGCTGTAAATTTGCCCACCGTTGAAGTCCACCTCTCAAATATCCACGATCGGGAAGAATTCAGGCAGAAATCCCTTATAGCCCCGGAAGCTTCAGGACAAATCTCAGGGTTTGGGCCTCAAAGCTACCTGCTTGGCTTGAGGGCTGCAGCTTATATTGTAAATGCAAAAAAAAATCGTTCTTAGAAAGAGGCTTTCCGAATTAGATGTTGACGGAATCCTGATTACGGACAATAGTAACCTGAGATACCTCACAGGGTTTACCGGCTCTTCAGGCTTTCTGATTCTTACAAAAAAACATTCTATTTTTGTTACAGATTTTCGCTACCAGGAGCAGGCCAAAAGAGAAGTAAGCGGGTTTATCATTAAGATTGAAAACGACAAGAGGACCGACGTTGTAAAAAAGCTCGTTGAAAAATTCAGTATTGAAAAACTCGGGTTTGAAGACCACAGCGTGGACACCCGGACCTACAATGAACTCAGGAGAAAGAAAATAAAACTTAAGGCATTAACAGATACCGTTGAAGACCTGAGGCTTATAAAATCGCAGCGGGAGCTCTCTTATATAAAAACAGCTGTCCGGAGGGCGGAAAACGCCTTCAGAAAACTGCTGCCTTTTGTAAAGGCTGGCACTACTGAACAAAAACTTGCACTAAAATTTGAATGGCTGCTTAAAAAAGAGGGTTGCAAAACATTGCCCTTCGGGGTTATAGTAGCATCTGGTCATATGTCAGCACTCCCTCACGCAAAGCCCACGAACAGGAAGATTAAAAAAGGGGATATTATTCTTTTTGACTGGGGAGGCGAATGCGAGGGTTATTACTCAGATATAACAAGGATGATTGCCTTAAAGGGCAGGCATTCTAAAAAGCAGTTAGAAATATATTCTATTGCACTGGATGCCCAGAGCAGGGCGATAAAGGCAGTAAATCCGGGTGAAAAATCCCTGATGATTGACGCTGCTGCAAGAGATTTTATAAATAAAAAGGGTTATGAAAATTTTTTTGGGCACGGCACGGGCCACGGCATCGGCCTTTCAGTCCATGAAAAACCCGTCATATCACAGAATGGCAAGGATACTGTCAGTGAGGGTATGGTCTTTACAGTTGAGCCCGGAATCTATCTCCCCGGGTTGGGGGGTGTAAGAATAGAGGACATTATTTGTGTAAGAAAAAACGGCGCAGAGGTTTTGACAACCCTGCCCGGAACGTTAAAGATAATATAAAATTATCTGATTGCACAGATTAAAAGATACAGGTTATACAGAAGTTCTCAATATTCCAGTAAATCTGTGTAATCGCCTTTTGAAATCAGTGTAATCAAGTATAATTATACTAAGGGATGAAACAATGATTACCACAAGCGAGTTCAGAAAGGGTTCTAAAATAGAATTTAAGGGTGACCCGTACGAGATTATTGATTTTCAGCACGTAAAAATGGGCAGGGGTGGTGCAATAGTAAGAACAAAAATGAAAAACATTAGAACAGGCAGCACAATAGAAGAAACTTTCAAGGGGGGTGAAAAACTCAATACCCCTAACCTTGAGGAAAAGTCTATGCAGTATCTCTATAATCAGGATGAAATGTATTTTTTTATGGACATGGAAAACTATGAGCAAATCCCGCTCAGTTTCGAACAATTAGGCGAGAGCAAAAAGTTTTTAAAGGAGAACATGGAAGTAAAGATTCTCTATTACAGCAGTACACCTCTGACCGTGCAGCTTCCTATTTTTGTCGAGCTTACAATCGCTAAAACAGCTCCCGGTGTAAAGGGTGATACCGCGAGCGGCGGAAGCAAGCCGGCAGTCCTGGAAACGGGCCTGACTGTCAAAGTCCCTTTTCATCTCAATGAGGGAGACATTATAAAGTTAGACACAAGGACATCTGAATACATAGAGAGGGTAAAATAATGGAACTTGAAGAGATAAAACAGCTTTTGGAGCTTTTAAAAGATACTGATATTACGGAGCTGCAGGTTGAAAGAGACGGTGCAAAGCTTAAAATCAAAAGAGATCGGTTTATGTCCTCCTTTGAAGTTAAACCGCCTGTAAAGCAGGGAGTTCCTTCTGAAGTAAGTGCAGAGACTGCGGAGGATCTCAAGCTTGCCACCATAACTTCTCCGATTGTCGGTATATTCCACAGTTCTTCTGCTCCCGGAGCTGCCCCGTTTGTAGAGGTTGGCAATACCGTCAAAAAGGGGCAGGTCCTGTGCATAGTAGAGGCAATGAAACTCATGAATGAAATTGAAAGTGACGTTGACGGTGTCGTAACCAAGATACTCGTCGAGAACGGACAACCTGTTGAATACGCAGAACCTCTCTTCCTTATAGAGCCCTCAAAATGATACCCAATAACCTGTTATCCGGTATGATTACTCAGACCATGGGCCTGATTTATCCAGATATCCCGCCGGCTGGAAATCTGTGTAACCAATACCGCAAGGCTTAATAACTTTGTTTAAAAAAATCCTTATAGCTAACAGAGGTGAAATCGCAGTAAGAATTATCAGGGCATGCCGGGAGCTCGGGATAAAAACAGTGGCAATTTATTCTGACGTGGAAAAAGACTCCCTGCATGTAAGATTGTCGGATGAGGCAATCTGCATAGGACCTGCGGCTTCTTCCCAGAGCTATATGAACATCCCTGCGATTATCAGTGCCGCAGAAATAACGGATGCTGAGGCAGTTCATCCCGGCTATGGTTTTCTCGCAGAAAATCCCCACTTTGAAGAAGCCTGTATAACCTCGGGAATAACATTTATCGGGCCATCACCTGAAAATATTCGTCTTGGCGGTAACAAGGCAAAGGCCCTGCAGACAATGAAACGCAAAGGTATCCCGGTTGTCCCGGGCAGTGACGGCCCTATACAGGATGAAGTCGTTGCACTAAAAATAATAAAAAAGATAGGCACCCCGGTAATCCTTAAAGCCTCTGCAGGCGGAGGAGGCAAGGGTATGAGAATAGTTAATGACAAGAAAGAGATAGAAAAATCCTTTCAAATGGCCCAGCAGGAAGCACTTGCTGTGTTTGGAAGGGGAGAGCTGTATATTGAGAAATATATCCCTGAAATGCGGCACATAGAAGTTCAGGTGCTGGCTGACAACAAGGGTAACGTAATACACCTCGGTGAAAGAGATTGTTCGATTCAGCGCCGCCACCAGAAACTTATAGAAGAGTCTCCTTACATATTTTCAACTCCCCGGTTCAGAAAAAAAATAGGCGAGCTTGCAGTTAAGGCGGCAAAAGCCATGAATTACAGGAATGCCGGTACCATTGAATTTATCGTGGATACCGAAAATAACATCTATTTTATGGAGATAAACACCAGGATACAGGTCGAGCATCCCGTTACTGAGGTAATTACCGGCATCGATATAATTAAAGAGCAGATAAAACTTGCCGCTGGAGAACCGCTTTCATATAAACAGCAAGACATCAGGTTTTCAGGTCACGGCATTGAATGCAGAATAAATGCTGAGGACCCTGAAAGTTTTCTCCCCTCTGCAGGCAAGATTTCAACTTTCATACCCCCGGGAGGGCCGGGGATTAGAGTGGATACTGCTGTATATTCAGGCTGGGAAGTTCCCATACACTATGATTCCCTGATTGCAAAAGTCATTGCCCACGGTAAAGACAGGAATGAGGCCATTATAAGAATGCGCAGGGCGCTCGGGGAGTTTATAATCGAAGGCATTAAAACAACCATATCTTTTTATCTGGAAATCCTTAATAAACCTGACTTCCTTACAGGTAATTTCAATACCAGCTTTCTTGAAAAGAATAATAATTCAGCAAAATAAGTAGATAGTAGTCCCGAAGTGTCGGGATTAGCAGTTAAGGAATTTTAAATTTAGCTTTTCCCCTTAACTATCAACTGCTTACTACTGACTACCTGTTATTACATTGCGTTGAAAAAACTTTTCTCAAAAAATAGGGCTTTATACCTCATCACTGACAGAACCATATCTGGCCTCAGCCATATTGAAACAGCCAGACAGTCAATAACCGCCGGAGTCAGATTAATCCAGTTAAGAGGGAAAAATATTTCCAGAAAGGACCTCTATCAGGAAGCTTCAGCTGTCAGGATCATTACGTCAAGACACGGGGCAATACTCATCATTAACGATTATGCTGATATTGCACTTGCTGTTAATGCCGATGGTCTTCATATAGGCCAGGAAGACATGCCGTTGAAAGAAGCACGGAAAATACTCGGGGAACATAAGATTATAGGCGTGTCAACTCACAGTTTAAAACAGGCCCTTGACGCTCAGAGGGCAGGGGCCGATTATATTGGTTTTGGTCCTGTATTCCATACTGCCACAAAAAATGCCGGCACTCCTAAAGACATTAATTCACTCGCTGAAATCAAACGGCACATAAAAATACCTGTTGTTGCAATCGGGGGCATTACTGTTGAAAACGTCCCTGATGTCCTTGATGCAGGCGCTGATGCAGTAGCAGTGGCTTCTGCAATTCTATCGGGAGATATAAAGGCAGAAACAAAGAAGTTTTTATCGATTATAGGCCGGCAATAATACAGCCTCCCGGCACTTTTCTCATGGAAAGAAAAGGTTAACCCCGTTAGAAGCTTGTACGCCTAAGGCGTGGGCGAAGGCCTGCATGCCTACGGCATATAAACCTGCCGGCAGGCAGGTTTACTAACGGGGTTAACTATTCCCCGCTTCTTCCTGAGGACTTGTTTTGCCGGGTTTTCCACGGCCGCAAGGCTATCACAAAGGCAGCAATCAGTGTAAGCAAAATCCAGTCAACACCAATCAATATAAGCGATGCCCATGAATAGCCGCCGTACGGTTTAGAAAATTCACTTACAAGGTCACCGGCAAGGATTGCTCCCAGTACAAGAGGGACAAAATATTTAATGAGCACTTCCCACCAGATGCCAAGCTTTATGGAAGATATTCTGTTCACATGTTCCCTGACGACCCTGAGTTTAAAGAACCACCCTATGAGAATACACTCAAATATTCCAACAACAACAAGTCCGTAGTGGGTTAAAAAGTGATCAACGATATCCAGCCACAAGAGCCCGGCACGGGTTGCAAATATTATTGAACCCAGTAAGCCTGATATTGAAATAACTGTTACAACGGTCTTTCTTTTAAAAGCGAATTTATCTACCAATGCAGAAACAAATGCCTCTCCTATTGAAATCGATGATGTTATGCCCGCCACAACCAGACACAGGAAAAATATTGCCCCGAAGATATTTCCCCCTGGTATCATACTGACCGCCTTGGGATATGCGACAAAAGCAAGACCGATGCTCTGAGAGACAACCTCATTAATTGGTTTTCCCTGGGATGAAGCCATAAAGCCGAGGACCGCAAAGACTGCAAAACCTGCAAAAAGCGAATATCCGCAGTTTATAAATGCAGTTAATATGGCGTTCTTTGTAATATTTGTTTTTTCAGGCAGGTAGCTTGCATAGGCAATCATGATGCCGAAACCAAGGCTTAAGGTGAAGAATATCTGGCTGTACGCATCTATCCAAACCTTTGGTTTGGATAGCTTGGAAAAGTCAGGTGTAAGGTATGCCTTGATACCCATGTCAGCGCCGTCAAGCGTCAGGGACCAGAATACAAGCACTGCAGTTAGCAGAAAAAGAAAGGGCATAAATATCTTGTTTGCAAGCTCAATCCCTTTCCGGACCCCCCTGTAAAGAATAAACCAGTTCAGGAACCACACTAAAATCAGAGAAGCAAGGATGGGAAGCCTTATATTGCCTATCTCAGACGGGGAATCGCTGACTGATAGAAAATCCTTAAAGAAAAAAGAATTCGGGTCTGCTCCCCATTCAAGGGTAAATGAATAAGTAAAGAAGTTCATGCACCACGCGATAACAACACTGTAATACAGTTCGATGCCGAACATAACAAATATCACAGCCCACCATCCAAGCCATTCCCAGCCTTTTCTTACCTTTGCATAAGCCAGGGGAGCCGAGCCTATGCGTTCATGTCCTATGGCAAATTCAAGGATTAATAAAGGTATGCCCGCAGTCAGCAGGGCAGTTATATAAGGTATGAGAAAGGCTCCTCCGCCGTTATCGTATGCCATATAACTGAATCTCCAGATATTGCCGAGCCCTATTGCCGAGCCTACTGCCGCAAGCAAAAAACCCGTCTGAGAATTCCATTGCTCCCTTTTCATTATCCTGAAAGCTCCTTTTTAATTTAAAGAATTTTTGTCTGGATTAAGAGGAACTTAAAACCTTGTCCTGATAAACCCCGTTAGAAGATTTTTCACCGTTCTAACGGGGTAAAATTAAATCCTATTTAAGATCCAGCTAAAAGTCAAGAGAGAGAATTATTTTAGTGGGGTTTCACCCCTCTACTCTACGAGTCCTAGGCACACCAGAACTTTAAATATTTTTTATGGGTGTTTCACCCCATACCCGACCTACTTTCTTTACCTCTAAAGAAAGTAGGCAAAGAAAGGTGCCCCTCGACAATTTCCGGGCGGCTCATTCAGTCAGCCTACGGTAAATTAATTCAAACTCCCCCCACCGTTTTGCTTCGCAAATCGAAGCAGTGGGGGTCAAACACGAATTAATTTCTTGGCCCCGTTGCTCATAGGCAATAGCCTATACGGGGCTTCACCCTTCGGCTTCCCTCACTCACCTGAAATTCTCGCATGGGGATCTAAAAAACTACTAATCACTGATAACTGGTCACTGAGCACTGCCTTTACACCCTCGCAGTCCCTTGCAGACCTAAAACAATCAATGGGACAATAAAAAAGATTCAGAATCTACCAATGAATAGCGAGCGTGCACCCCATAGTCTACAAGTCGTAGACTTGTTATGGGGTTAGTGAGCGAATGAGAATAATCCTTTTTCATTACTTTGAGGTTTCCATTAGGGAACATTAATTTCTAAAGGAACTCCGTTTTTTTAGGTTGAGGATTACCAAAAGAAAGTAAGTATTCAATTCATCATATCTATTTATTCTTGATTTTACATTCAAAAGTAAGGCTAACACTTTTATTGTAAGGATTTTCCCACATTAGACAAAAGTGTTCTTGTTCTTCAGTGTAATAACTTTGTTTCTTAACGTCCAGA
>Ga0255052_10000033_pt1 | contig 87368 bp, 83 predicted proteins | sample JV7_2_21_MG_FD_188632 | JGI IMG/M metagenome (GOLD analysis project Ga0255052, IMG submission 188632) | Seawater microbial communities from Jervis Inlet, British Columbia, Canada - JV7_2_21 | ecosystem: Environmental > Aquatic > Marine > Inlet | place: Canada: British Columbia | collected...
GGGAATTACAGGCTGTCGATCAAATCTTGTGGAAGCGTTTCGACGACGGGTACGTTCGCGACTGCCACGGCGATCTGCACCTGGCGAACCTGGTTCGTTTGCCGGGCGGCATCACGACGTTCGATTGCATCGAATTCAATACCGATCTCCGTCACATTGACGTTGTCGGCGATATCGCGTTCCTGATAATGGATCTCGTCGCGCGGCGGCGTCACGATCTTGCAGCGCATTTCCTGAACCGCTATCTGGAATGTACCGGTGACTATGGCGGTGTGAGATTGCTCAGCCTGTACTTCGTCTACCGTTGTCTCGTGCGTGCCAAGGTTGCGGCAATTCGAAGCCAGGAGCGGGAAAGCGACGAGGAGCGAGAAGCCGATCTTGTCGAAGTACGGCGATACTGCGATATGGCTCGCAGGCAGACCGCCAAAAGGGCTCCAATACTCATCGTCATGTCCGGATTATCCGGCTCGGGCAAAACCAGGCTGTCCGGGCGGCTCATGGCGGCGATGCCGGCGATTCGCATTCGCTCGGACCTTGAAAGAAAACGCATGCACGGTCTTCGCGAAGATGAGCAGAGTAATTCGAATATCGAGTCCGGAATTTACACGAGGGACGCGAGCGATCGTATTTATGCACATTTGTTTGGAACAGCCGAAGCAATACTGCAATCGGGCCATCATGCAATCCTGGATGCAGCTTTCCTGCATGAGCCGGAACGTGCGAAAGCAGTCGCTCTGGCCGAAGAATGTCAGGTGCCCTGTGTGTTGATTGCGGTCGATGCTCCGGTCGAGGTTCTGCGTGCACGCGTAAAGAGGCGGGCATTGAAAGCGACCGACGTTTCAGAAGCCGGGCCGGAGGTACTCGAACATCAACTGGCGACCGCAGATCCGATGACCGCGGGCGAAAAAGAGATCGCAATCTCTTGCGACACAAGCGGGGAGTTGGATATCGATAAGCTCGTCGCCCGAATCAGGAAGCAGAGTCAGGTCAGGAGGTAATCCGATTTGTTCGAATACGTACTCAGTCCATATTTTCGATATCTGAATAGTCGCGCAATGCGCTTCGGTCCCGCCGGCGCTGACAAGTTGCCGGTCGCCGATCGGGACAAGCGCTACCTGTTGTATGTGCACATACCGTTTTGTGAAACTTTGTGTCCGTTCTGTTGTTTTCATCGCGTGAAACTAAGGCGGCCCCAGGCCGACCTCTATTTCGAGGCGCTGCGGAATGAAATTCGTGCCCACAAAAAAGCCGGCTTTGAGTTCGTCGATGTCTATGTCGGCGGTGGCACGCCGACAGTGATACCGGAGCAATTGATAGAAACTCTGCAGCTAATTCGCTCGCTGTATGCCATCCAGAAAATCTCTGTGGAGACCAATCCTAATCATCTCGCATCGTCCACGCTCACAGAGCTGCGCAGAGCGGGGGTGAATCGTCTGTCGGTCGGTGTACAGAGCTTCGATGATCGGCATTTGAAGGAAATGGGTCGCTACGAGAGTTACGGCAGCGGTACCGAGATCATGGAGCGACTGAAAAATGCGTACGGGGCTTTTGATACTCTCAATGTGGACATGATTTTCAATCAACCTCACCAGACGATGGAGTCGCTGGATCGCGACATCGATATCATTGTCGGTAACGAAATCGCTGATCAGGTTTCGTTTTATCCGCTCATGCCCGCGCAGGCAACGTCCAAAACGATGAAAAGAACAATGGGCACCGTCACGTTTCGAAATGAGCGGGCGATGTACCGGAGAATTCTCGCCGGCATGCAGCCGAAGTATCAGCCGAGTACCGCATGGTGTTTTAGTCGCAAATGCGATCTCGTCGATGAGTATATTGTCGACCACGAAGAGTACGTCGGCGTGGGTAGTGGCGCATTCAGCTATGTTGCCGGTTGTTTTTATTCAAGCTCGTTTTCTATCAACCGCTATATCGAGAACATCGGGAGTGATCGCCCGGGTATCGTAATGAGCCGAAGGCTCAGCGAGATTGAACAACTCCGTTACAAATTTCTCGTTGGACTTTTCGGCCTGGAACTCGATTGGGAGTCGATCCGCCGTGATCATCGTTCCACGTGGTTGGGCCCACTGTGGAAAGAGCGACTTTTCTTTTCCCTGCTCGGTTCGATTCGAAGAGACGGTGGTAGCTACCGTTTGACCGACAAGGGCATGTACCACTGGGTGGTGATGATGCGAGAGTTTCTGACCGGCGTAAACAATTTCCGTGATGAGATGCGGTCGCATATTAGCATCGAGCGCATGCTGGATAGCGTACATTACACGGCAGCGGGGTGAATCAAGCGAAGGCGCTGTGAGAGCACGTACTGTCTTCTAATCGCCGGTGTTTCCATTATTTGCGGAATCGCACCCGCATCACGTCTTCCTGGTCGACACTCTCGAGTTGTTCATCGATCACTTTGAGCGTGGCATCGATCTCGGGAATGACGACATTCTCCAGTGCGCGGGCGCGATGCTCCGTGCGCACATACTCATGGCAAAGACGATATATGTTGCCCGAAATCGAGGCGAGACTTGCGGCCATTCCAAGCAATGACTGAAAGGTTGCAGCACAGGAATTTGCCTCGGGTGAAGGGTTCAGCGCCGTCCAGCGGGGATCTGGCCCCTCCAGGCTGGCCCGAACCTGCTGCAATATCACGCCGAGCAGGGATTGCTGTTCAAGTTCCACCCGCGGATCGGCCAGCTCCAAAGGCGGATAGACAGTCAGTCCGTCCAAACCATGTCGATGCACCGATCGTTTCAACTCGATCATGGCCTTATCGTTGACGCGACAATACTCGGCATAAACCTGTTGATAGTCATTGAGCTGGCGCAATAATTCGGCCGCCATCAACATTCTCTTTTCGTCGAGAAACTCAAAACCTTCCTGCACAAAGCGGCGCTCGTCCTCGAGCTCGAGGAAATTGGCGCGTGTGGCGGATAGTCTTCGCGCTTGCTCAGCCATTGTTTTCGGTCTCAATATAGCGATCAATCTGCTGGCTGCTCAGTCGAGACAGTTCGTTTGCGGGCAATTCGCGCAGGAGTCGCCAGCCAATCTCCATGCTCTCTTCCAGGGTTCGCGATTCTGGCTGCTGGATGAATTCAACTTCGAAGGTATCACCAAAGCGGAGATACTGCTGATCGGTCTTCGGCAGCCCCTCTTCTCCCATGACGCTGGCGAGCACGCGGACTTTCGCGGCCCTCGCGTAGGCCGCAAAAAGTTGATGGGACAGCGCCGGGTGATCCTCGTGCGTGAACCCGTTACCAATACCGGCGTCCATGAGCCGCGACAGGCTCGGCAGTACTTTGACGGGTGGGTAAATGCCACGCCGATCGAGGTCCCGATCCAGCACCAGCTGACCTTCTGTTATGTACCAGGTCAGGTCGGGAATCGGGTGACCGATGTCGTCGCTCGGCATCGTCAGGACCGGAAGCTGAGTCAATGTACCAGGCAAACCCCGTACGCATCCGGCGCGCTCGTAGATCGTTGCGAGGTCCGAGTAAAGGTATCCCGGATAGCCTTTGCGGCCGGGTATTTCACCGTGACTGGCAGAGACTTCACGGAGCGCCTCACAGTAATTCGTCATGTCCGTCATAATGACGAGCACATGCCGGCCCTCGACAAAGGCCAGGTATTCGGCCGCGGTGAGTGCGTACCTTGGCGTCAGCAAACGCTGCGGGCTCGGATCATCGGCCAGGTTGAGGAAAAGTACCGTGTGTTCCAAAGCGCCGCTCTCGATCATCGCTGAGCGAAAGGTTTCTATGCTGTCGTGGGAAATTCCGATCGCAACAAAGACAACGGCAAAGTCACCCTCACTGGCTTCGCGCAAACGGGCACGCTGCGCGATTTCGGTGATCATGCGGTCATGGGGCAGCCCGCCGCCGGAGAAAATCGGCAGCTTCTGACCACGAACCAGGCTGTTCATCACGTCGATGCTCGAGATCCCTGTTTCGATGAACTGTTTCGGTCGATCACGCACCGCCGGATTGATCGCCAACCCGTCAATCCGCAAACGGCGAGTCGCCGGGGCGGGCGGCCCTCCGTCGATCGCCTGTCCGACACCGTTGAAGCTCCTGCCCAGCAGGCCTGGCCCGACCGCGCACTGCAGCGGTTCACTAAGAATCCGGACCTGATGGTTTCTAAGTCCCAAACCAGACGTGGACTCCAGCACTTCGACAATCATGGAGTCCTGATCGAGTGTCGTCACACGGCCTATTCGGTTTCTACCGTCTTCACCAACCACCTCCACTGCAGTATTGAGACCGACATTGACGTTGCGTTTCAGAAAGAGCAGCGGCCCCTCGATTCGCTCGGCAACGTTTTTGACCATCAAGTCAGCTGACATTGGCACTTGTCTCCAGGGATTCGAACTCTGTTTCGAGGGAGTGCCAGAGTTTCTCGATGGATTCGATCTGATCTTCGCCCAGTTCCTCGCCCAGTCTTTGCAGTCGCCGAAGTATTGGCAGCTCGACTATCTGTTCGGGCCGGACCCGGGCTTCGGCAGCTTCTTCCGCGAGTTCGATGAAACGCATGAATATTCTCAACATGGCCGTCTGCCGTGCCGGTGAGCAAAATCGATCAACTTCGGAAAACGCCGATTGACGCAGATAGCCGTCGTTGATCAGCTCCGCGCAAAGCAGTGTGAGTTGTTGTGCCTCCGGGAGCGCATCCTTGCCGACAATTCTCGCCATGCGTTCCAGTCTTTCCTGCTGTTCCAGCAAAGTCAGAATACGATTGCGCCAGGGTCGCCAATCGGCGTTTCCTTGAATCTGCCACCATCTCGCAAGCTGCGCTGCGTCTTCCGAATAAGATCGGAGCGGATGAATCGCCGGGTAAAACCGCGCCTGCGCCCGGTCCCGATCAAGCGCCCAGAAAGTCCTGACATAACGTCTGGTATGCATCGTGACCGGCTCGGAAAAATCGCCCGCGGGCGGGCTGATTGCGCCGATGATGGTTACCGAGCCTTCCTTGCCCGAGAGGGTGCGCGCCAGCGAGGCCCTCTCATAAAATTCTGCGAGTCGCGAGCTGAGATACGCGGGATAACCCGCTTCTCCGGGCAATTCCCCGAGACGTCCGGATATTTCACGCAGGGCTTCCGCCCAGCGACTGGTGGAATCGGCCATTAGAGCGACATGCAGTCCCTGGTCGCGAAAATATTCGGCCACTGTAATTGCGGTGTAGATACTGGCTTCACGCGCCGCAACCGGCATGTTGGACGTATTCGCAATGATCACCGTTCGTTCCATCAACGGCCGTCCGGAACGCGGGTCGTCCAGTTCGGGGAACTCGTCGAGAACTTCAGCCATTTCGTTGCCACGCTCGCCGCAACCGACATAGACGATTACGTCGGCATCGCACCACTTGGCCAAAGCCTCCTGAAGAATAGTCTTGCCTGTTCCGAAGCCTCCGGGAATCGCGGCGCGCCCGCCGCGGGCAACAGGAAACAAAGTATCCATGATGCGTTGCCCGGTGATCATGGGACCGGCGACCGGTAATCGCTCAGCGACAGGCCGGGGCCTTCTTACCGGCCAACGCTGCGTAAATCGAATCTCGGAGACCGCGTCGCCGCTGGCGCTTAGCGTGGCAACAACATCGGACGCCTGATACTCACCTTTTGACGCGATCGTTTCGACTTGCCCGGATTGATCGGGCGGTACAAGGCAAAACTGTTTGCGGCCGGCACCGGTAACAGAGCCCAGTATGGTCCCGGGATCGACCGTCTGACCGGGCTCGATACAGGGTGTGAAGCTGAATTCTTGTGACGAAACCGAAGATGCGGAGCGTGTGCCGGGTTGCACGAAGCTGTCGCCCGTCGCTTCCAGAGGCCTCAGCAGGCCGTCAAAAATGTGCCCGACCAGACCCGGTCCGAGAGGTACGGAAAGGGGTTGTCCTGTGCTGTATACGAGTTCGCCGGGCTTCAGTCCGGTGGTGTCTTCATATATTTGTGCAACGATCTCGTCATGGTCCAGTTGTATTACCTCACCCAGCAAGCCCTGTTCGCCGACTTCCACCGTGTCATGAATGTGAAATTGATCGCTTGTGCGTGCTCGAAGCACCGGACCGGCAATCCATCGAATGGTTGCTTCAGCCATGGGCTGCCTCAGCCATGCCCGTTTCTGCGGCCGGGTCGCTGCGGGCCTCTGTGAGCAAGGCCGCGAGCTCTGCTTTGATCTTGCCTTGTTGTGCCAGCAGCCCGTTGATGGAACCGTCAAGCCAGGCGTTTCCAGAGTGGATACGCAGGCCCGCTACCAGCCCGGAATCCACTCTTGCTTTCGGGCGCTGACCGAAATATTCCTGAATTTTTTCCAGAAATGCATCGCGTTCGTTCCGGTCCCAGTCTCTGGGATGCTCTACCAGCATCTCGGGGCCCTGCAAGGAGCGACGTGCCTTCTGTAACAGCGACTCGCACCAATCAGCTCTGCTTTCCCGGTTTGCCCACCGTTCCTCAAGCGCCTGCGGCAACAATTTGCTGGCTGCATCGATCAACGCGTTGATTCTGGAGTGCCTGGCAACACGCTTCCTGGTCGCGAGTCGGGCCTCCGCAGTCTCTTCCGCAGCATGCATTCGTCGTCGCTCGCGTTCAATCCTGTGCCGCATGTGTTCTCTGGCACGACGGTGGGCGTTCTGTATCAGTTCGGCCGCGACACGACGACTGCCGTCCATCTCGACCCTGATCTGTTCGACCTCGTATCGGCGCAGGTACTCCAGCATGGTCTTCGTCTGAGCTTCCAGAATCGTCGTCGACGCATCCATGATTTATTCGAGATCCAGTGTCCGCCGAACATATTGCGTAAGGTCCGGTGGTGATGTGCCCGAAGCATCCGGCACGACCACGACCAGCGGTCGCAGAGCTTTCAACGCCTTTTTCAGCCTGTCCGGGCGAAGCCGGTCGGCGCTTTCTGCGGAAATGAATATCAGGTCTGTCGTCGCGGCTGCATCTTCAAACGCTTCTTCGATATCCGCATCGTCCACTACGCGAATATCGGCGCCGGCAAGACGAAAGCCGCTCGCTGTAAGTACATCACCAATGAAAACGGGATTGCTCATATCAGGTCACACGATTGAAGATGAGGATGGCAACGATAAGACCGTAAATTGCGAGTCCTTCCGCAAGCCCGATCAGGATGAGAAGGCGGCCAAACAATTCGGGCTTCTCCGCCAGTGCACCGATGGCGGCACTGCCGATATGTGATACCGCGTAACCTGCCGCGAGCACCGAAAGTCCCGCAGCAATCGCAGCGGAAAGAAACGCCCAGCCAACGGTTTGCGGGTCCATCGCCGTCTGTGCGCTGACCTCCTGGGCCGTCAATGAATTTGATGCCGCAATCAATACCAGTGTGGCAATCGTGGTCATGAATAACGCCATCGCAGTTGCCGCAAATGTCAGTTGCTTGGTAAGTTTCACAATGACTCCTTATGACGTTGATCTGAAACAACCGCGGGGGCGGGCAGGGGATCAAACTGCCGTCCCGTCGCGGTGAGAAATCGAACAAAAAACTCGAAGAGAACCAGGCGGGTCGTTTGAATCCCGACGACCAGCCCCTCGAGTACGATGATGAAGGCGTTGCCGATGATCAGAATCAGTGCCGTAGTCCAGATTGACGTCGCCCCGTCGCCGATGGCAATCAACGCGGTGCTGAGCCCGGAATGAGCGAGGGCGAATGCACCGACTCTGACAAACGAGACAGTATTGATAATCAGCTGAAACAGCGTTTCGAATGACTCCGCCACGGCCGCTCCTATCCTTGAGGATTCACCTTTGCCGAGTGCGTTTCCGATAAGAAACCATGCGACGCCAGCGAGCGTCAGCCATAACAAAGCGGGTTCGAGAATTGCGCCGACGAGACCGGCATAAGCAAGCAAAAGACCTGCACCGGTTCTCCACCAACGCGGCCCATCTCCCGTCCAGTGAGCCTGCAACGCTGCCAGAATCAGCCCGACGAACAGCACAAACGCTCCCAACAGCAATGAAACCAGCAACATTGTCAGCGGTTGTTCGAAGGGATGCAGCCAGAGTGCGGGTATCAGGTCCTCACGGGCAAAGACACTGCCAAACAACAGGCCGAAGACAATTGACATCAGGCCGCCGGCAACCAGGATCGTCAAGGCCGGATAGCGGTTTCGTAATACCAGTCCGGCAAGCAGAATGACCGCACCCTGACCAACGTCACCGAACATGAAGCCGAACATGATCGGTGCAAATACAGCGACAATGGGTGTGGGATCGGCCTCGTCCGAGCCAGGCGTGCCCAACAGACGTGCGAACAATTCGAACGGTTTGATCCAAGCCGGATTCGTCATGATCATCGGTGGCTTGAAGCCCGCCGGTGGTTCAGTGAAGCGCAACAGATGCTTGACGCCGGCCTGCTGCAATGCAGACTCCAGCTCGCGCTCCTCTGGATCGCTGCTCCACCCGGTAATCCACGCGAATCGTTCGCTGGCCGGTATTTCCGGCACGTGTTCTGCAAACCACTGCATCAATCGCAGGTCGCCCAACACGCCGGCCAGATCACGATCCTCGCCCAGTTTGTCCAGCTGCCTGGCAAGCTCGCCACGGGACTTCTCGATCCCGTCGATGCGGTCCTGGATAGATTGTCTTGCAGTTCCCGGATCCGGCGGCAGCCAGTCTGGAACCTGGATTTCGCGGCCCTTAAGCAGGCGCGCTGAATCGGACAGGGAATCAAGTTCTGCTTTTGGTCCGACGGCGACCAGAAAATTTCGCGAGTCATGAACGATTTTTTGCGTGATCACGGCTGCCGGAATAACCTCCGGCCATGAATTCTCCGGCATTAGAAAAATGATGCTGCCGAACACCGGCCCCGCTTTTGCCAACAGGTTCATGTCGGGAAGGGTGTCCGCGCCATGGCTAATCAGGGAACTGAGGAGCGTCAGATCCGCACGGTCTGGTTTGAGAGATTGCAACTGCTGGATCAGCGGATCCGATGCAACACACCAGCGGCGAAGTTCTTGCATCGCGTTGTCAAAGATCTGCTTTGGCCCCTGCGTCTTATGCGCGCTGACTCTCAACATCGCAGTCGGCCAATACGCCGCATACTTTCGAGACAACTCCGCGTATTCCTCCAGAGCCATATCAAGCCCGGGAAGCTTCAATGGGCTCGGAATCTCGCTGTGAGCCTGCAGCTCGACCGCATTGGTCGCTGCGAGACACTCCAGTACGCCCGTCAGATCGTCGCGCGGCGTTAGCAACTCGAACCAGCGAGTTTCTGCGGGCCGGAGACTCATTGCCGGACTCCGATATCGGGTGCAAAAAGTATTCGCGTAATCAGGCCGCCGCGCATGCGTTCTACGTCCAGTGCCGTCAGGCCAAGGTGGCAAAAGACCGCAATTACGTTTTGTGCGTAACGTCTGAAGTTTCGTTTGAACAGCGCCTCGAGTTGCTCACGAAGCCTGTCACCGTCCTGTGCGTTGCCGGCATCGTCCATGTATTTCAGGTGGGTGATGACCTCACCCTGAAGTTTGCCCAGAGCATCGCGCTGACTATCAGCTGTGTGGGGCCACTGTCGCCGCCAGTCAGACAGCCAGCCGTCCAGGCGGTTCTCGCGCATTGATTCCGCACCTGGCAATTTGAGTTGCGGATCATTGGCGAGCCATGCGAGTGGCTTCTCGCTGTGACGGAGGTATTCGAGCGCCGGCAGCTGCGGCAAGGTGGACAGGCAGGCAATTGCCGGCCGCCAGGGCGATGGTGCCCAGGAAGCTATCCGTCTGGTATACGCAGACCATTGGCCTCTCAGTGTGCGCTCCATGTCGTGGCTGGTATCCGACGGCGTTATCGGTCGTACCCAGGGCGCGAGAGAGGTTTCCCGCAGACCGTGCAGATAGCCCGCCAGGTCGGCGGCAGCGTCGAGATAGCGCCACGTTGCCACGCTTGGCCTGGCTCCGTGACGAGCCTGTACCCGCGCCTGCACGTAGGCAAAATCACGTTCCTGGACCATCTCGCTCAGCTGTAGTCAAGACCTTCGCCAGTTGCATCACTGCCGCCTTCAAATAGTCATCGTCGAGAGAATCCGGATTTTCACCGGCGACAGTCGCGTCGAAACCTGACTCAATGTCTTTGACTTTAGCCTCGGATGCCATGTCGCAACGCTGGTGCAGCAAGCGAATACGGCTGTCTGTTCGTCTGGCAATTGATCGCGCACGGACCCGTGCCTTCTCGATAATCCGGTTCGCCCGATTTCGACAGTCATCGAGCGTTTCGGCCATACGTCGTTCCGCCTCGAGGACCTGGTTAATCGCTTCCTGAGGGCTCTGCAACTCTTTGTCTTTGGGTAATTGAGGCCTCAAGGAAAGACTCCCTATTCGTGATCATGAGCTTTGAGCACGGCGAATATGTATTGACACCAGTATCCTAAGAGTCGTGTCGCAATGTGGGCATCGCGGAATCCACCTATATCAATAGGTGCGAGGCACCCGTTGTCCGAAGCGCGAAAACAGGAACTGGTCGCACATGATCATCGCAATGACATCTGACGTTCGGATTTACACCAGACTTTTCTCCGATTCGGGTCTTCGTTACACCGGGCTGGCTCGCCACGGGACCCGGTTCACGTTTGAACTCCGCCAGTATTTTCTTCTCGTTGGCATGACACTCCTGCGCGGCCATTATCGGCTTTATCAGGTGCGTCCGCGATATCAGGTGAGAACCCGATCGAGTCCTCGAAGTCATATCGAGTGTAGTCAATTGCCCGGCTTGATTGCGTCACTAGCGCATCGCGAACGCTAAATCCGAAGGTATTTCTGGAAAAGCTTTTGTAGTTCCATAACAATGAGAACTGACAACGCGCAACCAATCAACAACAGCCAGGTTTTCCCGTCAACCGGTTCCGTGCTGAGAAGTGCGTGTCCCCACGGCAAATAAAGCATCGTTAAGTGAACAAGGAATGCCGCCACCATACCGATCATGAGTATGGGGCTTTTGCGGGGAGAAATAGAAAAGGCAGATTGCGTCTCGGATCGGCAATTGAATATATGTACATTTTCAAACAGCACCATTAACAGCAATAGTGCGTTTCGTGCGGAGTACTCTGTCCAACCGTGGGTCAATAGCCACTGATAGACAACGAAACCTACGGAACCCATCACTAACGCAGACAAGATCGTCCGCTCAATCATGATCCGATTGAATACTGACTCATTCGGCGGTCTCGGCGTTCGCCGCAGAATGCCTTTTTCACCGGGTTCGAATGCCAGCGCAACGTCCTGCATGCCGTTGGTGACAAGGTTCAGCCACAGGAGTTGCGCCGGAAGCAACGGCAGCGGAAGGCCAAAGCTCACGGCTAACGCAATCAAAATGACCTCGGCGAGTCCAGTGGATATAAGCAGGAAAATGACCTTGCGCACATTGTCGTATGCGATTCTCCCTTCTTCGATGCCGCTAATAATCGTTGCGAAATGATCATCCGTGATGACGATATCGGCTGCGTCCCTGGCGACGTCAGTACCACCTCGTCCCATCGCGACACCGATGTTGGCCGCCCGCAGCGCCGGCGCATCATTGACACCGTCTCCAGTAACCGCCACGTAGTGGCCTGATTCGCGAACAGCGTGGACGATGTCGAGCTTTTGCCGCGGCGAGACACGCGCAAATACCTTTGTTCCCGGTAGGAGAGTTGCGATATCTGGCGAAGTGGCTGGCAATTCGGTGCCGTTGACAACCTCATCCGCCGATTCAGCAAGTCCGAGGTCGCGAGCAATCGCCAACGCGGTGACCGGGTGATCTCCGGTGATCATTATGGTGCCAACACCTGCCTCAGCAGCGGCCAGGATGGCATTGCGTACGCCAGGCCGTAATGGGTCTTTCATCCCAACCAGACCGAGAATGCAAACGCCGGCAGGCTCGGACGGCGTAGCCAGCTGATCAAAGTTCTCCGGTGCCGGTCCTTCTGCAAGTGCCAATACACGATAGCCCTCAGCCGCCATGTGCTGAGCGACTTCAAGCATACCTTCGCCGACGAGCGGATCCTCGCTCATTGTTACAATCCGCTCCGGCGCGCCCTTTACAAGCACGCGCAGTTGATCGTCTATACGATGGTAACTCGCGGCGAAGCGCCATTCGGGCTCAAAGGGAATGCTGTTGATCTGTGAATGCGCCTGGAGCAACAGCTCTCGATGCAGGCCAAACTTGTGTGCCAGGGACAACAACGCGACATCAGTCGGATCGCCCCGCCAGACCCAACTATCGCCGTGCGCATGCAGGTCGCCTTCGTTACAAAGCGCGCAAGCGCGCATCAATCGTGCAAGAAGTGTATGTTGGATTGGGTCGATCACTTGGCCTTCCAAAAGTATATGACCGCCCGGCGCAAAGCCCTGCCCGGTGACCTCAAACTTTTTACCGTCCGTAAGCCGAATCTGACAAACGGTCAGCTCATTGCAGGTGAGTGTGCCTGTCTTGTCGCTGGCAATCAGTGTGCAACTACCCAATCCCTCGACAGCCGCCAAACGACGAATAATGACTCCGCGCTTGACCATGCGGCGACTGCCCACAGCAAGGGCGACCGTGAGCGCTATCGGCAATCCTTCGGGTATAGCCGAGACAGCCAGCGCGATAGCGACGAGCAACATCTCGTTAATGCTGTAGCCTTGTATCGATACGCCAAGGACTGCGATCAAGGCGGCTAGTGCAAGTACAGCCACACCTATGCGGCGACCGAAACGCGCCATCCGCTCGACCAGCGGAGGTTCTCCCTGATCCGTAGCAAAAACATCCGCCGCAAGACGACCGACTGCGCTGGCAATACCGGTCGATACGACCACGCCCCGACTCCTGCCATGTACGATCATGGAGCCGGCAAAGACCATGTTCCGGCGATCCGCGAGCGCAGTGTTTTCGGTTCCTTGCCAAGCCGGGTCTTTGAAAACTGCGAAAGACTCGCCTGTGAGGAGGGACTCATCGACTTCAAGTCCCTTGGCGCCCAACAAGCGCAGGTCGGCGGGGACTCGATTGCCGGACTCAAGCCAGACATTATCGCCAGGCACGAGCTCTTCGGCATCAATGTCACGGACTTCGTCATCTCTCAGGACACTCGCTCTGATTTTCAGGAGCTTTTGTAGTGCGTGCGTGCTTCTTTCCGCCTGTGCTTCCTGATAACTCCCAATTAATGCGTTAATCAGCAGCACTGCGACAATAAAAGCGGCGTCTTTGTACTCGCCGGTAGCGGTAGCGACAATGGCGGCAATGCCCAGTATGTATATGAGCGGATTCGTGAATTGCCGAACGAACATCTGCCACAATGTGAGCGGTGGCTTCTCCGGTAGTCGATTCCTTCCGTATTTTTCCAGTCGAATGAGCGCCTCCGCAGACGTTAGTCCTCCGTCAGAGGTCTCCAGGCGAGTCAATACCTCGGACGCCGAATGCACGTGCCACAGGGAATCGTCACGCAGGACCTCTACCTGCGATGTTGTCATTGTCTTTGGCACGGCTTAGGAGTGGAGTGCGAAGACGGGGCTTGTGGTATGAAATAGCATATGTTGGGTGACACCACCGAAAACTAACTCGCGCATTCTGCTGCGCGAGTACGCACCCATGACAATAAGATCAGAATCTGCCTTCTTACAGGCCTCTTCGATCTCTTTCGGAATATCCAGTCCCTTGGTCACGCTTCGCGTGCACTTCACACTCCAGAAAGTCAGGTACTGTGCGAGGCTTGCGGACTTTGGCCCGAGTCGGTTTTCGGGCCCACAACTACAGATATGAACCGATTCTGCCCTCGTCAGCAGCGGTCGTGCGGCAGCTACCGCACATGCGGCCTCCACGCTTTCGTTCCAGGCTACCAGCAGACGCTTTCCTACGGATGAAACCGGCGCTTGCGGAAGGATTAACACTGGCTTGCCCGAGTAAAGCAGGGTCTCCACTCAAACTTCAGCTTGCGATTCGTGTTGAATCTGTCTTTCCGGCACGGCGCCGAGGTTACTTACAATCATGGAAAGAGCCCAGAGGATATCGTCGAGGGTAATGATGCCCTTGATGGTCGAACCACTTTTGACCAGCACGCGCCGAACCGCGTGCATATTCATGGTCCTGGCTATTTCAAAAATGTCGGCGTCTCTGTCGACCGTCACCAGGTCCTGGGAGCTTAAATCTCCGGCAGCGACGTCGTCGAGGTCGACATCACAGGCAATTCCATGGACAACAATGTCCCGGTCTGTAACGACGCCGATCGGCAGGGACCCGGTGTCGCCCAAGCGTGTGATAACTACGTCGCCGATGTGGTGATCCCGCATTAGTTTCGAAATGTCGTACAGACTTGCGTGTTCGTCGGCCGTGATCATGTCCGTACGGCAAAAATCCATTGCACGCAGCGTTTTCGTTTCCAAAATGATGCTCCTTCAAAGCCTGAAGGCAGGCGGGTATTTGGATGTCATATTGACTTTGCCACAGGTCCGGAGGGTGCGGCAGCGGTATTTCTACCTATTGGATTTAGCGCCGAACGGGCGCGCAGGAGAATCCCGGGACGATGATGGTGTCCCTAATTGACGAAATGAACTACGCGTCGAGATCGGGTATTAGTTCGCTCTCGAGCTGTGCAATCATATCTTTGAGAATCAGGCGGCGTTTCTTGAGTCTGCGAATGCGAAGCTGATCGACGAGTGGGTCATGGGAGAGGCGGTCTATCAAGTCATCGAGATCGCGATGGCTGATGCGCAGCTCTCTGAGCCTGGCGAATTCTTTGAATGCTTCGGTATCGACTTTGTCGTTCATGAATGTCTGCAAGGATCCCTCCCAGGTTGGTCGTTGGCCTGTACCTGCAATAGTAGCTCACTTGACGCCCAATGTTACTCGCTTGACGGCACCATGCCGAGCCAGTCACGGTCTTCGGGCCCGATCACCAGGAAGTGCGGATTCAGAATTTCTGCTTTGCTGTTATAAGACAACGGTTTACCGTGTAAAGTTACGACAGAACCTCCGGCCTGTTCGACGACCGCCTGGGCGGCCCCCGTGTCCCATTCGGAGGTCGGGCCAAGCCGCGGATAAATGTCTGCCGCGCCTTCCGCAACCAGGCAGAATTTCAGGGAGCTGCCCATCGGCAGCATTTCATACTCACCGAGATTTCCGAGAAATCCATCCAGGCTGGCGCCCCTGTGGGATCGGCTGCCGACTACGCGGGCAGGCCGGGCAGTCTCTTCGGCAACATTGATTCTGACCGGTGAAGCATTCGAATCACGAAGCTCGGCCCCGTAGCCGGCGCAGCCTATATAAGTCTTGGCTTTGACGGGCACATGCACAACGCCAAAGACCGGCCTTCCCTGTTCGATCAAAGCAATATTGACCGTGAATTCTCCATTGCGGTTTACGAATTCCTTGGTGCCGTCCAGCGGATCGACGAGCCAGTACGTCTGCCACTGCGATCGCTCAGCGAATTCGGGCATGCCCGACTCCTCGGACAAGATGGGGATTTCCGGTGCAAGCCCCCGGAGCCCGGCATCGATACAGCGATTCGATGCCATATCGGCCTGAGTCAACGGAGATGCGTCGGCCTTTTCTTGTACATCGAATTCGGTCGCGTAAACTGCGAGGATCGCATCACCGGCCTTGATAGCCAGCGCGACTACGGGTTCGATCAATCGTACAAGGTCCATGGAAATCTCTGACATCGGTTGGGCGCGCAGTATAAATCAGCAAAGACAGAAATGAATCCAAAAATACTGCTCGAGAACTGTGACACGCTCATGCTGGATATGGACGGGACGGTCCTGGACCTCGCGTTCGATAACTATGTCTGGCAGGAGCTGATGCCCGAGGAGTATGCGAAGCTGGCGGGTATAAGCGCCGATGAAGCCCGCGATTATCTGTACACAAGATTCCGCAGTATGGAAGGCAAGCTCGACTGGTATTGCCTGGATCACTGGAGCGAGCAACTCGGCCTCGACGTTCTTGCGATTCATCGCGAGGTCAATGAACGCATCGGCTACCTGCCCGGCGCGCGGCGTTTCCTGGAGACGGTATCGAAGCGGGAGATTCGCCTGTTGCTGGTCACCAACTCGCATCGTGATACGCTCGCCCTCAAGTCGGAAGTGACCGGAATCGCCGAGTTTTTTGATGAAATCTACACGTCTCACGACGTCGGACACGCCAAGGAAGATCAGCCGTTTTGGCAGGCATTACAAGACGCCGAATCATTTGATCCCGGGCGCACTTTGTTTATCGATGACAATATTTCTGTGTTGCGAAGCGCACATGAATTTGGCGTCGGGATGTTGCTAACAGTGACCCGACCGGACACGACGGCGCCGCTCAAGGGCGACTGCGAATTCGCAGGCGTCGAAGGCGTGGTCGATTTGTTGTTTTAGGCTGGCAGACATTCAGGCCACCAGCAGATAAGTGCCCGCGGCGATCATTAGCAAGCCAGAAATGCGACCGAATAAATTGCCATGCGGCCACAGTTTTTCGAGCAGGACAAAGATCGCGAGGCCGGCAATCCACACCAGGTTCATTATGCCGCCGGCGAACAGCAGCGCCATCAACAACCAGCAACATCCGATGCAATAGAAGCCGTGCTCCAGCCCCATCAGCGCTGCACCGGAACGGCTGTCGCGCCAGCGTCGGGAGATGAATTCTGCCGGTGAACGGCACTGTTTCAAACAGGCGCTTTTCAATGGCGATAGTTGATATATGCCGGCGGCGATCAGGAACGATGCGGACAGTACGATGTTCGTGCTCCACATCATCATCGCATGCAGCAGCCCGGCCTGTTCGAGTGACCACTGAAGTGTCGTCGCCGCCAGGCTGAAGGCGAGCCATATCGACAGGTATCCGCCAAGGAACGCGGCGGTCGGGACGGCTGCGTGATCAATCTGACCCTTATCCTGAGCGTGTCGGTAGACGCGGGCGTAGAGCAGAATCATCGGTGCTGCACTCGGTACCATCATGGCAATCATCATGATCCACCACATGAGCGCCATGCTTATCCAGTACGACGGATCCCATGCAGTGCCAGCGGTGCTCTGATGTGTTGGCAGGGGAAATTGCCAGGTAGTCATGGCAGCAGGATTCATCCCGGTCCCGGCCCCTGAAAGCAGGTAAAGCCAGGACAAGAGACAGATGACGACCAGGCCGACACCGACAATCCAGCGGTCACGACGAAGCAAGGCTTCAGTCGCAGTCATAAATGTGATCGACCGAGCCTCAGGCGGCCGCGCTACTGACAATGCCGTGGTTGTTGAGGTGGATATGCGCGAATTGCGCATAGGAGTTTTCGTACGACATCTCGATGGGGCCGGTTGTCTTGAATGTCGCGCTTCCCATTTCGGCAAGGCTGTACTCGAAACCATGGGGCAGGTCGATACGTGCGCGATGCTCCTCGCCAGTCACGGGGTTGCGGATGGGTTCGCCTTTACTCTCGGCGAGTCCCTCTACAAATGCGCGCCCACTCCTTGCCTCGACGTCGATCTCGATCTCAATCGGCTTGAAGACGGGTTCGAAAACCTCCACCAAGGTGCCAGCGAAAACATTCCATATCGTCGCACCCGGATCGGTCTCCTCACCGCTCAGGATCGTCAATAATGCTTGGCGTTGCGCGTCGTCGGCACGCTCGTCGACGACAATAAAGGCTTTGCCGCCACCTTCGTGAATAGGGCCTGGCCACCACATGGCAGCGACAGCCCGCAAACCATCGAGAATCGTATCACCGAAGTGGCCTTTGGTGATTTGAAAACCCGCCATTGCTTCGCAATTTCCATGCGTGGGCAGTGCATTGAACTGACATGGACAGCCGTAGGCACAATTGCACGCTACCAACTCGTCTGCTTGAATCTCCCAAGGTGTCATCTTTGCTCCCTCCTTTTTCGTTGAAATTCGAGTCGCTTAAGCGGCCACATCGTGCTGACCAAGATCAGGAATCTACTCTCCCGGATATTACCCCGCTATTCCCAGGCTGGCGACAGGCCTGCTCGTAGCCTGTTTCCCGATTCCGTTTGCTCCCGGACGATCCTGTAGAAATGCTCGGCGAGCTTCATATCGTCTAGTTGTGCCGCAGCTGCAGCCGCACCCAGCAAAGCATTCAACCGGTTTGGAGATCCTTTCAATACGACCTGATACTCCGTCAATGATTTCGCATAGTCGCCCGTCTCGAAAAGCATGTCGGCATATAATTCGCGTGCCGGCAGGACTTCACCAGGTGTTACCGGATTCTTGTCCACTGCATCCTCCCGGTCAGCAGCCGCGGCTGCGCGATCCAGCGATTGTCCCGTTTTGCCGTCGGATAACCAGATCCAGGACTGCAAAGCATCGGACTGCACCTGCACTTCCTCTCGCCAATAAGGCAAGGCCGTATCGGGCAATTCTTGTTGCAACTTCTTGATCGCTGACAGTTCCTGTCGAGCTTGCTCGGGTTTTCCACGGCGAGCCGCGCCGATGCCGCGCGCAAAATAATGTATTGATTGAGCCCAACCGAACTCCTCCCATGCGAAATCTTCTCGTATCAACTGTAGTCTGCTGGCCTCGTCCCAATCGCGGCGTTCCAGTGCGTAGCGCGCCGGTGCTGCAGCGTAGGAGTACGCAACTTTGAAATTTTCGGTATCCGTTTTCTTGATGTTGGCGAGTTGCACGAGTAGTTGCTTTGCCTCGTCGTCTCGAGCCGTTTGCAGCATGGCGTACATTAGATAGTCAATGCCGTGTAGCCCTTCGTCATAGTGGCCGGGTAACTTAGCCCGCTTCGTATACTCGGCCGCTGACTGCGTGGAGTCGTGGTTCGATGATAACGACCGGTCCCAGAGACCGAGACGCGTAAATATGTGCGACGGCATATGCTGGGCGTGTGCGGAATTCGGTGCTGCATCCGCATAGATCATGGCGGCGTCAAGCGCCAGATGCGCCAGGCTGGGATAGTCATAACTATGAATCAAATAGTGCAATACGCCCGGATGGGTCGGCTGCGATGCTCGTACCCAATTCAACAAACCCGCAGACTTAAATTGATTGGCATAGGATTTGTCGTGCGGGTCCGCAGTTGCAAGGAGCGCCAAGGAGTAGAATATGGCGGCTTCCGGATCATCGAGATTGTTCGCATAGACCTCACTCATTCGTGACTCATAGTCTCGTGCCCGTTCACGATGTGTGCTGGTGTCGTTGCCGGAATAAAATGACATCAACGCCTGGATGAATGCCACCTCGCGAGGTGTTGCTTCCAAGTTTGCTGCACCCGCAAGTAATGTTGCGCCCCGCTCCAAGGCTGACCTGCTCGGTGGCGCCCATAGCGGATGCCATATACTCATCGCAGCTCCCCAGCGCGCCATCGCACATTCAGGATCCTTATCGATTAGCTCGTTGAATATCCTTGTTGTCTCGGGATATTCGAAGGAGTGGAGGAGCGTTATTGCATGATTGAATTCCGACTGCACCCCGGGCGCGCAGGAATTCTCGAATTGAACCTGTGTCGAAACTGTTTCGGCCCCAAAACCGGCCAACGGAAGGACGTTGACTATTGCAATGAGTGATGCCGCAACTACCCTTTTCCGAGCAAAACCGAGCTTTATCATTCCTTCCTCCTGATCAGTTCTGAATTATTCTTGTTAGCGCGGGCAAGGTGCCCGCTCTGGGAGCAAACTATTTGTGAATTCCGGCCTAGCTGTTCTTCGGCTCGGCTTTTCGGCTGCGATTGTGCGAGCGCCCTTTGCCCGATGGCTTGCCAGATCGCTGGCGATTGCCGCCGGGCCGGCCTCTACCAGGCCCGCTCTTCTTTGGTCGATACGCCGGCTTCTTAAGCTCCGGGAGCAGGGCGGGGTCGTAGTTCGCAACCGGAATCTTGTGGCCAATAAATTCCTCGATGTCGGGCAGGTACATTGCATAGGATTCGCAACCCAGGCTGATCGCGTCGCCCGCAGCCCCGGCACGTGCAGTCCTGCCGATACGATGAACGTAGTCTTCGCGATCCTGGGGAAGGTCGTAATTGATAACGCACTGCACATCCGGAATGTGCAGGCCGCGGGAGGCGACATCCGTGCCTATTAATACCGGCAGCTCTCCACTTTGAAAACGCAGGAGCATGCTGAGGCGTTTTTTCTGAGGAACGTCTCCCGAGATCGCCTGAGCATCGATGCCATTTTCCTGCAAATAGGCCTGAACGCGTTCCGCCTGTCTTTTCATGTTGACGAACACCATAATGCGGCTTGCGCCCATCTCGCGGATCAGGCCAACGAGCAGGGGCATTTTTTCCTGATTTGACGGAAAGAAAATTGCTTGGCGGACTCGATCGGCAGTCACTTTGTCGGGAGCGATCCGAATGAGCTCCGGCTCATTCATGTGTTCGTAAGCGAGCTCCATGACACGCTGGGACAGCGTCGCCGAAAAGAGCATGTTGAGCCTCTTGTCCGGCGGCGGCAGGCGCCGAAGAAGATAGCGAATGTCCTTGATGAAACCGAGGTCGAACATGCGGTCAGCTTCATCCAGAATGGCGACCTGAACCTTGTCCAGCTTGAATACGCCCTGCTTGAAGTAGTCGATAATCCTGCCGGGCGTGCCGATCAGGAAATCGACGCCCCCTTCGATGTGTCGTCGCTGCTTTTCATAATCTGTGCCGCCAAAAGCCAGCGCGGTAGTGAGGCCCGTGTGTTTGCCGAGCACATCCGCATCCTTGGCGATCTGCACAGCGAGCTCGCGGGTCGGCGCCAGGATAAATACCCTGGGTTGTTTCTTGCCGTCGTCGTCCGCCGGCATCGTCAGGAGGCGTTGATAGGCGGCAATCAGGAATGCGGCCGTTTTGCCGGTACCTGTCTGCGCCTGGCCTGCCACATCGTGGCCCTTGAGCGCGATCGGCAGGGTGCTGGCCTGAATCGGCGTGCAGTACTCGAATCCGGCATCCCGGATGCCGGCGAGCACGCTCTCATGGATTTCCAGAGTGTCGAATCTGAGGTCGCTCAGATGGTCAGCAGACATGAGGTTCCGGTCAGAAAATGTGGGTTAAGGGCTTGCAAAATGGCTCGCGAAGGGGTCAAATTGGCTCAATATCGACGCGACAGTCGTCGCACCTGCCAGATTCGCCACCATCGAAATCCAAGAGAAGCCGCGATAAAGCTGCGACATATTGCCTGATTGAGTAGGCAGCGTCATCCATTTTGCAATGTTCGTCTTTTCTGGATTTTCTGGCGGGCATGGCCAAAACCAAGTAATCACAATTCATTTGGAGGGGATAGCCGGTGAACGAGAAGATCGTCCACACGAATGATGACAGTTTTGAGGATGATGTCCTCAAATCCGAAAAAGCCGTTTTGCTCGATTTCTGGGCGGAGTGGTGCGGCCCGTGCAAGATGATTGCGCCGCTTCTCGACGAAGCCGCCGATCAATACGAAGACAAGCTTATGGTCGCCAAGCTGAATATCGACGAAAACCCGAATACACCAGCGAAATACCAAATTCGGAGCATTCCAACACTGATGCTGTTCAAAGACGGCGAAGTGCTGGCGCAAAAGCTGGGTGCGATGCCGAAGAAAGACTTGACTGATTTTCTGGAAACTAATCTGTGAGAGGGTACTTGGGTAATTCAACAAGAAGTCGGCCAAAGCAGTCGGCTAAAACAAAGAGTTCGGGTGGGTCTCCGAATCGGCGCCGTAGGCGAAAAACCAACTATGACGAATATCCCGATGACGAAGGTAGTCTCGAGGTAATTCCGCCGGAGCAGCTCGAACAAAGCAAGAACATCATGAACCTGACGGAACTCAAGACGCGGCCTGCCGCCGCTCTCGTTGAGCTCGGTGAGTCGCTTGGCCTGGACAACCTGGCCCGCTCGCGCAAACAGGACATCATCTTCTCCATTCTCAAAGCGCACGCCAAGCTCGGCGAGGACATCTATGGAGATGGCGTTCTGGAGATTCTCCAGGACGGCTTCGGCTTCCTGCGGTCTGCGGACAGTTCCTATCTGGCGGGTCCGGACGACATTTATGTCAGCCCGAGCCAGATTCGACGCTTTAATCTTCGGACCGGCGACACAGTTTCAGGCCTGATTCGGCCGCCAAAAGACGGTGAACGTTATTTTGCGCTGCTCAAGGTCGGCGAGATCAATCACGACGCGCCGGAGAACGCCAAGAGCAAGGTACTTTTCGAGAACCTTACTCCACTGTTTCCGCACGAACGCCTGTTGCTCGAGCAGGGCAATGGCAGTACCGAGGACCTGACGGCTCGTATCATCGACATGGTCGCGCCGATCGGCAAAGGCCAGCGTGGCCTGATCGTTTCACCGCCGAAAGCAGGTAAAACGATTCTGCTGCAGAATATTGCCTCCGCCATTTCGGCAAATAATCCAGACGTGACATTGATCGTTCTTCTGATCGATGAACGGCCCGAGGAAGTGACCGAGATGTCGCGCTCGGTGCGCGGCGAAGTCGTTTCTTCGACTTTCGACGAGCCGGCGAGCCGCCATGTTCAGGTTGCTGAAATGGTCATTGAGAAAGCCAAGCGCCTGGTTGAGCACAAGAAAGACGTCGTCATTCTTCTCGATTCGATAACGCGACTCGCACGCGCCTACAATACGGTTGTGCCCTCATCAGGCAAGGTGCTGACGGGTGGTGTCGATGCGAACGCGCTGCACCGGCCGAAGCGATTCTTCGGTGCAGCAAGAAACATCGAAGAGGGAGGCAGCCTGACGATTCTCGCGACCGCACTGGTCGATACCGGATCCAAGATGGATGAGGTGATCTACGAAGAGTTCAAAGGCACCGGCAACATGGAAATCCATCTGGATCGGCGCATTTCCGAAAAACGCGTTTTCCCGGCGATCAACATCAACCGTTCCGGTACACGCAAGGAAGAGTACCTGACGGAACCCGAAGAGCTTCAGAAGATGTGGGTGCTAAGAAAAGTCCTTCATCCGATGGACGAGCTCGCTGCAGTCGAGTTCCTGCTATCCAAGATGCAGGACACCAAGACGAATGCGAAATTCTTCGAGGCGATGAAGCGGTAGCAAGTTCCAGCCGCGTTACAAATTTCTTGCGGTAATTACTACTGTCGCGTTCCGCGTAAGTCGTATATGTAGTTTCAATCACTGACGTGCGCAACGATGTTGCATGTGATGAGAATTGAAACTGTGTCAACTGTAACTTTCCGGTTCGGCAAGCGAGCATTCCTGTTTGCCAGTCTGCTGTTTGCTGCGTCCGTTTCTTTTGCTGCGGAGCAGGTCCCTGTACCGCCGATGACCCCGCCAGTGATGCAGGCTTTTCGTTTGTCTGCGCCGCCTCAGATCGATGGAGTCGTCGTCGGCGATTCTGCATGGGACGGTGTTCAATCGACGACGCGCTTTTGGCAAGTCCGGCCCTATGAGGGGCAGCCGGCGACGCAACGAACCGAGGTTCATATCGGTTTCACAGACGACGCACTCTACATCGGCGTCATCTGTTTCGACGATAATCCGGCAGGAATTATCGTTGCTGACAGCAGACGGGATTCGTCGCTCGACGACACTGATAGTTTTCAGGTCGTTCTTGACAGCTTTCACGACAAGCAGAATGGATTTGTCTTCGGCACCAATCCCGCGGGCATCGAATATGATGGTCAGGTCATTAAGGAAGGCGCGGGCGACTTCAGCTCCGGTGGTGGTGGTTTCAACCTCAACTGGGACACGAGTTGGACAGTCAATGCCACCATCTCCGACATCGGCTGGAGCGCCGAGATGGAGATACCGTTCAATTCGCTGCGTTACGGGCCCGAAGACGTACAAACCTGGGGCGTCAACTTTCAACGCAACATACGTCGAATCAATGAAATCGCATACTGGGCACCGCTGTCTCGTCAGCACGACATTTTTCGTGTCTCGAGCGCCGGCACCGTCGAGGGTATTGAGGTCGCCGGCCAGAGGAACCTGAAGTTCACACCGTATGCGCTTGGGCAGGCCGCGCGCGGTGGAGATCTGCCACCCGGTACCCAGTATGACGAAGAGTTCGGCTTCGATATCAAGTATTCGATAACGCCGAGCCTGACACTCGATGCCACCTACAACACGGACTTCGCCCAGGTCGAAGTCGATGAGCAGCAGGTCAACCTGGATCGCTTTAGCTTGTTCTTTCCTGAGAAACGCCCATTTTTCCTCGAGAATGCCGGTCAATTTGCCGTGGGAAACGCAGAAGAGGTAGAGCTGTTTTTCAGCCGGCGAATCGGCATCAGCGACTCAGGTGAGCAGATACCGATCGAGGCCGGCGTTCGCCTCTCGGGCAAGCTGGGCGAAGCCACGAATTTAGGACTCTTGTACATGAGTACCGAGGCGGTCCCCGGCATCGCACCCGGCAATGATTACGCAGTAGCCCGGGTCAATCAGGAGTTTCAGAACCGCTCCTCACTTGGTGCCCTTTTTGTCGATCGAAGTGGCGACGGCAGCTTTCTGCTCCCCGCTGATCAGGACGAGAATCAGACCTATGCCATAGACGGACGCCTCGGTATTGGTGAACACATCGACCTCGAAGCCTGGGTGGCCAAAACGGACACACCCGGCTTCACGGGAAACGATGATGCGTTTGCGCTCAGTTCGAGTTACAGCACCGCTGAGTGGTTAGCCGTACTTGCGTATACCGAGGTTGGCGGAGATTTTAATCCGGAAGTCGGCTTCCTTGCGCGCCGTAACTATCGCAAGTACAACGGTCGCATAATGCGCCGGATCAGACCCGATGACCTATGGGGCCTGCACGAATTGCGTCCGCACATCTCCTATCGCGGCTACTGGGATTTCGATGATTTTCAGGAAACGGGTTGGTTGCATATCGATAATCACTGGGAGTGGAAAAGCGGACTTGAAATTCACACCGGCGTCAACTTTACGCTCGAGGGCGTGAAGGAGGCGTTCGACATTGTCGATGGCGTTACCGTCCAACCGGGCACTTACAAGCATGAGGAGTTGCAGCTTGAGTACCACACGGACGAGGGCGCGCCGCTCAGTTTCAGCCTGGCGGCGTTTATTGGTGGTTTTTTTGGCGGCGACAGGGTAAGCCTGCGGCCAACGCTGCGCTACCGCACCGGTGAAACATTCAGTACCGAACTGACTTGGGACCACAACGATGTCGAATTGCCCGTGCTCAACGGCGATTTCGAGGTCAACGTCGCCCGCCTGCGAGTTTCTTATTCATTCACGCCAAAGATATTGCTGCAGGCACTGGTTCAGTATGACGATCGCAACGACGTCACCGCGACCAACTTACGATTCTCCTGGCTACAATCAGCCAATGCAGGCCTGTTTCTCGTCTACAACGAAATAAACGAGTTCAGTAACCGTGGCCGGGACCCCGGGCGCGAATTCATCATCAAATACAGTCGAATCTTCGACGTACTGAATTAGATTCTGACTACCAAAATCTACGGCGCATCCCAGCGATGCAGCGGGACGACTGATTCCTTCGGAAACTCGCTCGTATCCCTGTCCAGCTCGACGTAACCGTCCGTACCGCTCAAAGCAGTGAAGTCCCCTGAGGTATTCGTTGGCGCGGGTTGTGCCAGGCGTTTGCCACGGCTGTCAGTGACAAGACGGACAGGCAGGAAGCAGGTCAATTCGGGTTTAAAGCTCACATTTTCAGAAAGTACGGCCGTCTCGTCGTGCCTGGCTGGCCGACCACTCGCCAGGAACAGGGCAGGCAAAACATACTGCCTGCAGCAGACTAACGTCGACACAGGGTTGCCAGGCAATGCGAATACGGCCTGACCGTCGGGACCCATGCCGAACCACATCGGCAGGCCCGGGCGTTGCGAGATCTTGTGAAAGACCACATCGACACCGAGCTTGGCCAGCACCTGCGGCACGTAATCGGCCTTGCCCATAGAGACGCCGCCGCTCAGCAACAGGACGTCGGATCTGTCGAGGTGTTCGGCAAGGCTTTTCTCGAGCAGTTCCGGTTCATCCACCAGGTGCTCATGCTCGCTCGAACAAAATCCCTGGCCCTGCAACATCGCGACGAGTGCAGGGCCGTTGGACAAACGAACCTGATGATCTGATATCGGCCGACCGGGCGGCACGAGTTCATTGCCGGTTGAAATAACACTGATGACGGGTTGCCTGCTGACACTGACTTTGTCCAGGCCACAGGAGGCGATGATGGCAATTTCCATCGGAGAGATCGTCGTGCCTGCAACGATGACTTCCGTGCCTTTACTGTGATCCGATCCCTGTGGATGAATGAACTGATTTTGCGTTGCCGCGTAATCTGCCTCGATTTCAGCAACGCGGTCAGCAACACTGATACGTTCCACCGGAATGACACAGTCGGCGTTCTTCGCCATCACCGCGCCGGTCATGATCTCGATACAGCTGCCGTTATCCTCCAGCGTCTGAACAGGATCGCCGGCTTGCTGCGTTCCCTGAATCCTGAATTTTCGGGCGCCACCCGCCAACGCAGCGTAGTCTACGGCAATGCCATCCATGGTTACGCGATCAAACGGTGGCTGATCGCGCTCGGCACTGATTGACTGGCGAAGAATTCGACCGGTGGCATCCGCGAGGGCGACTTCCTCGGTTTCAAAAACCAGCATGGAATCCGCAATCGCCTTGCTCGCTTGTGCGGTCGTCAACATTTTCTATCGTCAGTCATTCAGATCAAACGGGCTAGAGATCGACAGACGCGAGGAACGGTTTTACGCCCACAGATTCGTAAAGCCGATCCGGTTGATACAAGGTATCGCCTTTCATCACGAGCACGGCGCGCCGAATTGCGCTGATGTCCTCGAATGGGTTGCCCTCCAACAGCACCAGATCCGAGTCCTTGTCGACCTCGATGGATCCCTTACGATCTGCAACACCCGTTACTCTCGCCGAGTCCAGCGTCGCGATCCGTAGCACATCTGCATTGGGAATGCCCGCCTCCGAGTAAAGCTCGATTTCTCTATGCACCGTGAACGCAGCCATGTGATCGCTGCCGGGCACCAATTGAATGCCGTTGTCGTGCAAGGCCTTCAACATGGCGGACTGATTCTCCGCAGAACGGCCCCATGCTTCGCCCATGTTCATTTCGGGATTGTAAAGATCCCGCGCAATGGTCGCCGGCAAATGATCGATTACAGCCGCAAAGGTCGGATCCGGCTCACCCGGCAGATGCCGCAGCTGGGTATCAAATATCGCAGCCGTCGCATCGACAACAACATTGTTTTCTTTAAGCAGATGGAAAAAGTCCTGTACCTCCTGACTTTCGAGGTCCAGATTGCCGGCCTCGTCCCCGTACAGGGTAAATCGGATTTGTTTGCGTGTATCTTCCCGGTCGCCTGCCGAAAAATTCAGGAATACCATATTGATGTGCTGAATCTCATCGTATCCGGCCCGTACTGCCTGCTCGGCCGACATGAAAGCCGGAATGTGACCGCTTAGACGCATACCGAGTGAGTGGGCGCGTTCCGCGATCGGGGCTACCCACTCAGGCTCGATCGAGCTATAGAGCTTGATCTGGATATAGCCATGCTCGGCAAAGAAATCGACGCGGTCCAACACTTCTTCGAGCGTCTCGGCCGACCAACCAGATGCAAACGGTCCGGCCTTGTCGATAAATCCGGCCCGATAGGTATTGGGCCCGATCACCTCGCCCGAGTCATGCTTTGCCGTCAACTCCATCGTCTTTTCGTGCACGCCGCCGATATTACGAACGTTGGTAATACCGCCGGCGATGTTGAGCACACCGTCCGATAAGGAAAAATGGCCGTGCATGTCCCAGAGTCCCGGCATCAGGGATTTTCCGCTACCGTCGATTCGAACCGCGCCGGCACTGTCTATCGGCGATTTGGATACTTCGATGATCTCTCCGCCATCAACGAGGACGTGATGGCCTTCATGCAGGCGGCCGCTCACAACATCGACGACATCGACGTTCTCGAATACCAACGGCGACTCCATACGATGCGCAAGGTCTCCTGTCAGGCGTTCTATATAGCGGCCATCCTCCTCAGACTGGATTTCACTGAGCCTGGACAAGACAGAGCGGTCCCAACCATTCGGAATCATGCCCAGGTAGCCACCGGCATCATAAGCGGCGACTTCCATTTCCTCGTCGAACCAGAGATAGGACGGAGTGAAACCGATACCCTTAAGCGCAAACAAGCTTAACGTCCGTTCGCCATCAGGCGAAGCTACTGATACGTCTCTGACCCTTTCTACCTTCGCGCTTCCCGTCGGGAACAAGGATATTTCATTGTCGATGCTGTTGGCCGCTGCACGCACGAGGGCGCCCATGGCGCCGTACGTGATGCCTTCATTCGGAAGATAGAACGATGGATCAGCCGTCGTGATGGATCCGCTCTCGCCCGGCGTGCTCCAGGAAGCTATGCCGTCGACATAACTGAACTCCTCGTCGATTGGCGCCTTGAACGGAGAGATCCCGGTAATCTTCTGCGAGGCAATCAGCCCGTTGTCGTTGAGTTGTAGCTCCGAATTGACACTCCATTCACGATTGTTCCAGTGCACAAAGGATTCATTCGTGATGCGCCCGTCACCGGTTCGCACAATTGTCGTCTGGCCCGCGGGCGTCTTGCCCTCCATGTACCAATCGTACTCTGCGGTCATACCGACCGGAGCCGCCTCCGACTTCGTCTCTTCGCTTTGTTCCTGGCTGCAGCCAAGGGCAGCAAACGAAATCACGAACAGTAGGCAAATGCGCAACTGCGCACGTTGGCTGGGGGTCATGGGCACGAATCTCTTTTATTAAGGAGTTTTGGAGCCGCCTAGACTACCCACTTGCAAAGCCAATGCAAAGTGGACACGCGGCTCCAGCCGTGTGTCAGGTGACGCTCGATCCCCGAATTATGCGAAACGCCCAGATAGCCAATCCCGAAGAAACGATCAGCCCGACCCACGATACGGTCATCGGAATTACTGCGTCGTCGACCTGGATCGACAAGCCGTACAAAAGCCTTAGCAAGTGCACTAACGCAACCAAAGTAAATATCAGACCTGACACTACACAATACCCTTTACCGCCCATCCTCTTGCTCCTCTGTAAGATCGTCTGTTGATTCTTATGAAATTCCGATCTTTATCATACGCGCGATCAAAAAGGCGCTCATCATCACGTAAGAGCCGACATTGGCAAAAATTACGGCGCGTTTCAGCACATCTCTGTCGATTGATTTGACCATCTTCCTAACGACTGGCAACTCAATAGCAAGAGAAAGGAAAAAAAACAGAACGACAAATGCGAGTGATAGAAAGTATGAGCTAGTTGTGCCTGGATTGACTACCATCATGGTCGGAAGATCAAAAAATATTTCGACCATCGTCAAACCGATTCCTGCCAGGGTGCTCGCTATATTTGCGACCACCACGGGCCATGCAGCAGCTCCGGCGGTCATCCCGGTCAGTTTTCGCAGAATCAGAATTTCGAGAATTACAACAGGAATGAGCCACAGAACGATACCCGTCATGGTCGTCGCAAGGATCGGGACGCCCGCATTCGCGAAAACGTAACCGGGCAAAAATAAGAGGGCTGCCAACAGGATGGCTGGTTTCATTCTGGTACTCATGAACGAGGCATGACCTTCAGCTGAGACGTCTGTGCGCACATCTGATTACCTCGCACTTCATTCACGTCCCGACTGTTCTTCGACTCGCTCCAAATAGAGATCCATGTGCTTCTTGTACGCCGGGTACGACGCGGCCGCCAGAATTAACGTTGCTAACGCCACACATAGTCCAATTGTTCGGGTGAGACCCCGGCCTAAGAGAGTTGCCACACCGGCACAAATGGCAGCAATTGCGGCAAATGCCATGCGACCGGCTGGTGAAATCACCACAATTCCGAGCAAAACCAATATACCCGACAACCATAGCAGCGCCCTTGCTGACTGATTGCGTAATGCCTGGCGTTCAATATCCGCCATCTAAAAGTCCAGCTGAGCTGCCATACCGCCCAGATTGATTAGCTGCACTCTATTCATATCCGGGCTGCTCCATCGATTTGTCAGGCGACAAACTCATGTTCGTATGATTGGATTCCACGCAACGTCGCGCCGACGGCACGAAATGACCAGCCCAGTTTTTGGCAGGCGAGCTCGTCCCAAGGCCCGTCTCCATAATATGTAATCGATGCTGGACTCTCCCCTAACGATTCAAGTGCCAATCGCATGATTTCTACGCGATCGATCGCATCATCGGACGTCTTTAGGGGCACTCCGTCAAGTTCAAAACCGGCCGACGCCAATTTGAATTGGGCAGTGTGGCGCCAACCACCGGTCGCAATAGCTACCGCATACCTATCAGATTGCCGTAGCCTAGACAGCATGCTCCTTGCACCAGGGATCTCTCGAAATGGACCGAAATCAGATACATATTTTTCCGTCGCAGCCAGAAACTGATCCTTTATAGCTGTAATGGTCATTGGATCACTTTCCAAACCATTATCGATAAGTAGTTGGTTTAGAATTCCAGAATCTGATACATGGCTGTAGTCAGCTAGGCCACTCCGAAATTTGACAGTCCCTAAAACACATTCAACGGCTTGCCTATAGAGCAAATCGTCCTTGTGCGAGGAACGAAGCAACGTTCCATCGATGTCAAATATCACGGCCTGCTTCATTTGTCGCCTAACTATTAATTATGCCCCGAAATTTGGGTGTTTCTTGGGGACAATATTGGCTTATAACCGTCTTGGGCATAGATAAGTGCCTGAGACTTCGAAATATTGGTGGAAGAATATATACCACATCCGAGGAAGGATATCGGACATGCTAATACTGCTTTGAGGTCCGTATTGCTGGCCTCAAAGCGTGGATGTATTTACCACTGAACCTGAAATCGAAGACCTACGGATTCACCGTCAGCCCATGCAGAAATATTGACATTGTCATTGAAGGGCTTGGTTAGCAGGTAGGACGAAATAACGCCAACGGCTGCGCCACCGATGACATCTAATTCGTCGTGATCGTCGCTTTCAATACGTAAGTGTCCGACATATGTTGCGACCAGATAAGCCGGTATGCCAGGGCGCCAACCATAACGTCTCTGTATGAATGCGGCCGAACTGAATGCAATAGAAGTGTGCCCGGACGGGAATGCGTCGGTGCTGCTGTCGTTCGGCGCATCTTTGTCTATGATCGAATTAAGGGCCAGGGTGCTTAATACAGTCAGTCCCAGCGATTTCGTCAGCGCCCAAGCTCCCTGATTATCTTGTTTGGTCAAGGTGAGCAAGTAGGCACTCGCAGGGAGCGCCAGCATGAGAATGTCTGCCTGAGTTTCCTCGTCGCTTTCGGCATGACATGTCCAACTACCGAGAGTTGTGACAATGATGAAGAAAATAAACCTTGGATTCATGCCTGCCTTGGACTGATGGGCGTTAGCGATTACCGACAGTGATTGTAGGTGTCTCTCAGATTAGGATCTGGTCGTTACAGTCTATTTTTCGCGTGCGATGGCGCGATGTCCGATATCACGGCGAAAGAAGTGATTGTTCCAACGGATCAGCTCTGTCTGGGAATAGGCGGCCTCTCTGGCTTCGGCGACGGTGTTGCCGAGACCGACGACGCACAGGACACGACCGCCGCTTGTAACGACGTCGTCACCGTCAATGGCGGTGCCTGCATGGAAAACTTTTCCTTCGATACCGATTACTTTGGGTAGCCCCTCTATGGTGTCGCCTTTGCGGTAGCTGAATGGATAGCCGCCGGCTGCCATGACGACACCAAGCGCAGCTCTTGGATCCCAGTCGATTGTCCGTTCGGCGAGGTCGCCGTTAATTGCAGCCAGGCAGAGCTCGACGAGATCGCTGTTCAGTCTTGCCATGATGGGTTGTGTCTCGGGATCGCCGAACCGGCAATTAAACTCGAGCACTTTGGGCGTGCCGTCGGCCGTGATCATCAGGCCGGCATAGAGAAAGCCGAGATAATCGATCCCGTCGGCTTTCAGTCCGTCGAGCGTCGGCTGGATGACCTCATCCATGATTCGCTGCTCGAGGTCTGGCGTTACGACGGGTGCGGGAGAATAGGCGCCCATGCCGCCGGTGTTCGGTCCGGTATCGCCTTCATCCCTGGCTTTGTGATCCTGCGATGTTGCGAGCGCCAGGACGGTCTTGCCGTCGGTCATGACGATGAAGCTTGCTTCCTCGCCGACGAGACATTCTTCAACGACAATCACATTGCCCGCTTCGCCAAAGCTGTGGGCGCCGAGCATGTCGGTTGCCGCTTGTTCCGCTTCTTCGACTGTGGTTGCGACGATGACGCCTTTGCCGGCTGCCAAGCCGTCGGCTTTGACAACAATGGGCGCGCCTTGCTCTTGGATGTACTTCAACGCGGGCTCGAGTTCGGTAAAGCTTCGATAGGCTGCGGTTGGGATGTTGTGCCGCTCGAGAAATTCCTTGGTGAATGTCTTGGATCCTTCGAGTTGAGCAGCATCGGCCGTCGGGCCGAAACAGGGGAGCCCCTGTTCCTTGAACCGGTCAACGACGCCGGCGACGAGCGGCACTTCCGGCCCGATGATCGTCAGGCCGACTTCCTCCGACTTTGCCAGCTCGAGGAGGCCGTCGATATCCTCGGCGCTGACAGAAACGTTTCTTAGTTTGGGCTCCAGCGCGGTGCCGGCATTGCCGGGTGCCACGATGACTTCAGTGACGTTCTTCGATTGGGCGCATTTCCATGCCAGGGCATGTTCGCGACCGCCGCTGCCAACAATCAATACTTTCATTTACGCTCCTAGTGCCGGAAATGTCTCATTCCGGTAAAGACCATGGCGAGCCCGTGTTCATTCGCTGCGGCGATGACTTCATCGTCGCGCATCGAGCCACCGGGCTGGATGATTGCCGCAATGCCGTAATCTGCAGCCGCATCAATGCCGTCGCGAAACGGAAAAAACGCATCTGACGCCAACACTGAGCCGTCCGTTGTGAGCCCTTCGTCAGCTGCCTTAATTGCAGCAATCTTCGTGCTATAGACACGGCTCATCTGACCTGCGCCGACGCCGATAGTCATACCGTCTTTGCAGAAAACGATGGCGTTCGATTTTACAAACTTTGCGACCTGCCAGGCGAATAGCAGGTCGGCGATTTGCTGTGCATCGGGAGATTTTTCTGTGACGACTTTGAGGTCTTCCTCGGATACGACACCCAAATCAGTACTCTGCACGAGCAGTCCGCCGGATACTTTCTTGTAGTCCAGCCCGGCTGTTGTGCCATCTGACCATTCGCCGGTCTCCAGAACGCGCACGTTTTTCTTTGCGGCGGTTATGGCGATTACATCTTTGCCGATGGCTGGCGCGACGATGACTTCTACGAATTGTTTATCGATTATTGCTTTCGCGGTTTTAGCATCGAGCGGCCTGTTGAATGCGATGATGCCGCCAAATGCCGATGTGGGGTCAGTTGTGAATGCCCGTTGATAGGCTTCATGGATATCGTCCCCGACGGCAACGCCACAGGGGTTTGCATGTTTGACGATGACACAGGCCGGTTCCTTGAATTGCTTGACGCACTCGAGGGCGGCGTCACTGTCGGCGATGTTATTGTAGGAAAGCGCCTTGCCCTGGAGTTGAGTGGCGGTTGCCAGTGCGCCCCCTGTCTTTTTCTGGTCGATATAAAATGCGGCTTCCTGATGCGGGTTCTCGCCGTATCGAAGCTTTTCCTTGATGCTGCCGGCATGGAGAAACCTTGCTCCGAGGGGATCGTCCCCCAGGGACTGTGAGAGGTACTTTGTTATGGCCGTGTCATAGCTTGCCGTGTGCGCGTAGGCTTTGGCGGCAAGACGCCTGCGGTACTCGGCAGACATCGAGTTGTTCCTGAGGGTCTCGAGCACCTCGTCGTAATCATCAGGGTCTACGACGACGGCAACACCGTCGTGATTCTTTGAGGCGGCCCGGATCATCGCGGGACCGCCGATGTCGATGTTCTCGATCGCGTCTTGAAGTGTCGCGCCTGGATCGGCAATGGTTTGTTCAAATGGATAAAGGTTGACTGCCAGAAGGTCGATCGGCTCGATGCCGTGCTCCGACATGACGGCCTCGTCGGTACCGCGCCGGCCCAGCAGACCGCCGTGGATGACCGGGTGCAGAGTCTTGACGCGGCCGTCCATAATCTCCGGAAAACCGGTTTTCGCTGACACTTCGATCGCGTCGATGCCGGCTTCTTTTAGTTGTCGGCAGGTACCGCCCGTGGAGAGAATCTCGACACCCATCCCGGCGAGTCCGGACGCAAATGAGATGAGGTCACGCTTATCAGAAACGCTGATAAGCGCGCGACGTACTGTCAACATGAATGGCCTTTACTGGATTAAAGAATAGGTTTTGAGCTTCTTGCGCAGCGTACCCCGGTTGATGCCGAGAATCCCGGCTGCCTGGCTCTGATTGCCCCGCGTGTAATCCATTACGGCCTTGAACAGCGGCTCCTCGACCTCCCCAAGGACGAGATCGTAAAGATCCCCCGGCCGGTCGCCATTCAGGTTTGCGAAATACTTATTGAGTGCTTCTTCTGTGTGTTTGCGTAGCGGCTTGCTGTTCTTTAGGGCCGAAATCGTTTTATTTATCTGAGCGTTAGTGTTGGCCACTTTTCGTTATGTCCTTAAAAAGAGCTGAACGATTGTTCGATTCTTGTCCTTGTCGGCTCCTGAGTGGAATTCGCTATGCGGCATTAGAAATCCTTTCCGCGCTACGGCTAAAGTATTCTTTTGTTAGGCGAATTTGCTCGGAAGCTTTATCGACACGCACCACCTGCCCGCGAAACTCTTCTGAATTTTCCAGACTGGTGCAATACCAGGCAAGGTGCTTTCGAGCCACCCTAACGCCATTCCTCTCCCCATAGAATTGGTGCATGTCATTAAGGTGGCGAAACATAATATCATGCAATTCTGTTTTTGCTAACGGCGGAGCAACGTTGCCTGTTTCATAAAAGTAATTCAGTTCACGAAAGATCCACGGACGGCCCTGGGCGCCTCGACCAATCATCAAGGCGTCTGCAGAGCTTAGGCGAAAAACCTCAAGCGACTTCTCCAATGTGCGTATGTCGCCATTCGCAATTACGGGGATATCAATTGCGTTCCTGATTTGCGCAATCGTTTCGTATTCTGCCTCTCCTTTGAATCGACACGCGCGAGTTCGCCCGTGGACCGCCAGCGCCTGTATGCCGGCATCCTCAGCTATCCGGGCTACGGTAACGCCATTCTTGTGGTCCCGATCGGATCCGGTACGAATCTTGAGCGTAACAGGAACTTCTACGGCCGCGACCACGGCATCGAGAATACGGCCAACAAGGCCTTCATCCTGGAGCAACGCGGATCCCGCCTGTCTCCTGCAAACGTTCTTGGCAGGGCATCCCATATTGATATCAATGATTTGCGCGCCACGCTCGACGCACAAACTCGCAGCAAGCGCCATTTGTGCAGGCTCGGATCCGGCGATTTGCACGACTCTGGGTTCAGCATCGTTGTCTATATCCAGGCGATGCCGGCATCTGGGCGTGCTCCAGAGGCTGATATCGGCTGTCGTCATCTCGGATGTGGTCATGCCGGCGCCAAGTCGACGGCACAGACGGCGGAACGGGGCATCGCTGATGCCAGCCATGGGCGCCAGCAGAAACGGGCTGGCGAGTTGGTACGGTCCGATCTTTAGCATTCAGTTCTTGAAATCTTGCGTGGCGCATCGCACGCGCCCTTGCCGGACGCGATAGCAGACGGTCAGTTTGAATCCGGTGGCTTCAGCAGAAGGCGATTCTATCGTTATGACTGCAGTAAAGTTTTCGCCGGTCGGTACTGGTTTTCGCGGATCCAGGTCTCCGGCCAGATATTCGTTCGGTTCCAGCACGCGGCTGCCGATAATGTCTTCCCAGCGATCGGTGAGGGAGATGTGTACCAGCGGGTAGGGTAGCGGCTGGCCTGATTTGTTGGCGATGCGCGAGTATATCGTCAGCAGATCCGCTTCTTCGTCGACGCTGTTACTGGTGGCCTCGAACTGCCAGCCTCGTACATCCCATTCGGGTGTTACCGGCTTGCCCATCACCCGGTAGATCGATCCGATCGTGTGGTTGAACGCCCCATACGTTGCCAGTGTCTGCCGGGACTGGTGCACGATCTGGCCAATCAGTAGCAGGATCAGAACGACGACACTGGCCATGACGGTGTAACTTGCAGGATCGCTGGCGCGTCTTCCTCCCCGTAATTTTCCTCTGCTCAGGGAGTAGGTGTCCTCCAGCGGTCCGGGATTTTCGAATGTGCCGGATGCCTGCGCCGCCTGTTCGCGCTGCGCCTCTATCGCATCACCAACGACGTCTCCTTCCATGATGATGGTCTCCACCAGGTGGGAGCCTTCGTCGAAGAGCTTGCTGACGTCCTTGCCTCCCCGAATTGCTGACGCAAATGCGTCCTCATCGTCAGCGCTGCTTGAATCGGCCTGCGCTCCTTCCAGTTCCAGCTCGACGGGTTCATCAGCTTCCTTGTCGTCTGCCGCATCTTCGTCTTCCTCACCGGCGAGCGCTTTCTCGGCTTCGGCGATTTTTGCCTCAAACTCTCCCGTCGATTCGAGATCGGGCTGGTCTGTTTTCTCATCTGCTTCTTCTCCCCGATCGTCCGCATCCTCTTCGGGGGGCCGTGCCTCCTCAATGCTGAGGTCTTCCTTTTCCTCATCGTCTATTTCGGCGTCAGGATCTCCAATGTCTGTCTCATCGAGGTCGTCCTCTTCAACTTCTTCGCTCGCTGACGCAAGGAATGCATCGATGTCCTCGTCGTCATCTTCCTCGATAATCTGATGGCTTCCAGTGTCCAGGCCCATTTCCTCGGCCTGCAACAGGAATTGCGTATCGATGTCGCTCGGCATGTCTTCTTCGGGCGGTTCCTCGGCAACCGGGTTTTCAACATCGGCGGCAGAATCGTCCTGCTCAGCTGACGCCTCTATGGATACCTCGCTTTCATCTTCGTTGGCCACTTCGTCAAGAAGCTCTTCCCACTCATCCGGGTCGCCGAGTGCCAGGTCGACCTGGGCATCGTCGAATTCGGGGGTCTCCTGAATTGCATCGCGATCACCAGCTCGGCGTTTCGGGGCCTCGGGCTTCTGCAGAAACGGTAGTTCGTCGAGATCATCTTCCTCACCGAAGTCGTCGGGCAGAATCGTGTCGTCGTCATAACGGCGTTCACCCGGACCTTGCTTCGGAGGATCCGTCTCGGGAAGGTCCAGGGATTCCTGCGTGTCGGATACGGGCCTGGGTACGTCATCCTGCCTGCTGAGCATGGCCGGTTTTTCGTTTTCGTCGTCACCTTCCAGCACGAATCGCAATGATCCCGTCGCGTCGGGATCAGACTCATCCCCGCCTTCCGGTTGTTCGAGGACACGCCACTCGACGCCTGTGTCTTCGATTAATACTTCGGGGCCGGCGAGCTTCTCGAGCGTCTCCAGAAGTTGTTTATTCTGATCGGATGTCGAATCTGCGGAGGTAGCTGCGCTGCCATCATCATTCAACAAATGCTCAAGCGCGTTGAAAGCGTTGCTGCATCCACCACAGCGCACGCGCCCGTCCGCCTGTTGCAGCACCGCGGCGCTTACACGAAATGTGGTCTGACAATCGGGGCATTGCGTAAACATGCCGTCACTCAAATCCTCTTACCGGTCAGGCGAACCCAAGCCTGGTCTGTCGTTCGATCCGTCTCCGCTTCCTCTAATTCGAACCACTCACGGTACGCTTCGGTCACACTGTCAGCTTGTTCGGCCAGAATACCGGAAAGCGCCAGCAAGCCGCCTGGAACGACTTTGTCACCAATAACCCGTGCATTCTGTATAAGGGGTTCGGCCAGAATATTTGCGACAACAATATCAAATGACCCGGCGATCTCCGCCACGTCCTGCGTCACAAACAGGCTATCTCCGATACCATTTTTTCGCGCATTTTCCCGGGTGGCCGAAACGGCCTGAGGATCGGTATCAACTGCGGCAGCCGTTTTTGCCCCCAGGCTCAAAGCAGCTATCGCCAGAATGCCGGAACCGCAGCCAAAATCGAGTACGCCGCGGCCCGATAGGTCGAGCCCGTCCAGCCAGCGCAGGCAATGCGCCGTCGAAGGGTGCGTGCCGGTGCCGAATGCCAGGCCAGGATCCAGACGCACGATAATCGCGTCGTCCTGATCGATGTCGAACGAGTTGGGCGATACCCATAGCCGATTGCCGAAACACATGGGCCGAAAATCTCTCAGCCACTCGCGCTCCCAGGGCCGGTCGGCAAGTACTTCGATGCGGTGGTCAGGCAGGGCGCCAAGATCGAAGGAACTCAACAGGTCGTCTTTCAGGGAATTCAAATCGACATTTGCCGCAAACAGCCCGGTGATCCGGGAGTCGGGCCATAGTGGTGTCTCGTCCGCGCCGGGTAGCAATACGGGATGATCGCCGGCATCGCTCAATGAGATGGCCTGCGCGCCATGTCGAGTAAACACTTCCTCAACGTGATCGGGGTCTAAAGACTCAAGATTCATTACAAACTGGCGCCATTGCATCCGAACATTGTGCTGCGATGTCATCAATGCCATCAAATTCCAAGTCGTTTTTCCAGATAGTGAATGTCAGTGCCACCCGCCTGAAAAGCTGAGTGCTGAAAAATCTCCTGATGCAACGGCACATTCGTCTTGATGCCTTCGATGACTATTTCCGTCAACGCGGTTCTCATGCGTGCAATAGCAATTGGACGATCGTTGCCGTGAGCAATGACTTTGCCGATCATCGAGTCGTAATACGGAGGCACCTTGTATCCGCTGTAAACGTGGCTTTCAACACGGATGCCCGGCCCGCCCGGCGCGTGCCAAAGCGTAACCAGCCCGGGCGACGGCATGAATGTCTTTGGGTCCTCGGCGTTGATACGACATTCGATTGCATGACCGCGCATCTCGACATCGTCCTGAGTGAAACCCAACTTTTCGCCGTTCGCTATGCGCAGCTGCTCTCTGACAATATCAACGCCTGTAACCATCTCGGTCACAGGGTGCTCGACCTGCAGACGAGTGTTCATTTCGATGAAGTAAAACTCGTCGTCCTGATAAAGAAACTCGAACGTGCCGGCACTGCGGTAACCGATGTCCTGGCAGGCGCGGACGCAACGCTCGCCGATGTGTGCACGTTGCTCGGGCGTGATGCCTGGAGCTGGTGCTTCCTCGATGACTTTCTGATGCCGGCGTTGCATGGAACAGTCCCGTTCACCGAGGTGCACGGCGTTGCCGTGATTGTCGGCCAGCACCTGGATCTCGACGTGTCTCGGGTACTCCAGGAACTTCTCCATGTAAACGACGTCATTGTTGAACGCGGCGCGTGCCTCCGCCTGAGTTACGGTGATGGCGCTGGTCAGCGATGCTTCGGAATGCACAACGCGCATACCGCGTCCACCGCCGCCGCCGGATGCCTTGATAATAATGGGATAGCCGATTTCGCGCGCAATGCGGAGATTCTCATCGGAATCGTCGCCGAGCGGGCCATCGGAGCCCGGCACACATGGCACACCGGCCGCTTTCATCGACTGGATGGCCGATACCTTGTCGCCCATCACTCTGATCGCGTCGGCCTTTGGCCCGATGAATACAAAGCCGCTCGACTCGACGCGTTCCGCAAAGTCCGCATTCTCGGCAAGAAAGCCATACCCCGGATGCACGGCAACCGCATCGGTGACTTCGGCAGCGCTGATGATTGCGGGCATATTGAGATAACTTTCTGTCGATGCGGGCGGCCCGATGCACACAGTTTCGTCAGCCAGCAATACGTGCTTCAGATTATTATCTGCCGTCGAGTAAACGGCGACTGTCTTGATGCCCATCTCGCGGCAGGCGCGCAGGATGCGCAGGGCGATCTCGCCGCGATTAGCTATTACGACCTTTTCCAGCATAGTGATGTCGGCCGATTATTCTGGGTGTCGCTGGTCGATCACGAACAGGGTCTGTCCGTATTCGACGGGATCGCCGTTTTGCACACGAATTGATTTGATGACGCCTGAGACCTCGGCGTCGATCTGATTCATCATCTTCATCGCCTCGACGATGCAAAGCGTGTCGCCCTCACTGACATGATCGCCGACTTGCACAAATGGCGCAGCGCCCGGCGAAGACGATGAGTAAAATGTGCCGACCATTGGTGCGTTTACTTCAAATCCTTCCGAGTCATCCAATGCGACCGGAGCGGCTGTCGTCGCTGGAGCGGGGGCAGCTGCAGGTGCTGCATGCGGTACCGGAGCAGGCGCCGCATAGACGGGCGCTGGAGCAGCAAACCCGGTGGAGTGTCGGCTGATACGAACCGATTCTTCGCCTTCGGTGATCTCAATCTCTGCGATGCCCGACTCATCCAGCAGTTCAATGAGTTTTTTTACTTTTCGAATATCCATTATTTTTCCTCATCACCCTCAAGCTGGCGGAGAGCAGCATTGAGTGCAAGTTCGTAACCGTAAGCGCCGAGGCCGAATAGACAGCCGGCGGCGATGTCGCTGAAATAACTGTTGTGGCGAAAATCCTCTCGGGCAAATACGTTGCTCAGGTGAATCTCGATGAAGGGGATGTTGACGGCCAGGAGCGCATCCCGGATCGCAATACTCGTATGCGTAAATGCGCCGGGATTCAGCAGAATGAAATCGACCTTGTCGCCGACGGCCTGCTGTACGCGATCAACTATTTCGTGTTCGGCATTGCTCTGAAAGCACTGAAGCGCATGGCCCCGTTCCGAGGCCAGGCTCATGAGTCGGTTCTCTACATCGGCGAGCTGGGTCTCGCCATAGACGCCCGGCTCGCGACTGCCGAGCAGATTCAGGTTCGGTCCGTTTATCAGCAAGAGGCTCGCCATTTCTTATTGATCTACGCATGTTAGCCGAAGATGGCGACAATTCTAACCGTTTTCGAGCCAGATAGCGCAAGTTTCGCAACAACTCGTTGCAGCCCATTGCTGCCTACGGGTGATCGATCAGGCCCAGACTGACGTACGGCGCCAGACTCGACCGCAACGAGCAAACATCGATTTCGGTCCTTAGTTCTCCTCAGGGCTTAATTGTGACGTGATGAACGCTATCACTGCATTCATCTCCTCGTCACTCAATCCCCCTGCGGTCTTTGCCATCCTCTTTTGTTCCTTTTTGTAGGAATTTTTTTGCCACATCTCCCTGTAATTGGTCATGGCATTCAGCAAATCCTCCTCGGACATCACATGAATGGGCGGATATTTGAATTGACTGGAATCTGCCTTACTTTTCTTGCCCTGCCCGAGTTCGCCATGACATTTTTTGCAGGTTTTCTTGTACAGCTTCGATTCGGGAGAGGCGGCCGCGACGGGTTCGCTCCAGGTGCTTATAATTATGAGCCCCATGCCTACAGTCAGAAACCAACCTAGCTTTTGTTTCAGCTCCATCGCTATACCCTCATCCAGCACTCGAAATCGGTTTACTGTATAAATCGGTACAGGCAGACGCGTTTTCGGAGGGGGGTCAGAGTGCCTTAAGTACCGAGCGGGCGCCGGCCATGTCGAGTTCTCCGATTCGCATCTGCTCGAATACCTCCACGATAAGCTCCAGATGTTCTTCGACGATCTCGCCGAGGTGGGTCTTGATGAGCTGGCCGTCAGGGGCAACGATCATTGTGAACGGCATGCCGATGAAGTCGATGCCCGTTGCTTCAGCCGCTGCCATGGCATCTTCCTGGCCGACGAGAATCGGGTAATTGAACTGAGTCTCTTCCGCATAGGCCGCAACCTGTTCCGCGAAATCGACGGCAATACCGATTACCTGTACATCATTTTCGCCGTATTTCTCCTGGAGCTTTTTCAGAAGCGGAATTTCACGGCGACATGGCGCACACCAGGTTGCCCAGAAGTTAACCAGGCGCGCTTTGCCATCCCATTCCGAAAAATGCCTGGGCTCGCCATGCAGGTCCGACAGCGTAAATGTGACTCGGCCGTCGAACACGGGTTCGGCGATGACGGGAACAGCATCCTGCACGGATTTGCTGTAGATAAAATATCCGAGGGCGGCAGTTGCTGTTAACAGAATCGCAACCGCAATAATTCTTTTCATTCTTTTGTCTTTGTTGTCTGAGCGGTGACTGTATCGGTCGTATCGAATGCCAGGTGTACATGCGCTGCGAAGTCCTTGGCCTTCATATATCCGACCACTTCATAACCGGTTCGTTGCAGACCGTCTGTACCGAAGAAGATAATCGTTGGCGGTCCGAAGACGCCGAAGCGTTGCAGCAGCGCCTGGTCTTCATCATCGTTCGCCGTCACATCTGCTTGCAGCAACACGGTTTTGGAGAGTGCGTTCTGCACCGTTGCGTCGGTGAAGGTGTATTTCTCCATCTCGATGCAGGAGACACACCAGTCCGCGTAAAAATCGAGCATCGCCGATTTTCCCTGGCTGGACGCGTCCGCCAGCGCCTGGTCCAGATCGCCGACCGTCTTGATCCGCTTGAACTCGAGTCCGTGTTCTTCCTGTACTACGCCTGGGCTAGCCATGTTCAATGCTGTCAGCGGTTTGAGCATGCTGGTGCCGCCTGCCAGTGAACCCAGCAAAAGCACCGCGCCATACATGATGGCGAGCAGACCGAATCCCTTACCGAGTTTTTGTGCGCCCACAGATTCGGGCGTTAGCGTGGTCAGTCCGCCAAGGTACACGCCGGCCATGAAAATGAGTACACCCCAGAGCGCCAGCGTGACTGTGTCGGAGAGAATACGCGACATCATCCAGATGGCGAGGCCGAGCATCATGAAGCCAAATGCGTTTCTGACCGCGACCATCCAGGGCCCGGCTTGTGGCAACAGCTTGCCTTGTGCCGCGCCAACGAGAAGCAGTGGGGCGCCCATGCCGAGACTCATTGCGAACAGGGCCATGCCGCCACGGAGCATGTCGCCGGACTTGGCCATCACGGTCAATGCGGCGATCAATGCTGGCGCAACGCAGGCAGTGACGATCAACGCGGATAGAGCGCCCATCACAAAAGCGCCTATCGCCGTTCCGCTTCTCTGATTGCCGCTAATGTTTGCAAGGCGGCTTTGGATGCCCGAGGGCATCTGCAGCTCGAACATGCCAAACATGCCGAGCGCAAGGATGACGAACAGGCCTGAGAACAGGATGAGGACCCAGGGTTGATTAAAGGTCGCCTGCAACTGCAGTCCGGCCGCCGCCGCGGCAACACCGGCCGCCGTATAAACGAGTGCCATGCCCATCACATAGGTGAGTGCGAGCATGAAGCCTCTGGAGGGACTTACATTGTCGCCCTCGCCGGCAATGATGCCCGAGAGTATTGGCACCATCGGCAGGACACATGGCGTAAACGCGAGCCCAAGACCGGCGGCGAAGAACACGCCGACCGTAACCCAAATGCTCGAGCCGGTGATTACCTGCTCCAGCTTCGACTGTTGAGATACCGGTGGTTCGCGATCGCTGACTGCTGCCAACGCCGAGACAGCAGTCGCAGTCGGCAGCAATACATTCAGTGTCCGTGTTGTCGGTGGGTAACAAATGCCACCGTCCGCACAACCTTGATAGTTCAGGTCAATATCGAGTTCCATTGCGTCGGGCGTCGCACGAACCAGCGGCAGCTTGCCGAAGACATCGTTGTGATACACCTCCATATCGCCGAAATACTCATCGTTCTTCATCTCGCCGACAGGCAGGCCAATTGTGCCGAGTTGCACGCGGTCCGACTGGACCGCGGCCGATATCTTGTCCTTATAAAGATAATAGCCGGGGGCAACCTGTATCGATACTTCGATCGTGTTGCCGTCAAGCGGGATCAGCATCGGCTTGAACGCCTGATCCACTGGCAGAAAATCGCCAAGGGAACTGCCAAAGGTACTGCTAAGCTTTAGTTTGGCGGGCTCTTCCTCAGCGCTCGTGTTGACTGCCGACAGGCTCACCGGCTCGGTCCATGTCTGCGGCGGGTAGCAGATGCCGAGGTCCGCGCAGCCCTGCGACTTCAGTACCAGCTCCATGGACGCCGGCCGTTTACCCTCTATCTCGTAAGGCAGGCGGACAAAGAAGCGGCCACGATAGATCTCCTGCTCACCAAAGAACTCGTCGGAGTGGATTTCGCCGGCAGGCAATTCAGCGCTGCCGAACACGACGCCGGGCGTATTGCTCACGTAGGACATCTTCTGGCGGTAGAGGTAATAGCCGTCTTCGACCGCCCAATCGATCTCGAGCGCATCGCCCGTATCGGTGACGGCATATCGATAGGCCTCCTCAGGATGCAGAATGTCCTCGTCGCCCAGCGCAAAAACCGAGGCAGCCGGCCAGATCAAAATCAGGCCGCCCAGCAGGGTCAGAATTCGGGTGGTCAAAGCGCTCAAATGAACAGGTCTCCGGTCGGGCATGGTCCTATTGATCTGACCTCATGGAGGCCTCAATTGTTACCGATTATGTGAAGCGCGCTCTCAAATCGGACTCGCAGGATACCGGCCTGAGCTATCGCTGTCATTGAACCAGTTCGACATTTGCAGCCTGAAAGCCACAAGGCTCTTGAATTTTATAGGGTGGGCACTATCATTAGCACTCCCTGAGGCAGAGTGCTAACAGCCTCTGGCCTGGAAAGCCGCAAAGTCGGTTAATAATCAATAGCTTAGAGGAGACCCAAACGATGAAGATTCGTCCGCTTCATGATCGAGTCATCGTAAAACGCATGGAAGAAGAGCGCACGTCCCCTGGTGGAATCGTCATTCCGGACGCTGCGGCAGAAAAGCCGATCAAGGGTGAAGTCATTGCCGTCGGTAACGGCAAGATCCTGGATTCAGGCGAAGTTCGTGCACTGGACATCAAGGCCGGCGACAAAGTGCTGTTCGGAAAGTATTCGGGCACTGAAGTCAAAGTTGACGGAGAAGAGCTTCTGGTAATGAAGGAAGACGACATCATGGCCGTAATCGAAGGCTAAGAGTCGGAAACCCTTATCAACGCTCATTTGGATTTAGCTTAAGAGGATATAGAAAATGGCTGCTAAAGAAGTTCGTTTCAGCGACGACGCGCGTCAGCAGATGTTTGCAGGTGTGAACATCCTGGCGAATGCGGTAAAGGTGACCCTCGGTCCCAAAGGTCGCAACGTTGTGCTCGATAAGAGCTTTGGTGCTCCGACCGTCACGAAAGACGGTGTGTCGGTTGCCAAAGAGATCGAGTTGGATAACAAGTTCGAGAACATGGGCGCCCAGATGCTTAAGGAAGTTGCTTCCCAGACGTCTGATATCGCTGGTGACGGAACGACGACCGCAACGGTGCTGGCTCAGGCCGTACTTCGCGAAGGTCTGAAGTCCGTTGCTGCCGGCATGAACCCGATGGATCTGAAGCGCGGCATCGACAAAGCGACGATTGCAATCGTCGAACAGCTGGAGAAGCTGTCGAAGCCCTGCGAAGATGAAAAGGCAATTGCTCAGGTTGGTAGCATCTCTGCCAACTCCGACACCGAAATCGGCGAGATTATTTCCGAAGCCATGCAGAAGGTCGGCAAGGAAGGCGTCATCACGGTTGAGGAAGGATCAGGTCTCGCTAACGAGCTGGATGTCGTCGAAGGCATGCAGTTCGATCGCGGATACCTCTCTCCTTACTTCATTAATAACCAGCAGAGCCAGTCAGTGGAACTCGAAGATCCGTTCGTGCTGCTGCATGACAAGAAAGTCTCTAACATTCGCGATCTGTTACCGGTCCTCGAGGCCGTCGCGAAGTCTGGCCGTCCGCTGTTGATCGTGGCAGAAGACGTTGAAGGCGAAGCACTGGCTACTCTCGTGGTCAACAACATTCGCGGCATCGTGAAGGTTGCGGCTGTCAAGGCACCTGGTTTCGGCGATCGCCGGAAAGCCATGTTGCAGGACATCGCTATTCTGACCGGCGGCAACGTCATTTCCGAGGAAGTTGGTCTGTCTCTCGAGAAGACCACACTGGACGATCTTGGTGAAGCCAAGAAAATCCAGATCACTAAGGAAAACACGACGCTCATCGACGGCGCAGGCCGTGGCGAGGATATCAAGGGACGTGTCGATCAGATCGCCGCAGAAATCGAAGAGTCGAGCTCTGACTACGACAAGGAAAAACTGCAGGAGCGCGTTGCGAAGCTCTCCGGCGGGGTTGCCGTAATCAAGGTTGGCGCTGCGACCGAAGTCGAGATGAAATCGAAGAAAGCACTCGTCGAAGACGCTCTGCACGCGACCCGCGCCGCAGTAGAAGAGGGCGTGGTCGCTGGCGGTGGCGTCGCTTTGATTCGCGCCTTGGCCGCGATTAAAATCGAGGGTGACAACGATGATCAACATGTTGGCATCAACATTCTGCGTCGTGCGTGTGAAGAACCACTGCGCCAGATCGTCAATAATGCCGGTGGTGATCCCAGTGTCGTTCTGAACGCTGTTGCCGAGGGCAAAGGTAGCTACGGTTACAATGCTGCAACCGGCGAGTATGGCGACATGATCGAAATGGGTATTCTCGACCCGACCAAGGTCACGCGGTATGCCCTGCAGAATGCTGCATCGGTCGCTGGGCTGCTCCTGACAACCGAAGCAATGGTTGCCGAAGCTCCGAAAGAAGACGCACCTCCTATGCCTGACATGAGCGGCATGGGTGGAATGGGCGGCATGATGTAAATCAGCACGTTCAAGCGAAGAAAAGAGAAAGCCCGACTGAAAGGTCGGGCTTTTTTTTGAGTCGCACCTATTCTCTGGAAGAAGAGTAGGTATAAGCGCGAATTGTTTTCGCAGATCCTGAAGCCGAAATTAGCAATTGAGGTGAACGGAAATGATGAAACAAATGATGCAAAAATGTTGTGGCCCGGACGGCAGGCCGGACTTCGACAAGATGTCCGCATTCATGGAACAGCAGGATCGCGCCAGCGTATTCGACGCCATGGGTTGGGCACTCTTTTTTATCTGGATCGGTGTCGCATGGCTGATGGAAGTCGGTCTGGGCTGGGGTCTGCTGGGCGTTGGGATTCTGACACTGGGGATGCAGGGCGCAAGGCGACAATTCGATGTCAATGTAGAGGGATTCTGGGTCGTCATTGGCCTCGGATTCATGGTCGCGGGATTTTGGGAGCTTTGGAGCATCAATATTCCGCTTGCTCCGATTATTCTGATCGCCGTCGGTATTGCGCTGCTTTACTGGCGTGTAGTGCGATCAGAGAAAAATAATTGACACAATAGGCGGCAAGTCCCGCTGACCGGGTGTCCGGAGGGACAGATATGAATTCAATAAACGCTTCACTGGCAGAATTCCACAAACCGATTATTTTCTCGCTACTTTTTGTGATCATATTTTTCGCGGCGGCCTGCACATTTCATGATGTGATACCGGTTTGCCATTATCTGTTTGGCTGCGATCATCATATGCACCTGACAGCTTGAATCGGTATGTCCAGCCGGGGAGGGAATCGGTGCATCTGGCACTTATTATTCTGGCGACAGTAAGCAGTTTTCTGTCTCTATCGCTTGCCGCGGAGACACAGATCGAGGCGCTAATACAGACGGCAGAGCAGGGTGATGCCGAGGCGCAGTTCCAGTTGGGCATTTGTTTCGATTACGGCTGTGACGGGCAGCAAGATCTTGTTGCTGCAGCGACCTGGTATAAGCGGGCGGCAGAGCAGGGCCACGCCAATGCACAAAATAGCCTGGGAAGCCTCTTACTGGCGGGTGAGGGTGTCACTCAAAACTATGCTGAGGCGCTTGACTGGTTTCAGGCGGCCGCAGACGACGGCCTGCCACAGGGCATACACAATCTTGCCTATATGTACGACCTGGGCCTTGGCGTGCCGGAAGATAATGTCAAGGCAGTGCAGCTTCATCCTGAAGCCGCAGAGGCCGGACATGTTGAGGCGAGGTACAACATTGGTCTCATGCATGTGTTCGGTACCGGCGTGAAGAAAGACTATGAGACGGCCTATATGTGGCTGGATTTGGCGAGATTCTATACTCAACATTCAGAGAACATGCAGCTGAAGTGGCAGGCTCGCGGATATCTGGATGAACTTGAAAAACAGATGACCGCTTCACAAATCAAAGCGGCCAAAAGCCGATCGAAAGCCTGGTATGCGATCCACCGACAGTGAAAATTGTTGATGCTTCGATCCCGACATGATCAGACTTCCGAAATACTCAGTTTTCGCAATATCGGTGTTTTCTTGTGCTGGTGGTTTTGCATCCGCCTGAGGATGTTGTCGAGCATCCTGATCGCAGCCAGTATGTGAGGGCCTTTGTTGAGCATTACGCAATCAGCACGCTGTGACATGGCGGCATCAGTGATCTCGGCCCTGGATGGCCGCCCTTTCTTGGTCTCCTGCTCCAGCACCTGCGTTGCCCAGATAACCGGTAATTGAGCGGCTTCGCACATCCACAGGATCTCTTCCTGTATCTCTGCCAGGCGCTCCCATCCGCATTCCACCGCCAGGTCGCCTCTTGCAATCATTATGCCGACCGGATGGTGTCGCATCGCTGCAAGAAGGAGTTTCGGCAGGTTGTTGAAAGCTTTGACAGTCTCGATTTTGGGAATGATACCGAGTTGGCTATCAGGATATTTCCTGAGTTCATCTTGCAGGGCAATAATGTCTTTGGGCTTCCTGATGAAAGACAGGCCCACTGCGTCAGCGTGTTCGGCAATGAATTCGAGATTGGCTTTGTCCGTTTCCGTCAGCCCGCGAAGTTGAATGTCGCTTTTTGGAAGGTTGATGCCTCTGTCGCCACGCAGTCGACTTCCAGTCGCTTTGGCGTGCGTAATTGTGACCAGTAACTCCTCATCCGAAACGGACTTAACGATGCCTTCGATTTTGCCGTCGTTCAGACGTATCGGGTCGTCCAGCTCGATGGACTTGAATACCTCGGGCTGTCTGCAGGAGATGTGTGCCGCTTTAACCACGGAGCCGTCGGCATCGACCACTGTCGGTTCGCCGGGCGTATTCCTACGATGCAGAATCAGCGTGTCGCCTTCGCCCAGAATAATGGGTTCTTCGATCGGCGGAAGATTACCGACCCGAAACTTGATCGTCTCGCCGGACGCCATACGCTTCAATCTGAGTTTTGTGCCGCTCGAAACATAGGTGGTCTTGTGGCAGTCAAGCTGCAGACCCTTGTCGTCTTTGCCAACGACAATAAGCCTTCTTTTCTTGCCGCGTGAGTCCCTGAATCGAACGACATCACCAGTCTCGGCATAGTCGACACACTCATGCGGCACCGGAACTACAGTGCTTTTCTTGGACGACCATTTCATCTCTTCGGGCACGAAACGCACACGTCTCGGCGCGAGCACCCTGCCAAATGAGTCGCGCTTTGGACGAATACGGAGTACCCCGGGGCCAGGCTTCAGGCTTCCGGTTCTGAGCTTGGGGCCCGCAAGATCCATCATGATCCTGCAACTCCGGCCTGTCTCTTCCTTCGCGCGATTGATGTTCTCAATCATACGCTGCCAGACTGTTTCATCATCATGTGCACAGTTGACACGCGCGATGTCCATTCCTGAATCGATCAGGTCGCGGACAAGCTGGTATTCCTCTCCGGCTTCTGTTGGCAAGGTGACCATGATGCGTGCGTTGCGGCCATCCGTTCTCGTACCGAGGATGTCCTGGATATGTGTGTCCAGCCTGTGCCGGCTCCGCTCGAAACTCAGTCGTTCTTCGTCGAAATCGAATCGTTCGCCAGTCGATATGCTGCATAACGCTTTTTGAACGGTACCGATGGACGCCATCACGTCTTTCTCGGCCCTGCCCAGTGAAGACAGGCCGAGACACGAGAGTTGCTCCTGCGGATCGCTGATATCGACTGCTCGCAGCGCCATGTAGGCGATGAGATTTTTGGCGCTGGCATGAAAGTCGGGATGGACGCGGGCCAATTCGTCTTCAAACCGGACCTCCAACTCCCCGGCGAGGTCGGTTATTTGTTCGAGCTGATTACTTATTGCCGCGATATTCGTGCGAGTTGTCATGTTTCACTTCCGCACTCTCTTTATAAACCAAGCCGGCAGCAGGCGCACTTATGGAAAGCACGTATATGAGTCGTTGCGGCCGAACCAGCGATGGTCGCTGGTCGATAGGCGACACACGTGCTAGCGTGCGGCAGGATTTCCGGGAGTCCGATTAATGAGCATCTGGTCACAAGCCAAAGAAATGTCCGCGAAAACGCCTGACGAGCGAAATCGCTACGTGGATTTCCTTCGTGCCGTGTCGATTCTTGCAGTAATCACCGGCCACTGGCTGATCGTCGGTCTCTACTACCAGGATGGATCGCTAGGCGTTCGGGATATCCTGGTCACTCAACCCAAAACGCAGTGGCTGACCTGGCTGTTCCAGGTAATGCCAATCTTCTTCATCGTAGGCGGATACGCCAATGCAGTCTCACTCGAGGGTGCACGCCGGCGTGAGGTTCCTTATGCGGGTTGGTTGTCCGCGCGGCTGTATCGGCTGGTTACGCCGTTGCTGGCTTTGGTGCTGGGCTGGGCTTTGATCGCCTTGCTACTGCGTTTTGCCGGTGTCAGCGGCGAGGTTATCCGTCTCGCATCCCGGGCGGCCCTGATTCCAACCTGGTTTCTCGCGATCTACATCATGATTGTCGCGATCGCCCCGGCAACCTATATCGTTTGGCGGCGCTGGGGCTTTGCTTCTTTTTGGGCCTTCGCCGTAATCGCGGCGATTGTCGATTACGTTTTTTTCGCGGCCGATGTTCACTGGGCGGGCTGGAGTAACTATTTCTGGGTCTGGCTGTCAGTCCACCACCTGGGGTACGCATGGCGTGATGGGCGTCTCGGTAACCCCGTGCAACTCATCATGTATTCCGCGCTTGGTTTGGCGGCACTGATGTTGCTCATATTCAAGGGGCCTTATCCTCTCGCAATGGTCGGGTCACCGGACGAGGCGTTGAGCAACACGCTGCCGCCGAAAATTACCTTGCTGGCGCTCGGCATTACCCAGTTCGGATTGCTGCTGGCTATTGAAACGCCGATGCGGCAGCTGTTGTCGGGCTTGCGCATCTGGGCTGTGACAGTGCTGATCAACAGCATGATCATGACGGTCTATCTCTGGCATCTGACGGTCATGGTCGTCATCGTTTCTCTGGCCTACCTCGCAGGAGGGCTGGGACTGGGTCTGGAACCGGGGAGTGGCGAGTGGTGGGCCACGCGACCGATATGGATAGCCGTTCTTTATGCAGCGCTATTGCCGGTCACCTTGTTGCTATCGACGTTCGAAAGGCGTGCACGTGCAGCCGACGCGGCCATTCCGGCAGCGGCAAGGATTGTTAGTGGTGCCGCTCTTCTTTGCCTCGGCGTTGCACTGCTTGCACTTTTTGGTTTTGGAACCACGCCGTTGCCGCACCTCGATATCGCGGCATTGGTATTGGTTGTTGGTGGTGCCGGAATCAGCGGTCTGCTGCCCGGATTCAAGTAACGCTAAAGTATCGGGTCAATCGGGAACAGGTTGATAAAACCGAGCTTGAATCGTTTGTCGCGACTGACGTCCCGGTCCTGACGAAAACCGGGCTTCGTCCGCCAGCTATTCTCTGGCCGGATGTCCCGTTCGATACTCTCCGTCAGTTGCTGTGCTAATTGCGGATTGTCGACCAGTACGCCAACCTCGGTATTCAGGTTTGCAGATCGTGGGTCGAGGTTGAAGGTGCCGATAAAGATTTTGGTACCGTCGATCACCATGCTCTTTGCGTGAATGGCAAAAATCGGGTCCTTGTCTGCGAGTGCCGGGTAGCGTTGCACCAGATCCGTCTGAATCTGTGGATGCGGTTTGAATTCATACAATTCGATACCGGCCTTCATTAATCGGGGTCGTTGCTTGTGGTAGCCGCTGAAGGCAGCGAGATTGTCCGTCGATGCCAGCGAATTGGTCGAGATCCGGATTCTCACGCCGCGCGCAACCAGGCTGGCCAGTAAATCGATGCCACCTTTTGGCAGAATCAGGTACGGCGACTGAATCAATATGGACTCCTGAGCGCCGTCAATCGCAGAAATAAGGGCCATCGTCGATTCACCGCCACCCGACAGTCCGGACTCTCCGGTGTTCTTACCCGGTATGTCGCTGATGAACCGAACGTCATCCCAGACCATTCCCTGCAACAATTGAGGGAAAAACCTGGGCATGTTCTCGATTGCGTCTCTTATCGCCGGGTCAAAGTTTGTCGGGTCATTGGCATAGGCGTGCAGCCCCTCGTACTTTTGCTTTACTTCGTCGGCGGAGAATTGCGTATCGTCATCGTCAAGTAATTGTTCAACCAGCACTGCCAAGGGACTCTGCCAGAACTCATCGAAGTTACTGCTCATGGCCTCAACAGCTGAACCGAGAAGCAGTATGTCGCGGTCACGAAAGTTGTAGTCGTGATCAAAGTCAAAATATTCATCGGCCATGTTGCGACCACCGGTTATACCGGCCAGGCCGTCGAATATTGCTGTCTTGTCATGCATGCGCTGATTGGTGCCACGAAAATCCATGACGGAATTTACGAGTCGACCCCAGGTCGATGTGCCTACATTGTAGTTAGGGTTGTAAATGCGAATGTGGACATTGGGGTGAGCTGAAAGCAAGAGCAGTGTTATATCCCGGGCGTCGATCAGAAAATCGTCGACCAGGACCCGCACCGTCACTCCGCGATCGGCGGCGCGCAACAGCATTTCAGCTGCAAGTATTCCGATATTGTCAGTGCTCCATATGAAGTACTGGATGTCGATTGTACTGGCGGCGTGCTGTGTCAACCAGGCGCGCGCCATCAGCGCTTCCTCACCCATCTCGAGGATATGAGCGCCGGTTTTCTCGGTCATGAGCGTCGTACAGGAATCGCAATTGGCGTCCACCCAGTCCTGCAAAGTCTGGACCTGAGCAATCGCGGGAAGCATCAGCAACAGGGAAAGACTCGCAAACAAAGTGCGAATGTGGGCCGAAATGCTGAATGTCGGCACTAGCCAGCTCGACGGAATAAGGGCAACGTGCCGAGGCGGTCTTTGAGTTCGACTTCCTCGCCGTCGCTGTTCAGGAGCGGCTTCGGAGGATCCGATCTTTGTGTGAGCGGTGTGACGATGAGGATAGTTATCAGCCCAACCAGTAGTCCCAGCAAATCGCCCGGGAATTCGGGCGCGTAGACGATTGCGACGAACCAGGTCAGAAATCCCATTGCCATGGAGGCGAGCGCACCGGTCCTGTTAGCCCGTTTCCACCAGACGCCGAGGATGAAGGGTACCGTCACGCAGACGAGAATGACGGAGTTGGCGTCCTGGATCAGGTCGTAAATTTCCCGGACGGTCAGAGCGACGTATACGGCGATGCTGCCGAATACGAGCACAGCGATGCGCGTCACCATGAGCTGATGCCGGTCGGTCGTCCGCCGTTTGATCAATGGAAGTATGTTGGTACTGAAAATGCTTGCTGCAGCCAGCAATGAACTGTCTGCAGTACTCATGATTGCTGCGAGCAGCGCGCCAACAAACACCGAAATGGCAACAGGCGACAAATGCGCCAAGGCAAGTTCCGGAATGACGTTTTCCGGATTGGCGAGTCCGGGCATCGTGACGCTGGCGATAATCCCCAGCATCACCGGGATCATCCCGAGCGTCAGGTAGCCGAACCCTGCCAGATAAAAGGAGTTTTGCGCGACCTGTTCGCTTCTCGCAGAAAAGGCACGCTGTAAGAGCGACTGGGACGTCACATCGGCAAGGCCGAAAATCACCCAGGCGCGAAAATAATTGAGCCAGGCTTCTGCCGTATTGACTCCCGGAATCATTCGGAATGTGCCTTCCGGCAACTGCGGCGCTATGGTTTCCCAACCGCCGACATCGATGAGCACAACGACGAACAGTAAAATCAGACCCAGAGCGATGATGATCATCTGCACAAAGTCCGTGATCGCGACCGCCCACATGCCGCCGGCGACCGTATAGGCCAATACGACGACGGCGCCGCCTGCGATCCCGTATTCGATGGGCACACCCGTCAGTGATTCGAATACGATGCCGAAGGCGACCAGAAGCGCGCCGGTCCAGCCAATGTTGGAGGAAATATTGCCAATCGCTGCGATTGTCGCAGCCGTCTTACCGAATCGATTCTCGAAGAATTCGACAAACGTCAGCAGCCGCAATCGCCGGAACAGGCGAACGAAGAAAAAGCCGACAAGGAATAGTGCAAGCGCGCCGCCGAAGGGATCGGCTATGACGCCAAGCATCCCGCCCTCGTAGGAGGCGCCGGCTCCACCCATCATCGTGCCGCCGCCAAACCATGTCGCCATGATCGTTGCGCCGCAAATCCAGAACGGCATTCTACGTCCGGCGACAATGAAGTTTGCAGCGGAATCCGCCTTCCTCGACGCGAGCGCGCCGATGACGACCATCATCACGAAATATAAGCCGACGCCGATGAAAATTATGTTTTCGGTGCTCAAACGGGCGCCTGCCCCTTTTTATTATGAGGCTTGAACTCGCGCCCCGGATTTCTTCTTGTATCGCACCCTTATGCGGTAAGCGAATAATACAGCAAGGATAGCCGCATAGATGAGGGGATCTCTTACGTCGAGTTTAACCTGCCACCAGTAATGCCAGACGGCAAGGATCCCGACGGCATAAATGCCGTAGTGGATCTGTTGCCAGCGTCGTCCGAGGCGCCGGCGCACGCCGTTGGTGGAGGTCACAGCCATGGATATGAGAATGAGAAAAGCGGTGAAGCCGATCGTGATGAAGGGTCTCTCGAATATGTCCTCTTTAATGGCAGAAAAAAGCAGGCTCTGATCCAGAATGAGCCAGGTCAGAAAATGCATCAGGACATAGAAGAACGCGAAAAGCCCTAGCATGCGGCGAAACCGGATGAGCCAATTCTTGCCGGTGATACGGCGTAGTGGCGTTACAGACAAGGTGATCAGAACAAACCTCAAGCCCCAGTAACCGAAACGGTCCTGGATTTCCTCTATCGGGTTAGCGCCAAGACGGCCGGTTATTTCGAATGCATCGCTGAAGACGAGCGTTGCCGGGATGAGGCAGATCAGGAAAACCAGCGGTTTCCAGATGAATCGAACTTGGCTGATCGTATCGATGGCGCTAAAAGTTTTTGCTCAGGTTTAGCCCGTCATAAAGGTGAGCAACTTGTTCGCCGTAACCGTTAAACATGAGCGTCGGTTGCTTAGGTGCAAACAGGCCGCCGCCGATACGCCGCTCGCGGGCCTGGCTCCAGCGTGGGTGGCTCACTTCGGGGTTCACATTTGCGTAGAAGCCATACTCGTTTGCGGCCGCCAGCTCCCAACTCGTCTTCGGTTGTTTCTCGACGAATTCCATTTTGACGATGCCCTTGATTCCCTTGAAGCCGTATTTCCAGGGGACGACAAGTCGGATTGGTGCGCCGTTCTGATTGGGCAGAACCTCGCCGTACAGACCGACAGCGAGAATGGCCAGGGGATGTGTTGCCTCGGCAATGGTCAGCCCCTCGCGATAAGGCCACTGCAATACCCGATATCGCTGCCCCGGCATCCTGATCTTGTCGCTTAGCGTTTCAAATCGTACGAATTTCGCATTTGATGTGGGCTCAAAGTGCCTGATGACATCTGCGAGCGGAATCCCGACCCATGGAATGACCATCGACCAGGCTTCCACACAGCGCATGCGGTAAATGCGTTCTTCCAGGGAAAACGGTTTCAGGAAATCCTCAAGATGGAATGCGCCGGTTTTTTCCGCATGGCCCGAAACTTCGATCGACCATGGCCGTGGCTCGAAATCCACTGCGTTTTGATACGGATCGTCTTTTTGTGTACCGAACTCGTAATAGTTGTTGTAGGTGGTGATGTCTTCGTAACTGTTTACGGCTTCATCGGTACTAAGGTCGCTGGCTCGCACATCATCCAGTTTTGCGCGGCGCTCCGCCGGAAGCAGTGCGCCCAGTGATTGCCCAGTTAGCAACGAGCCGCCGGCGATCGCACCACTCTGAATGAACTTGCGCCGATTGAGATAATCGTCCTGGCTGGTTATCTCAGATGGCTGGATATCGGCTGGTTTTCTGATCAGCACAGTTGCCTCCTTTGCGTCTCAGAGTATAGACCGTGTTAACGGGTAAGATATTGCAGGCATGAGCACTTCATTCAATTCTACGAGACTCATCACAAGCTACTACGGCGCGACGATCATATTCGTCATCCTGGACTACCTGCTGGACTTCAACATTCGCCTTGTCTTCCTCGACGCCTGGCCTGCCTGGCGTGCTCTTTACTACAGTGCCTGCGTTGGCTTCTTTGGCCTCATGCTCTGGCGCCCCGGCTGGAGCAGTTACATCGGCGCGGCGGAGTCCCTGCTGACCCTGTCACTGCTGATCATCAGCATGGCGGTGCGTGTGCTTGTCGTAACAGACGCGATGATCGAGGAGGGCAGAGGATTCGTGACCCTTAACGAGCTATTGAACTTCCTCATTGTCGGCAGCATCACCTATTTCTCGCTGATGAGGGGCGTGCTGACGAATAAGCACAAACTTCTCTGATCTACGGGCTAAAATTCACGAAATTCTCTAAAAATCGGCTATCTCGTCGATTTCTGCCCGTTTCGTGCCAATATTTCTGAAAACTATGCGGTGAAGCCATTGTCCAAATCAATATGGCGTCAGGTTCCCGGCTTTGGGCAAGCTTGAAAACAGGACCGGGAGCCCTATTTCAAGGGCTAGTCTGCGGCCCGGCAAACTAAGGATAAAAAGCAGGAGAAGGTACAGAATTCGATGAGCCAGAGTGTCTCAAACATCGTCGGTCAGGACGGCAAGCGGCAACAGGCAGCTTTGCAGGTCGATATCATTGCCGACCTCGTTTGCCCCTGGTGCTACCTCGGCAAGCGACGTCTCGATGATGCGCTGCTGGCAGTGCGCGGCCCCAGCACCCTGAGCTGGCATCCGTTCCAGCTCAATCCGGCAATGCCTCTGGCGGGCATGGATATAGAAGAGTACCTGGCGGCGAAATTCGGGGATTCGAAGGAACTGCAGCCCGCACTCGACAGGTTGGTGGAAGTCGGCAAATCAGAAGGCATCAATTTCCATTTCGACAAGGTGTCTCGCATACCAAATACGCTGAATGCGCATCGGGTCATGAAACTCGCAGAATCGGAGCGCGTGAATCCATCGGATCTGGCAGAGGAATTTCTGAAAGGCTTTTTCGAATCCGGCCTGGATATCGGGGACCGCGACGTGCTGAGTGAACTGGCTATGCGTCACGGACTGGAATACAGAGACATCGGCAAAACCTTGGACAACGATCTTTCCCGACGCAGTGTGCTCGCGCAAGAGGCACAGGTACGGCAGGGCGGCGTCTCCGGCGTTCCCAATTTTCTCGTTAACCGACGCTTGTTCGTCATCGGCGCTCAAAGTACCGAAGCCCTCGTGAACACCTTCGACCGCGCAATGTTTGGCGAGACCGACGAAAGTCTCGAATCGCTCACGGTTCATTAACTTGCAATTCTTAAGGGGTCGAACCGCTAAGCTTAGTGGTTCGACCCCTTCTATATGGGATAGCGCCGCGCCAGCCAGTCCAGCATTATTGCGTTCACTTCGTCCGGTTTTTCCTGCTGGGTCCAATGCCCGCAATTCTTGATCATTTGAATCTCCAGGTCGGGAACGTGCGGTTTCATCGCCTCGACATGTGCCGGTAGGACGAGGACGTCGTCCTCGGCGCCGATGAAAAGAGTCGGTACGTTGACGTATTGATCGACTCCTTCCGTGCTTTCCCAGTTGTGGCTCCAGTTTCGGTACCAGTTTATCGGACCCGTGAATCCACCGGCCTTGAATGCCTCGGCATATACCCGATGTTCTTCATCCGTCAATAGTGGCTCTCCCCCTGGCGCGCTACGGGCAAGAGCCTTAAGAATACTGAAAACCTGTTTTTCCTTCGGAAGCGTTTCGAATTGAGCGCGAGTGACCTGCTTTCTCCGCATCATGACGTCGAACACATGGGCAGGGTCGGCATTGCATTTCAAATCGACCTCATTCGAGTCTTGAAAGTTGACGATGTAAAAATCATCGCCAAGGAAGTCGCGCATCAGCGTTATCGGGTCGGAAGGCCTGCGCACGAAAAACGGAATAGTCAGGTTGATGAGACCCGCTATACGCCCGGGTTCAAGAAGCGCCATCTGCCAGAGCACCAATGCGCCCCAGTCATGGCCAACGAACACAGCGGTCTCCAGCTCCAACGCGTCCAGCAGCCCGCTAATATCTGCGATCAGGTCCTGAATCCTGTAATCGCCGACGCTTCCCGGTTTATCGGTCGCCCCGTATCCACGCTGGTCGGGCGCGATCGCTCGGTAACCAGCCGCAGCCAATGCCGGGAGCTGATGCCTCCATGAGAAGGCAAGCTCGGGAAAACCATGGAGCAAAATAACGGGCGGTCCTGCACCGACTTCATGTACTGCCATCCGTATGCCGTTGGTATCGATATAGTCCGGAGTCGGAAATGAACTGCTCATATTTTAAAAGGTGTGAGACTTATATATCTCAATCGTAGCGTCATTTTCCGGTTGGTGTCGGCCAGATTACATGTCCGCAATGGTTCGGCCAAAGTCATCGACGGCATTCCAATCGGTGAATTCGACGACTGCCCGGGGATCCGTTGGCCCGCCGGTCATCCACATGATGAACCTGATAACAAGGCGATCCCAGAACCCGTAAATCGGATAGTCTATTTTTCCTGCAAAGACAGCCAATTTCCGGGGCTGCCAGGATATTTGCCTTAGAAATTTCTGCAAATAAGGATTGTTTTCCGGCTGATCTTTCCCCGGCTTGCGAGCAACAACGTTCACTGAGAAGAAAGCGTTTGGCTTGCCCACGAGTTGCTGTTGGTTCCTCCTGATGAACTCGGAAACCTGCGGGCTGTGCTTGCCATAGCGGATGCTTGCCCCGATGACAACCTTGTCGAATGGCTCCAGATCGAATTCAGGATCGTCGTTGATGAACGACAAATGGACACGGTGATCCAGCTCTTCGATTAGCTGTTTCAGCCGTTCGCATATCCGCTTCGTGTGCCCATCCGTGGTCGAGTATGCAATTAGTATATTTGTCATGATCAGCTACAGTTTTTCGTGGCAGTCGCCGGCTGGTGCTGGCCAAAATGCTGAAGTACCGGCCCGACTGCATTTTCATGCCTCTTGTATTTTACAGCCATGACAGATAGTTTCCCCTGCAAGACGTTGACGGGGAAGAGTACGAAGGCCTCATCGATCAAAGCGACCGGAGAAAGGTGAGAGCTCCGGATCGAAGCCTTCGGAATATCACCCCTGAGTCGCTGCCCGAAATGCAATGCCATACTATGGCCAATGCAATGCCATACTATGGCCAATGCAATGCCATACTATGGCCAATGCAATGCCATACTATGGCCAATGCGATGTTATTGCAGAGTAGGATCAGCCGGCTGGCCCCCGATATCGGGCAATCGAGGCGAGGGCTCATGTCCTCGTGAAACCGGGTGGTACCGCGATTTTGAGGATGTCGCCCCGGACGCTTGTGCGTTCGGGGCTTTTGCATATTTGGGGCAGAGCAACATTGGGGTTTAAGGAAGTATCAGGGCAATACGACGGGCCGGCACTCGAGAACGATGTGTCGGAGTTCTGGCGTGAGAACGAGGTAGTCGCGAAGACCCTGAGCCAGGCCGAAGGTCGTCCCCGCTTCAGTTTCAACGAGGGTCCGCCGACCGCGAACGGCAAGCCGGGTATCCACCATGTCCTGGCGCGAAGTTTCAAGGACGCCTTCCCGCGTTACAAGACCATGCGAGGCTATTACGCGCCATTGAAAGCCGGCTGGGATACGCACGGGCTGCCTGTCGAGCATGAGATCGAGAAAGAACTCGGCATATTCGACAAGAAGGAAATCGAAGCCAAGATCGGCATCGCCGAATTCAACCGTCGCTGCCGAGAGTCCGTCATGCGCTACATCGGCGACTGGGAGAAGATGACCGAGCGCATGGCCTTCTGGGTCGACATGGACGAGGCGTATTACACGCTGGACAACACTTATATAGAGTCTGTCTGGAACCTGCTGAAAATCATCTGGGACAAGGGCCTGATCTATCGCGGCTACAAGGTCGTGCCCTACGACCCGAGGATTGGTGCCACCTTGTCATCACACGAGCTGGCGCTCGGCTACAAGGAAACGGAAGACCCGTCGATAACCGTCCGCTTCAAAGTCGAAGGTGAAGAGAACACTTTCTTTCTTGTCTGGACCACTACGCCTTGGACCCTGCCATCTAACCTCGCACTTGCCGTACATCCGGAGGTGGACTACGAGTATGTCGAAGCCGAAGGCGAGACACTGATCCTGGCAGCAGCGCTCCGGGAGACAGTGCTTCGCGATCTGCCACATAAGGTGACGAAAACCGTCAAAGGATCCGATCTCGTCGGCACGCGATACGAACAGCTGTTCAAGTATCTGTCGGTCGATGCGGACGCGTTCAAGGTATTGCCGGCTGAATTCGTCAGCACGGAAGACGGCACTGGTATCGTGCACACGGCGCCGGCCTATGGTGTGGATGACCTGGCGTTTGGACAGGAACACGGACTGCCGGTACTGCACGGCGTTGGGTTGGACGGGCATTTCCTTCCCGAGGTCACGCCAGTTGCCGGCAAGTTCTTCAAACATGCCGACAAGATTCTTATCAAGGAACTCGAAGACCAGGGCATGATGTTTCGTTCCGAGACCTGCGTTCACAATTACCCGTTCGGCTGGCGAACCGGTGACCCGATCATCTACTACGCCAAAAATGCCTGGTACATCCGCACATCAGACTTCAGCGAACGCATGGTCGAGCTCAACAATACGATCAAGTGGGTGCCTGAACACATTCGCGAGGGGCGTTTCGGCAACTGGCTGGAAGGAAACATCGACTGGGCGCTATCGCGCGAACGATTCTGGGGCACGCCACTCCCCGTATGGAGTGATGGACAGGGCGAGTACCTTGCAATCGGTTCAGTGGCTGAACTCGAAGAACTGACGGGACAAGACTTAAGCGAACTCGATTTGCACCGGCCTGCCGTCGATGACATTTCCTTCGAAAAAGATAGCAAGACCTGGCAACGGGTACCAGAGGTCATCGATTGCTGGTTCGACTCGGGCGCGATGTCATACGCGCAGTGGCATTACCCCTTCGAAAACGAGGAGCTGTTCGAGAAACACTTTCCGGCCGACTATATCTGCGAGGCTATCGACCAGACGCGCGGCTGGTTCTACACGCTGCACGCCATCGCTACCCTTGTATCAGACAGTGTCGCCTTCAAGAACTGTATCTGCCTGAACCTGATCGTCGATAAGGAAGGCAAGAAGATGTCGAAGTCGCTCGGCAATATTGTCGATCCCTACGAGGTCTTCGATACAGTGGGGGCCGATGCGCTCCGCTGGTATTTCCTTGGACGTTTGTCGCCGGATGCGCCGAAACGTATCTCAGTGGAGATCGTTGCCGATGTCGTCAGCTCCTTCTTAAACACATTCTGGAATACCTACAGCTTCTTCATTCTTTACGCGCGACTGGACGACGTGGACCTGAATGCGGACATACCAGTCGAGGAGCGACCGGAGATTGATCGATGGGCACTGGCGCTGATGAATCAGACGATCAGGCGCTGCACGGAAGCGATGGATGACTACGACGCCAAGTCCGCCGGGGATGCGATCGAGTCATTCGTCGATCAGCTGAGCAACTGGTATGTGCGCAGAAACCGGCGCCGCTTCTGGAAGTCGACCGACCCGGAAGACAAGCGTTCGGCCTATCTGACCTTGTACCAGTGTCTGGATGCGGCGCACCGCCTGATGGCCCCGTTCGTGCCGTTTCTGTCCGAGCACATTTATCAAAACCTTGTTCGGGGAGCGGATGAGAATGCGACGTTGAGCGTGCACATGAGCGCATGGCCCGAAACGAATGAGGCCTACGACAACGATGCGCTCTTATTCGATATTGGCGTGGTGCAAAAAGTGGTCGGCCTCGCCAGGGCAGCGCGGGGCCAATCGGGCGTCCGCACGAGACAACCATTATCTCGCTTACTCGTCAGGACGCCGGATGACCAATCGGCCAAGGCCGTACACGATCATCAGGATCAGGTCTTGGAGGAGCTGAATGTCAAGGCGATTGAGTTCATTGCCCGCGATGCGGCCCATGTGAGTTACCGCATCAAGCCGAACCTGCCAAGAATCGGAAAGCGTTGGGGCAAGGAGATTCCGCTGATACGAAAGGCGCTTGATGAGGGCGATGGTGCGGAGATAGCAACGAAGAAGGCAAAAGGCGAGTCACATACCATTTCCGTACCCAGCGGAAAGTTAGGCATTGAGTCGAAACCAATTGAAATAACACTTGGGGCAGATGACATACTAGTCGAGACCAATTCGGCCGAAGGCTTCGTATGCGCCGAAGACTCAGGTTTTCTGACCGAGCTGGATACGACGCTGAACGATGAGCTCGTCACTGAAGGCATCGCTCGAGAGCTGATTCGGACAGTGCAGGACGCGCGCAAGCAAGCCGGCCTCGAGGTATCAGACAGGATCGTGTTGGGCGTCTCCGGGACAGAGGCTGTCGAAAAAGCGCTGTCGCGATATGGCGACTACATTATGTCGGAAACTTTGACAGTCGAGTGGCAGGTCGGTCAGACCGAGCCGCTTTATACCGGCGGGAAGTCACTGGAGACCGAAGAATGGTCGATCGAGATCAGCAAAGTATCCTGAGATTATTTCTACTTGGACACGGTTCCCCAGATTTGATATAAGAATTGGACGCAGGTAACTGATAGACCTATGAGTACAGACAGGGATCGTCGCCCCCCCGCTACGGCGGGTTACAGGAAGTTCAGACTCTAAAAGCGTATATAAGCCGCTGAGAGGTGAGAAAAGCGGCATATTAAAAGAAAAACGCTGGAGTGGACATGCCCTACCACGTCGATAACTTTTTCACTGCCGTTTCGGTATTGGCCGGCCATGGCCATATAAAACAAAGGCTTATCTCGGCCTACGAAGACAATCTTGAAGCCATCGAAGAAGACGATTTGCCGATCCCCGTAAGAGAGTCGTTCCGCGATCTGAAACACCTGATGCACCGCGTATCGCCGATCAATGGCGAAGGTCCAATCTGCGCCTCCGTCCGAAAAATGTCGGTCGATGAGGCTAATCAATGTGCGCAACTCATGGTCGATTTATACACAGATATGATTCGTGACAGCGACAGCGGCCAGGCAGTGCTGCCCCTGCAACTAGACGATCGTCCCGCGGTCCCGACCTTCCTCGTCAAGTCAAACTAGAAAAAAGGGGACGTACCCCTTTTCCCTTGAAAAGCAGGAAAAGGGGTACGTCCCCTTTTTTCGTCCCCTTTTTTCTAGTTTGCAATTTTCTCTACCACGATCGGGTAGTAGACGAAGGTCAGGAGTTCGGCCTCTTCGGTCCGCGTCGGATCGCCGACATAGGACTCCCATGCATCGCCATATCTTTCGATTCCGAGCGCCGCGAGGTAGGCGGCGATCTTGTCGTGCGTGCGGCCGAGTGCCCGGTACGAGCCGATGTGTTTGACACGAATTACTGGCCCCTCATAAGTCCTCCCGATTTTGACCGTGCCGCCGCTTCGCGGCTCGCCCGTATTACCACGAATAGGGATCGCAGCATCGAAGCGAATCTCCGAACCACTGAACGCACGGCTGATTGAAATAGGCGCACCGGCTTCCTGCAGACCGTTTTCATCAATGAAGCCAAGAATATTGAAATAGGCTTTGCCCATCGCATCGGATATCGCCGTAGCTTCAGGGGCGCTCGAGGTCGGCTGGTAAGCGATGTCCATAGCCTCGACAACAATATGCTCTATTTCCACGTCACTGAAGTCTGCCCGGGGCAGGCCCTCAGCCATCGATTTGAGACTTGCCAGCCCCTCGTCATAGTTCTCGCCGACAACACTGCCGACTATCAGCCCGATATATCGGGCGACCAGATCGAAGCCAATATCCATGTTGAATGTCAGGGCGAGTATCGTTCCCTCATCGGTCTCGCTCAGATTGAAAACACTGGTGGCCAGTCCCCGATCGTCAAACTCCAGTGTCATTACGACGCGCTCAAATGGGATGCTCTCGCTGATCGTCTGGTTGCCCCTGCCGATGATGTTGCCATCCCACGCGAACGTGGCACCCACACCGCGTCTCGGACCGTAATAGTCCATTCGCGCATTTGGATCGTCCTCGAGAAAGTTCGACCATTTGTTGACCTGGTGGAAGTCGTTTAGCAACGCAAAGACGGTCGCCCGACTCGCGTCGATCGTGATGACACGCTCTACATTGGTCTGCGACGGCAGGAAAAGCGCTATCAACGCGAGCGCCGCCACCACCGCGCCAAACGTATAAACGAACTTATTGAGAAAACTCATCCTGCAGTCCGGATTTCAGATTCACAGTCCAGAAGTTTGGCACTGGGCCACCGTCAACGCTAGCCCCAGAGTCGGAACAGGGAATCGTGGGAGGTTGTGGATTCAGAAGTAACGCCGGATTTTTTTCACACGATTCTCAAACGCTCGCGTGCGGGTCTTCGGATTGTCCTTGATGGGCGAGGGCAGCGTTGCCGCAAGCTCTATCGCCTGACGGCTGGTGAGTCTCGATGCTGATTTGCCCCAGTAGTATCGAGCAGCTGCATCGACGCCATAAATACCCCTGCCAAATTCGGCAACGTTCAGGTAATGCTCGAGGATGCGCTTCTTGGAGAGATTTATCTCCATGCCGAGTGTCAGCAAGAGTTCGTGCCACTTTCGCAGCGGATTCCTTGAGGGGCTCAGGAAGACATTTTTCACTGTCTGCTGGGAGATGGTGCTGCCGCCATAGACCAGGCGTTTTTCCGACAGGTTGTATTCCATGGCGTCCTTGAGCGCCTCGATATCGACCCCTTCGTGCTCGTAGAAGCGGGCGTCCTCGGCGACAATCACAGCTCGAACCATGCTTTGCGGGATTTCTTCAATCGCGATCGGGCTCCAGCGGAGTGATGGCCAGTCGTCGTGGCGGTGCTGCTCGAACTCATAGCTGCGGATGAAGTTGGAGCTCTGGACCGGACCTTCTGAATACAAATCCCAATCCGGCCATATTCCGGCCAGGTAGCCCATATCCATCACGAACAGGACCAGCAAGATTCGCCAGCTCCAGCGCAGCGTGCGCAGAACTGCAGGCAGGCGGAAGAATGAGCCGATCTGTCTTAAGAATCTGGAAGCCATCGGTGGGGATGTTAAAGCAAAAGATCACAGGATAGCTGTGATCGGATCGCAGCTACGCAAAAATTTGACTGCTTGCGAAATGCTATTCTGTGAACTGGCTTATCTGACCGAATATTGACAGAGGGTATGCACAATGAATGTCGAAACCGCAATTTTGAGTCTGGAAAATCCTGTATTTCACACCTACGTCATCGCCGCATCCATCATGATTCTGAAGCTGATGTTGCAACCGTGGATGACCGTTACGCGGATGATGCGGGCAGGCGCTGGATTCCGTAGCCCGGAAGATCTCAAAAAAACGCCCTTGAATCCCGACCCGGCGCCAACACAGCTTGAAGTCAATGAGCATGTAGATCGCTCGCGCCGCCTGAATCTGAACGACCTCGAGAGTATTCCTGGTTTCCTCGTCGCCGGACTATTATTCGTACTCGTTGGGCCACCACTCCTGCTTGCGCAAATCCTGATCTGGACCTACGTAGCTTCCCGGGCGGCACATTTCATCGCCTATGCGACCGCTCAGATTCATGATATTCGCGCCTTTTGCTGGACGTGGAGTTCTCTGTCAGTCATAGCGATGGCTGGATACACACTGATGCAAGTGCTTTAGGCGCGAAGTCTCCCTGATTGACGACAGCTACTCTTCGTCCGATCTAGATAGTCTCGTGATGAGCCGATAGAGGAACTCCTGGCCTTCGAAATACGATTCAGCGTGAATGCGCTCGTTTTGCCCGTGCGCCCGGTTGTCATTCATGTCACGGAACAGGCCTGACACGCCATAGACAGGCGTACCGGCGCTGCGCAGGAATAGACCGTCGGTCGCTCCGGTGCTCATCATCGGCAAGACTGGCACGCCTGGCCACATCTCATCGGTAACACTCTCGATCACACTAAGAAGCTCGGGGGTCAGTGGCGACGGCGGCGAGACAAGGCCTCCCTGGCCCGGCGTGATTGTGACCTGCTCATCACCGATGACGGTTGCCAGCGTGTCCTGAACAAGCTCGACCGATTCACCCGGCAATATGCGGCAATTTACGGTTGCCTGCGCGCGTTGCGGCAGTGCGTTTTCGGCATGCCCGGCGTCCAGCAAAGTCACGACACATGTGGTGCGCAGGCGTGAGTTATAGAAAGGTGTGCGAGAAAGATATGCGGCCGCCGCCGAATCCGGCGGATCGTCGAGGATGCCGCGCATCGCAGCAGCGAGTTCTCCTTTTTCGAAGTCTGCGGATCGCTCGAAGAATACCCTCGTAACGTCGTTGAGTACGACAGGAAAATCATAAGCACGAATACGGATCAGCGCATCCGCAAGCCGATAGATCGCATTGTCCTTCACCGGCAGGGAACTGTGGCCACCCGGGTTCGTTACCTCAAGCTGGAAGCTTTGATAGACCTTTTCGCTTGCCTGCACGCCGTTCGCGAGGTGCACGCCGTCCCTGATCTGGCCGCCACCGCCTTCGTTCAATGCGTACTCGGCGTCGATCAAATCGGCGTGGTTTTCCAGAAGCCAGACTACGCCATTCTCGGGGCCGCCCTCCTCGTCGGCGGTCAGCGCCACGATGATGTCGCGATCGGGTTGGAAGCCTTCCCGTTTGAGGCGAATCAGGTTGGCGATATGAATCGCTGCCTCATCCTTGTCGTCGGTTGTTCCCCTGCCGTAGTAATACCCGTCCTGTTCAGTGAAGGTAAACGGATCGAGCGTCCAGTCAGCCGGATCCGCTTCGACAACATCGATATGAGCGAGTAACAGCAGGGGTCTACGGCCAGTATCACGGCCTCGGAAACGAGCAACAAGATTGCCCTTTTTTTCGGAAGGACCGAGGACCTGTACGTCTTCCGCGGGAAATCCCTCAGCAATCAGATGTGCGGCCATTGCCTCAGCGGCGATGGTGGTATTACCGGTGCTATGTGTCGTATCAATTTCGATGAGTTCACGGAGAAAATCCTTGGCCATCTGCTGATGAGGCAAGAGCTCGTTAGCCGACGTAGTCTCCGACGGTTCGCTCGTCGAATCCTGTGGAGAGGAGGCTGGTTCTTCGTTGCTGCAGGAAATGAGAAAGCAAGTCAGTAATACGTGTAGGAATGCCGGAAAACGTGCCCGTCGAGTATTGGTCATTTATACCTCCAAAAAAGTCGCCAGAGGATATACCAATTAAGGCGCTAACGTTGCTTGATGCGATCCAGTCCTATCAGGCGCCGAAGCCCGACACAGCAGACCAGGACTGCCCCGATGACCATTGCTTCAATCGTGAACACGCGAAGATTGTGATCACCGCGGGCCGGGGGAGCCGAATGGTCTCGAACCAGGCAACCGGCATGGCAAGGTGGGCGTCCGAGAACGGCCAGAAGACGGCGATTCCCTGACCATGCTTGTACATTGAATCGAGCAGTATGTGGCTGGACCAGGCGATCAGTACTCGCCTGCCAACGCGTGCATTGAACGTAGGCCAAAGCAGAAATAATGCAAGGAGGGCGGCCAGGAGTGCGACCACGAAAATGCCGTGGCTGACGAGGTAGGAGCTGTGGCCCCGGCCGGGCAGCCGGAAATCGGGGAGGTTGGCGAAAAAGACCATGCCGTTGACGATCCAGAAATACCACCATTCTGACCGGGCCTGCGGCAGGGTCAGCGTCGGAAGGGCTATTCCGGTCAAGCTGTGTCCAACCGTTGTCAGTAAAATTCCGATTCCAGGCAAGTCGGATTATTATAGTACCGTTCATTACGGCATCCGGTTAGGGAGGCGACTATGAAACGGGCGCGTTCAGTAGACGAATACATTTCGGACGCCAGCAACTGGAAAGACGAGCTGAAGCGACTTCGCGAGATTCTCCTGTCAACAGAGCTCGAGGAAGACGTGAAGTGGGGTGGGCCCTGTTATAGCTACGATGGCAAGAACGTCGTCGGCATGGCGGGCTTCAAATCTTATTTCGGTTTGTGGTTCCATAAGGGCGCCCTGTTAAAAGACGACAAGCAGGTCTTGATGAATGCACAGGAAGGGCGGACCAAAGCGTTGCGGCAATGGCGCATGCAAACGGCCAAGGAAATAAAGCCGGCAATCATCAAGAACTACGTAAAGGAAGCAATCAATCTCGTCAGGGAAGGCAAACAGGCCGTACCTGCCCGGAAAAAACCGCTCGTTGTTCCTCCCGAGCTCAAAAATGCGTTACTCGCAAACAAAGTGGCGAGTCAAAACTTCAAATCCATGCGTCTCGGGCTGCAGCGGGAGTACGCTGAGTACATCTCGGATGCCAAGCGCGAAGATACGAAAATAAAAAGAATCGAGAAAATCCTGCCGATGATCAGTTCGGGAGCGGGGCTGCACGACAAGTATCGCTAGGCAGCGAAAACGGAAATCCCGAACAAGCGCTGCAATATCAGTATCACCGACAACCCGGTGAACACCAGGAGACTGAGCCAGCCGAACCATTTCGCAAATGAAGATGGGTAGAAGGTGCGGTCATTTTTTCGTATGACCGTCAGGCAATAGTAAAGATTCAAAAAATAGATCACCGGTGCGACGAAATAGGCGAGTGCCGAGGCGATGAGGACCAGGTACACGGGCCGCGGCAGGCCGGCAATGATGGCCGTTGATGCGATCAGTGAAAAAAACATCGTGGTGCGGTAGATGTTGTACTCCGAATACCACTTGCTGCCTTGTTCCTTCTGCGAGTGTTCTGTCGAGCTGCGTGGCAGCGAAGCTGTGCTTTTGAAAAGATTCCTGCAGCAGGCACCCACCACTCTCGGCCAACCGTCGAAGTAGTTGAACGCCGTGGAGTAGGTGGCAGCAAGCGCTCCGGCGAGAAACACGACCATCAGATTGGGTCCCACGCTGTCAGTAAAGATTTTTGCGATCTCTCCCATGACCGAAAGGCCTTTGACGTCACTTGGATATAACCAAACCGCCGCCAGCAAGATAAAAATCGCAGCGAGAATGAATGAGATGACATGCCCGAATCGAAAGTCGAGCAATCCGATCCGGAACCAGCGGCGGCAGTATTCCTGAGCTTCTTCCGGCAGGCTTGTCGTGTCGACGCTCAGATCCTGCTTTTCTGCGCTGAAGGGATCGAAGCGTGTTGCGAGGCCCTTTTCCTCCAGTTGTTGGCGAATCCGGCCCATGCCTTCCTTCTTGGCCTTGCCCCATTCGGATGCCTGGAGTGAAACATCAATGCCGGTCGGTAGCAGGCCCAGGAACGATGCGATAATCAGCCACGATCCGTCCGGAGTATCCAGCTTGAAGAAATGCACGAACTCAGAGACTGGCGCGGGTTGCACAACATAAACCGCGATCGTGCAAACGATCAGAATGCCGGCCGCTATCTTGGTCGCTAGTTCGACGGCCGCATATCGGCCGCGCAGGATTATCGTTACCGAGATGACGCCGAGCAGGAAACCGTAAAGCGCCAGTTCCTTGTCGTCGCTCAAGCCAGGGACATCAACTCCAAGGTATTGCCGGAACAAATAAAACACAACTGCTGCGGCTGCGATCAATCTGCCGGCCTGACCGATGGCAGATTGGATGACAGTCGTAATCAACACATACCAGACAGGAATCTTTTTCCATGCTGTCGCATAGGCGTCCAGCATGCTTCGCCCTGTGGCGTGCGTAAATCGAATCGCCATTTCGAAGCCGTAGTATTTGAAGACATAGGCGATCGGCAGGCACCAGAGCAGTGCATAACCGAAACGGCCCCCGGCCACTGGCGCAGTCACCAGATGACTGGTACCGATGCCGGTCATCATCAGAATCATTCCGGGGCCGAACTTGCGGACTATGCTGCCAAGCGCCATAGATGGCAGCTCAGGCAGATCCATCGATTCCATACCGGCCTTGTTGTTTTCTTCTACGCTCATTGGCTGCTCTACCCTAGCCCATTTTCCAAAGCCATTCACGCCATTCGCAATTCAGGAGCCGACGGCATTCTTGCAGGCGGAGGGATTGGCATCTACAGTCCCAGTATCCACTGGAGGATTGGGAAATTGCGGTACCTTTCAGCGTTATTAATTATCGGTATCTTACTGTCTCCGTGTCGCGCCGACGAGGCATCGAACTCCAACACCGCCGAATCTACAGTGCGGCAGGCCCAGGCGATTCGATTTCAGGCAATGATAGACATGGATGTCGCAACATTGGAAACGTTGTTGGCAGATGATCTGACTTATACCCATTCGACAGGCCTCCTTGAAACGAAAGACGAGTTCCTCGAGGCGGTGCAGTCCAGAACAATTAAATATCTCTCAATATCACCGACGGACATGCAGATTCGCATTTACGATGACTTCGCAGTCAGTGCAGGAATTACTGCGGTGCGCGTCCATGTCGGCGGCCAGGATCTTGCCGCTAGCCTCAGAATCACTGAAGTTCATCGAAGGAATGGCGGCAGCTGGCAACTCGTTGCTTATCAGTCGACCCGCATACCGGAGGAGTCGTAATGGGAGAATTGCCGATGAACCCGGATGAATTACAGGATTTCGCAACGCGTTATACAGCGGCCTGGTGCAGTCAGGATGCTGCCAGCGTTGCGGCGTTCTTTTCAGAATACGGCTCGCTGACAATCAACGAAGGCGTTCCGGCGATCGGCCGGGAGGCGGTTACCGACGCAGCGCAGTTATTCATGACGGCATTTTCCGATCTGGAAGTGCGTATGGATCGTATTGACGTAACCGCGGACCACGTCAAATACGTCTGGACGTTAACGGGCACCAACGATGGTCCGGGCGGCACCGGAAACAGGGTCTGCATTAGCGGCTTTGAAGAATGGATCATCGACGAAGAAGGTCTCGTTGCTGAATCCAGGGGTCATTTCGACAACGAAGATTATCAGCGTCAGATCGAACACGGCGTTGAGACAGGCTCATGAACTGGCAGGCAATCGGTGCGATTGGTGAGCTCGTCGGTGGGATCGCCGTCATCGGCACGCTTATATATCTGGCGTCGCAGATCCGGCAGAACACAAAAATGAATGCCTCGGCGATTCGCCAGAGTTTCTACGATTACACGACCCGGCAGATGCTGCAGGGCACAGACGACACTGAATTCAATGTCACGCTCGCCAAGGCAGCGATGACTGACGAGGAGCTACCGCCGGGCGAGCGATTCCGAATCATGCGCCTGTTTCAGGCCGTATTCGTCGGCTACCAGGGTGCCTATTTTCAACACAGAAACGGCGCGATCAGTGATGATGACTGGAAGATGTGCAGAGCACTTCTGCGGTCTTTCTGGCTTCTCCCGGGCCAAGAGTCGAAGAGGGTATGGGAACAACTCCAGACCGGCGGTTTCCTTGACGATGGTTTTGTCGAGGAGTGCCACAGACTGGAGGCAGAAGCGCAGGACTATGCTCGTGCGCTGGCAGAGAAGGGCCTGCAGTTTGAAGAGAATTAGGGCAGGCGCCGCAATATTATTGGGTCTTGTAACAGGCTCCGCCCATGCCCAGCTCGCGGGGCCCAGTTATACGAGCGATCAGTCAGCCAACGGTGCAAAGGCTTACGCCGCGAACTGCGCCAGCTGTCACGGAGAGAGCCTGGCTGATGGCGAATTCGGCCCCCCGTTAAGCGGTCGGCTGTTCATGCAGCGCTGGGGCGGCAAGACTGTCGATGAGCTGTTCATCAAGACGGCGACCACGATGCCGACCTCCGCGCCGCGCTCACTGGGCGATGAAACCTACGCCGATGTCGTTGCGTATCTCCTGCAGAAGAACGGTACGCCGCCGGGCATGAATATACTGCCCGCCAATCCGCAATCGCTCAGAGCAATGCAGATTCCGTCGTACGGCGAAGGGCCTGGTGGCGGCCTGTCCCCGGGAATGCTATTACCGCCTCCGCCGGGGCCGGCGCGGTCTAATCCGCTCGATGACATCACACCGGTGACCGATGCGATGCTGACGGACGGTCCGCCGGAAGACTGGCTGAGCTGGCGCCGTACATTCGATGCCTATGGCTACAGCCCATTGGATTCTGTCAACAGGAAGAACGTCGACAATCTTCGCGTAGCGTGGAGCTGGGCATTGCCGGAAGGACCGAGCCCGATAACGCCGCTTGTGCATGACGGCGTGATATTCGTGCATGGTTACGGCGGCATCATCCAGGCGCTGGATGCCGTGACTGGTGAATTACTCTGGCAATACTCACACTGGTTGCCTGCCGGTGTATCAATCACCCGCAAACGAAACATCGCGATGTACGGGGAGCTCTTGTATCTGCCGACTTCCGACTCCCGTGTCGTGGCGCTCGATATGAAGACCGGTGAGGTCGAATGGAGCCGGCAGATTGGCAGCCTCGATGACGGCTATCACGTGACAGGAGGCCCGTTGGTTGCCCAAGGCATGGTCATGATAGGCACCCAGGGCCGTGCGCCCGGCGGCAACTATATCGTCGGCCTGGACGCAGCAACGGGCAAAGAAGTCTGGCACTTCGATGTCATCGCGCGACCGGGTGAGCCCGGCGGGGAGTCCTGGAACGGACTCTTGCTCGAGGCGCGCAATGGCGGCTCGGTCTGGTTGCCGGGCACCTATGATCCGGAGCTTGGCCTCGCGTATTTTTCTCCGGCGCAGACTTACGATACCGGTCCCTTGCTCAAGCGGATCGACGAGCCCGGCATCACAAACGATGCGCTTTACACCAATACGACATTGGCGCTGGCCCCGAAGACCGGTGAACTCGCCTGGTATTTTCAGCATCTCCCGAACGATCAGTGGGACCTGGACTGGGTTTTCGGCAGGCAATTGCTCAGCTTGCCCATCAACGGCGTAAACAGAACGGTTGTCGCAACGGCCGGCAAGGTCGCGATCTACGATCTTCTGGCGGCGGACACCGGACGCTATTTAACGTCCATCGATCTCGGCGTGCAAAATCTGATCACCGGCATCGATCCCGAGACGGGCCATAAGCAGACCGATCCGGCCCTGATGCCCGGACAGGGACAGGCCATCATCGTTTGCCCGCATGCGGGCGGCGCCAAGAACTGGGTTCCGGGATCCTACGTTCCGGAGACGAAAACGATGTTTCTGCCGCTGACCGAGTCATGCATGGACATGACTCCGGCTGACGAGGATGCCGCCTTCCTGTCATCCGGCGTTCGCATAACGATTCGACCGTGGCCTGACAGTGACGGCAATTACGGACGATTACAGGCAGTCAACATGGAAACGGGCAAGACTGTCTGGATTCGGCGCCAGAGGGCGCCGCACGTCAGCGGGGTACTGGCGACAGCCGGTGGCGTTGTATTTGCGGGCGACCTCAACCGTTACTTTGCGGCCTACGATCAGGACAATGGCGCGAAACTCTGGCGCATCCGCCTGAATGACGTAGCGCACAGCGCGCCGATAAGCTACGCCGTCGACGGCAAGCAATATGTGGCAACCACTGTAGGACACGGCGCTGGCATTTCAGTCGACCGCATGCCGCTCGTGCCGGAAATTCGTCTTCCCTCCAATCCAGGCGCGACGCTCTGGGTATTCGAGCTTCCGGACAATTAGAGCAAGGATTTGCTGACCTGATTTCTGGCTGGTCCGTCAAGCTGTGCGATAATCGCGGCCTGATTTAGTCCGGTGAGGAAAGCATCGTGAAAGCATTCTTCGATTTGCGCCTGTTCGGCGTATTTTTTTTAGTGTCTGGCTTGCTGGGCGCGTGCGCCCAGGAATCTGCAGAAAGCCCGGTTATGCAGTCCGAACCCGCTTCCGAGCCTTCAGCGACTGCAGAAGTTGAACCACGCCCTGACGTCTACGCCGAGTTCACGCTGACAACTGATCTCTCTTATCTGAGCGACAATCAGCGGCAAATGATCGGTATTCTAATCGAAGCATCGCAGATCATGGATGACCTTTACTGGCGCCAGGCTTATGGCGATGGCTATCAGGAATGGCTCGCATCAATAGGTGTCGACGAACAGCGACGATTCGCCGAACTCAACTACGGCCCCTGGGACCGGCTCGACGACGACAAACCCTTCATGGACGGTGTCGGCGCGAAACCTCTCGGCGCGACCTTCTATCCAACGGATATGAGCAAGGAAGAATTCGAGGCGGCGGCGCTCCCTGGCAAGGACGATCTTTATACGATCGTGCGCCGCGATACCGAGGGCGCGTTGGTCGTTGTGCCATACCACGAAACTTTTGCCGAGGAGCTGGGCAGGGCGGCTGACCTGTTGCGACAAGCAGCGACGCTTGCAGATCACGAAGGGTTTGCAAATTATCTTCGGGCCAGGGCAGATGCGCTGGTGACGGACGACTATCAGCCGAGCGACCTGATCTGGATGGACGTCAAGACCAATCCGATCGACATCGTTATCGGAGCTATCGAGACCTACGAAGACAGATTGTTCGGTTACAAAGCCGCATACGAGGCCTACGTCCTGATCAAAGACCGGGACTGGAGTGATCGTCTGGCAAGGTTTGCAGACTTTTTGCCGGAACTGCAACGCGGTATTCCGGTGCCAGATGCTTACAAGAAGGAATCGCCGGGCACCGATTCTGATCTCAACGCCTACGACGTTGTCTATTACGCCGGAAACAGCAATGCAGGCTCAAAAACAATTGCGATCAATCTTCCCAATGACGAGGAAGTGCAACTACAAAAAGGCACGCGCCGACTGCAGCTAAAAAATTCAATCCTGGCCAAATTCGACAAAATTCTGGCTCCGATCGCCGATGAGCTCATCGACGAATCGCAACGCCAGCATGTCAATGCTGACTCCTTCTTCGCCAACACGATGTTCCACGAAGTGGCGCATGGTCTCGGCATCAAGAATACGATCAACGGCAAGGGCACGGTAAGAGAGGCCTTGCTCGATGCTGCTTCCAGCATGGAGGAGGGCAAGGCAGACGTTCTCGGCCTGTATATGATCACCGCGCTACACGAGGCAGGTGAACTTGGCGAGATCGATTTGCGTGATAACTACGTGTCGTTCGTGGCCAGTATTTTTCGATCGATACGATTCGGTGCGAGTAGTGCACACGGCAAAGCGAACATGGTGAGATTAAATTTTTTCATGGAAAACGGCGCGATCGTTCGCAATCCGGAGACCGGCAAATACAAAGTCGATTTTGATCAAATGCAGACGGCAATGGCAGGTTTGTCCGAGCTATTGCTGACACTGCAGGGCGACGGTAACTATGAAGGCGCTTCGGAGCTATTGGCAACCAAAGGTGTCATTTCTGACGAGTTACAAGCTGATCTCGACAGGCTGACGAGCGCGAATATTCCCGTCGATATCGTTTTCAATATGGGCTTTGCAGAGCTCGGGCTCGAATAGAGCAAGCCTTCCGATTAATTTACCCAGGATAAGAATCATGAGGACTCGTATGAGAGTCACAGCCTTGCTGCTGCTGTCGATTACAGGCTTTAGCGCCTGCAGCCAGAGCGAAGACAGTACCGTTGCTGAAGTGGTGAAAGCGCCATGGGCAGATTTCGCCGCGAGCACTGTCGCCGAGTATTACCACCGCAATCCGGAAATCGCCGTGGATAGAGGATTGCATCAATATGACGGTCAGATGAGTGACCTCCGACCCGAAGCGGTCGCCGCCTATGTTGCCTGGGTCAAAAAAGTACGGAGCGAGGCGAGTTCTTATGACGATCTGGAGGGCATGGAGACCTTCGAGCAAGATTATCTAGTGGCCGCATTTAACAAGGAAATATTTGATGCGGAAACTTCCCGATACCTGACCACAAGCCCGGCCGCGTACGTGGGCAAGCTGGGATTCAGCGTCTATCTGGATCGCGAGTACGCGCCACTGGATGTACGTATGCGCGGCTACACAAAATACGCCGCTCAGATTCCGGCATTTTTTGAAACGATGAAATCAAATCTGCAACCGCCACTGGCCATTCCGTTGATCGAAATGAGCCTTGCCCGATTCGGCGGACTCATTACTTATATGGAAACAACGGTGCCGGAGATCTTTTCAGCCGTGGACGACGAATCGCTTCGGGCCGAGTTCGCGACAGCAAATGCAGCAGCAGTCGAGGCGGTACGTGAGTCGGTCGCGTGGCTGGAAGGGCTTCGCGAGACCGCAAACGATGACTTCGCCCTGGGTGAAGAACGTTTTCTGGAAATGCTGCGGGCGAAAGAAGGTGTCGAGATCACACTCGCGGAGCTGAAGGCTGCCGGCGAGCAGGATCTTGCGAAGAATCTGAGCTTATTGGACGAGGCATGTACCGAGTTTGCGCCCGGGAAAAGCATTCGCGAATGTGTGCGGGGCGTACAAGACAGGAAGCCGGAGGGCGGCGCCGTTGCCGGTGCGCGGGCTCAGCTTCCAGGCTTGCGGACGTTCCTCGAGGAACAAAAACTCGTTACGATACCGGGAACCGAAGAAGCAATGGTCGACGAATCGCCTCCGCATCGACGGACGAACTCCGCTTATATTGAAATCCCTGGCCCCTACGAGGTTGGTCTGCCCTCTGTATATTACATTTCGCCACCGGACCCGAAATGGTCGAAGCAAGATCAGCTCGCCTATATTCCGGGGGAATCGGATCTGCTATTTACGTCGGTGCATGAAGTCTGGCCGGGACATTTCCTGCAGTACCTGCATTCGAATCGTGCGAAGAATAATGTCGGGCAGCATTTTGGGACTTATACATTCAGCGAGGGCTGGGCACATTACACCGAGGAGATGATGGCGGATGCGGGTCTCGGCGAGGGCAGGCCGGACATACGCATCGGCCAACTATTGAATGCCCTGGTTCGCAATGTCAGATACATGTCTGCGATCGGTTTGCATGCCGAGGGAATGACTGTCGAAGAAAGTCACAAGATGTTCGAAGAGAAGGCGTTTGCAGATTATGGAACTGCATCGCAACAGTCGCTTCGAGGTACCTACGATCCGGGTTATCTGAATTACACGCTCGGTAAACTCATGATTCGCAAACTGCGCGAGGACTGGACCAAAGGCCGTGGCGGCCGCGAGGCCTGGGGCCAGTTCCACGACGGATTCCTTAGCTACGGCTATCCACCCATTCCATTTGTCAGGGAGCGGATGCTGGGCGAGGAATATGCTGGTGATAGCGCCTTATTGCCGAATTAGGAAATGGTCAATCACAGTTACAGCAGGTCTTTCTTATCCAGTCGGCCAAACTGCTTGCCGAACAGTGTCGTCAGATATAGGGACTGGCTGGTTTCATGAACGCCTGTCAGGGTCGGGTATCTGATCTGTTTGTCCTGCAAATTCATCAGTACCTTGCCTTCGCCGTCTATTGCGTTGACGTGAGAGGAGGGCACTGCACTCGGCCGAACGAATGCCGGCAGTCGTTGCACAATTTTTCTTAAGAATGGCGAATCGGACAGGTCGTCAAGCATCTTGTTCCTCGGTGCGACTAGGCCGATCCAGAACCTTCCATTTAATCCATTGTTGACGTTGTCGGGAAAGCCGGGGAGATTATCGAGGATGACTTCAGTAGTTCCGGAATTCGGGCCTTCGAGCCAGAACTTCAGGACTCGATAATGCCCGGTCTCGTTGACGAGGAGATATTGCTGGTCCTCACCGATCGCGACGCCATTGGCGAAGTTCAGGCCGTCCATGAGGAGTCGCGTCTGCTGTGTGTCTGGAGCATATTCGAAAACACGCCCGTGTCCGCCGTGTTCCATGATATCGAACAGGCTTGCGACGTATGTGCCACCCGCATTTCTTGGATGGAATTTGCTGCTGGCGTCAGAAAAAAAGACCCTGCCGTCGTTCGCGACTGCGAGATCGTCGGCATAGGAAATGAGTTCGCCGTCGAATTCGTCCACCAACGTCTCAATTCTCCCATCGGGAGTTATACGCTGTAGACCCAAAGGCGCATTGGCAACGTAGAGGTTTCCTTGAGTGTCGAACTCAACGCCGAGCGGCCTGCCGCCAACATCGGCGAAGACACCTAAGCTCGAACCGTCTCCACGCAGGCGGATGATGTGGCCGCTCCTAGTCGATGCGTACAAAAAGCCATTCTCGTCACGGGCAATGTCTTCGGGGCCATCGTATTCACCGATGCTCACAGGATTTGCCAGGCCGAGCTGGTCGTTTGGAGCGAACGGATCGACGAGGCCGCGGTCCTGCGGTGCATCCCAGGCGATGGGGGACACCGGCACCGGCCAGAGCAGCAGGTAAAGCGATAGAAGAACGACTAGTGCCAGAATTGCGGCGGTGACCTTGCTCATGCGAATCAATTCTTGCCGATCATCCTCAGGAATTCATCACGCGTGCGGGCATCCTTTCTGAAGGTGCCGAGCATCTGGCTTGTAACCATGGAGACATCGGATTTGTGGATACCGCGTGTGGTCATGCACTGGTGTGATGCATCAATCACGACGCCGACGCCCTTGGGTTTCAGTACGTCCTGAATGCAGTTAGCAATTTGCGCGGTCAGTTTCTCCTGAACCTGGAAACGACGGGCAAATGCTTCGACGACGCGCGCAAGCTTGCTGATGCCAACGACTTTATTGTTCGGTAGATAACCGACGTGTGCTTTGCCGATAATCGGCGCCATGTGATGTTCGCAATGCGACTCGAACGTAATATCCCGCAAGACGATCATCTCGTCATAGCCGTCGACTTCCTCAAAGGTCCGCTTGAGGAATTTGACGGGATCCTCTTTGTAGCCGCTGAACCAGTCTTCATAGGCGAGCGCCACGCGCTTCGGTGTATCGAGCAGCCCCTCGCGAGACGGGTCCTCGCCGGCCCAAAGTAGCAAGGTCGTTACAGCCTGCTCGGCTTGCTTCCTGCTCGGTCGTTTGTTCTTTTTCTTAGCCACCGATTCCTGCCTTGTGGGGGTTCGGGTTGTCGATACTACCGACATCCATTACAGCTCGTCTATGGATTTGGGCCAATCCTTCTTGAGCAATCGGGATAATGATCGATCAGCAAGGATCTTGCCGCCGGTCTGGCATCTGGCGCAGTAGTTGGTTTCATTGCTCTTGTAGCGAATTCGTTGCACCGGGGACCCGCAGACGGGGCAGGGCTCTCCGAATTTGCCGTGAACAGCCATTTCTTTCTTGAAGGCTGTCACCTTCTTCGGGAATTCATCCGGCGATTCCTGCCTGAGACGATCTGACCATTCGATGAGAACGTTCTGCGTCGCTTCGAACAGGCGCTGCCTTTCCTCGTCGTCCAGTTTCATAGTCAGTTTCACCGGCGACAGCTTTGCCGTGTGCAGGATCTCGTCAGAGTAGGCATTGCCGATACCGCTGAACAGATGGGGGTCGGTCAGGGCACGTTTCAGCGTGTGATTTTCCCGATTCAGGCGCTCGAAGAAGTCTTCAAACTGACAATCCAGCGGCTCGAGCCCTCCGGGATCATGGGCCATCAGTTGCTCGTCGCCATCAAGGACGTAAAGAGAGGCTCGCTTTTTGGTGCCGGCCTCGGTTACGAGCAGCGTGCCGCTGGAAAAATCAAAAGCGGCGAGCTGTTGCTTGCCCTTGAGCGTCACTTGTTCGTCTCGCCACTGTAGCCGGCCGGCGATCATCAGATGCATGAGTATCCAGAGATTACCGTCGAGGCCGATTGCGATGCGCTTGCCGATGCGCCGGAGTTCGCTGACTTTGCGTCCTTCGGCGGTAGTGAGCGGCGGCTCGACGCTGCGGACGAAAAATGGATTGCCGATTCGGATGTGTCGAAGGGTCTGGCCGCGAATGCGTTCGCCCAGTCTCTCGATATAGAGATCAATATCCGGGAGCTCAGGCAGATTCAGCGTCCTGCATCGTGTTCAGCCCGACCGGGCAACTGACTCCCGTGCCGCCAATGCCGCAATAGCCGCCGGGGTTTTTGGCCAGATATTGCTGGTGATAATCCTCCGCGTAATAGAATTCCTTCAGCGGCAGAATCTCGGTCGTTATTTTTCCGTAACTGGCTGCACTCAATTCGCACTGATATGCCTGCTGCGATATCAGGGCCCGGGAATTCTGATCGTCGGAATACGTGAAGATTGCGGAGCGGTATTGAGTGCCGACATCGTTGCCCTGGCGCATGCCCTGAGTAGGGTCATGGCTTTCCCAGAATATGGATAGCAGCTCCTCAAAGCTGACTTTGGCCGGGTCGAATACGACCAGCACGACCTCCGTATGTCCGGTGAGGCCGCTGCAAACTTCCTGATAGTCAGGGTTCGGTGTGATTCCGCCGGCGTAGCCGACGGCGGTCGTAACCACGCCCGGCGTTTGCCAGAAGATTCTCTCGGCCCCCCAGAAACACCCCAGCGCAAATACGGCTTGCTCCAGGTGATCGGCAAACGGTCCTTTTATCGGCTGCCCGTTGACAAAATGCGTGTCCGGCACGGGCATTGGGTGGCCCCGTCCGGGCAAGGCTTCGTCGATATCCGGGAGCTTCGTTTTCTTGTCTCTGGCGAACATTTATTGTCCTGAACGCTTCAGTGCAGCGATCGGTTAATGTCCTCGACGTCGACTTTGCTACTTGCGGATGACTGGATCGATACTGCCTGATAAAGCCCTCCGCGTCGCGGTTTTCGAACGATGCCGTCAATACTGCTGAACTGAACGGGGATCGATTGATACTTTCCCCCTTCGGCGGCCCGATAGACACCGAAGTGCAGATGCGGCATCGTCGAATTGCCTGTATTCCCGGACAGACCAATCTGTTGCCCGGCGACTACTCTATCTCCGACTTCGACCAGTACACCATTTTTCTGCAGGTGGTAATACTCCCCGGTCGTCCAGTCGTCGTGCACGATGACAAGGAAATTCGCATATTTTCCGCAACCGTCTTTCCAGCAACCCTTGGAATGCGATTCTTCCTTCCTGGCTACGATACCGCCACGGGCCGCATGAACGGGCGTTCCTTCTCGCATTTTGAAGTCGACTGTATATTCCTCCCTTCCGGTATGACTTAGTCGGGAACCGTAACCCTGCAGCACACGGTAACTTTTGCCGGTCTCGTATGGCAGGCGATACAGCAGATCTTCATCATGCGTTGCATCGATGCTGCCGATGGTCCACTCGCAATCGAAGTCATAACGCGACTTCTTTCCCTGATTGATCTCGCCTAAAACCATCATTAGCAGCGAATCGTTCGGCGGCACGGTCTCGGTAACGGTCCTTGGCCGGTCGGCTGTCATGTGTCTCGTCCACACCTGCAAGGTTATCGTCAACGGGACATCCCTCGAGTTAGCGGCGCGAAGTTCCACCGTATCGTTGCGTTCCAGCGATTCGATCTCAATCCAGTCGGGCGAACACTCGGCGTTCGTTGCAGCCGGCAAGGCGAATGCGCCGATCGAAATCGACAAGAACAAATTGATTATCGCGCCGAGTATTTTTTTCATGCTGGTGATGGATCGGATATCAGAGGAGCGTTATTCGCTGACGTTCGCGATTTCTTCGTCGTCAATTTCGCTTGATGGGTCCGGCGCCTCTTCCGGCTCAATGATCGGCAAGTCGGATTCCCGGTAAAAGAATTCGTGTGTGTAGCTCATGTTCTCGGTATCCACGACCCGCCGATCCTCCAGTCTCGGCCTGTATAGCAATCGTCTCATTTCCCTCAGAACTTCTTTTTCCAGTTCAGGGAGACCAGGGGGATGTGACTCGATAATTTCGATATCCCTGGCCCTGCCGCGATTGTTGACCATGAATTTTGTGACAATCTTGCCCTGCTGAAATTCCTCGTCATCGTCCGGCGGTGCGCTGTCTCCATCCATGCCGTAATACTTCGGAGGATAGGCGTTCTGCAGCAAGACCAGCGTTTCGAGAAGATTGTAACGATTGTCAAGGCGAGCCTCGTCCTCGGACAACAGATCCCAGGTTTCAACGTAGGCTCGTTCCGCCTTCCCTGGCTTGTCGGAAAAAATATAATAGTCAGCCAGAGACAGATATGTATTTTGCTTGGTCTCCCAGGTTGAATCGGGATGCTCTTTTGCGATTCGTTTGGCGCGCTTTATGAATAATTCGCCGGTAGTTAGCGTGTTGCCACGATCGTATTCGCGATCGAGATCGCCGACATACAGATAGGCATGCGCCAGCCCTGTTAGCGGCCTGATTAACGCGAGTTCATCCTTGCCGTGTTGCCTTTCTATGATCTTTATAATTGAGCGATAGGTATCGCGCTCGCGGCCGTAGAGTCGAAGCCTGTGTTGCCAGTCCGCGCGTTTATACAGTGCCGGTATGATGTCGACGCTTTCAGTGGAGTATTTTCGAGCATAAAGTTCAAAGACGCGGTCTTGCAATGCGTAAGCTTTCTCGTATTCACCTACATAAATGTAGATTTCAGCAAGTGATTCGATGATGCCGACCTGGTCGAGGTTGTGTGGGCCTTCATTTACATGGCTGACGTGCTGTGCCCTGCCAAATGTCTCAAGTGCCATGTCCGGCCGGCCCGACGCGAGCTGAGCGGCGCCCAATCCTCGCAATGGATTTATCAACGCGGCGTTGAGCCGATCTTCGACTCGCTCGATGATGCCGATCGCAGCCACATAGTTTTGCTGTGCGGTCTCATAGTCTTCATTGCGGTGCTGCACGATCGCAAGATTCGTTAATGCTTTGGCTGTGTCGGTGCTTTCAAATCCGTTCTCCCTGATTGACAGCTCGACGATGCGCTTCGCCACGACATCCGCCTCAGCGGTCATGCCGTTTTGCAACAGGTTCTTGTAAAGGGCGAAGTCTTCGGCGAGCTGCTCCTGAGCCGAGATTGCCGAATCCAGATCCGGGTCCGACGACTCGTCATCGCTGTCTTCACCGCTTTCGTAGTTATAGCCGTCGTCGCTGGGTTCCTGGGGCTGCGATTCGGTTTCCTGAGTAACTGTCGGATCGACTTCGTCCTCAGGCGGAAGTAACTCAGGCTGTTCTTGTTCCGTGGTCTCGAGCGGCGACTCGGATTGAGCATGCACGATGGTTCCACCGTTCAGAATAAGAACGGTGACGGCCAGCAAGGGCAGATAGGGGATTCTGTTAATCAGTGCCTCCATCCAGGATTCAGACTATGGCCGCAACGATAAGTTCTTCGGGACGCTTCGCGGCCTGAGATACTGCGTATCCACTATACAATCTCAAGTACAGGCAGCATAGTCGATTCAGGCTCAAAGTCGCGTCTTCCAGCCTCCGATTTTTCGCCGGACGCCGGCAAGAACTATGCCCTATAGCTCAAGCGCCATTTGCTTCTGACCAGGGCGCCGGAACTGGCTGCAGTCCAACCGGTCCTGGTACCTGCCTGCGGATAGCCCATGCTTGCGGCATGCCGCTTTGAATCGCTTCGAAATCATATCCGCGTAAGGACCTCGCCCCCTCTGTCGTATGCCGAATCTGTTGTCATAATCCTGACCGCCACCAGCCTGACGAACGAGGCTCATCACATGCGCTGCACGGTCCGGCATGTGGGTTTCCAGCCACTCGACGAAGATGTCTCTGACCTCGTGAGGCAGCCTGAGGAATATATAGGTCGCATGCCTGACACCGGCAGCCGCCGCTTGGGCCACAACGGTTTCGATCTCTCGATCATTGATCGCGGGAATGATCGGCGCCATCAACAGGCTTGTCGGAACGCCCACGGCGGTAAGTTCCTCGATCAATCTTATTCGAATCCCGGCCGAAGGGACCCGCGGTTCCAGCAATCTCTTTAGTGAGCGGTCCATCGTTGGCACACTGATGGCCACGGAGCACAGCTTTTTACTGGCCAGGTTTGCGAGCAGATCGAGGTCGCGACTCATTAGTCCACCCTTGCTGATCAGGCTGACCGGATGTTTGTACTCGAGGAATGCTTCGAGCAATTTGCGCGTAATGCCGAGCTTCCGTTCTGCTGGCTGATAGGGGTCCGTATTTGCACCGATCGTGATGGGCCTGCACTCGTATCCCTGCTTTTCCCATTCTTCGATCAATCTCTCTGTGGCATTCGGCTTGTAAAAAATACGGGTCTCGAAATCCAGTCCGGGCGACAGGTTGAGATAGCTGTGGCTGGGCCTCGCATAACAATAGACACAGCCATGTTCGCAGCCCTGGTAGGGGTTAATGGATCGATCGAAAGGGACATCGGGCGAGGTATTGGTGCTGATAATGCGACCCGCCCGCATCGCTCGAAGCTCTGTAACAGGCGCATCCGCATTCCGGGCGTTTGCCTCTTCATCCGAGAGCTCGATTAGCGTTTTCTCGAAACGGCCCGCAATTCGTGAGATTGCGCCACGACCTTTGTGGGCTTCTGGAGGCATGAGGATCCCGAAAGAACTGTATGGATATACAGTAATCGATCAGGGAATCAGGGTCAACGCAAGGCTGTCCTGGTCAGTTCAATACGCGATATCCGCGGCCCCGCATGCAACGTTTGAACACCGCTTGCTTCTCACGATCAGCATCGAGACCGGAGCGTGTGCCGCCATAGATCGCCCCATATCCAGCACCCTCGCCGGCGTCGCCGTCGATGGCACCGGCCGCGGCGCCGACGACGGTCCCCAATGCAGCGCCCTTGGCGACGCCCTTCTCGATGGTGATTTCATCCGTGTAGGATTCGCAGTCATCCCAGTCCTGGTCGAACTTTTCGAGGTCGTTGACACCCTGCATGTCGATGATCGGATCCGGATGGGCCGCACAGCCGGTGATGGTAATGACCGCCACCGCAATGATGAGTCCTTTGATCGGTTTCATATCTAATCCGTCCCTCTCACATCTTTGTCCGATTATGCCTGAGGCAACTGAATCGGGCCTGAATTGCCTGTCGTACCTTGTTTTGCGCTTCGCTTGGATTGCGCTTCGCTAGCATTGCGCTTCGCTTGGATTGCGCTTCGCTTGGCTTTGGCGCAGCGTCAAGGTTAAGCTGCAATGCGCCTATTAATAAGACTAACGCGAGCGAGTTCGGTTCGTTGACACAGAACACTTAAGCAAATGGCTTCTTCTTCACATGGATCAACGGCACGGGCGATTCTGTATGCCTTTCTCGCCAACGGTGGTATTGCGCTCGCCAAGACCTGGGCGGCCTGGTTGACCGGATCAGGGAGCATGCTCGCAGAGGCGATCCACTCCTACGCAGATGCGGGCAACCAGGTACTCCTTTTTCTGGGCCTGCGCCAATCGGTCAGGCCACCGGATCCTGAGCACCCCCTGGGATACGGGAAGCTGAGCTACTTCTGGAGTTTTATTGTTGCCGTGCTGCTTTTCAGCCTCGGCGGGCTGTTTTCCATCTACGAGGGCATTCACAAGCTGCAGCACCCGGAGCCTTTGAGTCTGGTATGGATTGCTTTGCTGGTCCTTGTTTTCGCGATCGTGCTGGAGGGATTTTCTCTTCTCGGCTGCCTCCGGGAAATCGGCAATATCAGAGGCAAGCGGACTTTCAAGAAATGGCTCAAACACACGCGCAATTCCGAGCTCGTCGTCGTGCTGGGCGAGGACATCGCTGCGCTGCTGGGCCTGCTCATCGCATTGACATTCTTATCGATCGCGTCGTTGACCGGCAACACGATGTTCGACGCTTTCGGCTCGATCAGCATCGGTGTTGTGCTGCTCACTGTTTCGCTGTTTGTGGCGTTGAGGGTTCGTTCTCTCCTGGTCGGGCGATCGGCGGACCCGGAAATCCAGGAGGCGATCGAAGCCCTTATCAACAAGGATCCGGACATCGAGAAAGTATTCAATACCATTACGATGCAGTTCGGACCAGACACCATGCTGGCGGCCAAGATCAAGATACGATCAGGCCTCGACATTGACTCTGCCGTTCAGGTAATCAACGCGCTTGAGCATCGACTGAAAGAAGAGATCCCGAACCTCGAGTGGTGCTTTATCGAACCCGACGTGTCGGACTGAATGAAAAGGGGACGTACCCCGGGGTACGTCCCCATGATGCTATGTGCTCTGGTGTATGTGCACATCCTGCTGCGGGTACGGGAAGGATATGCCTTCCTTGTCGAAGCGCTTCTTGATGGCTTCTGTCAGATCAAAGTTGACGCCCCAGTAGTCGCCGCTCTTGACCCAGGGTCGCACCGTTAAATTGACGCTGCTGTCCGCGAGTGCTGCCACCGCAATCAGGCAGGCAGGGTCTTTCAGAATGCGATCATCAGCATCAACCAGATCCTGGATTGTATCGCGCGCCTTGTCGATATCGTCGTCGTAACTGATGCCGATCGTCAGGTCCACGCGCCGCGTATCGTTTGCAGAGTAGTTTGTGATGATACTGCCCATTATCTGGCCGTTCGGGACAATGATTTGTTTATTGTCACCGGTCTTCAGGATCGTCGTAAGAATCTGTACCTGAAGGACAGAGCCGGAAATGCCGGCAGCTTCGACGAAATCTCCAACTTTGTAAGGTCGAAACATGACGATCAGAACGCCTGCAGCGAAGTTGGCCAGCGAACCCTGCAATGCCAGACCGATGGCCAGGCCCGCAGCGCCCATGATCGCGATCAGTGAGGTCGTCTGAACACCGAGCTGATTGATCGCTGCAATGATGACAAAAATCATCAACAGCGTGTAAACGAGGTTACTGACAAAGGACTCCAGTATTTTGTCGACCTCCTGAGCAACCATCAGCTTGCGAACGCCATTGGTCACGACCCGCGCGATCAGCCGCCCGATGTAGAAGATCACGATTGCGGCGACTAGCTTGATACCGAAACTCATGCCGACGCTCTGAAATTTTTCCCACAAGCTGGCCCAGTCGATCCCGCCCAGTTCGGGTACTTTTAATTCGTCCATAGTTCTATTCCCTGCGATGTGTTCTTGTTTATTGTTGCTTTGCCGCTGCCAGCGGCACTTTCTTTCTTGTTAGTGCCAGCCAGTTCCCGCCCATCGTCAGCAATACGCCGGCGAAGGCCAGACCGGACCATTGATAATCTTCAATGACTGTCGAAATGATCAAGGCTACGACCGGAAATAATACAGCAGCATAGGCTGCTCGTGCAGACCCGATTTTCCGAATCAGGGCCAGGTAACAACCAAAAGCGACTGCCGACCCGAATATCGCCAGAAAGAGCAGGGACCAGACGTAGCCGGGCTCGTAGGAGAAGTTGAACTCCCGGCCCAGGACCGCGGCGACGATTGTCGACAACAAAGCGCCCCAGAGCATGCCGTGCGCGTTAAGTACAACCACCGGCAGATTGTGGCTCATATTCACGACTGCCGCCATATTCCCCAATGAGGCCGTTACCACACCGATGAAGAGTAGGAGCAGACCGTATATCGAGCGATCCTGCAGACTCAGGGAATTTACTTCGGGCCAGAATATCAACGCGATGCCAAGCATCCCCAAAAGCGAGGCGATCAATAAGCGCGGCTCCAGAGGCGTGCGAAAAAACACGCGTTCGAAGAACGCGTTGCTTACGACGATCAGACTGAAGGTAACGGCAACAAGCCCTGATGTGATGTAACTTGTTCCGTAGTAGACAAAATAGTAATTGATTGCGAAGAGCAACAGGCCCTGTATAACAACCATAGGATATTGCCGCAAGGGCAGTCGAACAGTTTTTCCGGTCAATATCGCATAGAGAAACAAAGCCGCCGATCCGATCGCGAATCGATAAGCGATCTAAACTTCCTCGGC
>Ga0255052_10000034_pt1 | contig 87071 bp, 78 predicted proteins | sample JV7_2_21_MG_FD_188632 | JGI IMG/M metagenome (GOLD analysis project Ga0255052, IMG submission 188632) | Seawater microbial communities from Jervis Inlet, British Columbia, Canada - JV7_2_21 | ecosystem: Environmental > Aquatic > Marine > Inlet | place: Canada: British Columbia | collected...
ATGGACATGAAAAAAGCCCTGCAGTTCTCACGCGACATGGCGACCGGCATGAACGTTGCTCACCAGGCCGGTGTTATTCACCGCGACCTCAAGCCGGCCAATATCCTCGTTAACGACGACGGTCTGCTGAAAATCGTGGACTTCGGTGTTGCGGCTGCGGCATCGAGCGGCGACACACAGCTGACCAAGACGGGTTACGTCATCGGTTCGCCGAAATACATGGCGCCGGAACAGATTCTCGGCAAGAAAGTCGACGAAACCGCCGACGTTTACAGCATCGGTGTGATCATGTACGAGATGACGACAGGAATACCGCCGTACAGCCGCGGTGATCACATGTCTGTCATGTACCAGCACGTACAGGGCAAGGCCAAGATGTGTCAGGAAATAAACGCCAGTATCCCTGACGAATACGCTGAGGTTATTGCCAAAGCCATGTCGGTGGATAAAACCAAGCGCTACCAGTCGATGGATGAGTTGACCGAAGCGCTGGACCAAATCAGCGTCTAGGCCCGTCTCAATCCTAAAAAATGTGATGTCGCTCTGGAATGCGACATAATTTCCGCCTAGGATAGACGCAACTATCTGATTTATTGGAGTTCAGGCCGAAATGGCTCGAATCGACTCGTTCTTAAAGCTCGGTCTCGCTCAGGGATGTTCTGATGTGCACCTCTCGGTAGGTGTGCCGCCCATGCTGCGCATGAACGGCGACCTGATGCCGATCAAATTCCGGGAGCTGTCAGACACAGAACTTGAGAGCTACGTGCTCGAAATTTTGACCAATAATCAGAAAGAAACTCTCAATGAAGGCCACGACCTCGATTTTTCTTACGTCGCCGAAGAAGGCGGTCGTTTTCGCGTCAACGTTTTTCGCAAGGTCGGCGGTTACGGTGCCGTCTTCCGGTTCATACCCGGAGACGTACCGACGCTCGAGCAACTTGATGTTCCGGCGGTTTTGACCGACTTCTGCGACTACCATCAGGGTATGGTGCTCGTCACGGGTTCGACGGGAACAGGTAAGACGACGACACTTGCGGCGATGATCAATCATCTTAACGAGACACGAAATCTCAATATCATCAGCCTTGAAGACCCGATCGAGTTCGTCCACCCGAGTAAGAACTGCCAGGTTATCCAGCGCGAGCTCGGTACTCACCTCACGAGTTTCGCCGCCGGCGTTCGCGCGGCGATGCGCGAAGATCCGGATGTGATTCTGGTTGGCGAACTGCGCGATGCCGAGACTATTTCGATGGCGATGACAGCGGCCGAAACGGGACACCTCGTTCTCGGAACTTTGCATACGACAGGCGCTGTTAAGACCATCGACCGGGTCATCGACGCGCTGCCAGGCGAATTGCGGGAGCAGACCAAGGCATTTCTTGCGATGAGCCTGAAGGCTGTCGTTACACAGGCACTTGTCAAGACGCCGGACGGCCACGGCCGGCGTGCAGTAATGGAAATCCTCGTCAATACGCGTGCGATTGCCAAATTGATCACAACAGACCAAACCCATCAGATTCCGTCGCAGCTGCAAACCGGCAAGGATCTCGGCATGCAACTGATGGACTCGGCGTTGCTCGATGCCATTAACCGCAAGCAAGTCGACCCGGACGACGCATATCGATTCGCGAGCGACAAGCGGAAATTTACGCGCTTTGTGACCGACACCGCGATAGTCCCGGCGGTTGACGTCGGCGGCAACGAGATACTGCTCGATGAATAAGATCGATGAGTATCTGCAGGCTGCATTGAAAAAGAATGCGTCCGATCTGCATTTCGTATCGGGTGACCCGGTGCGCGTCAGGGTCCATGGCGAATTGCAGACCATGATCGAAGAGAAACTGGCGATCGACGCCGTCCAGGAAGCGATGTTTGAGATCATGGACGGCACGACACAGCTCATGTTTGAGCAAATGGAATCGGCGGATTTCGCGTACGAAATCCCGGATGTCTCACGATTTCGCGTAAACGTGTTTCGTCACCTGAACGGAATCGGCGCCATTTTTCGTGCCATTCCTTCCAAAGCGCTGACACTCGAGCAACTGGAGATGCCGCAGGTCATCCACGATTTGTGCAAGCAGACTTCCGGGATGATTCTGGTTACTGGCAAAACCGGTTCCGGTAAATCAACAACTCTTGCGGCGATGATCGACGCAATTAACAACAGAATGAAGGGCCACATCCTGACGATCGAGGACCCGATCGAGTTCGTTCACAAGACAAAGAACAGCCTGATCAGCCAGCGCGAGATTGGTGTGCACAGCGGTTCCTTTGCCGAAGCCCTGCGCTCAGCATTACGCGAAGATCCCGACGTAGTCCTGGTTGGCGAAATGCGCGACCTCGAAACGATCAGCATTGCGGTTACGGCCGCCGAGATGGGTATCCTGGTCATGGGAACCTTGCACACAAACGGTGCAGCCCCGACCGTCGACCGAATCATCAACTCGTTCCCGGCTAACAAGCAAAGCCATATTCGGACCATGATCTCGACCTCCCTGCGCGGTGTGGTCTCGCAGCAATTGCTACCAGCAAAGGGCAAAGCAGGCCGGATCGCCGCTCTCGAGGTGCTAATTAATACGTCCGCGGTCGCCAACCTGATTCGCCAGGGCAAACTCGACCAGCTCGAGACTGCCATGCAATCCGGCGGCAATGTCGGTATGCAGACGATGGATGCCGCGCTGATGAGCCTTGTTGAAAAGGCTTTCGTGGCCGGGCGCGACGCCTACCAACAGTGCAGTAACAAATCCAAGTTCGAACGACTCAAGAACGAAGACTGACACAGCGATAAATCGCGTCGTTTTGGGCGACACGTGGCATAATCGCGGCCTTTGATCCCGCACAGATACTGACCGCCACGAATGGCCGAAAAACCACGAAAAATCCTTGTTACAAGCGCTTTGCCGTATGTGAACGGGTCACCGCATATGGGACACATGGTGGAGTACATCCAGACCGACATTTGGGTGCGATTTCAGAAGCTGCTCGGCCACACCTGCATCTACGTTTGTGCCAGCGACGCGCACGGCACGCCGATCATGCTCAAAGCCCGTGAGCTGGGTATAACGCCCGAGGAACTCACGTCCGAGATCTCCAGGGAATTTGTCAGCGTCTTCCGTGAGTTCGGCGTAGACATGGACAACTACCACACAACGCACTCTCCGGAAAACGAAGCGCTAACGGTGGAGATGTTTGAGGCCCTGCGCGAAACCGGCGATATCTACACCAAGACGATCGAGCAAGCCTATGACGAGAAGGAAGGCATGTTCCTTCCGGATCGCTTCGTTCGTGGCACCTGCCCACGTTGCAAGAGCGAAGACCAGTACGGCGATGCCTGCGAGGTCTGCGGCGCAACCTACACACCGGCCGACCTGATCGATCCGATATCAGTATTGTCGGGCGCGTCCCCGATAAAGCGCGAGTCTGAGCACTATTTCTTCAAGCTAAGCGAGTATGGAGAGCGCCTGCGTGACTGGATGAAGGAAGCGACGCTCGACAAGAACGTTCTGGCCAAACTCGAGGAGTGGTTTGAGGCTGGCCTGCAGGACTGGGATATCTCCCGCGATGCGCCCTACTTCGGCTTTCGTATCCCGGGCACCGAAGACAAATACTTCTACGTCTGGCTCGACGCGCCAGTAGGTTATCCGGCGAGTTTCAAACACCTGTGCGAGCGCCGCGATGACCTGAACTTTGACGAATACTGGCGTCCGGGTCACGACACCGAGGTATACCACTTCATCGGCAAGGACATCATGTATTTCCACACGCTGTTCTGGCCTGCCGTCCTGAAAGGTGCGGGATTTCGAACACCGACGAGTGTCTTCGCCCATGGTTTCCTGACCGTGAACGGGCAAAAGATGTCCAAGTCCCGCGGCACGTTCATCAAGGCACGTACCTATCTCGACAATTTGGACCCGGCGCACCTTCGCTACTACTACGCGGCAAAACTGGGCCCGACCATCGAAGACATCGATCTTAATTTCGAGGACTTCACTGCACGAGTGAACTCCGACCTCGTCGGCAAGCTCGTCAACATAGCAAGTCGATGTGCAGGGTTCATCGGCAAACGCTTTGAAGGCAAATTGGCGGATGCATTGCCCGAGCCGGGTTTGTTTTCTGAGATCGCGAACGCATCCGGACAAATCGCCGGGCACATGGAGCGCCGCGAATACTCCAAGGCGATGCGCCTGATCATGGGCCTCGCCGACAGTGCGAACCGATATATTGACGAGAGAAAACCCTGGGTCATGATCAAGGACGACGAACGGCTCGACGAGGTTCAGGCTGTTTGTACGCAAGGGCTGAACATGTTCCGCAGCCTGATGATCTATCTGACGCCGGTGATTCCCACTGTCGCCGAAGGTGCACGCGCGTTCTTTGGTGAAGCGGAATGGCACTGGCACTCAGCCGCCGAGCCACTGCTCGGCACTACCATAAACAAATTCAAACCTCTTTTGACGCGTGTCGAAGCACAACAGGTTGACAACATGATCGAGCAGTCGAAAGAGAATACTCAGGAGCCCGGAACCGTGGCCGACGACGACACCATCAGCATCGATGACTTCATGAAAGTGGATTTGCGCGTTGCGCGAATCGATAAAGCCGAACTTGTTGACGGAGCCGATAAGCTCCTCGCGCTGACACTGAACGTCGGCGATAACACGCACAATGTTTTCGCCGGCATAAAGGAAGCATACGACCCGGCAAGCCTCGTCGGACGACACGTAATCGTCGTTGCCAATCTCGCACCGCGAGAAATGCGCTTTGGTGTGTCTGAAAGCATGATCCTCGCGGCTGGACCAGGCGGCAAGGATATCTTCTTGTTATCGCCGGACGACGGTGCTGAACCTGGAATGCGCGTCAAGTAATTCAGGTAAACCATGACAGAACTCATCGTCATTCTTGTTGGCACAGTTCTCGTCAACAACTTCGTGTTGGTTCGTTTCCTGGGTTTGTGCCCGTTCATGGGCGTTTCTCGCAATCTCGAAGCCGCAACGGGCATGTCGCTTGCGACTGCATTCGTGCTGACATTGTCATCGGCGACGGCTTACCTCTTGCACGAGTACATCCTCGTACCACTTGACCTGGAGTACTTGCGCACCATCAGTTTTATTCTCGTAATCGCCGCAAGTGTGCAATTTACGGAAATCATGGTGCGTCGCTTGAGTCCGTTACTGAACCAGGTACTTGGCATCTTTATACCGTTGATAGCGACGAACTGTGCCGTGCTCGGCGTTGCGCTACTCAACGTGCAGCAGTCAAAGGGCTTCGTCCAATCGGTATTCTTCGGTTTCGGTGCATCAGCGGGCTTTGCACTGGTGCTGGTCATGTTTGCCACGATTCGCGAGCGGCTTGATGCTGCGGATATTCCGGCGCCATTCAGAGGCACGGCAATCGCCCTCATGACAGCAGGCATCATGTCATTGGCTTTCATGGGATTCTCGGGCATGGCCCGGCCGTGAGGATTGGTGAGATGGGCTCTATGTGGACGGCCATCCTGACCATCACCCTGATCTCTCTCGTCGCCGGACTCGCATTGAGTTATGCCTACCGGACCCTGCAATCGGATTCGGGCGAGCTCGTCGAGCAGGTCAATGATCTGCTCCCACAAACCCAGTGCGCACAGTGCGGATATCCAGGTTGCCGGCCTTATGCCAAAGCGATTGTCGACGGCGACGCAACCATCAACCTGTGCCCTCCCGGAGGCGACGATACGATTCGGCGACTCGCGAGCCTGCTTGGCAAGGATATTGTCCCACTCGCCGAGAGGCCTGCACCGGGACGCGCGGTTGCCGTCATTGACGAGTCATTGTGCATCGGCTGTACGCATTGCCGAAATGCATGCCCCGTCGATGCGATCATCGGCGCACAACAACTAATGCATACAATAATCGAAGCCGAATGCACGGGCTGCGAGTTGTGTGTGGCGCCCTGCCCGGTTGACTGCATCAGTATGAAGAGCCGGTCGTGAGTGCCCCAACTTATGACCTTGGAAAACTGCACGGTGGATTGCGGTTGCAGGCAAACAAGAAGATGTCGACGGACAAAGCAATTCAACACATTCCAGTGCCCAATCAACTGATTTTGCCGATCACGCAACACGCTGGCGACCCGGCACAACCGATCGTGGGCAGCGGCGAACACGTGCTTAAAGGGCAATTGATAGCCGAGCAGGGGGGTTCACTGGGCGCGCCTGTGCATGCGTCGTCGTCAGGCCGTGTTGTCGCCATAGAGCCTTGGCCTGTCTCACGCCGCTACGGCGACAATGCTCCGTGTATTGTCATTGAGTGCGATGGCAAAGACGAGGCAGTCGGAATCGCCGACCTTCTGCCAAGCTATGAAACGCTTCCGCCGCAAGAACTTCTAAGCAGGATTCTGCGGGGCGGCATTGTTGGTCTCGGCGGTGCCGTTTTTCCAACGGCACAGAAACTCATGCAGGCGCTAAGCTGCGAACTTGAGTTCCTGATCCTGAACGGCGTCGAATGCGAACCATACATCAGTTGTGACGATGTACTGATGCGAGAGTATGCGCGTGAAGTCATCGCTGGCGCGCAAATACTATTACACGCTCTTGAACTCGATGTCTGCTACGTCGTTGTCGAAAGCGACAAGCCTGCTGCGATTCGCCGTCTTGGCGAGGTGTTGGCCGAACTTGACGATGCACGCATCGTGCTTAAACAGGTACCGACAATTTACCCTTCCGGGGGCGAAGATCAGTTGGTGCAGCTCGTTACGAACCGGGAAGTCCCAAGCGGCGGGTTGCCAACGGATGTCGGCTGCCTCGTTCAAAACGTCGGCACAGCCGCCGCGATTTACAACTGGATTAGCAACAACGAACCACTTGTTTCACGCATTACGACAGTGACCGGTGAAGGTGTGGCTCAACCCATGAACGTGGAAGCCCGGCTCGGCACGACGATCGCCGATATTATCGACTTCGCCGGAGGCTATACCGATCGCGCTAAGCAACTCATTATTGGCGGACCGATGACCGGTAAGTCCGTTACGTCGGACCGGGTGCCGCTGGTCAAAGCGACGAATTGCATACTGGTGTTGTCGGAAATGCCGGCCGTAACTGCCGAAATACCCTGCATTCGTTGTGGTGATTGCGCCGCGGTCTGCCCCATTCAACTGCTGCCGCAACAGTTGTTCTGGTATGCATGCGCCGATGATGAGGCGAAGTTGCGAAGCTACGGCCTGACGGACTGCATTGAATGCGGTTGCTGCGACCTCGTCTGTCCAAGCCACATTCCGTTGACAGCAGATTTTCGCACGGCGAAAGCGCGTATTCGGGAACTTGCAGACGAGAAAGCGCGTGCGGCGCGCGCGCGGCTGCGGTTCGAGGCGCGCAACGAAAGGCTCGAGATGGATCAAATTCTGCGCGACGAAGAACTGGCGCAGCAGAAAGAAGCAGCCAGAAAAGCAGGCCCCGATGCCATCGCCGAAATCCTGAAGCGAAAACAAGAGCGGGACGAGGATTGATCGTGGACTTTGTCAGGAGGGAAGCACCGTATCTCGCGCCCAAAGCGGATGTTGCATCGATGATGTTGCAAGTGCTGGTTGCCCTGATTCCGGCGGCCCTTGCGCATGTTTGGTATTTTGGTCCGGGCTTCCTCTTTAACCTGATTGTTGCATCGATATTCTGCGTGGGCGCTGAGGCATTGATGATGCGCGCGCGCGGCCGCGACCCTGCGATCGCCCTTGCCGACTTCAGCGTGTTGGTCACGGCAGCATTGCTGGCATTCGCCCTTCCATCCCTGACACCGTGGTGGGTTACCGCGACTGGTTCGCTGTTTGCCGTCGCCGTAGCGAAGCACCTGTATGGCGGCCTGGGTTTCAATGTCTTTAACCCGGCTATGGCTGGCTACGTTGTCATTCTCGTCGCGTTTCCGATGGACATGAACCTCTGGGTCGCGCCACGTATGGGCGATATCGACTACATTGACCTGACCGTTCTGCAGACCCTCAAATACACACTGACCGGGTCTCTGCCCGAGGCCCTTACTTTCGATGCGATCAGCCGGGCAACGCCGCTCGACGCAATGCAATCGGGCCTGCGTAACATGCGGACGTATGCTGAGATTCGAACTAACCCGATGATGGGTGACTTCGGTGGGCGCGGTTGGGAATGGATTGGCAACTTCTTCGCGTTTGGCGGTTTCTGGTTGCTCATCAAGAAAGTTATTCGCTGGCAAATCCCTGCCGGCGTGTTTGCAGGCCTTCTCATTCCAGCCGGCCTGATGTACATCATTGCACCAGGATCGAATGCCAGCCCGGGCTTTCACCTTTTCTCCGGCGCCACGATTCTGTGCGCTTTTTTCATCGCGACGGATCCGGTATCGGCCGCCACCAGCCCAAAAGGCCGTTTCATCTATGGCTGCGGTATCGGGTTCCTGATCTTCGCGATCCGCAAGTGGGGTTCGTACGCGGACGGCGTTGCATTCGCCGTATTGATGATGAACATGGCGACACCAGCGATCGATTACATCACGCGACCACATATTGTCGGACATCTGACCAGTGGTAACACGTCATGAACGATCAGACTGTCGTCAAAACCGGATTGACTCTTGCCCTGATCGCAGCCATCTGTACAACATTGGTTGCCGGAACATACCAGTTCACGAAACATCGAATTGCGGCTAACGAAAAAGCCCTGCTCGAACAGAGCCTCCAACCCGCTCTCGCCGGTTTGTTTTACGATAGCGGCGTCAGCGAATCTCGCCTCGTCTTACAAGCGCCTCACGAGCTTCCTGGCAATGATGCAGCAATAATCTACCGTGTCTTCGCCGAACGGAAGCCGGTTGCAGCATTGTTTGCCGTCACAGCGCGTGACGGATTTTCGGGACCGATACGAGTTCTGCTCGGTGTCGGCTTCGATGGCACAGTGACCGGCGTGCGGATCCTGCGGCATCGCGAAACCCCGGGTCTCGGCGATAAGATAGAGTCGGCGCGTTCGGATTGGGTCTTTCAATTCGATGGCCACGCGATAGACAATCCGGTCGTTACCGGGTGGGCGATCAAGGACGATGGCGGCGAGTTTGATCAGTTGACCGGCGCATCGGTTACGCCTCGTGCTGTCATCAACGCGGCTCGTGACACATTGCTCTATTTTGAAGCCAATCGTGACGAGATTTTCGCACGTCCGGCGACAGGGGAAGGCGAATGACATCAGGTGGACTCATCGAGCGAATGCAGACAGGCCTGTGGGCGGAGAACCCCGGCCTCGTCCAGTTGCTCGGGCTGTGCCCATTGCTGGCTGTCACGACCACATTCGTCAATGGATTCGGGCTTGGCATCGCCACGCTGCTTGTCTTGACATGCTCGAATGCCCTGGTGTCGGTAACCCGTCGCTGGATCAGACAGGAAATTCGTATTCCCATTTATGTATTGATCATTGCGAGCCTTGTCACTTGCATCGAACTGATCTTCAAGGCCTGGTTTCCGACGCTCGATCGATCGCTCGGCATCTTTATCCCCCTGATTGTTACGAACTGCGCCATTGTTGCCCGTGCAGAGGTCTTTGCGTCACGCAATCCCATCGGTGCCAGTATCGCTGATGGAATCGGAATGGGCGCCGGGTTCGCGATGCTGCTCATGGCCATTGGCGCCTTTCGCGAGCTCGTTGGCCAGGCGTCGATCTTTTCACGCCTCGACATGCTTACCGGCGGTGAGCCATTCGCCGGGTTTTCGTTTGCCGACAGCGGTTTTCTGCTCGCCATTCTGCCGCCGGGCGCATTCTTCAGTCTTGCACTCGCCGTAGCACTTAAGAACCACATTGATCGCAAGCGTCGCATTGCGCGAAACGCCGGCATGCCGCGAAGCCGGCAGCGGACTCGCTGATGAACACGGACAAGCGCACGGCTATTTACGCGAAACTCCGGGAACTCGATCCAAGTCCGGACACCGAGCTGCGCTATATCGATCCATTCGAACTGCTCATCGCTGTAATCCTCTCTGCACAAGCAACGGATGTTAGTGTCAACAAGGCAACCGCTCGTTTGTATCCGGTCGCCAACACGCCTGAGAGAATATTCGATCTCGGCGTCGCCGGACTTAAGCCTTACATTCGCACGATTGGCCTCTTTAACAACAAAGCCGAGAACATCATCAAGACTTGCCGGATCTTGATGGACGAGCACGACGGCATCGTTCCGCGTACTCGCGACGAGCTGGAGATGCTACCGGGTGTTGGCCGCAAAACAGCGAACGTGATCCTGAATACTGCGTTCGGCGAACCGACAATCGCAGTGGATACGCACATTTTTCGGGTCTCGAATCGCACTGGCATTGCCAAGGGCAAGACACCGCTCGAAGTCGAGAAGCGGCTGGTCCGCCTGACGCCTGACGAATTCAAGAAGAATGCGCATCACTGGCTGATTCTGCATGGCCGCTACATCTGCAAAGCGCGCAAGCCCTTGTGTGGTCAGTGCCCAATTATTGAGTGGTGTGAATACCGCCACAAGGAACTGCAGTGATTTTCGGGCAGGACAGAAATGAGCTTCGCAAGATGTACGCAGAGGCCTGGCAGAAGCACTGCGACAAGCAGACACTGTCACCGCTTGAAGACCAAATCGCCCGAGTGATCGAAGATCACCCCGAGTACCACGATGCAATCAGCGGCGATCTCGAGCGTGATTTCACGATCGAGGGCGGCGAGACCAACCCATTTCTGCATATGGGCCTGCACCTCGGTATTCGGGAGCAAGTATCGACTGATCGTCCTGGCGGAGTTGCAGCAATTTACAGAAATCTCGCCGGGAAAACCGGTGGCGCCCACGATGCCGAGCACCGCATGATCGACTGCCTTGCAGAGACCTTGTGGGAGGCGCAAAGTCAGAATCAAGCACCGGACGAAGCCAAATATATCGAGAGATTACGCCGCCTGTAATGTAATAAATGCGGCCTTCGCGTGGTCTTGTTTCGTAGCGCATCAACAGGACTAATATGAGCGATCCAACCTCGCAATACCCGGTTTCCGGCGCAGGCCTTGGCTTTCGACGCCCGTTGGCTGACAAGCTCAAGGCTGTATCGCCTGGCGATATCGATTTCATGGAGATCGCACCGGAGAACTGGATTCATGTCGGCGGAGCGCTGGGCAAGCAGCTGCGGTGGTTTACGGAGCGGTACCCGTTTCTCGTTCATGGACTGTCGCTCTCGATCGGCGCCCCTGCCCCACTAAATGAACATCTCGTACGCGATATCAAGGATTTCATGGCCGAGCACAAGATTCGCATGTACTCAGAGCACCTAAGCTATTGTGGTGATGACGGCCAACTTTACGACCTGATGCCGATTCCATTTACGGAAGACGCAGTGAAATACGTCGCCACACGAGTACGGCGCGTTCAGGACATCCTCGAGCAGCGCATTGCGCTCGAGAACGTCTCTTACTATGCGCCGACCGATACGACGATGAGCGAAGCGGAATTCACGCTGGCTGTTCTCGAAGAAGCTGACTGCGACCTTATGCTGGATATCAACAACATCGTCGTTAACAGCATCAATCATGGCTACGACGCGCACGAGTTCATGCTCAAGATGCCCGCAGACCGAATTCGATATTTTCACCTGGCCGGGCACTATGTCGAGGCCGAGGACCTGCGCATCGACACCCACGGCACAGCTGTCGACGATCAGGCCTGGCAGTTGCTTGCTGACGCGTATGCGCATTTCGGTGTCGTCCCGACATTACTCGAGCGCGATTTCAATTTCCCGCCCATTCCGGAATTGCTCAACGAGCTAGATCACATCAGGGAGTTGCAAGATTCGGCCGCTCGTAAGGAAGTGGCTAATGGCTGAACTTCCTGATTTTCAAAAGAAGCAGTTTGCTTTTGCCGCCCACATCCGTGATCCCGAGCATGTGCCCGCACCTGAAGGTGTCGAGGATCGACGCATGGCGATTTATCGCGAGTTGTTCTTCAATAACTTACGCAACCTGCTTTCGAATATGTTCCCGGTACTAAAGAAGCTGCACAAAAAGGAGAAGTGGGAAGAATTGATTCGGCTGTTCATGCAACACCACCGTGCAGACACACCTTATTTCCTGAAGTTACCTGAGGAGTTTCTCAGCTTCCTGCAGAACGAATACGAGTATCAGGACGACGATTTTCCGTTCCTGATCGAATTGGCGCACTACGAGTATATTGAGTTGGCGCTCTCGATCTCGGAGGAAGAAAACGACCTGACAGGCATCGATCCTGACGGAGACTTGCTGGCGGCGATTCCGGTGAAGTCGGAACTGGCCTGGGTCTATGCCTACCAGTATCCGGTACATCGGATTTCTACTGACTATATTCCCACGGAACCTGCTGAACAGCCCGTTTTTCTGGCCGTGTATCGCCGCGGGAACGACAAGGTCGGATTCCTGGAACTTAATCAGGTCACTGCAAGTCTGCTGGAAGCGATTTCTCAGAACGAGAAACAACTGACCGGCGAACAATTGCTCCGGGCCCTGGCAGACGAAATCAACTACACAGATGTCGATGCATTGATTCAACATGGCGCCGCGGCACTTAAAGAAATGAGACAACTTGAAATTCTGACCGGCACCCGTTTGCCGGCGTAAGGAGTATGGCAATGGATAAGCTGCATCGATTCTGGAAACGTGTCGTCAATGTTCTTGACCCGGCTGGTGATTGGGTCGCTTTGATGCCGATTCGACTCCTGATGGCGTTCGAGTTCGGCAAAGCAGGATTGATGAAATTTAACGGCAACAACTGGTTCGCAAACGTGCAGGACAATTTTCCTTTCCCATTCAACGTGATGCCGGTCGAGATCAGCTGGTTCCTGGCGACGTGGTCCGAGATTCTTGGCGCTGCAGGCCTCGTACTTGGCCTGTTCACCCGGTTCTGGGCCTTCAGCCTGATCATTCTGACGATTGTCGCGATTTCGGGCGTGCACTGGCCTGACGACTACTCGAGTTTTGCAGAACTCTGGAAAGGTTATTCGGTATCGGACAAGGGCTTCGGTAACTATCGCATCCCATTGCTCTTCATCGCGATGCTCATCCCGCTGATGTTCAAAGGCGCCGGCAAGCTAAGCCTCGATTACGTTCTCGCCAAGCGCTTCAAATAGGAGCATCGCAGACTTGTGGGAGCGGCTTCCAGACTTGTGGGAGCGGCTTCCAGACTTGTGGGAGCGGCTTCAGCCGCGATAGTGAACGTTCGACGAATCTCGCTCGGTAGTGCAGAATCGACCGAATGCAGTTTCCAAAATGCGTCCTCAACTTGGTATCAACCCAGGTCGCTGTCGTGGCACTCGCCTGTCTCTTCGCCGCGCCTGTTTCTGCCAAATCCCTCGAAGATGCAAAGTGGATCGAGGTCACAACACCGAATTTTCAAATCCGGAGTCTTCTGGGCAAGACGAAGACTGTCGACATGGCGCGTCATCTCGAACTTCTGCAGGTAGCCGTCTCGGATTTTACGAATATCGAGATCACGGCATCGCCAGTGCCGACGTATATATACGCGGTGCGAAGCGAAAAAGATTTCGACATTTTTAACATTGACGATGGCGTAGCCGGAGTATTTCAGGCCAAAATTCGAGACAACACAATACTGATCCGTGACACCAGAGGCATGGACGAGAGCGCCATAATCATGCACGAGTACGTGCATTTCTTATTGCGCAATCACGGCGGTTTCAACTACCCACGATGGTACGACGAAGGGTTCGCTGAGTACTTTGGTGCCTCAAAGATCCACGGGAAGAAATTTGAAGTCGGCATTGCATCCGACCACCGCATTCCTGGTTTGGCTCTCAGTAAATGGATTGAGGGCGACGAGTTGTTGTCTTCAACTGCATTTAGTGATCTCGATGACGATGACAAGTCGATGTTCTACGGTCAGGCCTGGTTGCTGGTTCACTACCTGCAGCATTCTGAGGAGAATTCGGTTGTTGTAGCTGACGCGATCAATAAGTACGCCGCTTTGATTGCAGAGGGTGCAGGTGAGATTGAGAGTTTTGAGCGGGCCTTCCAGATCGAAGCAAGCTCGCTGGAAGAAACACTGGACACCTATATGCGCAAAGAACGTACCAAGTACTACAGCATACCGATAGAAAAACTTCTGCCTGAGTTTTCGCCAACGATCAGGAAATTGTCTCGTGAAGAGGCTGCTCTGGGGCTGGCTCAACTGGCCGTTAGACGCGGTGATCTGTCCATAGCACAGGAATGGTTTGAGATCGCGCTGACGCGTGGAGAAACTCGGGCTCGCGCATTGTCGGGCATGGGCGTGGTCCAGTATTCTCTCGGCGAGAACGAAAAAGCGGAGCAACAACTGAAAGAGGGACTCTCGCTGGAACCCGAAAATCCTGCCATGCACCTGAATATGGCTAACTACTGGATCGCTCGCGCCAAAACAGCCAGTCTTCCAAGCGCCCGCGACGAATTCCTTGGATTTGCCCGTAGCAACCTTCTTGCAGCCTGGAAAATTGATAGCACCATCCCCGAAATATACGCGATGAATGGTGCAACCCAATCATTGGAGACGATCGAGCATCAGGCGGCGGCTGCAACCTGAATCTCTGTCTCGAGCTGCGAGTCAGCCTTCAATGAGTTCGTGATAAGACAGGACTTTTCTGCCATCTCCAACAATCGTCGCGCCTTACTCTCTCGTGTGTCAGCGGGCACTTCCAGAACAGCATTAATATGGAATGCAGTAAATTGCGTCACGCGATCGATTTTTTCCAGGTCGCCCACGACGTCGCAGCTGAGTGATCGCCACTCCATTTTCGACGCCCGCGCAATTGCTTTGAACGAAAGGATGAGGCAATCCGCGACCGCCGCGACTAACAATGTCTCTGGCGACCAACGATCACCGGGCCCACCAAATTCCGCCGGAGCGGCTGATTCAATGTTATCGACTCCGGCACTCTCCAACTGCACATTACTGTCGGATTGGGCTGACGCTGCTACTGAATAATGATGGGGAAAGTCCTGCACGTTCGATTCTCCTGTTAATCGATGCTAGATTCGGACGCTGCAAGTGCTACGGCAATACGTAATTCACACAGGCCGTCAACCTTGGTCTTTGCATGCTGCCGCACATAGGGAGTTCTCATGGAAAACGACAACTCAAGTAACGAACGAGAATCTGAACCGCAGATCAATATTTCCGAGCCTGAGATTCAACTTGCTCTGGAACAATTACGCTCTGAGCAGAATCTCGTCATGGCGACAGTGGCTGGCCTCCTGGCGGCGGTGTTCGGCGCCGGAGTGTGGGCCGCAGTAACCGTATTGACCGAGTACCAGATTGGCTGGATGGCGATCGGCATTGGATTCGCAGTCGGCTGGACTATTCGAATAGTCGGCAAGGGCCTTGACCAGATCTACGGTATTGCGGGTGCAATCCTGTCTCTGATCGGTTGCGCATTGGGCAACCTGCTGTCCATGACCTACTTCATCGCCGCAGCCGAGGGTTTCGAATACGGCGAACTTCTCGCGCAGATGACATTACCGCTTGCGATAGAGATCATGTCGGCAACGTTCAGCCCGATGGACATCATCTTTTATGCCATCGCGGTTTACTTTGGGTACAAGTACGCGTTTCGTGCGATTACTGAAGAAGATCTGACACGCGCGCTCGGCAAGTCCTTCTGAGATCATGCACTCAGGAGACTAACGCTTCTTCGGCATGTACAGGTCGGTGAGCGTACCTGCGTAGGCTTCGGCCGCGAATGCGACCGTTTCCGACAGTGTCGGGTGGGGATGAACTGTCTGGCCGATGTCGGCTGCATCGGCGCCCATTTCGATTGCGAGTCCGATTTCGGCGATCAGGTCGCCTGCATTCGGGCCAACGATCGCTCCGCCCAATACGCGTTCTGTTTTCTTGTCCCATAACAGCTTCGTGAAGCCCTCTGCGCGCCCCAGCGACAATGCACGGCCGCTCGCGGCCCACGGAATCTTCGTTAGATCGTAGTCGACGCCCTGCTCTTTCGCTTCTGTTTCGGTCAGGCCCACCCAGGCAATTTCCGGATCCGTGTAAGCAACAGATGGAATGGTCCGCGCATCAAAGTGACTCTTTTCGCCTGCCGCAACTTCTGCCGCCACCTTGGCTTCGTGCGTCGCTTTGTGCGCGAGCATTGGTCCCGGTACGAGATCACCAATCGCGAAAATATGCGGCACATTTGTGCGCATCTGCTTATCGACGCTTATGACGCCGCGGTCACTCACGTCTACGCCCGCCTTATCGGCAGCGAGTTGGTCGCCGTTCGCACGCCTGCCTACAGCGACGAGTACGCGATCGTATACGCCGATCTCGGGCGCGTTCTTGCCCTCGAATGTCACTTCAATGCCCGGCACCGTCGACCTCATCCCGGTGACCTTCGTCGACGTCATGATGGCCTCGTAGCGAGGCTTGACGATCTTCAGGAATGGGCGCAACAGGTCACTGTCGGTCCCCGGCATCAGCGAATCCAAAAGCTCCACAACGCTGACATCCGTGCCCAGGGCGCTGTAGACACAGGCCATCTCGAGACCAATGATGCCGCCGCCGACCACGAGCATGCGTTTCGGCAATGGGTCGAGTTCCAACGCACCGGTCGAATCGATGATGCGCCGGTCGTCGGGCAAACCAGGCAACATGATGCTCTCGGATCCGGCAGCGATGATGCATTTCTCGAATGCGATCGTTTCACCATTGTCGAGCTGCAGGCTGTTGGCGGACACAAATTTGGCGATTCCGTGTACAACGCGCACGTTGCGCTGTTTCGCAAGCTGCGTAAGGCCACCGGTCAGTTTGCTGACAACTGCATTCTTCCAGTCGCGCAGCTTGGGCGCATCGATTCTGGGCTTGCCGAATGCGATACCGTGATCAGCCATCGCCGCGGCTTCGTCAATGACCTTCGCGGCGTGCAATAGAGCCTTGGATGGAATGCAACCGACGTTCAGGCACACACCACCAAGTGTGTCCCAACGCTCGACCAGAACGACATCCATGCCGAGATCGGCTGCGCGGAATGCCGCCGTGTAACCACCGGGCCCGGCGCCGATTACAACGAGTTGCGCTTGATGGTCCGCCACTACGGAGCTGCCCGGAGCAAATCCTCGACGTCAGAAAGCTTCTGACCGAGAAAAGTAGTGAAACGGACGGCAGCCGCACCATCGACGACACGATGATCATATGACAGCGACAGCGGCAACATCAGGCGCGGCGCAAACTTGGAGCCGTTCCAGACTGGCTGCATGGATGAGCGAGAAACACCGAGGATCGCTACCTCGGGTGCGTTGACGATCGGTGTAAACGCTGTTCCACCAATACCGCCGAGGCTCGAGACTGTGAACGATGCGCCCTGCAGCTGTGGCGTCTTAAGTTTACCTTCACGCGCTGCAGCGGAAAGCTCTGCGAGCTCGGTTGCCAATTCGTAGACATCCTTCTGATCTGCATCGCGAATAACAGGCACCATCAGGCCCTGATCCGTGTCAGCTGCAAACCCGATATGAATGTAATTTTTCAGGACAAGGCTTTTGCCGTCATCAGAGAGCGATGAATTAACAGTCGGAAACTCGCGTAACGCTGCAACAACTGCCTTAATGATGAACGCGAGTGGCGTCAGCGGAATGCCACGCTCTTTGGCCGGCCCTTTGAGTTCCTGGCGCCTGGCCTCCAGGTCCGTAATGTCTGCGAGATCGTGCTGTGTAACGTGCGGCAGGTTAATCCAACTGGCCTGCAATCTCGGTCCTGAGATCTTCTGAATACGCGTCAAAGGCTGCGATTCGATCTCACCGAATTTGGAATAGTCGATGCTCGGCGTCTTCGGTAGCCCGCCTCCAACGGCACTGGCCGCCTGGCCTGTCAGAATCGCTTTAACGAAGGCCCTAACATCGTCGTGAAGAATGCGGCCCTTCGCACCACTGCCGTTAAGCTGTGCGAGGTCTACACCAAGTTCTCGTGCCAGTTTCCGAACCGACGGACTCGCGTGCGCACGCGAAAATCCTGCTTCATTGATCGGTGGCAGTTCGCGCGCCGGAGACTGTGGAGCTTGCTGTTTAACCGGTGCTGGCGCATCAGCGACAACTTCCGGAAACCTTGGCGCCAGGACAACCGTGGCATCTGACGCCACGTCAGGCTGTTCCGCTCGAGCGACAGCTTCAATAATTGCGAGTGATGATCCCTTGGAGACCTTGTCTCCGACTTTGACGAGCACAGACTCAATGCGCCCGGCCACGATCGCAGGAACGTCCATTGCTGCCTTGTCGGTCTCCAGCGTGACGAGCGGATCTTCTTCGCTGATCTCGTCACCATTGGCAATAAGGACTTCGATGACCTCAACATCGTCAAAATCGCCCAAATCGGGTACGACGAGCGTTTGCACGCCACCGGTTTTCGGTGCTTTTCCGTCTGCCGAAGCAGGTGTCGCCAGCACAGTCGTGTCGCCTGTCGGCTCGTACCGGATAGCCGGCGCGATGACGACCGTGTCGCTAACTTCGATTGTGAGCTTGCCAATGACGTCGCCGGAATTGACCTTGTCACCTTCAGTGGCTGTGAGTACTTCGATGGTGCCGTTCTCAGGTGACGGTACATCCATAGCCGCCTTGTCGGTCTCGAGCGTAATGAGCCCGTCTTCCCTCGCGACCGTATCACCGGCCTTGACCAGAACCTCAATAACTTCGACGTCTTCGAAGTCACCCAGGTCGGGAATAATGATGTCGATAGTTGTCGCCACAATCGTACCCCCTAGAGCGTCACCGGATCTGGCCGGTCCGGATCGATGCCGTATTTCTCGATGGCCTCGGTAACCGTTTTCTGGTCGAGCACGCCATCGTCGGCGAGCGCTTTCAGTGCGGTTACAGCCACAAATCGCTTATCGACTTCGAAGTGTTGTCTGAGCGCCGCGCGGGCATCCGAACGACCATAACCATCGGTGCCAAGTGGTACGAATCTGCCTGGTACCCAACGTTGAATCTGATCAGCATTAATCTTCATATAATCCGTTGCTGCTATGTAAGGTCCCGGGCGATCTGCGAGACATTTCTGAATGTAACAGGTCCGGGGTTCGGCATCCGGGTGCAGCTGATTCCAGCGCTCGACCTCAAGTGCGTCACGTCGGAGCTCGTTAAAACTCGTTACTGACCAGACGTCAGTCGGAATGCCGAAGTCCTTCATCAGGAGATCCGCTGCATCGACGACTTCACGCAATATCGTGCCAGATCCCATGAGCTGTGCACGAATCTTACCCTGCCCACCGACCTGCAGCAGATACATGCCTTTGAGAATTCCGTCTTCAACACCCGACGGCATCGGCGGATGCACGTAGTTCTCATTCATACAGGTGATGTAATAGAAGATGTCCTCCTGCTCGCCAATCATGCGTCGTAAACCGTCCTGGATAATGACTGCGAGCTCGTAGGCGTAGGTCGGATCGTAGGAGATGCAATTCGGAACCGTCGCAGCGTTGATCAGGCTGTGGCCGTCCTGGTGTTGCAGCCCTTCACCGGCCAGCGTTGTTCGACCTGCGGTGCCACCAATCAGGAAACCACGTGCCTGCTGATCGCCACCGGCCCAGATGAAGTCGCCAATACGCTGGAACCCGAACATCGAGTAGTAAATGTAGAATGGCACCATCTGCTCGTTGTGATTTGAGTACGACGTACCGGCGGCAAGCCAGGAACAAAATGCACCGCCTTCGTTAATGCCTTCTTCGAGCATCTGGCCCTGCTTGTCCTCACGGTAGTACATGAGTTCGTCAGCATCCTCCGGTGTGTACAACTGGCCTTTGGATGCGTAAATACCGAACTGGCGAAACATGCTTTCCATGCCGAATGTGCGCGCCTCGTCAGGCACGATCGGAACGATGTGCTTGCCGATCAGTTTGTCGCGCGCAAGCGCCGTCAGCATGCGAACGAACGCCATCGTGGTTGACGTCTCACGCTTACCTGTACCGTCAAGCTGTGTTTGAAATGCTTCAAGTCCGGGAACAGACAGGGCTGCAGCTTTGCGGCGCCGCTGCGGCAGGTAGCCGCCCAATGCGCGACGTGCTTCCTTCAGGTACTCGAGCTCAGCGCTATCGGCGCTCGGTTTGTAGTAAGGAACGTTTTCGATGTCCTTGTCAGACACCGGAATATTGAATCGATCCCGCATCTCTTTGAGTGCGTCGATATCGAGCTTCTTCTGCTGGTGAGCCGTGTTCTGGCCCTCGCCCGCAGCACCCATGCCGAAACCCTTGACGGTCTTGGCGAGGATGATCGTCGGCTGACCTGTATGGCGCATAGCAGCATCATAGGCGGAATAGACCTTGAGCGGATCATGCCCGCCACGATTCAGGCGCCAGATGTCGTTATCCGACATATTGGCGACCATCGCGGCAGTATCCGGATGCTTGCCGAAGAATTCCCTGCGTACATACGCGCCGTCTTTCGACTTGTAGTTCTGATATTCGCCGTCAACCGTTTCTTCCATGATCCGGCGCAAATGTCCGTTCTGGTCTTTGGCGAGCAATGGATCCCATCGCGAACCCCAGACAACTTTGACGACATTCCAGCCAGCGCCACCAAACGCAGCTTCGAGTTCCTGAATGACCTTGCCGTTACCGCGCACCGGCCCGTCGAGGCGTTGCAGATTGCAGTTGACAACGAACACCAGGTTATCGAGCCCTTCGCGAACCGGCATCGTGATGGCGCCCATCGATTCCGGCTCATCCATCTCGCCGTCACCGAGAATTGCCCAGACTTTGCGATCCGACGGTGGAATGAGTTCGCGATGCTCCATGTAGCGCATGAAGCGCGCCTGGTAGATCGCCATCATGGGGCCGAGACCCATCGATACGGTCGGAAACTGCCAAAAATCCGGCATGAGCCAGGGATGGGGGTATGACGAAAGACCACCACCGCCGACTTCGCGGCGGAATCGGTTGAGATCGTTCTCGTTCAGTCTCCCTTCGAGGTAGGCGCGTGCGTAAATGCCGGGTGACGAGTGGCCCTGCATGAAGATCATATCGCCACCATGATCAGCGGTCGGCGCACGCCAGAAGTGGTTAAAACCGACCTCATAGAGAGTCGCCGACGAGGCGTAGCTTGATATATGGCCGCCGTACTCCGTGCTCTCGCGATTCGCCTGCACGACCATTGCCATCGCGTTCCAGCGGATATACGCCTCGATACGCCGCTCCAGCGAACGGTCGCCGGGGTATTCAGGCTGCCGGCCTGTCGCAATTGTGTTCAGGTACGCCGTATTCGGGCTGTATGGCAGGTAGGCGCCCGACCGACGCGCGAAGTCGATCATCTTATTGAGGAGGAAATGCGCACGTTCAGGCCCATGTTGCCCCAGTACGGAGTCGATGGACTCGAGCCACTCGTTTGTCTCGAGCGGATCAATGTCATCAAATGGATTGAATCGGCTCATAAATCATTCACAATAGGGTCACCGAGAATTGCGCCGGACCGGGCAATTCGGCCTTCGGGGGCGACATATTCGACGTTTGTGCCTTGCCGGTCAAGCACTTAACAAAGGTTTCCATCGCATGCAAAACACTTTTCCGGATTCTCGATCCATTCCTTGTAGCCAACGCCCGGGAAGGATCGATTCTAAGGCACTTGAATCCATTGATCAGTTACTGCTGATACTACCCACACGAACACCTCGCCCGCTCTGGCGAAAAATTCCGCAAGGCGCCAAGCTACAAGCGCTTTTGAAGAAACGTACAGCCGGTGATGTGCCTGCGCTGACCACGCGCCTTTCGAACAAGCGTCAGACGCTTGTCGTGGCCGCGAAGATCGCCGCAGATGCCGACGCATTCGGCCAATTGACGCTTGCCCGCAAGCTCGTTGCTGCCGCTGCGACTGAGAAAGCCGGCCGTCTCGGCATCCTTGTCCTGGGATTCGAGCGCGAAACGCAGCATGCCGTGTGCAAGGCGGCTGTAGCAGCCGCCCTCGCCGCAGGTTTCAATCTTCCCGAGTTCAAGAGCAAGACATCGCCTGAGAAAATTCGCAGCATCCGTGTGCTCGGTCTTGACGAGAAAATCGACTTGAGTCGCACGATTGCTGAGGCTAATGGTAACAATCTTGCTCGATGGCTGACGGCGCTGCCGCCGAACAAGCTCGACGCAGTCAATTACGCTTCGATGCTCAAGGACCTCGCCAAAGACCAGGGTTGGCAGTTCAAGCAATACACCACCAAAGACCTGGAGAAACTCGGGGCAGGCGCATTTCTTGCCGTTGCGCAAGGCAATGATAATGACAGCGCTTCGATTGTCCGGCTTCGATATCGCCCCGGCAAGAGTAGCGCATCTCCTTTACTCAGCCTGGTCGGAAAAGGCATCATTTTCGATACCGGTGGTACAAACCTGAAGCCGTTTGCGTCGATGCTCGATATGCATGGTGACATGCAAGGCAGCGCGGTAGCAGTAGGAACCTTGCTGGCAATTTCCGAACTGAAGCTACCTGAGGCAGTTGATGCCTGGCTCGCGATTTCCGAGAACCGGACCGGACCCAATGCGTATAAGTCGCAAGACGTCATCACGGCAGCCAATGGAAAAACGATTCAGACAATCCATACCGATGCCGAAGGCCGCATGGTCCTTGCCGACGCACTGACGTTCGCAAGTCGTGACAAGCCGAAGCTGATCATCGACTATGCGACGCTTACTGGCTCGGTAGTCAATGCGATCACAACTCGCTATAGCGGCGTGTTCACAAATCGTTCCGACTGGCATCCGCGCCTCAAGAGAGTTGGACGCAACTGCGGCGAGCGTGTCTGGCCGTTTCCGATCGGCAAGGAGTTTCTTGAGGACCTGGAGAGTGACACTGCGGATATCCAGCAATGCTCGGCCAAAGGCTCAGGCGACCACATTCTCGCGGCCAGCTTTCTGGCCGAATTTGTCGAAGATGAAACGCCCTGGGTGCATGTCGATCTTGCGGCGAGCAATCACAAGGGCGGGCTCGCACATGTGCCGACCGAGATAACCGGATTCGGCGTGCGTTACACACTGAGTCTGATCCTTGACGATAAAATATTGCAGGCGGACAAGAGATGAACGACGAATCGACCATGGCAAACCGCTTTCGCGGTTTCCTGCCTGTCGTCGTCGATGTTGAAACGGGCGGCTTTAATGCGAAAACCGATGCCTTGCTCGAAATTGCGGCAGTGCTGGTCGACTTTGGTGACGGCGGCATACTGACCCGCGGCGAGACGTTTCGTTATCACGTAAAGCCGTTTGAAGGCGCGAACCTGGACCCGGCATCGCTGGCGGTTAACGGCATTGATCCTGACCATCCACTACGGCCTGCCATCGACGAGCGTGATGCCTTACAACGCGTGTTTCGTGAGGTTCGCCGAGCTGTGCGCGAAAGTCGATGTCAGAGAGCCATTCTCGTGGGCCACAATGCCGCTTTCGATCTTGCTTTTCTGAATGAGGCAATTGAACGCTCGGCGATCAAGCGTAATCCGTTTCATCCTTTCAGTTGTTTTGATACAGCGACGCTATGCGGACTGGCCTTTGGGCAGACAGTCCTGGCGCGCGCTGTTGCTGCCGCCGGTTTTGAATGGGATGAGGAATCAGCTCACTCGGCAGCCTACGATGCCGAGATCACTGCCGATTTGTTTTGTGAAGTTGTGAACCGGTTTCAACCGGTGTACGAGGCAAAGAATCGCGGCTAAAGCCGCTCCCACGATACTAATCAAGATCTGTAGGAGCGGCTTTAGCCGCGATAGAAATCCCAACTCTTCAAGATCTGTAGGAGCGGCTTTAGCCGCGATAGAAATCCCAACTCTTCAAGATCTGTAGGAGCGGCTTTAGCCGCGATAGAAATCCCAACTCTTCAAGATCTGTGGGAGCGGCTTTAGCCGCGATAGAAATCCCTACTCTTCTGCTTCTTCCAGGAGTTTCTGTAGCTCACCCGAATGGTACATTTCAACCACGATGTCACTGCCACCGATTAACTCACCCTTGACGTAGAGTTGCGGGAACGTCGGCCAATTCGAATAAGTCTTGAGACCCTGGCGGATTTCCTCGTCTTCAAAGATGTTCACGAACGCGAAGGGCTTACCCACCGCATTCAACGCCGCAACCGTCTGTCCGGAAAAACCGCATTGCGGAAAATCCGGCGTCCCTTTCATATAGAGAAGAACGTCGTGCGACTTAAGTTGATCCTCAATTCTGGAATTAACATCCACCTTTTTCTGCCTCTTTTTCGCTCTCTGAACACTCGTCCTGCTTACCGCTCTCTGCGGAGCCGCTGACAAGCATGGCCGTGCACCCGGAAAACGCAAACATCATGACAACTACAATCAATATTCGCATCGATATGCTCCGTATCTGTCGCGATTGTACATAGAATTGTTCTAAAATAGGCAGCAATAAAACAACCCCATTCAGGGAGAACCCAGCATGAATCCACTAGACACAGTCGCGGGAACCATCATAGGTGGTATCGTCCTCGCGGTAATCATCGGCCTCGCCACAATGGGGGTCGCGTTCAATACCGGAAGCTTCATCATCTGGGTACATGCAATGGCCGGAATCACATGGATCGGTCTGCTGTATTACTTCAACTTCGTGCAGGTCCCGGCACTTGGTGAGGCCGCAAGCGACGAAGGTGGTCCGGGCGGCGCTGGCATTACAAAATATGTCGCACCACGGGCATTGTGGTGGTTCAGATGGGGCGCTTTGCTCACTTGGCTGTCAGGCGCCAGTTATCTCGCTCATTTGGGTATTTTTGGCGACGCATTCACCTTGGGTCTAATGGGTGAAAGCTTCAACGCCCAGGCGATGATTATTGGCCTCGGCGCCTGGATGGGCACGATAATGCTGTTCAATGTCTGGGTGCTGATCTGGCCCAACCAGAAGAAGATTCTCGGCATGGTTGATGCAAGCGCCGACAAGGTAGCAAAAGCGCGCCGGGTTGCATTTCTTGCATCGCGAACAAATACCTTGCTATCGATACCAATGCTCATGAGCATGGTTGGCTACGGCCACGGCGGCTTTTTCATCTAAGACGCTGCGGACAGAAATCGCACGAAGCCCGGCAATCTGGTCGGGCTCGTCGATTGAGTATGCTCAGTCGTAGCTTTGTATTCTCGACTCGATTCTGACGATAATCGTGTCAGTGAAGCAGGCTTTGTTGTCAGGTAACGGCATTGGCGACGCCCGATAGGCGGCGTTAACCACCGACCTGTGAATGCTTACATCGTCGCTGCAACGCGCAATCCCGACGTCTCGTACTTCACCTCGCCAATCCTGCTTGATCAGGATCGTACAATCGACGTTCCTGTCCCCATAGGGCACCTTCCAATTCTCATAGATCTTGCGTTCAATAGAGTCGAAGTAGTCATCTCGTTCGATGCTGCTGCAAGCAGGAACTTGCTCTTCAGACGCAGCCTGCAGTGAACTCAGCAGGAAGAAGAGAATTGGCAAGTATCTTTGCATAAGTGCTTCAAGCGACGGCACGCGTAACGCGTTTGGGCTCCGAGACGCCGTAACCTTGCGCATAGTCGATGCCCATGCCTCGCAACATCGTGATGATCTCTTCATTTTCGGCGAACTCGGCGATCGTCTGCTTACCGGTCAGGTGCCCGATCTCATTAATTGAGCGCACCATCTCCCGGTCGATCGGATCATGCAATATCTCTTTGACGAAACTGCCGTCGATCTTGAGATAGTCGACTGGGAAGTGCTTGAGGTAACCGAATGACGAGAGACCCGTACCAAAATCATCCAGGGCAAATTTGCAGCCGAGTTCTTTAAGTGCATTGATAAAACGGTTGGCCTGCGAATAACTCGCGATCGCCGCTGTCTCTGTAATTTCGAAGCAGATCTTGGTTGCGTCAAGGCCGCTCATCTGGAACTGGTCGACAACGAACGGCAGGAACTTCTCATCGCCGAGGCTCTGGCCGGACAGGTTGATTGAACACAATGCCAGCCGTTCTCGTTCGTCGGCCTCGGATACCAACCAACGGAACGCGCTGCGTATCACCCAGCGGTCAATGCCCGGCGTGATGCCATAGCGCTCAGCCGCCTCGATGAACAGCCCTGGAGAAATTATGCCGCCTTGCTCATCTCGCATACGCAGAAGTATCTCGTAATGAGCACCCTCTTCTTCCCTCTGTAATGGCTGAATAGTCTGGCGAAATAGTTCGAAGCGATCTTCCTCGAGGGCGTTGTTTATTCGTGCCGCCCACTGCATCTCGCGACGTCGGCGCATCAGGTCAATGTCATTTTCCTGGAAGCTGTGGATGCGATTTCGTCCGGCTTCCTTCGCTGCTGCGCAAGCGCTATCCGCCGCACTGAGAAGTGCCGCAACATCTTCGTTCTCCGCCGAGATCGGGACCACACCGATGCTGACGCCCAATCGGAAGCTGCGGTCATCCCACATGAACTTGTATTCACTGATCGCGATGCGCAGCGACTCTGCCGACTGCATGGCCTCGTCCAGGGAACAACTCTCGAGCAAGACCCCAAACTCATCCCCACCAAGGCGTGCAAGCGTGTCGCGCCAGCGAATCTTCGATTTCAGCAATGCCCCGAGTTTGCCCAGCAATGCATCGCCCGCGCTGTGGCCGCAGGAGTCGTTCACAATCTTGAACTGATCGAGATCGAGGTAACACAGCGCGTACGACGTCTCTCTGGCCTTCGCGCTCTTCAATGCACGTTCCAGGCGATTTTCGAATTCGCGACGATTGACCAGTCCCGTGAGAATATCGTGGCTTGCGTGATAACTGAGGCGACGATTGAGTTCACGTGATTCACTAACGTCATGGAACACCAGCACCCCGCCGGTAACATTGCCCTTGCCGTCACGAATCGGAGAAGCCGTACTCTCAATGTAGAGTTCGTTGCCGTCACGACGAATCAACAGAGTCGGCCGCACGGATTTGATCGAGCGATCACGACGTATCGAAACAGCAAGCGGATTCTCCAGGGGCTCGCAGGTCTCTTCATGAAAGCCCCGAAATATTTCGTCGATCTGACGTCCGCTCGCGTCGTCAACCTTCCAGCCAGTCAATTCCTCTGCAACCGGATTGACATACTCAACATGGCACTTCGAGTCCGTGGTGATGACACCGTCGCCAATCGACTGCAGCGTAATCTGTGCGCTCTCTTTCTCCCGAAACAGTGCCTCTTCGTAGAGCTTTCGTTCGGTGATATCGACTTCGACACCAAGCAGCCTTAACAGACGACCGTTTTCATCGAGTATGGCTTTGGCCCGGCTGCTCATCCAGCGCCAATCACCATTCTGGTGTTTCATGCGATGGACTGACTCAAAGAACGGCGATTCACCTTCAAGATGCTCGCGCATGTTTGACTGTACTCGAGCCATGTCATTCGGATGCACGAGGTGATACCAGTCGAGTAACACATCTTCTTCCTCGGCGTCGTAACCGAGCATGGCCTTCCATCGCCGCGACAGATTGATGCGCTTGGACTGGCCGTCAAAATCCCAAATACCGTCATTAGCAGTTGCCGCAACGAGTTCGTTGCGTTCGTTCATCTCATCGAGCACATCGCGATCTTGCGCACGTTCGAGGCCGGTAGCGAGCGCGGCGCCTATCAGCTTCAGTAACAAATGCAGATTTGCATCCCAGGTATCCACCGGATGCTCGTTTGCAAGAGCGAGGAAACCTGCAATTTCGTCGTGCACTGAGAAACCGATTATCAGCACGGAGCCAACATGAAACTCTGCGAATTTCTCTAATTCCTCTCGAGAGCTCTTCGCACCTTTCAAGGTGTCAGCTACCTCGATAACCTTGAGGTGCCCGAGCCGTTTGCACAACCAGGGCCACGCCTCGAGTGCGTCTCCATCCAACATCTCCGGCGTGCATTGAGCAAACCCGCCCTCGGAGGAGATAACAGAATCGATCTTCGATCCATCTTCTGAAATCAACGCAACAAATGCAGCGTCACACCCGGCCGCATCGGGCAGTTCGCCGATGTTGGCCAAAAGTTGCTCTTTATAAGTAACGGGATCGAGATTTAAAACGCTGATTGCGATCTTGGTCTGCAGCGCATCAGCTGTGCCGCGAGTGCGAGTCCCGGCCCGCGGTCGGCGATGCCGGACACCGGTGGTGTCACTGCTGTCTGGCGGATTGGTCACAAGCCGTAAATTCCCGGACGAAAACGAGTGCGCCGTACCCGAGCGAATTGTGACATGTTGCCGCACGAATACAAGCTAAGTGGCTGTTTTTTTAACATTCTTTTGGCAATTCCTTCTGCAAGTCAACCAATTGTAGCAGCAACCGTTAAACCCCTGTAAATCGAAATACGCGAACAAGGAGAGACGCATGAACATTTCAAACACCGGGCGCGTGACCCTGCTTCTGGCCGCCCTGATACTCACGGCTTGCGGCGGAGGTGCCAGCACCTCGTCGAATCCCGCAGCCAACCCAACGGCTAGCTGCGACCCGAACGACCCCGCTACTTTTGACGAGTGTGGGACTGTTTTAGTTGGCTTCACCGATGCTGATGGTGACTTTCTTAACTACACGGTGGACGTTCTCTCACTGACGCTGGAAACAGCGAACGGCAGAGTGATCGAAGTAATGCCGCGCGAAACCCGCGTGAACTTCACTGACTATGTCGATGTCGCCGAATTGGTAACCGCGGCGGTTGTTCCTCCGGCCACCTATGTTGCTGGCACGATTCGACTTGATTACGGCGATGCCGAGGTATTTGTCGAAGCGTCGGATGCAGCGAAAGAAGCCGTAGTAACTGATCTCGATGGCGTTGAGCTGCAACAGACGGATCTGAAGATTGTGCTATCCAATCGCGACCAGTTGACCGTGAACAAGGGTCGCGCTCACTTGCTGCAGCTCGATTTTGATCTCGCGGCGTCGCACGAGGTCGACATTGCACCGACTCCGGCAACTGCTGCGTCCGCGCAGTTCATCGTCGCTGAAGTACACCCGGTCGATGAGAAGGATATTCGTGTTCGTGGCCCGCTCATTGAAGTCAATGAAGACGAAATGAGTTACACGATCGCAGTTCGTCCATTCCATGATCGCGTCGGCGACTTCGGCCGCTTCAAAGTGAATGTCACTGATGACACCGAATTTGAGGTGAACGGTGATATGTGGATTGGTAGTGAAGGCCTGCGCGCATTGAATGCTGCCGGACAGGGAACGCCAACTATTGCGAAAGGTACGTTGACCGTTGCGGAGCGCAGTTTCACGGCGGACCTCGTGCTTGCTGGTTCCAGTGTGCCCGGCCACGACAGGGGTGCGGTCGTCGGCAACGTCATCAAACGTGACGGAAACTTCCTGACAATTCGCGGCGCCACAATCATTCCACATGACGCTGCGACCGATCTGCGCGCACACTTCCATGACGACGTCGTGGTCGAAGTCGGCCCCAACACAAAGGTATTCAGGGACGGCCATCGGGTTTCAGACCTGACCATTGACGCTATTTCAATTGGACAGCGAGTTACGATCCGAGGCAACCAACCGACACCGACGACCGATGCGCTCGCACCGCAGATCCTGTTTGATGCAACCGAAGGGACGGTTCGAATGCACGCTACGCATCTTTCAGGTGTCGTCAACACAATCATGCCTGGCCAGACTGACATCACGTTGTATGCGATCGATCGACGTCGTGCCAGCGTATTCGACTTCTCCGGTACGGGACCCTCCGAGGACCTGGATGCAGACCCGGACAATTATGAAGTACGAACCGGCAGTTTGACGTTGGCAAACTTCGCGACTGGCAAACCGATAGTTGCCAGGGGCTTTCCAACTGCCTTCGGCATGGCACCGCCCGACTTCACAGGCCGCTCCGTCATCGATTACACCGATGTGCGTAGTGCACTGGGTGTTGGCTGGGGCAGTGCAGGCACTATCGCGCCGTTTGTCAGCGCAGGTAGCGATGGACTCGTGCTGGATAACCAGAACATGGACATCGATCAGCGTCACTACATCAAGCAGGGCCCGGTCCTTATCGACCTGACGTCGCTTGACTCAAACACAACGATCGTTCCACGGGAGTCTGACCGGATGTTGTTCTCGATCAAGTCACGAGACAGCCTGCGTCTGTACTCAGACTGGAATGACTTTGTTAATGATCTCAACATGAGTCTCGACGGAGCAACGACTGCGCGTTCGATGTACGCCTACGGCAAGTACGAAATCGACACAAACGTATTTACCGCTCACAAACTCGGCGTCTATCTACTGGAGCCCTGATCTGCAGGAGCCCGCTCCCGTCAAGCGGGATCGAGACGCGCGGGCGATCCGGTCTGGACCGAACCCCCGCCAGATTGGCTCTGCCCCGCATCGCAAGATGCGGGGCTTTTTCATGTTGCTGCCTGCAGATCCGCAAGATACGCCTGGACCTGGCCGCGCAGAGCTGCCTCTTCATCCTCCCAGCGCTGCATGGCCGCCTGAATCCGTGGATCCTCGACGATCTCCGCATATTGCAACTGCGCGTAGGTTTCTCGCCAGCCAAGGTTCGTTGCAACCGATCGCACGAACACCCTCTCAAGTGCCACTTCGATCGCTGCTTCGATTTCCCCACGCATCGCGAGGACATTCATCTGAATGAATGGATCTGCCGTCGGATCTATGCCCATCGATACAAAGATCTCCACCATCACATCGATGCGTCGCAAGACCTCTTCTCTTGGCAGGGATGCGAACCAGGCGTCGAAAGCCACAAGCTGTGCCAAACGATACTTCTGCGGTACAGACGCTGCCCCAAAATCGAGAACACCCGGTGCATGCTCATTTAGATAAGCGACCTCTTCGTCGACGGTTCCTCGTCGCACAGCGGCTCTGAGCAAGTACTGCACAGCTCCGGCATAAGCAAAACGTCGTTCTTCAATGTCATCCTCGATAGCGCGACGCGCACTAGCGATACCCGCCTCTTCGTCACCGACACCGACTGCACGTAATAGCTCGATGCGGTAAGCGACTTCACTGGTCGGTGCCAGCGTCAGGACCCTATCTCGAAGATCGTCCCCTTCCTCGATCAGTTCGAGCTGATAAAGAAAGGCGGCAAGAATGCCGGGCAATTCATAATCTTTCGGGTCAACTTCGAGCGCCTTGATAAATTGCCTGACATATCCAACGCCATCTCCCGACCTCAAACTCAAAGCAGCCAGGTTCGTGTACGCATTAGGCTGCGCCGGCTCGATTTCGAGCGATTTCTCGAGCGATGCTCGCGCTTCGTCCCATCGCTCCAGTCGCATATAGGCGGTGCCGAGTTCGTAATGAAGCTGAGGGTTGAACGGATCCCGCTGCAACGCATCCTCAAGTACTGGTACGGCCTCCTCAAATCTTTGCAGACCGGTGTAGCTGCGAACCAGCAGAATTCGTGGCTGCACTTCATCCGGTGCTGCGGCAACTATCTCCTCTAATTGGCCAACCGTATCCAGGAGACCATCGATATCACCCTCATTGACACGCATTGCGGTGTTAGAAAAGATCTGCGCAGCGCGGGCGACAGCATCGTCCGGGCGAACCTCGAGCACTTGGCCCGTAATCGCGATGATCTGTGCGTAGGCATCACTCGCGTCCATCAATCCGGTTTCGAGCTGGTGGATATAACTCGTTGCAAGCTCTGTCTTCGCATCGAGGAAATCCGGGTCAATCAGCAATGCACCTTTCAGCAGATCTTCGGCGGCCTTCAACCCGCCATAGGAATTGGTGGCCCGCTCCTTGCGCGCCTGCAGATAGAGGTCGTAGGCATCCGGATCGGTCGTCGCAACGCCGGCAAGTTGGCCACCACCCTTGGCACCGAGCAGCGATTCCGATAATGCGTAACCGACCTTCTCGGCAATCTCATCCTGGATACCGAAGATGTCGTCAAGCGTGCGATCGAAATTCGACGACCAGACATGAAAGCCGTCGCTGGCGCGAATTAGCTGCGCCGTTATGCGTACGCGATCCCCGACACGCTGCACGCTGCCCTCGAGAACATGTGCCACATCCAGTGCAGCGGCAATTTCCTGAATACTCTTGTTTTGGTCCCTGAACGCGAAGCTCGACGTTCGCGCAGCCACTTTGAGATCAGGTATCTGTGCAAGCATGTGCAACAGTGTCTCGGTCAATCCATCCGAAAAGTACTCGTTATCCTTGTCATTGGACATATTGACGAACGGTAGAACTGCTACCGAGGCGTCGCTCGCAGCGACTTGACTTGGTGCAGCGTCGTCGCCGGTCTGACGGGCACTGAATAAACCAACAAATACGATCAGGGCAATGACGCCGGCGACAGTAATGTAATTTAGTCTCTTCCCCGCAGCACCCGTTTGTACCTCATCATGATCGACCTCGTGATCGCGTTTGATGCCGTCAGGCGTGAGCTCATAGAACCACGAGAAAATTACAGCCGGAATGAAGCCGAACGCGAATATCAAAATAACCGCCCGCGCCGCCCATGCCGGCGCACCGAGCGTCGGCAAGATCGTAGTCAGGACTTCGGTCAGAAGCCAGCCAACGACAAGATAGGCGGCAGCAACGCGAAAGACGTTGCGGCGTTTGAGTTCGGCAACCAGTGACATTCAGCTACTCTGCGCTGTTACGTGGAAACAGAGATTACACGATAATTAGATGCGTAACCCGGGCCGAAGGTTTCGTTCGCGAGGCAACTAAATGGCGGAATGTGGCCCGTGGGCATCTCGAGCGTTCACTGTTTTGGTGGCCGCTGCCACCTTCGCAGCGTGAGTGCTGCGCCGGCGTATAACAACAGCGCCAACATCAGCAGGGTCGTGAAGCCGAACTCGATCGCAAGTAATGTTGCGAGCGCCGCGCTCATCACCGAGCCAAAACCATTGATGCCCCAGGCCCACGGAATAAAATCCGGAGCACTCTCCGCGAGCTGTTTCAGCCCAAGCGGAAACGGCATACCCATGCAGAACGCGAGTGGTGCGATCAGAATGATCGACAGTACGATTTTCATCGCGTCTGCGAGCCCCATGAACTGCTGAAAAATACTCGGCAGAAGAATCACATATATGAGTGTAAATACGGCAATCGCACCGATGACAATCGTCACGGGCGAGCGTTGCGTCAGCCTTGCTGAAAATGCGCTACCAAGCCCTGCGAACACGAGGAAGCCGCTCAAGACGACCGCGACCGAATACAGTGGATGGCTCAGGAACAGGATGAACTTCTGAATGAACGCTATTTCGATGAACAGGAACGCGAGACCAAGCAGGAAAAAGTAGCTGCCCATACGAGCGCCGGTACCTGAGGGCCATGTGCGCTTGATACGGGCGAGTGGCATCAAGATCAACACGAATCCGGCAATCACTGCCTGGATTAGCGTAGAGACGAGAACCAGGTAGCCCCACTCGATCAACCCTGCCCCGCCGCGCTTACGCAGCGCCATGACCTCCCGAATCGAGTCCCACTTGTAGAAATGGAAGAAGTAGGGTCGATCGTCCGTCGCTGGTGCGATGTGAAACTTGTAGCGTTCGAGAAAATCTTCGGCATTATCACCAAGGAGCGCCACTGCGCCGTCGTGAAGATATGCCTGCTCGAGCAGGTTGAACCTGTTGGCATCAGATTTCGGCATCCCCGGGTAGAAAACAACGTCGAAGGAGTGTGACTGTGCAAATTCCCGAATTGCAGCGACATCGCCGTTCGTCAGTTCGCCGTTCTTGATCAGGAGCGTGCTCGTGTTCCAGCTTCGAATCATCGCGAGCCGCCGGCCAGGCTGATCAACACTCTCGTGCCGCAATGCTTCGACCGCTGTCGCAAACAACTTGAGACCATCACGCGGCGGCTGTTTGAGCCAGCGCGTGACCGCGAGCATGCCGCCCGAAGAGACATGCCCCAGATATTCCTGGATGCCCTCAACCGTGTAGAGGTAACTCTCGTGCAATGCCTGCACACCGGCACCGGATGCGCCGAACGAGTCGAGGAGTCCGATTTGAATCAGGTCATATTGCCTGTCACTTTGCGCAACAAAGCCGCGCGCCTCACGTGTATAAGCCGTTACGCGCGGATCCTCATACACGCGGCCACTGAATTCCGCGTAGGTGTCACGAACGAGTTCGGTCATCTGTGGATTGAGTTCGACGGCATCGACACGACGTGCACCGTTGTACAGCGCCAGCAATACGTCGCCGCCACCGCCGGCGCCGAGAATGAGAACTTCCGGAACATTGAGCAAACGATATGGCAAGGCAGCGGTGACGTCACCAAGGTATCCGAGCTTCGACAGGTCTCCGTCGTAGCGCGTGATTGCACTCATCGCATCTGCATCGGTAAAGACGCCAAGCTGCTCCGGCGGCACATGGCTCGTGCCGAAGCTCAGTCCCGGCGCGTGGCGAAACGGTACGGTCGGGCTCTCGACAACTGTAATCAGACCGAGCGGGCTCGACGATACAGTCACGGCCTTGCTATCGATCACCTGCATTGCCTGACTCAGACCCTTGTACTCGGACAGTCGAAGGTCCAGCCATTGCTCCGGGATGCCGGCAATAAAGAACCCAAGCCACACAAGCTGCATTGTGAGAAGCGGTCGTTGTGCAGCCGACCCAAGCCCTGCCAGTGCCGACGCTATAACGGCCAGGGCCAGCAGAACGAGCAACGCATTCTGTGGAGCGAGAATGAAAAGCGTGCCAATGATCAGCACAGCGCCCAGTCCAGCACCGAGCAGATCGAAAAAATAGATGCGGCTGATATATGCCTGGCGACAAGTGAAAGCGAGCCCGATGCAACACGCAGCAAAGAAAAATGGCACGAAGAAAATCAGGTAGATGATGCTGAGGTGCAGAAACTGGCGCCCGTCCCAGACAATCTCGAGCGCATTGAACGGTACGCGCTGCCCGAGTATGAAACACACGAGCATCGTGATGCTGAACAACAATGCGCTCACTGAGAACACGACAGCAAACTGCTGCTCGAGATGTCGCCTGAATATCGCAATGAACGTGCCGCTCGCGCCATAGCCCAGCAGCGCGAGGCTGATAATCATGTACGCAAAGTGATGCCACTGCACGATCGACAGTACGCGCATCAACAGGATCTCATAACCGATCGCGGCGGAAGAGACGAACAGCGTTGCAAATAGCAGTCGACGCAAGGCGATTAGTGCTCGCCCGTCAGCGGTACGAATCTAACGGCGGCGATTTGTTTCGTGATGATCTCACCCTGCCCGGTCTTCTCGATCAGGAGCAGCTGCTGCGTCATGAAGCGGCCGCCGACCGGGATCACCATGCGTCCACCAGGCCTGAGTTGCTGAATCAGTGGCGGAGGTACATGGCTTGCGGCTGCCGTGACTACGATCGCATCAAACGGGCCATGCTGTTCCCAGCCGAAATAACCATCGCCGAGGCGTGTCGTGACATTGCCATATCCGAGACGATTGAGGCGCGTGGTCGCGCTGCTGAACAACGGTTCGATGATTTCTATTGTATAAACGTGTTCAACAAGATCGGCCAGGATGGCTGCCTGGTATCCCGAGCCGGTGCCAATTTCGAGCACAATGTCACTGGCCTCGGGTGAAATCAGCTCGGTCATGAGCGCAACGATGTACGGTTGTGAGATTGTCTGCCCGTAGCCAATAGACAGCGGCCGATTCTCATACGCGTAGGGTTTCTCGCGCGCGGGCACGAACTCGTGTCGCTCGACGGTACTTAAGGACTTCATCACACTGTCACTGAGCGTATTCTCGTCAGTGTCCCAGGCCAATTGCGCAAAATACTCAACCTCGGCCACCAACTCGGCCCGCAGGGCTGCGTAATCCACCTCATCGCCCTGGGCGACGACCGCAAGTAAGAGCAAACTGCAGAGTGCCCGCCGCATCACTCCACGAACTCCCATGATCCATAGCCGACGACGTATCGCCTGTCGCCAGCGGTATCGCCCGAGTTCTTCATGTCGAGCGTCGTGACCGTCATGCCGCGCCGCTTTGCCGTGATCAGCAGACCACCGATCGGTGTTGCGCCGCAGGCAACATCATGATCGATGCCACGCACCTCGAGATCCTCGATCGCCTGTCGGGTCTCGCCATCGATAGCGCGGGCTCGATCGTAGCTCCGGTAATGGCTCAGGTCGGAACTTATGACGATCAGCGTTTCAGGTCCGCCCCACAATACATCGAGCACGTCAGCAACGCGCTCATGCGTCGTATTGCCGACAACGATTGGTACGAGCGCAAAAGGCCCGAGCACCGACTGCAGAAACGGCAAATGCACCTCGAGGCTGTGTTCGAACTCATGCGTCTCATCGAAGAACTCGACACACAGCGAATCGATACTCGCGATAGCTGTCTTGTCGAGCGGCACATCGCCGAGCGGTGTGCGGAACACATCGGCAGCGGAGAGTGCGAGGCCTTGCACAGGTACCCGGTGGCATGGCCCGAGCAGAATAACGCGTTGGTATTGCTTGCTGTACGGCCGTAACCGGGCATAAGCGCTTGCCGCGACAGACCCGGAATAGATATAGCCGGCGTGCGGTGCGATCAGCGCCTTCGGCGCATCGCCCACGCCGCTGTTGACCTCATCAAGCAGGATCTCGACCGTCCTGCTCAATTCCTCTGCTTCGCCCGGGTAGAACTGCCCGGCGACAGCGGGTTCCCGGATCACAGTCATTGCGCCGTGCCCTCGTGACTACTCTTGTAATTGTAGACCTCTGAACCTAGTTTGTGTAAGTAGGAGTGCGGTTACGCATGACGATGCAAGGTCACAGCACGAAATACTGGCACCGGCTCGATGACGGCCGGCTGCAGTGCGATGTCTGTCCGCGATTCTGCAAGCTTCGCGATGGCCAGCGCGGCCTGTGCTTCGTGCGCGGCCGTGCTGATGACGAGATCGTGCTGACGACCTACGGTCGTTCATCCGGGTTTTGCGTCGATCCGATCGAGAAGAAACCGCTCAACCACTTCCTGCCAGGCACGCCGGTGTTGTCGTTCGGCACGGCAGGTTGCAACCTCGCCTGCAAATTCTGCCAAAACTGGGATATTTCCAAATCACGTGAGTTCGACCGGCTGCAGGACAGCGCCTCACCTGCAGCAATCGCTCGGGCCGCTGTCGAGACGGGAAGTCGCAGCGTAGCGTACACATATAACGACCCCGTCATCTTCCTTGAGTACGCCGTTGATGTCGCAAAGTCCTGTCACGAGCACGGCATCAAAAACGTCGCGGTCACGGCCGGCTATATCACCGAGGATGCGCGTGAGGAGTTTTTCGAGCACATCGATGCCGTCAACGTCGATCTAAAAGCCTTCACCGACCGCTTCTACTGGAAAATCTGCGGTGGCCACCTCGAGCCCGTGCTCGACACTCTTATCTATCTAAGACAAGAAACGGACATCTGGCTCGAGTTGACGACACTGCTGATTCCCGGTGGGAACGACTCCGCGTCCGAGATTGACGACATGACCCGGTGGATTGTCGAGCATCTTGGGCCAGACGTGCCACTGCACTTCACCGCATTCCACCCCGACTGGAAGATGATGGACACGCCGGGCACACCGATCGAGACACTAAGGAACTCACGCGAGATCGCGATCGAGAATGGCATGCACTACGTCTACACCGGCAACGTCCACGATTACGCCGGCTCGAGTACCTACTGCCACGGCTGCGGCGACCTCGTGGTCGGTCGCGACTGGTACCAACTCTCGACCTGGAATCTCATGATGGATGGTGCAAACGCCGTGTGTGTGCGCTGCGATACCGAGATCACCGGTGTATTCGAGGAAAAACCCGGTACATGGGGCGCGCGCCGGCAGCCGATCCACATCGCCGCCTGATGCTCGAGACCATTGCTGGTTTAACATAACGAGGCCGCAGTAGTCCTACTGTGAGCCCGATCACGGCCAGACGCCGCGCCACAACTTACGGTGTGATATACGCCCGATCGTGAGAGAAAAGATGATCAGACCGATTCAATACAGCCTTGCTGCAACCCTGATGCTTGCGTTTTCTGCTTCGGTGGCAGCTGGCGAAGTTGGAGTGCAAGTCGTCTTCAGCGATGGTGAAGCGTCGATAATTCGTGCGTATTACCGCGATCACGCTGCACCGCAAGTGGGCAAGATCAAAGGCAAGACAAAGGGCAGCAAAGGACTGCCGCCCGGCATTGCCAAGAATCTGCAAAGAGGCAAGCCGCTGCCGCCAGGAATAGAGAAACAGGTACTGCCGACCGGGTTGATCGCTCTGCTCCCACCGCCACCGCACGGTTTTGAGCGTGTTGTGCTAGCCGGCAAGATACTGCTTGTCGAAGTCGCCACGCAGGTAATTCACGATGTACTCGAGGACGTAGTCCTCGGACGATAAACCCTGCACGGCCAGTTACTTACCGCCCAGCAACTCGTAATGCCCGCCACGATCCAACGCCGCTTTGTAAGCAGGTCTTGAGCGTATCCTCTCGAGAAAAGCCGCCAGATGCGGATACGCGTCGCGGAGATTCGTTCTGACTTCCGCGGCCTCGAGTGCAAAACTCATCTGGCAGTCTGCCGCACTCATTTGCTCGCCACAGAACCAGGTCGATTCAGACAGCGTGGATTCCATAAAGCCAAGGTGTCGCTTGAGATTCGGGTCGAAGTAGCTGGCAACAAAGTCCCGTCGTCATATTTGTTAACTAGGTATTCGACAATCGCGCCTGACTCAGCCACGGTCACGCCGTCATCGGTGATGACAGGTGCCTTGCCTAACGGGTGTATGTCCTGTAGCTCAGGTGGCGCCAGACTTGTTTCCTTGTCGCGACCGTATCGTTTGATGTCGTAATCGACGCCCATCTCTTCGAGCAACCAGAGAATGCGTTGCGAGCGGGAGTTTTTGAGGTGATGGACTGTGGGCATCCTCGCTTGCCGTTTTCGGAACTACAAAACATGACATCACTGCGTCGATGTTACTGGAAAAAGCCGAATTTTCGGCTATTGTTGCTGTCAATATCTATGCACTTTGTGTTGTTGAGGAATCAGAATGCAGGTTGCTCTGTTTGGTGGCACGGGTTTTGTCGGCGGCTATCTGGTCGATGCGCTGATTGCAGCAGGTCATACGCCATCGCTATTGGTGCGTGACAGCAGCACAAGCAAGATTCGTAATACCGCAGGCTGCCGAGTCACGGCTGGCGGTATCACATCGCAACAAGCGATTGAAACTACTTTGAGTGGCTGTGACGCGCTGATCTACAACATCGGCATCCTCAAGGAATTTCCCAAGAAGGGCATCACGTTCGAGGAATTGCAGTATCGTGGTGTACAGCGCGTCGTCGACGCGGCGAAGCGCTTGAACGTGTCACGCGTCCTGTTAATGAGTGCTAACGGCGTCAAAGTTCCGGGGACACCGTACCAGGAGACCAAATACCGGGCCGAACAGCTCGTCAAAGCAAGTGGTCTGGCTGCCACGGTGTTGCGACCGTCGGTCATCTTCGGGGATTCGCGTGGACTGCAGGAGATCTCCAGCCAACTGTATAACGATTTGATCAAGCCCCCGATCCCGGCAGTTGGATTCCATACTGGATGGAACCCGAAAGGTAACGGGGTGGTCTTGTCGCCGGTACACGTAACGGACGTCGCAGGTGCTTTCATCAACGCACTGAATGATGCAACGACAATCGGCCAGACCTATATCCTCGGCGGCCCGGAAATCCTGACATGGGCAGAGATGATCCGGCGCATAGCAACCGCGGTATCCCGTGACAAGTGGATCCTGCCGATGCCGATAGGCGTCATGAAGTTCGGGGCAACATTGTTTGACTGGCTACCGTTTTTCCCTGCCACCCGGGATCAACTCACGATGCTTGCCGAGGGCAACGACGCCGACCCCGCTGACATCGAAGCGCTGATTGGCAAGCGGCCGCTGGCTTTCGAGCCGAAAAATCTTGCCTACCTGAACGCGTCTTAGCTTCGAATCCCCTGCATAACGTCGCGCATCAGTTGCTGTTGCCTCTCGTCAGGCAGTCGGCCAAAGCCAGCGCCGAGATTATCGACCGCGTGTTCAGGATCGGTCGTCTCGGTCAGGACACAGTTAACGGCCGGGTGCGCAAGGATGAACTTCAGTGAGAATTGCGCCCAGGAATGGCAATCGAAGTCGCCCGCCCACTTGGGAAGTTCGTGTCCGCGAACCAGCGAGAAGTAGTTGCCGTTGATAAACGGGCGATTGATATTCACAGCAACACCCTTATCCATTGCAAGCGGCAGCAGTCGCTCGGCGGCCTCCGGTTCAACAAGTGAATAGTTGATCTGGATGAAGTCGACCATTCCGTCTACAACGAGTTTTTCGATCGCATCGAAGTTTTGTCGGCCGGACCGCGCGATTCCGACAAACCGAACCAGGCCGTCTTCCTTGAGTGCCTCATAGCGATCGTGCTGCGCCCGGAAATCGCTGAGATTGCGCGTATGAACCAAATCCAGCGCCGACTTGCCCTGTGCCCTGGCGACGATAAGTGCTTCCCTGCGCATTGCTTCAACTTCGCCAGGATCGAGGTAATTGCCGAAGAACAAGGAATCGGAGGCGCCTTTCTCGACACCGAGCTTGCCGACGGACATCCGGCTCGGGCCGCCCGCATCGATGTAACGCCCGCCGTGCTCAAGAAAGATATCAATGAGCTTGCTCGCTACGCTCAGGTCGTCAGCTCGAAATGAACTCGAATTGCCCAGGCCGACTATTGGCAACGTCTCGTCAGTACCCGGAATCGGTCGCACTGGCAGGCGCCGCTGTCCCTCGGCCAGTACCGACAGGGGCAGAGAAGCGGCCACCGCGGCAGCTCCCGAGATATGCATGAATTCGCGTCGATTAGTCATGGATCGCTTTCCTCTCACGTCGCCCGTCGTGTAACCATTGCAAGACCGGTGGACCAACTCCTACGGAATCCTGGTCGCCTGCCAGGCCACGACTTGCCAGACACCGTCTCGCTTCAAAAAGGTCCCTGTGTTGAAGTAGTACAGCACTTCTGAGTCGTCCAGCGGCGTCGCGACGAGTTTGAATGCGATCACGGCAGTTGTGCCGTAGACCTTTAGCTGCACCCCTTCAGCGCTATAGACCGGACCAGGCTCGCTTTCGCCTTCATCCGCGGATTCGCTGAATCCGGCCATGATCTCGGCCTTAGTAGTTCTGGTCCCGCTCGATGACGTGTAAACAAGGTCATCGGCCCAGAATCGCTGATGTGCTACCTCTGAATCGGCTGCTGCAAGAAACTCATGCAGCATTCTGGTCAGATCCTCAGCATCACCGGCCAGAACTGGTGAACCCAGGGCCAGCAGACTCAGAACCAGCAACGGCCACGCACGTTTCAGTATTCTAAAGACAATCATCCGAAATCCTTACTCGCTGTCGTCGGCAATTGCTGCATCAAGCATTTCGATATGCGGAAAATATCATTAGCGTAGCCGCGACGACGCACAGTTGGACGATTATTCTCATCGGATTTCACTTTCTTATTAATTACGCAATTTGCACAAACGAGACGCAGTGCAATATGGTTCCAGTGTACAGGCATTTAACGCGATGAGAAAAAGGTTGAACTATGTTTGAACCCGGACATATTGCAGCACCGGCGATCATGGGACTGACTGTCGCCATCAGTCTGCTCGGTATGTATCGCCTGCCGGACATCATCCACAAATTCTTGTTTCGACCATATTTTTTCGTGCGTGACAAGCAGTACGACACGATGGTCATGAGTGGCTTCATTCATGCTGACATTGGCCACCTGCTCTTTAATATGTTCACGTTCTATTTCTTCGCATTTCCGATGGAACGCTATATCGGGACTGCACGCTTTGTGATCTTGTATTTCTTCGGATTGGTCGCCAGCCATTCATGCACCTGGTACAAGCAGAGGAATAATCCGGAGTACGCGTCACTTGGAGCATCTGGCGCTATCTCTGCTGTGCTATTTGCCTACATCGTGTACTTTCCAACGACAACCTTGATGATCATTCCCATTCCGATCCCGATACCGGCAGTTTTATTTGCCGTGGGCTATGTGGGTTACTCGTACTGGGCCTCGGCAAACTCGAATGATCGCATCAACCACGACGCTCACCTTTGTGGCGCACTGGGCGGACTCGCCTTCGTTGCGGTAACGGATCCGGGTGCATACGTACGCCTGTTGGCGATATTTACCTAGTCGAACAGCTTGGCGATACTGGGTTTCTCGGCTGCGTATACGATGTCCATGACACTTCCTCCAGTACATTTCTTTGTCATTCGCAGCCAGAGTAGTACCGTGTCACTTAACGCCACCTGAAATATTTTTGAACGTTTCCTGAATCGAATGAAGATCAACAACATACTCATTGCAGTTAGTTTTGTATGGCTGCTCGTTTCGTTCTGGAACCGAAATGAACTGCCGCGGAGTGTCGAATTTGTATCTGCGATCAACAGCGAACCGGTGCAAACAGTAACGAGTGAGCATCCTTTTGAAGTTTCGTTCAACGACGTCAAGTATCTGGTCGAGCCTGAGTTCGAATACGACATCACTGGAATGATTGTGTCGTACCGTCATCATGACAATAACAGCCGCATGCATCGATTTGCGAACGACCATCTCAACATGCTCGACGTCTGTGTTGTCTGGGGCGATAACACGGCAAGCGATTTGCACGATATTGATTTCTGGAATGGAATTTTCACGTGCAACGTATTTACGCGCGACCAACAAGCCTGGGATTCATTCGATATGAACCAGCTATCGAACAATCATCTGATATCCGATGATGACAACATCCGTGATCGGGTCAGGGGCATCAACGTGGGCGATCAAATCCGCGTCCGCGGCTACCTTGCAAGTTACTCCAGCGCACGAGGTGGCAAACGCGGCACGAGTACGACTCGCGCGGATACGGGCGATGGCGCTTGCGAGACCGTGTATGTCAGACGATTTGAGATAGTGCGGGCGGCGACGAGCTACTGGCGCATTTCAATGTATATATCACTGTCTTTGCTAGTCACCGGGCTCTTCATGCATTTCAAACGTCCCTATCGGCCGTATTAGCGTGGCCAATCCGGGATCCGTAGATATTATTGATTGAGTCGGGCGCGGCGCGAACTGAGAGAAATCGGCATTGACTTGAAGACCGGGCGCTTCGAAGGCCGGCCCACGAAGTAGCCTTGCGCCATATCCACACCCAGTTCCCCGAGCAGCGAGAATGATTCAGCATCTTGCACGTATTCGGCAATTGTCTTCATACCGGCCTCGCGACCGACCTCGGCAATCAGCTTGATCATTTTTTGGTCGACCGGGTTGTTGAGCAAGTCCTCCACGAATGTGCCATCGATCTTGATGTAGTCGAACTGGAGCTTCTGCAGGTAACTGAATGAGCTGTAACCGGTGCCAAAATCATCCAGTGCGACTTGGCAACCATACTTGCGAAGCGCGTCGATCTGACGCTCGACATGAAGCGGTCGGCGAATGGCGAGGCTCTCTGTTATTTCGAGGATGATGCGCCCAGGTGGAACGTCGTACTCAACAAAAGTCTTCTCGATGAACCCAGGCAAATCATCGTTCTCAAAGGCATTCGCGGACAGATTGATTGATAAGCTGAGTTGACTGTTTACCTTCGAGTGCTCTGCGTACGCTATTGCCGCATTTCGAATCATCCAGAAGTCGATCTCTGACATGAGGCCGAAGCGCACTGCAGACGGTAAGAACGCATCGGGCAATATCAGCTTGCCGTCTTCGGTTCGCAGCCTTATCAGCACCTCGTGATGCTTTATATTGCCCGTGTCGATGCGACTTATCGGCTGAAAATGCAATTCGAAGCCGTCTTCATCGACTGCTTTGCGCAAGCGGTTCATCCAGCCGGCATCGGCCAGGTCACGCTGCTCCGCTCCGTTAGAATGCTTAAAGAACTGCATGCGGTTGCGACCGGCCGACTTCGCCTCGCGGCACGCGATATCGCCCTGATTAATCAGCTCGTCATAATGAAGGTTATTTCCCGTCATCATAGTTACGCCAATGCTGCAGTGGACGTGAAATACGCGGTCGTCTTCCACATGCGCCATTCGTCGCATGTTCGCCAGTATAGTTTCCGCAGATGACTGTGCGCCGTGGACGTCAGTGCGATGCAGTAGAACCACAAATTCATCACCGCCGAATCGGGCAACAACATCGTCGCGCCGAACGCTGCGCATCAGCTCGTCCGCAACCTTGCGAATCAGGCGATCGCCGGCGTGGTGCCCGCACGCATCATTAATGTATTTGAACTGATCCAGGTCGACAAAGAACAATGCACTGGTATGCCCGTTACGCATCACATTGATGATCTCTTTCTTGAGCTCTTCGACGAAGCGTCGCCGGTTGAACAATCCGGTCAAACTGTCGTGATTGGCCAGTTCCAGTAGTTTCGCGTCTCGCTCGCCAAGCGCCGATGCGGTGGTCTCGAGTGCTTCCACGATTTCAGATATTTCGTGGTGCTCCGCAGGCTCGAACTTAACGCCGAGATTGCCTTTCGCAAGCTCCTTAATGGGCTCCTGCAGATCAGAGATTGACACCAGGGCCTTGCGAAGCGCGCGTCGTCCGTACAGTGCGAATGCAATCAGCAATACCAGCAGTATCATGATGGCGCCACGAATATTTGCCAACAAACGATCGTGGAACATGACGAAGTCAAGATGGATGCCAACAAAACCAAGCAACTCGACACTTTCCGCCGTTTCTAGAGTCGATGGATTGAATGCGAGCAGGCCATCGTCCGATATTGATGCAATCCACACCGGCGCAAGGATCTCGAATTGCCTCGGATCCAGAATGCCACCGTGCATCAGGTAGGGTTTCTTGTTACCAACCACTTCGGTAGCCTCGACAAGTCGATCGGGAGTTAGATCTTCGACCCGCTCGAACCTCTCTTCGTTGTCGACAGAGAACAGCGCCGTGCCGTCTTTTGAGAAATAGGCAACCCGATCGATCTCCGGATATCGATTGACGAAACTTTCCAGTCGAATTAGCGCCTCATTGTCATCAGACAGATACAGCGGCGAACCGAGCTCATTGAGTTCCTCGGTCCATTGCAGAGCCCACCGGCTGTAATTGTCCTGCAGGACCCACTGACCACCCCAATACAAACTCGCAATCGCCAGTGCACCAATCAGCGCCGCACTAAAAACCTGGATCGAAAGAATCTTGTGTACGAGCATCGGTTTCGCAGCCGCCGCCCGATCACGAACGTAGAAGTTGCTAACCCAATCTCTGATTGACGTAAGCGCGGCCTTCATTTATCCGCCACCTGTGCAGAACTGACCATTGATGCTTTGGCCACAACCTGCTGTTGCAAAAGTTCATCATTCGTCGCAACGCGAATCTCGGAGAGCTGCGTCATCGGCGGCACTAGAACCAGATTGCCGGCTTGAATCTTGCGTACGATATCGACAATGGTCCTCGCAATATCTGCGGCCACCGTGGTCATACTGATCGATGCGCCCATCGCGAGCATGGACTCGTTCGGAACCGCGACGGGAACATGCTGTCGATTTGCATCGGTCAACATCTGCTGCAACACACGCCCACTAAGAATTCGATTGTCGGGCAACAACCAGAAACCATCGATATCGCGGATCATGCGGCGAAAGAAGTAAAGCGTCTCCTGATCTGAATGAGCGATCTGAACGCGCAATTTCACGTCGTGCCGTTCGGCGGCGATTTCCGCTTCTGCGATCAGTGCATCGTGACCTTCTCCGACGATGGCACCAATTCGCGTCAACGTGGGATCGATTCTTTTCCAGGCTGCGATCTGTGCGTCGAGAGGCGCAAGGGCGGCAACACCGCGACTGTTTTTGCCCAGTAGCTCATGGTCCTGATGATTGAATACCTGGCTGAAGACAACCGGCGCCTCAGCCATGGCAACCGATGATTGCGCAGCGCGCAGGCCGATGGCGATAACGGCACTTGAGTCAGAATCATTGATCAGGCGCAGAAGTGATACCGGGGGACGTTTCTCATCGCTCAGGTCATAGATGTCGTATTTCCTGAAGTGACGAACCAGCTCCCGAGCCACTTCTGCATAGGCCGGCTGGGCACTGGTCATTACGATCGCCACGGAGGGCAGGCCAGGCGGCCTTGGTAGCCGCAACTTTGGTGTCACTTCGATGGTCGCAAGCGGTTCCTCGACAACGATTTCGGGCTGATCGGCAACGGGGAGTTCGGCCACAGGTGGGTACGTCGTTGCGCACGCGGACAGCACGAGTGCCGCAACAGCAGCTGCGAGGCGTTCCAATCCCCTGTTCCGTGTGCCAATCCCTAGCATGTCGAAAGCCCGTTATGTCAAATGGCTGGATCCCTGTTGCAAGCTCTTTTTAGCGGATTTCGAGGGCAAATACTGTGCCGCAGGTCATGGCCGCCGATTTGAATTCTGCGGCGATTGCCCAGGAAGACGATGGCGGCCCAACGACACAGGGTGACGATGCCAAGTACGTGAGCGTTACGTACACGCAGTACAAGCCTGGCAAGCGCGAAAGGGCCATAGAAATCATCAACGAGCACTTCATCACGTCGGCGAAGCTGACTGACAGCCGAGCAAAAACGCGAAAAAAAGGGGCAGCACAAGCTGCCCCTTTCAATTCCTGCTAGCCAATCACTTCTTTGTGGCGGTTTTCGCAGCCTTGGCCTTCGCGAGTTCTGCGCGGGCACGCTTGCCCAGGCGCCGCTCATTCAACTGATTCACAATTTCTTCAGCCGCCTGCAATACTGCCTTGCGGCCACCCTGCCGGAATCCGCGGATAGTATTGGTGCCCTGGGCGATTTCGTAACAGAACCAGCCATCGCCCTCCATGCCATCAGGCGTATCTGTCGGTTCGACAGATACGATCTCAAAATTCTCTTCAATAATTGCTGAAATATCAGGCATGTAAGCTATTCTTCTTCTGTCGCAAGGACCCGAGACACGGGTCGGAATCGAGCAATTATACGCTACTCCGATAAGCACTCAGGTCCGCGCTAGCGGGACAGTTATTCTAGTCCTCGCCCCCGACAATGATCCTGGGATCCAGCACGCCGCCATCGGCAATGCCGATGTCGTATTTGTAAGCCATACCAGGTTGAGCCGAACCGCCGACAACAACTGAAATCTTGCCGTTATTATTGGAGTTCTTCTTGCCGGAGCCCTCAAACGGTGCGCCGTCGATAAAATCCACATAGAACTGCTTAGCTGACCCGACGAGTTGCCACTCGATCTGATCACCGATACACACATAGACGTCGTCGGCATTCTTGCCGGCCTGCGTTACGCGCGTCGGCCTGTTGTCACTCACGTGTATCATCAGCTTGTGCGAACTCGATGTTCCGTCACAAACGACCTGGGCAAAAGACTGGTTGTCGGTAGTCATAGCGCCCAAAAAGAATAAAACTGTTGCAAAGACTGTCGTTGTAATTTTCATTGCTTTCCCCCCATCTAAGGAACAGATCTTCCGTTATTACTCGTTTTCCGAAACGAGCCGTTCAAATCTCTCTTCTGCCATTAGGCCGCGCATTCCAGGGTCTAGTGATAGCAGGTCCGTCTGGTATCCCAGCTCAATTGCGCGCTCCAGCGCGCTTAGCGCATCGTCCGTCTCACCCAACAACGCATGTATCAATGCACTGTTGTAATGCACGTACATATTGTCCGGCGCGGCTTCCAGCGCCGCCTGATTCAGATCTCCGGACTTTTCGACCTGATCAACCCGCGAGTAGTAGTACGCGAGATCGGACATCGTATCAATTTCAAGCGGGTTAATCTCCAGTTCCTGCTCACCGATCGTTATCGCACGCTCGTAGGTCACACGTGCGGTGTCTTTCAGCAAATCTGTGTAGAAATACGAATCGCCGAGATTTCCCCACATTCGATAGTCGAGCGGTACCAGTTCGACAGCCTTCGCATAGCGTGCAGCCGCTTGCTCAAACTCGCCGAGATAGAAATACATCGAGCCGGTATTTGAATAGGCATGTACTGTCGGCTTGAATTCGAGCGAACTGTCCCAGGCCGTCGCGGCCTCGGCGAACTCACCGGCAAGGTAATATGCCGCTCCCAGGTTGTTGAGCGCGGTAGCATCGTCATCTGCACGACTCACGTACATTTGATAGAACTCGGCCGCTTCAAGAAACCGGCTTTTTTGGAACAGAAAAGTTCCCATCGCCTGAAAACTCGCCCAATAACTGACGTCGGTCTCTATCGCACGACGCAAGTTTTCCTCAGCCTCAGCATTACGGTTCAGGGCTACCTGCGTCTTACCCAGTCCGATGTAGGCTTCCGCTGAATTTGGGTTGATCCTGAGTGCCATCACGTACTCGTGCAGCGCAACCTCGTACTTGCCTGATGTTCTGTAGAGACTGCCGAGCGCGAGATGTACGTCGCTTGAATCCGAGTCGTGCTGCAACGCCAGCTGACACGCTTGCTCCGCATCGCCAAAACTGGCCGCATCATGCGCCGTGTTGTAGCGAGCGAGGTGGACTTCGCAAACCACTGCATGAGCCTTGCCGAACTCCGGGTCGAGCGCGATCGCCTGGCGAAGTTGCTGCAGCGCGATCGCAAGCACGTCTGCATCGGCGGGCCTGCGCAGGTAGTCGAGCCCGCGAAGATAGAGATCGTAGGCCTCAATGTTCGTGGTGCCCAGCCGCTTAAGCCGCTGCTGCGCCGAAACCGGCAAAACAACGTGCAGCGAACGGGCGACTTGCCGCGCAATATCCTCCTGAATCGCGAAGACGTCGGACAATTCACGATCGTACTTCTCCGACCACAACTCACGACCGTCTTCACCATCGTAAAGTCTTGCGGTTACGCTAAGCTGATCCTGATAACGCCGGACGCTGCCCTGTAACACAACATCAGCGCCGAGTCGTTCCGCAACCGACGTGACATCGAGAACTGTGTCCTTGAGCAGATACGTTGAGCTGATCGCAACCACGCGAAATTCGTTCAGTCGCACGATCAGACTTTGAATTTCTTCCGTCAGTCCGTCGCTGAAATATTCAGTGCCCTCTTCATTACTCGTATTGATGAATGGCAGCACTGCGATCGAACGCTGCGACGGCTCCCAATGTTTCTGTGACAGGTAGTACATCAGGCTGCCGCTTAGCAGTATGACGCCGGCGACAAGGACAAGAAATTGAGCCGTCACCAGCTTCGGTGCGCCACCATCCGTATCCTCGTGGCGGACGACGCCCTGGATCGTTATCTCATATCCCCAGGCAAGCAACAGCGTGATCGGAAAACCGGTGATGACCAGTACAATGAGCACGGTCATCGCGCTATCGGGAATAGGCAGTCGATCGAAGGTGACGTCGGCGACCTGCAGCAACATCCAGGCGACGACCGCATACGTCACCATTGCGCGAAATACGCTACGCTGACGCAACTCCTGAATAAAACCCCGCAGGCGGTGCTTCATTCGCCCTACTCCCGTACCGACAGCAACTACAGAGCTTCCTCGGCATCTGACGAATCACTGCCCGCTTCGCAGCCAGCAAGACTGAAACAGGCAACCACAAGTGATGCTCGAAAGCATGATACTCGAATCATCTTCTTATCCTTTTCGATTCAACGGGTGCAATCAGGTACCGGATACTACCGGCAGCACGCGTTCTTTGCGACTCAAGCTGTGATTGGCTCTACTAAATGCACATACGCAAAATACACGATAGACTGGATTTGGGATCAGACCTAATTTTAGGCATCCGGAAGTAGAAGGAGTCAGTGATGCGGCATGAATTGATTGAGGCACTCACCTATCCGAGACTGCTGGTTCAGAAACTCATCGAAGCGCGGGACTGTCCTCATGACAACCTCTTCGAAGCGACCAGCGAGCGGTGTCACGAATGCGACCTGAATCGAGACTGCCACTGGGTTAGCTGCCTGAATGAGTTTGCGGATTTCGAAGATAAGCAGGACCACACAATCAATGCGTCGCTGCGCTACGGCATCAAACTGGTCGAATCCCTGCACCGTAAACTGCGCCACGATGAGTCGACGTGTACCTGCGAGCCGTGCACCTGGGTCAGAGACGCACAGCGTCTGACCGAAGAGTTCGATACCCATCTTGACACGGGCATCCACGGGCCAATGTACTAGGCGCGCTCATAGTTCATATCGCTATTGAAACAGGTTCCCGACTGCAAGATCCCAGTCCATCCGCTCCCCGGCATGCCATTGAGATGCACAGGAAACGGGGGCGACATCCTGTTCGAAAAATGTTCTGTCCAACCACTGGTTGAGCTCGTCATCGCCGATCGTCGGAAGCACTGACCGACGCCGCAGCCGCTGACGTTGCTGGTCTTTGAAGATCACTTCGTTGTCTGTGGTCTTTTCGCAAGTGAATCCACCCTCATGCACCAGGTGATGGTGGTGTCGGCACAACAGCACCAGATTGTCGAGATTTGTTTTTCCACCATCAGCCCAGTGTTGTATGTGGTGTCCATCCACGAACTTGTCGTTAGTACAGCCTGGAAAGCGGCATCCCTCGTCTCTTATTCGCAGCGCGCGCCGCATTGCAGGAGGAATAGAGCGCGTTTTGCGTCCAATCGAGAGCGGTTCCCCACTTTCATCCTCTCGTATACCTAACACAGAGCAATCACAGGCTATTCGCCGCGACGTTTCCGCGGAAACGTGGGGCCATCTTCAATATGAGCATCACTCTGTGGGAGCGGCTTCAGCCGCGATGAATCGCACCCATCGGGCGCTCCCACAACGTGAACCACAACCTGATATCGGTCGGCAGTCGCATTGGGAACGGGTTCTGAGTTCATGTAGGTTTCAGCAACTTCGGCCAAGGCATCGGCACGGCGGGTGGCTACTGGCACAGCTTCGGAATCTTCAGACGTTTCCGCGGAAACGTCGACACCATCCTGTAGGAGCGCCCTCCCGTCAGGCGGGATCGAGACATGGGCGCGATCCGTCGCGGCTGAAGCCGCTCCCACAACAAAGTCTTTCTCCATCGCCATCTCAAGTGCTTTGACAATCAGCGCACCCTGTTCGGCAGGAAAACGGCCCTTGATGACGAGGCAACCATCGCAGTCGTAGTGGTAATTCAATTGGCGGTTGTCGTACGCCGTGCATGCGGCCTCGGCGTCTCTCAGTCGCTCGACACGGCGGTATTTGGAGACCAGTTTTTCGACATGGTAAGCCGTACCGTGCTTCGCGATCGACAGCAAGTAATCTTCGTTACTCTCGTCGGCGATACGGGTCATCGCCCGCACCTTGGAGTAGCTCAGCGCTCCCGTGGCAAAGCGCGCATCGATCTTCGGCAACTTACCAAGTGCATTGGCCACGCGAACCCGTTCCCGGGCTGTGTTCATGTCGATGCCGCACTTGAAGTTGAGCCAGTGAGCACAGGTATGGAAGCCCAGCCACTCCCAACCCTGCTGCTCGTCGAATTCCCGGACCAGCGTCAACAGGCGGTGCTCAGCCGCATAGATATAGCTGCAAAGTTCGGTGATTTTGGCGCCGAGACGCTCGCTTTTTTCGCGGGTGGATTCTTCTTTGAGTGGGGTGACAGCGAGTGCGGTGGCCATGGGTCCCTCCAGCCTTTTGGACTACCTGTAATTATGTCCAGTATATACTAACTCACTGATATTTCAAGGGAAATGGCTGTTATTCGGCTGCCAGACGGCGGCCTTAGTGCGGCAGTTTGTAGCTGACATTAGACTGCTTCACGACAATCAATTTGCGTTTTTGTAGTTCCTTGACCAGCGAGGCAAGCGCGCTCTTGTCGAGCTTCTTCGTGAACAATGTATTGATCGTGTTTTCCAGCGTCCTTACCTTCCTTGGCCTGGACTGACCGCGCCCACCGAGGTTCTTGACGATCGCAGCGACCTTCTCGTCCATGCTCGTCGTCGTGGGCACGCGCAGTAACGGAATCTCCCCAAGGTCTTTTTCTCTCTGAATCCGTATCTTTCGGCTCCTGAGGTGTGCGATCAACGGATCAAAGCCCTTGTCCTTGCTGATGACATGAAATTGCGCGTCCGGGTCTTTGCCCGCCAGCTCACCAATGTAATACGCAATATGAAAATCCAGAGCATTCTGACCATTGCCGGAGATCTTTATGTACTTGGCGTCGTTCCCGAGAAGTTGCATGGAGTCCGCAAGATCAAATGGCACCTTCGTCTGGCTCGAGCCAACAAAGACAAACACCTTGAACGGATGCGTGGTGAGAAGCTCCAGGTTCTTTGGATGGACGTTCTCGAAGTCGATCAATACGTAGTTAGTAGCCAATGGAGTCTCCAAATGCACAGGTGGCAACACGTATTCTACCCTTTACGGCTGCCTTCGATCCGGCATTGTGCTTGCTCCAGGTTCCGCCCGGATCAAACGCCGATATCCTCGTTCCAGAGCTCAGGATTGTCGGCAATGAAGTCGCACATCATCTGCACACATTCTTCGTCGTCCAGGATTTCAAGATCGACACCTCTGGAGCGCAGATGATCCTCCGGCCCCTGGAATGTTTTGTTTTCACCGACGACGACTTTCGGAATGCCGTATAGCAATATGGCGCCGCTGCACATGTCGCATGGCGACAACGTCGAGTACAGCACTGCGCTTCGGTAATCAGCCGCACTCAGGCGGCCCGCGTTCTCGAGGCAGTCCATTTCGGCATGCAGGACCGAACTGCCTTTTTGTATGCGCTGGTTATGGCCGCGACCGACGATGCGGCCATCAATGACCAAAACTGAACCGATGGGAATGCCACCAGCGCCTTGCCCTCGGCGGGCCTCTTCGATAGCTGCTGAAAGGTATTCGTCCACGCCCTACTCTGTCCCGAAAATCCGGTCGATCTCTGCGATTACGTCCGGCGTGAAACTGTCAACAAAGTCGATCGCCTGCATGTTTTCATGCACTTGTTCCACCCGGCTGGCGCCGGTCATTACAGTGCTGACGTACGGGTTTTGCAGGCACCACGCCAGGGAGAACTGCGCGAGACTTGCGCCCATTTGTTTGGCAATGGGTTCCAATGCCGCCACTTTCGCCAGTCGGTCTTTATCGGTCAGGTCTTTCTGCAGCCAGTCCAGCCCTTTCAAAGCGCCACGACTGTCGCTCGGAATGCCAGCGTTGTACTTGCCTGTCAGGAGACCAGAGGCCAGTGGACTCCACGTTGTCGAGCCGTAACCGTAGTCCTGGTAGACAGAATCGTATTCCGGGCCAAATCGATGGCGTTCAAGCAGGTTATATACAGGCTGCTCTACCACCGGCTTGTGAAGGTGGTGGCGCTCCGCAATGCCGATTGCAGTCAGAATTTCCGCTGCGGACCATTCGGACGTGCCCCAATACAGCGCTTTGCCCCATTCGATGATGTTGTGCATCGCCCACACGGTTTCTTCGATTGGCGTCGATGGATCAGATCGGTGACAGAAGAGCAGATCCACGTAATCCATATCCAGGCGCTTAAGCGAGCCATCGATAGCTTCAATGAGGTATTTGCGATTGAGCGTGTTTTGCTCGTTGGGGCCATCGTTTAATCCCCAGAACAGTTTTGTTGACACCAGGTAACTGCTACGCCGCCAGCCGAGCTCCTTGAGTGCAGTGCCCATGACTTCTTCGGATTTTCCGTGCGCATACGCTTCCGCATTGTCGAAAAAGTTCACGCCGGCCTCGTATGCCGCCGCCATCATCGTGACCGTGGACTCAAGCCCGGCCTGCTTATGAAAGGTAATCCACGACCCAAACGATAGTTCACTGACCTGGATGCCTGCTTTGCCCAAATGGCGGTACTTCATGAACGCTCCCACAAGATTTGCTGCGCCGATGATAATAACCGAACGCCGATGCGGCTTCCCGGTCCCTGACTTGCGGCAATTGTCTATACTACGATTTGAGCATTGACGGTCCAATGAATTCATATGTCTGATCTGTTTCAACCTATCGCTGCGGAGCAGTTAATCGCCTGGGTATTCTCAGAACTGGATACCCGCGATTCGATTTTTGGCATTCCGCGCCAGCACTTCTTCGTGCCACGTGAAGATAATCCGTTCCGCACGACGACCTATGGCCATCCGCTCGAAACGCCGTTTGGTCCGGCTGCAGGGCCGCACTCCCAGATGGCTCAGAATATCGTGGCGTCGTGGCTGTGCGGTGCACGGTATATCGAGTTGAAGACGGTACAAACACTCGACGTGCTGGATGTGTCAAAACCGTGCATCGACATGGAAGATGAAGGCTACAACGTCGAGTGGTCGCAGGAATTGAAGGTCAATCAGTCCTTCGAGGAGTATCTCCGTGCCTGGGTATTGATCCACGCGCTGCACCACAAGTTCGGCTTCCCGGGCGAATCACCGGGCATAGTCTTCAATCTCAGCGTTGGTTACGACCTCGAGGGCATTCAGAAGCCAAACATGCAGTGGTTCCTGGATCAGATGCAGGACTGCTCCGAGTACAAGCAATCTCTTATAGATCAGGTTGCCCGTTTCTATCCCGAGATACGGAATCTGCACATTCCAGATCGCCTCTCCGATAACGTAACCCTGTCAACCATGCACGGCTGCCCGCCCGGCGAGATTGAAAGCATTAGCACGTACCTGTTGCGAGAGCGGCAATTGCACACACTCGTGAAGTGCAATCCGACACTGCTCGGCCCCGAGCGTGTGCGATCGATCCTGAATGAGGATCTGCAATACGCCGACGTCGTGGTGCCCGACATAGCGTTCGAACACGATTTGAAATACCCGGACGCGGTGAGGATGCTTGGCAATCTGCAGGCCGTCGCTAAGGAATGCGACCTCGACTTTGGAGTGAAACTGTCCAACACACTTGAGGTCGAAAACTCCCGTTCGGTTTTCGACGAAGCCGAGAGGATGATGTACCTCTCCGGGCGTCCATTGCACGCGGTCACAGTCAACCTTGCCCACGAGCTGGCGGAAGAGTTCGACGGCAACCTGCCGATGTCGTTTTCGGCAGGAGCGAACTGCTTCAACGCGGCAAACCTGCTTGCAGCCGGGATGCAGACAATTACAGTTTGTTCTGACCTGTTGAAGACGGGCGGATACCTGCGCTTGCTGCAGTATCTCGAAACTGTGGACGATGCATTCAGCGAGGCGGGAGCGTCCAGCATTGACGCATTTATTTTCAAATCAGCGGAGTCTGATGAGTCCCTTGCGGATGTTCATGACGCCGCGCGGCTGAATCTGCGTCACTACGCAGAGCAAACACGTAGCGATCCGACATACATCAAGGGCACATTCGACACCGCGCACACGAAGACACCACGCGAACTCGGCCTGTTCGATTGCATCAAGGCCCCGTGTGTCGATGAGTGCCCGCTGAATCAGAAAGTGCCGCGATACATGAACGCGGTGCGCGACGGCGATACGGCCGAGGCACTGCGCATCGTGCGCGAGGACAATCCGCTGGCGTGTGTGCTCGGCCGCATCTGCGACCACCTGTGCGAACAGACCTGCGTCCGCAACCACCTGGATGAGCCTCTGGCAATTCGGGATATCAAGCGGTTCATATCCGACTTCAAACCAACGCCGACAGAGACTCCACCGGTTGCAGCCGTGGGCGGCAAGGTTGCGATCATCGGCGCCGGGCCCGGTGGCATGGCCGCGGCATCCGAACTTGCTCATGCCGGCGTCCACGTCGAGGTATTCGAGCAGCATCACCACGCCGGCGGCATGGTCGGCGGTGTCGTTCCCGAATATCGGCTTCCACAAGCGGTTTTCGACCGTGATTTTGGATTACTGCAAGACCTCGGTGTGCAATTTCACTTCGGTGCGAGAGCGGGACGCGATTTCAGCCTCCGCAGCCTCCGCGATGATGGCTTTGACCAGATAGTAATCATGGTCGGTGCACAACTTGGCAAGACGCTGGGTCTCGAGGGCGAGGACTGTGAGGGAGTCGTCGACGCATTACAGTTTCTGCGGCGTGCCAGGGAAGGACAGGCGATGGAATTCGGCCAGCGTATCGGTGTTATTGGCGCCGGGGACACGGCTATGGATTGCGCGCGAGTCGCACAACGTCTGTCCGGCAGCCAGGTCAGTCTGATCTACCGCCGCACGATCGACCAGATGCCTGCCGATCGTGAGGAAATTGCGCATCTCCTCGAAGAAGGTATCGAAGTGCTCGAGCTCTGCAAACCGCAGCGATTGCACGCCAAAGACGGCAAGTTACGGGCGCTGGAGTGCCGGCGCATGGTCTTCAAAGGCGATCGCGACAGCTCCGGCCGCAAGATTCCGCACGAGGTGCCCGGTACCGACTTCGAACTGCCGCTGGATACTCTGATTCTTGCCATCAGTCAGCATGCCGTTCTCGACTTTTTCGGCAATGAGCCAGTAACGGTGAATGCGCGGGGGTACATTGAAGCCGACCCTGTGACGTTCGAGACCGCGGTGCCCGGAGTCTATGCCGGGGGCGATGTGGTCAATGACGGCCCTGAGTCGATCGTCAAAGCCGCGGCCGCCGGAAGGGCCATTGCCGACGGTATTTTGCAGCGCCATGCGTCCGACGTCGGGCCAACGGAGATCCGTTCCTTCGATCCGGCGGCGTTGCTGCGACGGCGGAGTCAACGGGAATGGCGGGTTCCTGCACCACTGACGCCGCCGGCAGACCGAGACAAATCGACGGAGGTGGTGCTCACCTATGATGCGGAGCAAGCTCGCGCAGAAGCTGCTCGCTGCCTGGATTGCGACACCTATTGCAGCCTGTGCGTAGGGGTTTGCCCTAACCTCGCCCTGCTGACCTACGAAATCGAGCCTGCCGACCCGGATATTCCGGTGCGGCAACCGTTTCAGGTCGCCGTACTCACCGATCTGTGTAACGAATGCGGCAATTGCACCACTTTCTGCCCCACATCGGGACAACCTTATCGCGACAAGCCCCGGCTGTATCTCAACCGTCCGGAATTCGAGGCGCAGCAGGACAATGCCTTCATGGTGTTCAGGAATGCGGACCGGTGGTCGATGGATGCACGCTGGCAGGGGACAACGCGTAACATCGAGCTCAACCGTGATCTGGACTACTCGGGCGACAAGCCGCTCTCGGTCGAGCCGCATGGCTCGATGTACGTGCTTTTGCGAGGCATCGCGAAGTCAATGCCGCATCTGCCCGCAATATATAAGGAATAACCACGACCGACTGAGACGGCCGCGACGTCTATTCTCGCGGACATGAGACCGATGATATGAGCTCGCTGCTGATCACCAACGGCCGCCTGGCCACACTCGATGACGACGATCGCTTCGTCGAGCACGGCAGTGTCTATATCGATGGCAACAGGATAGTTGCAGTTGGCGAGCTCGATCCGGGTGCGTATTCGGCCGACCGCACGATCGATGCGGGCGGCAAGCTCGTCATGCCCGGGCTGATCAACGCCCACCATCATCTCTATTCCACGTTTGCTCGCGGCTTCACGCCACCGGGCCCGCCGGCGCGCAATTTCGATGAAAATCTGCAGAACCTGTGGTGGAAACTCGATGTGGCGCTCAACGCCGAGGACGTTTACTACTCGGCCTTGCTTGCATTGATGGACTCCGCTCGTGCCGGCTGTACAACAATCATCGATCATCACGCCTCACCCTCCTGCTGCGATGGCAGCCTCGATCAGATTGAGCGAGCCTTTCGTGATGTCGGCTTGAGCGGCTGCCTGTGTTACGAGGTCTCGGATCGCAACAAGGACGGTGAAGGTATCGAGGAAAACGAACGCTACATCCGCAAGTGCCGCGAGTCCGACGACGAGCAGATGACCGCCCTGTTTGGACTGCACGCACTGATGACGCTGGGCACGAAGACGCTCGAGCGTTGCGCCGCGGCCGCACACGAACTCGATACAGGCTTTCATGTGCATGCGGCGGAAGATGAGATCGACGTGCAGATGACCAGGGAGCGCCACGGTCAGGGAGTCATGGACCGTTTTAACGAGTTCGGCATCCCGGGTCCAAGAACCATCTTCGTGCACGGCACCTGCCTCGAACCCGGGGAGCTGGATCTGCTGCACGCCACCGATTCGATACTCGTGAACAACCCCGAATCCAACATGAACAACGGGCTCGGCGTCTCACCAATTCTGAACATGCTCGATCACGGCGTGATGGTGGGTGTCGGCACTGACGGCATATCGTCACACCTGATTTCTCAGGCACGGGCCATGTACCTGCATCAGCGAGCGGAGCGCAGAGACCCCACGGTTGCATTCGCCGAAGCCTGCGAGATCCTGTTGAGGAACAACAGCCGCATTTGCAATCGTCTGTTTGCAGAGCCTCGCGGCGCGTTGGCTGTTGGGCAGCTCGCCGACGTGGTGATTCACGATTACGTGCCGTTTACGCCGCTGAACGCGGACACATTCTATGGGCACCTGTTGTTCGGACTCGGATTTAGCCGCGTTCAGACGACGATCGCGAGAGGTCGCGTGGTCGTTGATGATGGCCGCTTGCCCGATCTGGACGAAGCAGCCATTCGCGCCCACTGCGCCGAGCGGGCGCCGTCAATATGGGAACGGATCCACTGATCCGGCACAAGAATGGCTAATACGTCGACAAAGCGTTGGGAACGCTACTACACGCCGGAGACAGTGGCAGAAGCCGTCGCGTTGTTGCAACGCTACGACGGCCGGGCGCGCGTCGTTGGTGGTGGCACCGACCTGCTTGTCGAAATCCGGCGCGGCCTGCACCGGCCAGTGGAAGCCATGATCGACGTGACTCGTATCACAGGCCTCGATCGAATCGAGGAAGATGGCGACTACATCGTGATCGGCTGCGGCGTGACGCACAGTCAGATTATCCGGAATCCCGCCATCATCCGGTACGGGACCTGCCTGTCTGAGAGCTGCAGCGTCATCGGCGGGCCCCAGGTGCGCAATGTCGGAACACTCGCCGGCAATGTCGCCCACGCGCTACCCGCCGGGGACGGCACTATCGGTCTGCTCGCACTTGGCGGCGAAATCGAAATCGCAGGTAAAGATGGCGCGTGCTGGATGCCGATGCAGGAGTCGTTTCGCGGACCAGGCAAGAGCTTCATCGATCGCAACCGGGAAGTATTGACGAGACTGCGCTTCAAGCCCACCGGGCCCCGCGAAGGATCGGCCCACCATCGCGTGATGCGTCCGCAGGGTTTGTGCCTGCCCATCATTTCCATGGCCGTGCGAGTGAAGCTTGGCGATGACAACACAATTACGAATGCACGTGTCAGCATGGGGCCTGTTGGACCTGTGCCGTATCTCGCTGAATCCGCGATGGAAGCACTCGTAGGCAGTACTGCTTCTGCAGACCAATTCGATAAAGCGGCCGCAGCTGCGCTGGCCAGTGTCTCGCTGCGCTCGAGCAAGTATCGCGCGAGCCAGGAATATCGGACGCAGATGGTTCGTACTTACCTGCCAGCCATTCTTGCCCGAGCTGTCGAGCGAGCAAGCGAGGCCAGCTCATGAGCAGGCTGCAGATGACCGTGAACGGCAGGCCCGTTGATCTCGACGTGCCGGATTCGCGTTATCTCTCCGAGGTGCTGCGCAAGGACTTGCAGTTGACTGGGACGAAAATCGGCTGCAATGAAGCCGAGTGCGGGATCTGCACCGTTCTGGTTGACGACACACCCGTTGTGAGCTGTGTCTTTCCTGCGTTCAAGGCCAATGGAGCCCGTGTTGAAACAATAGAAAACCTCGCAAAGGACGGCGAACTACACGCTCTGCAGCAGGCGTTCCTCGATCACGGTGCCGTGCAGTGTGGCATATGCACGCCCGGTGTGATCATGACGGCGAAAGCGCTCATCGACGAGAAGAACGCAGCAGGTGAGACGCTGACCGAAGATCACATTGCCGTTGCGCTCAAGGATACATTTTGCCGCTGCACCGGCTACCAGAGTATTACCCGTGCCATTCTCCAGGCATCGGGCCAGGACGTCCCACCACTCCTTCCTGACACGCAGCCCACCGGTAAGTCGGTCGGCAAACCAATGCCCAACCTGCAGGCCCGCGACAAGATTACGGGCATCGCCCGATTTACCGATGACTATCGATTCCCGGGCATGCTCCACGCGCGTACAAAACGGGCGAACGTACCCCACGCGAGAATCCTCTCGATCGAAACGTCGGCGGCACGCGCCCTGCCCGGCGTGCACGCTGTGCTGACTCACGAAGATGTTCCGGGAAGTAATCTGCACGGCGTGTTTATCAATGACTGGCCTGTATTGTGCGGCGACAAAGTTCGTTACGTTGGAGACGCGGTCGCGATCGTGGCCGCCGATACCGAAGAAACGGCAGCCGCGGCGCTGGAACTGATCGAAGTCGACTATGAAGAACTGCCTGTTGTCAGCAACGCGATAGACGCCGAGAAGCCTGATTCGCCACTCGTCCACGAAGACCGTGCCGACGGCAACCTGCTGAAACACATCAAAGTAAACAAAGGCGATATCGACGCCGGATTTGCCGAAGCCGATACGATCATCGACCAGACGTACCGAACGCCCGCCACTGAGCACATGTTCCTGGAACCGGAATGCTCGATCGGCATACCGGCCGGGTACAGCCCGGATAACTTTGGCGGGTTGCTCGATCCCATCGCTGTGCGAGGCGAAACCGCGAAGCACGACAAGACCACGATTTACGTCGGCAGCCAGATCCCTTACGAGGATCGTAACCAGGCCGCCGCGGCGCTGGGCGTGGAACCCAAGTCGGTGCGCGTCGTAGCCACGCTGATGGGTGGCGGCTTCGGCGGCAAAGAGGACATCACCGGCCAGATTCACGTCGCCCTGCTCGCAGAGAAGGCAAAATGTCCGGTCAAGATGCTGTATTCGCGCCAGGAAAGTCTGTTGGTCCATCCGAAGCGACATGCAACAGTCATTCGTATTCGTACTGGTGCGACCCGTGACGGCAAATTGACTGCCGTCGAAGCGACGCTCTACGGCGATGGCGGCGCGTACGCCAGTCTTAGCGAGAAGGTGCTAACTCGCGCAAGCACTCATGCGGCCGGACCCTACGACGTACCGAACGTGAAGGTGGACTGCTTCGCGATGTACACCAACAACGCACCCAGCGGCGCATTCCGCGGATTTGGAGTTACGCAGAGTTGTTTCGCCGTTGAAAGCAATATGGACATTCTTGCGGAGGAACTGGGGCTCGACGCCGTGGAAATTCGCCGCGTCAACGCACTGGATGTTGGCTCGGTAACCTCAACGGGCCAGGTAATGCGCGAGAGTGCCGGCCTGAATGAGTGCATCGACCTCGTCGAACGCGATTTGCGCGGCGATGATTTTCGCTGGACCTGGGACGAAGGCAATCGGCGCTTCGCGTGGGGTCTGGCCGTTGCTTACAAGAACACGGGCCTTGGCGGAGGCGCAGCCGACAAAGCCAGCGCCGAAGTTGAAGTATGGCTGGACCCTGAAAACGGTACGAGAGCGGAAGTGCGCATCTCGTCCGCAGAAATGGGCCAGGGCTTGCCAGTCGTGCTCGCCGCCTGTGCAGCCGAAGAACTGGGAATCGAGGCGACTGCAGTAAACGTCCTGCTCGGGGACACCGACTATTGTCCGGATGGCGGCCCGACGACAGCAAGCCGGCAGACATTTGTCAGCGGCAATGCGGTACGTCTCGCCGCCAGAAGCGCCGCCAAGAAAATCAAGGGCGCGAAACCCGGAACAAACATCGTCGCCCGCTACGACTACCTCGCACCAGAGACAAAACCATTGGGCAGCGGCGGAGACATGCACGTTGCGTTTAGCTTCTGTGCACAAGCGGCCTTATGCGAAATCAACATGGACACAGGTGAAGTGAGTGTCAGCAAGATCATTGCCGCACATGATGTGGGTCGTGCCATCAACCCGCTAACGCTGCAAGGTCAGATCGAAGGTGGCATCGTCATGTGCATCGGCTACACGCTCACCGAACATTATATCCAGGAGGAAGGCAAGCCCTGGACCAATGTCCTGGCGCGCTACAAGGTACCGAGCATCACTCACACACCGACGATTACAAACCGCCTCGTGGAACACAATATCTCCACGGGCCCGTACGGCGCCAAGGGTGTGGGCGAGTTACCGAGCATTCCTACGAGCGCGGCTATCACCAACGCGATCTACCGCGCTACCGGCGTTCGCATGCGCAGCCTGCCTGTCGATCAGGATGAGCTGCTGCGGGCAATGCGTGCGGGAGATACCGAAGTCGAGCTGGCATGGGGTGACCTGAAACCGATCCCGGCAGTTGCTCTTGGAGGCGAACAATGAGTCTGATACCGGACATTCGCAACGACGTTCTCGAAAAGACGATCGCGCGGGCACGCGAACGCAATATCATCCTGCCGACCTTCGCCCAGCAGAAGGATCCGAGCCTGGTTCCTGCCGAAATTTCTGCGCGGTTGAAGGACGTCGGTCTTTGGGACATGGATCCGGCAAACCTGTTTCGCATCACCTGGAAGAATGAACCCGTCGAACATGGCGGTGGATTCGGTGATGGCAACTGGATCGAGTTTCCGCAAGCACTGACAGGCGTGGATGCCACCATCATAGGCATCGTCGGTAACTGGTTCCCAACGGGCGCCCACAAAGTTGGCGCTGCTTACGGTTGTCTCGTCCCGCGGCTGGTCACCGGCAATTTCGATCCCGAGACGCAGAAAGCCGTGTGGCCGTCTACGGGCAACTATTGTCGAGGCGGTGCCTACGATTGTGCGCTCCTGGCCTGCCCTGCTGTGGCGATCCTGCCTGAAGGCATGAGTCGTGAGCGCTTCGAGTGGCTCAGGGAAATCGGTACGGACGAGATCATCGCCACGCCCGGCACGGAATCAAACGTCAAGGAAATCTATGACAAGTGCTGGGAGCTGCGCGAGGAACGCGGTGACGGCGTCATCGTCTTCAACCAGTTCGAAGAATTCGGCAACGCGATCTGGCATTACCAGATGACCGGCTCGATTATCGATGAGGTCTTTCAGAATAACTATGACGATGGGCGACGCCTATCGGCGTACGTCAGTGCCACGGGCTCCGCCGGGACAATTGCAGCGGGCGATTTCCTGCGCACGCAACATCCTGGAATTCGAGTGGTGGCTACAGAAGCGCTGCAATGCCCCACCCTGCTCCAGTTCGGATTTGGCGAGCACCGCATCGAAGGCATCGGCGACAAACATATTCCGTGGATTCACAACGTGCGCAACACCAACCTGGTCGCAGCTATCGACGACGAACAGACGATGCAACTGATGCGATTGTTCAACACGGAAGAAGGCCGCGCGTGCCTGCTGCGCGAGGGCGTGGAAGAAGAAACGTTGCAGTCCCTCGACATGCTTGGCATCTCGGGTCTCTGCAACCTCGTCGCCAGCATCAAGACGGCGCGTTACTACGATATGGATGGCCGGGACGTGATCTTCACGCCGCTCACGGATTCGATGCAGCTGTATTCATCGCGACTGCAGGAGGCGGAGGAAGCACAGGGACCCTACACCAGCCGCATGGCAGATCAGCACTACGCTCGCTACCTGCAGGGAATTACAACCGACCACCTTCGCGAACTGACCTACGCCGACCAGAAGGCGTTACACAATTTCAAATACTTCACGTGGGTGGAGCAACAAGGTCGGACGTCGGACGAACTGCGGCAACTCTGGGACGAAGACTTCTGGAGCGGGGTCTTTTCACAGGACGTCGTGGATGAATGGGACCGACTGATCGATGCCTTTAATGAAGCTAAGGATTAAACCACATTATGAATGACACTTACCTGGCCGGCGCACGGGAACTCGAAGCGGACCTCGTGCAATTCATGCAGGACATCATCCGCATCCCGTCGTTGAGCTCGGAGGAAGGCGCGGTGATCAAACGCATCCACGATGAAATGCTGCAACTCGGCTATGACGAGGTACGCATCGACCCGATGGGCAATGTGCTGGGACGGATCGGCAATGGACCAAAGGTAATCGCACTGGACGGCCACGTCGATACGGTCGACGTCGGTGACCTGTCGCTCTGGGACCGGGATCCGCACTCGGGCGACATCGAGGATGGCATCCTGTACGGGCGCGGCACAAGCGATATGAAAGGCGGTGTCGCATCCAGCGTCTACGCAGGCGCACTGATCAAGAAAAGAGGCATTCCCGACAACGTGACGCTCTATGTCACCGGCACGGTGCAGGAAGAAGACTGTGATGGTCTGTGCTGGCAGTACATTGTCAACGAAGGCGGGCTTCGTCCGGATCTCGTCGTCATCACGGAACCGACCAGCCTGCGAATCTATCGCGGGCATCGCGGCCGCATGGAGATCGAAGTGCATACCTCCGGACTCTCCTGTCATGGCTCGGCGCCCGAGCGCGGCGACAACGCTGTCTACAAGATGGCAGGCATCATCGCCGACATCGAGAAACTCAACAAACGACTGGAACCCCGCGATCCGCTCGGCAAGGGCACGGTCACAATTAGTGAGATTCGCTCTACCTCACCGAGTCTGTGCGCCGTCGCCGATGGCTGCACGATACATCTTGATCGACGGCTTACGATCGATGAGACCGAAGACACCTCGGTAGCAGAAATTCTTGCGTTGCCATCGGTCCAGGCCGCACAAGCGACCGTGACGGTGCTCGACTACGCGGTGCCGAGTCATACCGGGCTGACCTACCCGACACGCAAGTACTACCCCACCTGGGAAATGCCCGAAAGTGAGCCTGCGGTGCAGGCAGCGACGACCGCGTACAAGGACGCGTTTGGCGAGGATCCTGAAGTCGGGCACTGGACGTTCAGCACCAACGGCGTCGCCACGGCCGGTATGCACAACATTCCAACCGTTGGATTTGGGCCGGGACATGAGCACTTCGCACACGCCCCCAATGAGCAAACTGAAATTGAACATCTCGTACGTTGCACGGCTTTTTACACAGCGCTTGTCGATACGTTCGCCAAAGGAGAGAGTTTCAAGTGACTAAGGCAGCAAAACCGATCACCGATCGGATGAAGGGTCGCGACTGGCTGATGACGCAAGACTGGTCCGATGAGGAAATTGATCTCGCGCTGGAAACGGCGGATCAACTGAAAATGGAATTCAAGAGCAGCGTGCCTACCTTGCATCTCCCGCACAAGACGCTGTTCATGATCTTCTTCGACAAGTCGACCCGCACCCGCAACTCGTTTGAGGCGGGCATGACCCAGCTCGGCGGGCACGCGCACTTTATCGATTCCGAGACGTCGCAGATCGCACACGGTGAAAGCCCGAAAGATATGGGCACGATCCTGTCCGGTTACGGGCACGGTATTGCAATCCGTCACGATCTGGTGCCCGGAGAAGGCCAGTCCTACATGCGTGACGTAGCGCGCTGGGCTGATGTCCCGGTCATCAACATGCAGTGCGACGTTGACCACCCCTGCCAGAACCTTGCTGACTTGATGACGATTCGCGAAGAGTTCGGTAAAGACTTGAATAAACTAAAGATTGCTGTCTCCTGGGCGTACGCACCAAGCTATGTGAAACCAATGTCCGTGCCACAGGGTCTGATAATGCTAATGACGCGCTTCGGCATGAATGTGACGCTGGCCCATCCGCCTGAATACACATTGATGGATGAGCCCATGAAAATTGCGCGCGAAAACGCCGGGCGATCCGGAGGCAAATTCGAGGTTGTGGACAATATGGAAGAAGCATTTGCCGATGCCGACATCGTGTATCCGAAGAGCTGGGGCGTGGAATCCCTGTTCAGCAATCCCGAACAGGCAATGAATGTCGCGCAACAGTATCGGCACTGGATTTGCGACGAAGCGATGATGGCGCGCGCAAAGAAGGAAGCGATCTATATGCATTGCCTGCCTGCGGATCGTGGCTGTGAAGTAAGCGATGCCGTTATCGACGGCCCACAATCGCGCGTTTACCCTGAAGCCGAGAATCGCTTGCACACGGCAAAGGCGCTTATGGCACTGACGATGTGAATTGTGATGACTGAAATGAAAACACTCGACTCCAACAATATTCCCGACAAACCGCTCGTGGTGATCGCCATCGGCGGCAATTCACTGATTAAGGACTCGGACCACATGTCCGTGCTGGATCAGTACCGTGCCGCGGGCGAGACCAGCGGTTACATTGCACCGATCGTCAACAAGGGTTACCGAGTGGTCGTGACTCACGGCAATGGTCCGCAAGTCGGCTTCATATTATTGCGCTCCGAACTTGCAAAAGATGTCTTGCACCAGGTTCCACTGGCCAATTGTGTAGCCGACACACAAGGATCGATTGGTCTCCAGATCGCGCAGTCCCTGCAAAATGTCTTTCTGCAACAGGGGCTGGAGAAACAGGTGGTCACAATACTGACCCAGGTTGTGGTCGACCAGGATGATCCGAGCTTTGCAGAGCCCAGCAAACCAATTGGGCCATTCATGAGCAAGCTGGAAGCAAAACAACACGAGCAGGACGACGGCTGGGCGATCGCTGAGGACGCAGGCCGCGGCTGGCGCCGCCTGGTGCCATCGCCGAAACCGCTGGACATCATCGAGCTGCCCGCCATTCGCACACTGATCAACAGCGGTGCCCTGGTCGTCGCCGTTGGCGGCGGCGGCATCCCGGTCGTTTACAAGCCGGACGGCACATTGCGGCCCCGCCCTGCAGTTATCGACAAAGATGCGGCATCCTGCCTGCTTGCCCTGGAACTTGGTGCGTCGGTGCTCATTTTCTCCACCGATGTCGACAAGGTCAGACTGAACCATGGCACCCCCGAACAGATCGAACTGGACAACATGAATGTGGCGGAGTGCCGCCAATACCTCGAAGAAGGACAATTCGCTATTGGTAGCATGCGGCCGAAGATCGAGAGCGCACTCCGGTTCCTCGAAAACGGCGGACAGGAAGTAATCATCACGCAGCCGCATTATCTCGAAGGAGCGCTGCGCGGTATTTACGGCACGCATATCGTGCCCTGATCGTGGCAAGATCATGAACGGTTACCGTTGCATTGCCTGTGCCGAAACACAAACGGCGGATTTCACCGGTTTCCTGTGCCCGTCGTGTGGCAGCAACCTCGAGATCACGTATGACTACGCGGACATCCGTCAGGATTTCGTGCAGGACTTCGACTACGCACCGTTCCTGCCTGTCAGCAGACTAAAAGCCCCGTTTCCATTAAGAGTCGGGCGAACGCCGCTAACCGCAGCAGCCCGTCTGGGTGAATCGCTGGGACTTCGCAATTTGTATCTCAAAGATGAGACCTCGAATCCGAGCGCATCGACTAAAGACCGTGCGAGCGCAGTCGCGTTGCGGCGCGCCCAAGACATCGGCGCGAAAGTGGTTGCTGTCGCCAGTACCGGCAATGCTGGTTCCTCGCTGGCGTGTCTCGCTGCCGCCCTCGGCTTGCGAGCAATCGTTTTCGTGCCGGAAAGTGCGCCTGTTGCGAAACTCACGCAGGCTTTGTCGTTCGGTGCCACAGTTCTCGCCGTGCGCGGCAATTACGACGCTGCGTTTGACTTGTGCCTGCAGGCCTCCGATGAGTTCGGCTGGTTCAATCGCAGTACCGGTTACAACCCTTTCACGCGCGAAGGCAAGAAGACCTGCGCGTACGAAATCTGGGAGGACCTGGGCCGTCGAGTACCGGACCGCGTCGTCGTACCGACCGGAGACGGCAATCTGCTCAGTGGAATGTGGAAAGGCTGGTGTGAATTGCAGGCCGTGGGGCTCATCGAGCGCTTACCCAAAATCGACTGTGTCCAGTCGGAATCCAGCGCTGCGATCTGCCATACGGTCCGGCAACTACGCGACGAGGGTGATACCGAACCGGATTGGTCGAAGGTCGTCGTCGATGAAGTCAGGGCGACGACCGTCGCCGACTCCATTTCTGTCGACCGACCACGCGATGGCCTCGCGGCAGTAAAAGGCATTTTTCAATCCGGCGGCGAAGCGATAACGGTTCCAGATCAGGAAATTCTCGCGGCCATTCCGGAGATCGCCCAAGCCACGGGCATTTTCGCCGAACCGGCTGCGGCAGCACCCTGGGCAGCAGTGAAACAGATGGCTCAAGACAAGAAGATCGAAGCAGACGAAGTCGTCGTTTGTCTTATCTCCGGCAGTGGTCTGAAGGATGTTGCAAGCGCGGCAGCCGCTGTTGGTAAACCACTGACCGTCGACCCCACGATCGAGTCAGTTAGCCAGGCTCTCCCCCGCTAATTACCTGTTTTATGTACATAATTGGCGGCTACCCGCACAAAATATCTGTTTCTAAACCACTTGGTAAATGATAAGGTGAATCATTCGCATTTGCGGCCATTATGACGAGCAAGACTCGAAAAGGACCCGGCAGAATGAAGAAAGTCGCCCAACTAATACTTGCAGCACTACTGGTGCCTTGTACCTCCTTCGCAAAGGGCGACGTATGTGAGTACTTCCCGGAAGCGGCAAATCCGGACAGCAACGAAAAAATCATCAAGACGGAATGGGACCGGTTATCGTCGAAGATGGGGATGATGATGGGAGCGCCATCGACTCAAGGGGCAGTCCGCGGTATTTCCAGGGGTGAATCGACATTTCTTGGTGTCCAGATGCTGGCCACGAGTTACCACCCAATTCCACCGGAACTCGGCGTTTCGTTGGAAAGCAACAATATGATTACGAAGACAGGCATTTACGACCGACGGCTGAACCCATTTGCGAAGGAAATCCAAACTGACGCATTGGTTGTACCTGCCGGGTCTAGGCTCAGAATAACGATGGAAGATCGAACAACAATAATTCTCACGACCAGTGAGGAAGTCCGGGCGCACGGCTCCAGCACAAGACCCCTCTCGAGTGACAATCAAACGCAGAATTTCCGCGTGAAAGCAGAAGCCATGCTGGAATATACCCTGGATGCCGATGCCTTGGCCGCATTGACTGCCAAACCGGCGATTCACATGCGTTTGGAATCTCGAGATCGATATCACGACTTCGGCGGTGGCATGACGGCCACCAGTAGTAATGCGTGGAGTGAAAAGTACAACGGGAAGATTCAAAGGGTCCTGGGATGCGTTCAATGAAAAAATTCATCGCACTATCATTCGCCGTTATGCTGTTATTCGCCGGTGCTACTGCAAGTGCAGCCAAGTGCAAATTCCAGACAGACACTGAAAATGTCTTCACCGGAGAGAAAATTCGCTGGACGAAATGGTCCACGTTTTCGATGACGAATTCCTCGGTCGTGCACAGTGCGATTTTAGAAGGCGACAGAAAATATCTCGGTCTGCGCATCAGATCAGGCTGGTCGAGCTCGACCCGGCCGACAAAAGCACAACTGGACAACACATTGCGGATTCCAGCAGACGCAAAGCTACTGCTGCTGATGGATGACGAATCAATTATTGAGTTTCATTCGGAAAATGCTGTGATCGGTGACGCCGACTATTCGGTTACCGATGCCGGTGGCTTCAACATAGGCGCCACTGCCATTGTCAAATATTCACTGGATTCAGACGCCATGACCGCATTGGGCTCCAAGCGCATCAAGAAGGCCAGGATGACGGTCGGCGACAAAGATCGTAACTGGGAGTTTGGCAAGAAAGGCTCAAAGAAGCTCATGCCGGAGATCGAATGCATTCAATGAAGATTGCGACCGTAAGCCCGGCAACGGGGGATCACATCAAGATAATCATCACATTGTCTTTGGCCATAGTTCTGTTTCTGGGAAGTCCAGCGGCAGATGCCGAGAAATGCAAATACCAAATGAACGAATTGGATAGCTTTACGCAGGAAAAATTAGTCTGGACAAAGTGGAAGTCATTCACGCCATATGGCAATCAGGTTACACACCATGGCTGGCTGTCAGCATTTTCAAGAGACGAAGCGAAGTTACTGGTACTGAAAATCGTCTTGGTCGAACACACTTCCGATCAACCGAGCGCATCCTACCTGGACGGCAGACTGATCATTCCTCAAGACGCTAAATTGCTGATGCACATGGCTGACGACACGACAATAGAGTTGGCCGCCAGAGAACAAGCCATCGGAAGTTCAAGGGTTACTCCGCCTGGTGAGATATCGAACCGGGGTACGGGTTATATAGTGAAAACGACTGCAGTGATCAATTTCGAATTGAACCCGGATACCATAAATGCTCTGATGGCGCAGGGAACAACCGACATGAGCATATCCGCCCGCAGTCGCGATCACTATTATCCGTTTGGCAAGAAACCGACGGATAAGTTTCAATTTGCTCTAGGCTGTATTCAGTAAACAGAAAAGCCAGAAATAGAAATGTTCGTTCCTCTGTTACGATTGAATGCATCCAAGAGGAGTGACTGCAATGAATGATTCGACGAACGGCCACGTCCCGATACTCTTGTGGCCGTTCTATGCGATCTGGCGCTTCCTGACGCTTATTCTCGAGCTTATTGGCAGACTGCTGTGTGCGTCGGTCGGGATTGGCCTGATGATCGCGGGCGTCGCAATCACGCTCAGCATTATTGGCGCACCCGTGGGTATCCCACTTGCGGCGCTCGGATTCTTGCTCCTGATACGGGCGTTTTTTTGAGCGACCTACTGGTCCGGAATACCTGGACTTAGTACATCGGTATCGTCATAGGCCGGCGCTTCTTCTTCAGCGTCATCATCAGTGTCCGCCTCTGGTTCCGGTGCGGGCATTGCTTCCTCACCTCGCCCACAATCCCAGCCCCAGCTCTCAAGCTTGGCAATGAACTCTTCGGTCTTGCTTTCGCAATAACCTTCCTGACTCCCTGCACTCCACAGCACCTGTGTCTCACCAGGCGCTTCCGAGTCTTTGTAGTAATGCACCTCGCAGGGCACGGACACGCCCGGGTCAGTCAGAATCTCGACACGGCGCTGCAGATCCCCGTACGAACACTGATATTTGCCGGCGTCCTGGGCCAGCCCGAGGGCCGGGACGGCTACTGCCAACAAGCCAATTACGTATTTGCTCTTCATATCGCTCACCTGGAATAGACAACCAACACCCCGGGAGTATAGTCCTCTAATCCAGTGGAGTTTGTTGTTGCTCCAGCATCGTGAGGACTAAGCCTGTGTTAGCGAAGTTACTGAGGAAGATCATGAGCCTGGTGGTACTGGCGGCACTGGCTTGGGCTGGCTGGTACGGCTATTCGCATTGGGCCGCCGCATCATCCGGCACCAAAAGTTCCGTACAGGGAACCTCATTCAACTGCAGACACGCTATCGCCCAATTGGCAGAAGACTACGCTTGTCGAAACTCCGATTCCTGCACGCTGACGAGCGATGAGCTAAGCGCGATGAAAACCCGTGAAGCGGGTATCGAAAAGCACTGTAACTAGGCGAAAAAAGCAGCTTGTCTGGCCTACCCGGCAGCGTCACCGTATTTATTGAGTATTTCGAATACTCGTGCGTTGGGGCAAAAGGCGTTGTCGCCCTCTTCGTCACCCCTTAGCCATCGCTCACACACGTCTTCGGACGTACAGGCTCTGCAACGTTGTCGTACCTCGCCCATGATGGTCTTTAAGTCATCGTTTGAAGCGATGTCAGAATCGAGTCCGAGAGAATCGAGCATGCTCAGCATGCGCCGCTCTGAATTCTGAACCAGGTAGCTGCGGTACGCAATAACCAGGGCGAGGCCCACACCGATCATAATGATGGCCGCAATTATCTGTGCCAATGAGATATCCATGAATCGCCTCCTCGGGCCCTCACCCGGAATTGAGACATGTTTTAACTATAAGCCTGTGACCGCCGGATCAAACTACGTAAATACCGGGGTAGAGAGCCGCACAAGCCCCACATTTCCTCGCAGTTGAGTACGTGAGTCGATCGGCTTAGTATGGAAGAATGGTCAACAGGAGGAAGTTGTGCGAGAAAAACTAATAGAAGCGCTGATCTATCCCAGATTGATGGTATTGCAGCTCATCGAAGACGGTAACTTTCCGCACGACAGCCTCTACGGCGCGACCGGTGAGCGATGTAATCATTGCGACCTGACAGGGGAATGTGGCTGGGCTACCTGCCTGCAGGACTTCAGGCTCTTCGATGAGAAGACTACGGAAAGTCTCAGCGCGTCACTACGTGAGGGCATCAAGCTTGTCGAGTCACTGCACAAGAAATTGCGGCACGACGAGACAACCTGTGCCTGTGAAACCTGTATCTGGATCAGGAACGCAGAGCACCTGACGGAGGAATGCGAACATCATCTTCCGCATGTTGAGCCGGCGGCAAACTTGCAGGTTCAGTAATCGCGTTGTCCAACCCGTAGCGCTACCCGTTGGAATCACTTCTACAGGCTGCTGAGCTCCGCGGCTGAAAGACCGCCAATGCCCAGTGTCTCAGGCGTGCGCAGCGCTTCACCAGCATAATCGCGATTCATCAGCACGGAAGTGAGATGGATCATGGCATCCATCGTGGGCGTCTCGACATCGACCTGCCGCGCGAGACGGGTCATGAACACCAGACCGTAGCCTACGTCCTCATTCAGATAGCGATGATCCAGCTGCGGTTGGGCCCCAATGCCGAGGAAGCCCGGCGCCTCACGATAGCCGACGCCGTAGTTGTCTTGCAGCATGTATCCCTGCCGCATTCCCATCTTCGGGTCGGGCAATACGCTTATTCCCAGTTTCGCACCAATCGCGATTCGTTCCTGATCCAGAGCTTCAATCAAGCGACCGGTTGCATCGCTAACGCCCTCCTCGTAAAACAGGAAATCGCCGCCCGTGCCTTCGATACGAGCCGCATTGGCAAGCGTTACCGCCGGATGAATGATGGGATTGGCATTCTGCAGACTGGTTTGCAGAACGCTCTGCGCCGGCTCCATGCTTGGATAAACGTCAGCAATGAGGCGCAGAATGTCGTCGGTATTTTTTCCTGGCAAAGCAGCCAGCAGGTTTCCAGCCTTGAGCTTCAGGAACACACGAACACGGCCTGGCTCGGTCAGACGAACCGCGTAGTGCAGTGTCGACGTTTCCGCGATCCTCACTGAATCGTCTTCCAGTGCCAGTCCCGCGGCTCGCTTGAAGGCCAATGCCCCGCCACAGGAACTGGGGCTCACGATCACCGTCTGCCCCGGCCGCAACTTGCCCGCCACAACCTTGCCAAATGGCTCCGTGCTGTACGCGGGCCCGACCACATAGATCAGTTCCGCATCCTTCAGTACCACGTCAATGTCGTGACCCGCATACGCTATGTTTGCGGATCCCGAGACATCACCCTCGGCATGAATGCACTTCTGTCCGGCGACAGCCTCGATATTCGCAGGAAACTGTGGAAAGTCGAAGAGCCTGACTTCGTGCCCGTAAGAAGCACAATCGAACGCCGCTGCCGTGCCGCCCGCGCCTGCGCCTAATACCGCGATTCTCATTAGTTTCCTCCACCGCTCATCTCGAACGATGGTATCTTGTCGGGCCACGCAAATGGGAACAATCGATATGGCTGGCAAGGTAAAAACATTTTTCAAGCGCGCCGGACTCACTGTCGCGGCGTTGATCGTCGTCGCTGCTTCATTCGGCGCTCACGAGTGGTACGCAAAACCATTTTTCATTAACAACTACTTCAATCGGGTATTCATCCAGTACATCTGGGACAAGCCGGAGATACTGACCTCACTTGGCATTCTCGAACAATTGGGCTTCAACGGGCACAACGCCGAATGGAGCGACGATTCCGAGGCGGCCGCTGAACGTGACTACCAGATGCTATTGGACATCATGGCCGGTGTAGATGAATACGACGAGGCCAAGCTGACGGAAGCGGAGATCCTGTCCGTCAAAGTCCTGAAAGAAATGCTCGGCGATCCCGAGAATATGCATCGCTACCGGTATCACGACTATCCGGTCAATCAACGGTACGGGCTGCAAAACAGCATTCCACAATTCCTCGACACGTTTCACCGGGTGAACACCGCTGAAGATGCGGAGCACTACGTCAGCCGGCTTGCCAGGATCGACGCGAAGCTGGAACAGAACATGGAAGGCATCCTGATTCGCGAGGACAAAGGCATCATTCCGCCGACGTTCGTAATCGATAAATCGCTTGTGATCATGCAGAAATTTGTCGGCCAGCCAGCCGAAGAAAACCTGTTGTACGTGTCGTTCAAGGACAAGCTCGAAGAAGCCGAGGAAATCACCGAGGCGCAGCGCACGGCATTTCTCGACGCGGCGAAATCCGAGATCGAGACCGTCGTCTACCCGGCGTATCAGGGCTACATCGATTACTTCAGCGCATTGCGCGCCAAGTCGAACGACGATGCCGGTGCGTGGAAGCTTCCCGATGGCGAGGCCTTCTACAACTACATGCTGCGCTCGCATACGACAACCAATTTAACGGCAAACGAGATTTTTGACACCGGCATCGCGGAAGTCGACCGCATCCAGGCCGAGATGCTGGCGATATTCGAGGCTGAAGGCTACGACCCATCGCTGGGCGTCAAAGTACTGTTTGACCAGCTTGCCGAGGAGGAGCGCTTCTACTACCCCGATACCGACGAAGGCCGGGCGCAGATCCTGGAGGATTACGCGTCCATCATCGTAGAGATCGAAGCCGGTATGGCCGAGGCTTTCAATATCAAACCCAAGGCGCCCATCGAGATCAGGCGCGTACCCGAGTTCAGCGAAAAAACAGCATCGGGCGCCTACTACAACGGACCGTCGCGCGACGGCAGCCGGCCAGGCATCTTCTACGCCAATCTGTACGACATCAAGGCGACACCGAAGTACGGCATGCGCACGCTCGCCTATCACGAGGGCGTCCCCGGGCATCACTTCCAGATCGCGGTTCAGACTGAACTACAGGGTATCCCCGAGTTTAGAAAAGAAGCCGGGTTCACATCCTACTCGGAAGGCTGGGGCTTGTACGCGGAGCGGCTGGCCTGGGAGATGGGCTTTCAAACCGACCCTTACGACAATCTCGGGCGCCTGCAGGCTGAGCTGTTTCGTGCCGTTCGCCTGGTTATTGATACCGGCATACATGCCAAGCGCTGGACCCGGGAACAGGCGATCGATTATATGCTGACCAACACCGGTATGACCGAGAGCGAAGTCGTTGCAGAGATCGAACGCTATATCGTAAATCCGGGCCAGGCCACCGCCTACAAGGTCGGAATGATGGAACTCCTGCGCCTGCGCAACGAAGCGCAGCAGGCATTGGACGACAAATTCGATATTCGCGATTTCCACGACGTGATTCTGCGAGATGGCGCGTTACCGTTAACTGCCATCCGCGAGCAAGTCATGAAATACATCGCGGCGAAGCAGGCCGCCTGATCAGCTAGTTGTAGGAGCGGCATTACTTGTGGGAGCGACCAGCCGCGATTGCCCGGTCAAAAATTGAAAGTTGTAGATTTGGACAGATCCGAGCCGAACTCCTCGGTAGTCGTCAGGTGCGACTTTTTCTTTAGTTCGTCCACAAGCGTTCGTCTTGGAACCTCGCTTTTGCGGCTCTCGCTGCCGTGCACGCCTTGTTTTGTCGATAGTATAGTTTGCAGCCTGTTTTTCTTTTGCGCGTTACCGCGCTGCCTAAACAGCTTCCACAGTGACTTGGGCGTTGCGTTCAGGCTGCCATGATGGCCAACTTTGTACAGGTCAACCTTGCGCAACAACTTGCGATATTTGTCCTTGCTCAACGCGTATGCCCAGTTTTCCCACTGTGCGTCGCCCGAAAACAGAAATGACTTGGTGCCGCACTCGAATAGCAGAATCACACTCGTGTTATTCATCGCGTCGTCCAGGATACGCACGATCTGCAGGAGTTCTTCGGCCCGAATCTGGTTCAGTCGAGCCGTAAACCAGCGCGTGGACGCCGGGCTGCGGCCGCTCGGCGCATCCGGAAACAACGGGCTGCCGGACTTGTCGTCACCGTTTGCCGCAGCCGATTGCAGATGCCAGAACTCCTCCAGGTGCTCATGCACCTGATCCTTGATGGTCTCGGTCTGCACCAATGTCGGCGGCCCCAGAACGTGGATTTTCACACCCGGCAACAGGCGTCCAAAGCCGGACGCGCTACCGCAATGCACGTAACGACCTTTGTTTGGCCGCGCCATCTTCAGCAGGTTTGAGACGGCAGACTTGTTCTTGATGTTGTTCTCACCCAGAAACTTCAGTCGGGCGTGTGTTGCGCGGTCTATTCCTCGCAGTCCCTTCAACTGCTCCGGAATTGTCGCGGCGACCGCATGCAGATTGTTGAGTTTCCGGGCATGCGCCTGGCGCAGAGCGCGTGTTGGGGCGACCTTGGCATCGGGCGGCGCCTTGGGGTGCTCCGTCCATGGCTGCACCACGATCTCCGGCTTCAATTTGGCAATAATGTCGCCCGGCGCGCTCTTGCTCTTGTTGCTTACGAAGCCGCTGATGTGATCCTGATGACGGTGCGTGGCAACCACGACATCCAGCTTGTTGTCGCAGTCCTTCGCGATCTGCTGCGCGACTTTCACCATGTGCTTAGGCTTTGGATTGACGGGTCGTCGCTGACTGCCGAAGTCGATGAGGATATGCCGGCTGCGGCTCGCGTACTTGAACGTCAGCAGGAAGCAATCGCCGAAGCCGACGTTGTAGGAGTTAATTGTCAATGATTGTGGTTTGGCCATGACGGATCTCTACCAGGATTCTGTTGCGGGAACGCTCTGTCGCATCGCGGCGCGGCGGTGCAGGTCGGCAAACCTCTTGCTGGCTCGAAGGCCGGGGGCGAATTCGCCCTCTCCCCATAGAAAGTCGAGTCGTTTCGACTGGCGACCGCTGGTCACGCCTGTGCCGATGTTGTACTTGAGCGTGCCGTATTCATCAAAGACCAGGGTATTGCCGCCGTGCAGGTCCACAATTTGCGAATTCGGCATACTCTTCGGTTTTCTGATGCCCGCGCCCGCCAACTCGGATGCCCTGACGCGGAGTGTGTGCATGACTTCCGCGACGGTCTCTCGTAGCACGAATCCGTCGGGACCTGTTCGCACGACTGGCCTGACCGAGAGAACGCGCGTAAACGCCTGATCGTTCGCTTTGAATGCTTTTTTGTTTTCAACGTAAAAGCGGTGTACGGCTTCGACATTCGACTGCATGGCCTCGAAGTGACTGAATCCGTAATTGATCGCGGCATCCGGTGTTTGCCATTCTCCCTTTTGCTCCGCGGTGCTGCTTGACGGCGGAATGTGATAATCGGCGAATGCTTCGAGCAGCCATTCTCGATAGTTGTAAACCGAATCATCCTGACAAATGTCGGCATCTGCCGTTATCAGTGCGCTCAGGAAATCGCTGAAGTTCACTTCTGTCGGTGGCAGGTAGTCGAGGGCGCGAATCGAAATCTTCTGCAGATGCGACGCAGCTTTGCAGCCTTCCTCCACTACCCTGCCACGATTCGCGAGTTTTGACTGCACGCCGACCAGCGGTTCAAGGCGCTGCATCCACACGGCGAGAAATGCATTAAGGACCGCCGCAACGAGAATTTCGCCGCGCCTGTGCGGTTCCAGGAACTCCTCTTTGTTCAGGTGGTTGCCGTACGGCAGGTCGATTGAATTCCTTAGCGCCTGGTTTCTGAATGGATCAAGTTCCTTACCCATTTGTTCCGCGAGATTAAACAACACTGCATCGTCGAGCTTCTCGAATTCAAGCTCGCTCTTCTTGAGCATGCCTTTGCCTTCTTTTGCATCCGGACCTAACGCGAAATCGACGATCTCCGGATTTTGCAGCACCGCCAGCAGCGCAATGATGTCGGCAAACGCCTCATGAAAGGCGGCCTGATCCGGTGAAGAAGGCAGGTCAAGACCTGGGCGAATGCCGTCCAGAATGGCGTGCGTCGCCTCATGAGCAACAACATCGAACGACAGGCAGGTGAAAACCCACTTGTTCTTCCCCGGGAAGTAACCAAAAGCCAGCGCTTCGTCGTTGCGCGAGTAGAAGGCATTGGCATCCTGAAAGGCGTGTGGAGCGATCTTTATCTGATGCGCGTTACCCTCGAATGCCCAGGAGACATGCCGTCCGAGGGCAGCCTCGAAACGAGCCAGTGTCGATAAAACGATCGCGTAGACGTTCTGTGCATGAAAATGCGGATTGCTCAGTATCTCATCATCGCTGATGTCTTCGTATAGGTCTTCGAGAAGCCTGGTTTGCCTTGGTTTGTAGAGGGTCCCGGTGCGAGTGTCGTAGTCAATAACATGCACTCTGGCGCCACCTGGTCCGGGCGTCAGCGACTCGGCGGGAACGGTAAGCTCAGTCGTCAGAATACGCCCGGATTTCTTGATACTCGGGTCCTGGGCGACAACGGTCAGCTTTCTGGTTTCAAACGGCTTCGGGTTGGTCATGCGGAAAGCTCCTTCAGCCTGATCCATATATGCTGACTATAGACTATTTCCGGCAGGCCTGAGGCAGGCTGCAGTATTGCAGTAAATCCGTCACCCAAGCGAAATATGGTCTATTCTTACCTTAGTGGCAACAGAAGCGGGAGAATAACCATGCCAGCAAAGAAAATCGCCCAACTTGGCAAATACAAACTCACCGCCATCGCCGATACCCCGGATTTTCGGGATCTCATCTACCGGCCGGCCTTGATCAAACTCGATGATGAGATCGAACGGCCTGAAGACCTCGACATCCTGGACCAGAAAACCGAAGGAGCGTGTACCGGTTTTGGTCTCGCGGCCGTCATTAACCTGCTCCGGGATCGTAGCAAGCGGCCCGGGCACGTCAGCCCTCGCATGCTCTACGAAATGGCGAAGCATCACGACGAATGGCGTGGATTCAAATATGAGGGATCCAGTTGCCGCGGCGCCATTCAGGGCTGGTACAACATGGGCGTCTGCCTGGATGACTCGTGGAAGTATGTCGACGGCAAGCCCGAATATCTGACGATCGACCGCGCCAAAGAAGCGCGCAAAATGACCTTGGGCGCCTATTACCGCTTGGGATCACGAATCTCCGATTTTCATGCGGCCCTTAACGAAGCAGGCGCTATTTATTGTTCGGCCAATGTGCATGGCGGGTGGCAACGGCCGGCCAGGAAAGGCGAGGTCCGATACATCAAACCACGCGACGATACGGATGGTGGGCACGCGTTCGCGATCGTCGGATACAACAAAGACGGGTTCTGGGTACAGAACAGTTGGGGTAAGCGCTGGGGCGACAATGGCACGGCGCTGTGGCTGTACGAAGACTGGCAGACGAACATTTCGGATGCCTGGGTACTTCGCCAGGCACTGTCCACCCCGCAGGTCTGGCACCTGCCGCAGGAAGGCAGCTCCGATGCCAACCGGGCCGAGGGATTGTTCAAGGAATCGCCGGCGCGCGCCGAGATTGCGGGCCATTTCGTGCACATCGATGACGGCAACTTTCATACCGATGGCCGTTACTGGAGCACGGTAGAGGACGTACGAGAAACGGCGACGCTGGTTGCGAACAGCACTGACTACGATCATCTGTTGTTGTACGCACACGGCGGCCTGAACAGCGTTAAAGCATCCGCGAGACGCATCGCCACAATGAAAGAAACGTTCAAGTCGAACGGCATCTACCCCTACCATTTCATGTATGACACGGGCTTGCTCGAGGAGATCAAGGACGTGCTGCTTGGTTCCAGCAAGCAGGTTGAGAGCCGCGCCGGCGGTCTGGCCGACTGGACCGACAAGCTCATCGAGAGTACGAGCCAAACCCCAGGTCGGGCGATTTGGCGGCAAATGAAAAAGGGTGCCAAACGGCCTTTCAAAGACGGCCGCGCCGGGTTGTCGGTGCTCGACGAATTCCTGCAGGCGTTCGCCAACTCCGGCAAACTCAAAAACATCCATATAGTCGGCCACAGTACGGGTTGCATCCTGCATGCCTATCTTGCAGCCGCCCTTACAACACTGGCGCCGGGTATTCGGATATCGAGTGCGAGCCTGCTCGCCCCTGCAGCGACGACCGATCTGTATCGATCGCATTATCGACCGCTGCTCAAAGCGAAAAAGTCTGCGGGCGGAATTGATCGCATGGATATCTACAATCTTTCCGGCAAGCTCGAACTCGATGACAATGTTGGCAAGGTGTATCGCAAGTCGCTGCTCTACCTGGTCAGTCGTTCATTCGAAGAGAAACCGCTGCCATCAGGACTTCTTGGTATGCACAAATACAGCAAGAACCTGGCATCAAGTGTTTCGAATTTGAATATCTACTACAGTAAAGGGCGCGTATCCGGGGCAAGTCACACCAAGAGCGAATCGCACGGTGGCTTTGACAACGATCCGAAGACGATGAACTCGGTACTGCGGCGGGTCCTAAGAAGGGCACCGACGCGTCTGTTTACGAAAAAGTCGTTAAAGTACTAGTTCGCCGGGCATTGGCGATATGAAGAGACGCGGAAGCTGATATTTCCTTGATTTAGCAGGTAAAGCCGAGACCCAACATATCCAGGAACTTAAGCCATAAGCCACGCTTACCGCCGTTATTGTCGGCTTTGATCAATGCTTTTTGAGTGAACTTCACACCAAACCAACGGAGAGGCTCTGGGGCCCAGGGCAGGGATTTCCTGGTTACAAACTGCATGTTAAGCACGTCAGATGGGTTGTAACCTAACAACTCGATACCGATACGAGCACCAAAACGCGTCGCACCAACACCGTGACCTGTATAACCAACCGACCAGGCCAGACGACCATCATATGCCACACCGGGCACCATGCAGAAGCGCGTAGACGTTGCAATAATTCCTCCCCACTGATGAGAAAATTTCACATCGTCCAACTGTGGAAACATCCTAAAAAATTCCTCCGCCAACTGCTCATAACAGGCAGTGGCATTCATGTACTTATTGTCTATGCCATTATTAAAGTAGTAACGAACAGCACCACCCCCACCCCAGGTAATACGATTGTCTTTCGTTAGACGGAAGTAATGGAACATATTTACGTAATCAGACAGGGCGTGGCGTGATGTCTTACCCCAGGCGATTCGGTCTAATTGCTGATCAGTCAGGGGCTCTGTTGCAATTTGATAATCCCATACGGGAATAACCGAACGGCGAATCTTACCTATTGTGCTTGTGTAAGCATTCGTCGCCAATAAAACTCTGTCGCTTTGAATAACACCGTCGTCACAGGTAGCTCGCATCGCGTCTTTGCCAACGGGCTCAACGCCAAGCAATTTGGTGCCTTCAAAAATCCGCACGCCAAGTTGACTGACAAGCACGTCTTTTAAACCCCAACACAAACGAGCGGGGTCAATAACACCGCCCTGACCGCCACGTTCCCACAAGCCAGCAAAAAACGTCGGTGAGTTCACCTGTTCGCGCACAGCATCCTTATCAAACCAAACGACATCGTCGCCTTCGGCTTTTGCTTCCTGGTACTGCGCGTGCAGTCTCTCTGCTGACTCAGGATCCAGGGCGACATGCAACCCACCCGTTTTCTCATAGCGGGCATCGATGTTGTAACGCTCGAGAGTTTCGAGAAACTCCCGCAGATTCTGGATGCCCAACTCCTCCAGGCGCTCCGCTTCATCGGGGAACCGATACTCTGTGTTCGTCTCGGTATGGGCCAACGTCGACGATAAAAAGCCACCATTACGCCCGGAAGCACCGTCGCCGATAAAGGTCTGCTCGATGAGGATAATATCGACATCGGGCTTACGCTCTTTTGCCTGCATTGCAGCCCAAAGACCCGTGAAACCACCGCCTACGATCAGCAATTCACACGTTTCGTCCGACGTTAGTGGCGCCAGCGGTTCAGGCATGATGTCGGGGTCGTGCCAGACCGGGCGGACTACAGCATCTCTTAGTGCTTCAAGGTGCCTTTCCATAAGTTCTTCTCAATGTACAGCTAACGCTGATAAAAAAAGACCCTCGACTTATCTAATACATCAAGGGCCTCAAGATAATGCATGTCGACATCAATACTGCATCGCTTTCAGCTCGCAATACTCGTGCAATCCTTCGACACCGAATTCCCTGCCATTGCCGGACTCTTTATAACCGCCAAACGGTGCCTCATGATTCGCGTCCGCACCATTAATGGCACATTGCCCAGCTCGAATTCTTCTGGCGATAGCTGTCGCCTTGTCCTTATCACCTGCCCATACTGCCGAGGCCAGCCCATAGGGCGTATCGTTTGCAATATCAACTGCCTGATCAATGTCAGAATACTTGATCATCACCAGAACAGGTCCGAAGACTTCTTCCTGCGCTATGGTCATGTCATTCGTAACATCAGCGAAAACTGTCGGCGCAACATAATTGCCAGTGGTCAATCCTTCTGGCATATCGGTTCCACCTGTCACTAAACGTGCCCCATCGGAAACAGCCTGATCGATATAATCAAGCACTGTCTGTTTCTGCCCGGCAGATGACATAGGCCCTACGAAAACATCCGGATCGGTTGGATCACCAACGACCAAAGCCTCTGCTTTGGACTTCGCAAGATCGACCGCCTCGTCATACTTCGACTCGTGAACGATCATCCTGGTCAGTGCATTACACGTCTGGCCCGTGTTTACCATGACATCTGTAATTCCAAAATCGACTGCGGCATCCAGGTCCGCCTCTTCGGTGATGATGAATGGCGATTTACCACCCAATTCAAGGCAAACCCTTTTTACGTCCGGTGCTGCCTTATTTGATACTTGTACTCCCGCTGCAGTTGACCCTGTAAATGTCACCATATCGATATCGGGATGTGAACTGAGGGCCGCACCGATGTCTCTGCCACTGCCATGAACCATGTTAAATACACCCGGCGGCAATCCGACCGCGTCACATATTTCCGCAAATATAAATAAGTGGCTCGGCGTCTGGCTCGCCGCTTTCACCACCATAGTGCAGCCCGCTGCAATGGCCGGGGCAACCTTTCCTATCATCTGCCAAATAGGATAATTCCAGGGGTTAATCATGGAACACACCCCGATCGGTTCTTTGACGACCACCGAGTTGCCAACTTCTTTGGTCTCTTCCATATGCTTGGCCTTATTCGCGAACGATTCGCAAATAATGGCCAAAGGATCTACCTGGAACATAGCGGCATTTTGAATTGGCATTCCCAGTTCATCAATAATTGTCTGGGTCAAATCAGCATTTCGTTTTTCACCTTCTGCCGCCAGCTTTCTCAAAAAACCGGCTCTTTCGGCTGCAGACGTCTGCGACCAGGAATCGAACGCATTTCTGGCTGCTCTGACTGCGGCATCAACATCGTCGGCATTGCCATAGGACACCCTGGCCGATATCTCGCCAGTCGCAGGATTGATAACGTCACTCGTTCCCTTGCCAATCGGCTCTACCCATTGGCCGTTGATGTAAAATTTGTCGTACGTTCTCATGACTTGTCCTTCCTGATATTTCGAATATTTAAAAAACAGAAAAACCTCTATTCGACGATTTGATCTATAGTGATATCAAGTTTTTGTGCTTCATCGAAAAAGTATTTTCTTTCTGCAGCATTTAATTCTTCAGGGGCCATCGCCCCTTTTTGTTGAATCACATCATTGACCAGCATCTTTGTAAAAATAAATGCGCACTGCCCGGTGAGGTAGGTTTCATGGGTTAAGCCTGATTTTTCAAAGGCCTCAACCAATCCCGGCGTATTGACATAGCTTGTTATCCGAACAGGCTTGCCATCCTTTTTTCCTTCAACCAGTACCTGGGTAGCCCCTTCGTCTGAAATAAGGCCTTCATCGATAATCTCCTTGATTTCTTCATGGTATTTGGGCGCCGGCGGTGCATTTTCAATGGTCAGATCGAAGGGGATATAGGTCATCCCCTTATGCTCTTTTTCTTCAGACGACAAAAATCCCATGTTGTAAAGCGCTTCTGCAAGTTCAACATGTGGGCCGCCGTACCTGAAGAGAATGTTCCTGGCGCCTTTAAGGCAGCGGTCTGCATTAATCCCCATGGTGATCGGCTCCTCGTGCGCGTGATCCACCATGCGAATCGGTTTGTCAATGCCTTTGAACGTCAGCATGACAGGATTTGCAAACGGTGCTGTCCGGACAAATTTCCCGTTTTCAAACCGTGTCGGGGTCCCGGCCATGTCTTCAAATGCAACCTCCGGCGACCACCAGAACGGGATGAATTTTTTTGACCATACCCCTTCGTAAACATTCATCTCGATCCGGTCGCATGAATCCGTCATTTCCGCGGTTTCCCTGACAATGACGTTGATCAGACCGGGAGCGCTCCCGGTGTTGGTCAACGCCAACAGACCTTTTTCCTTGTATTTATTACCCTGCTCGTTAAAGATGAACCTTGTTGCCTGTTGATAGGTTTTACCCTCGATATACGTCATGCAAAGGTCCTGGTAACAAGCGCCGGTTTCAAGGGCGGCTTCCATCACGTTCAGATTAAACTGGATGGGCACACCGTTTACGATGATGTCTGCATTGTCGGCCGCATTGATAATATCCTTAACATCAGTGGCATTGACCTGGACAGCCGTCGCTTTTTCCAGGGTTTTACCGAGTTCACCGGCTGCCTTGAGATCATCATCCGCACAGATGATTTGAGATACGGATTCTTCTTCATTAAGGCGTTTTGCAATGGTGCTTCCCTGGGCACCGACACCGATAATCATTACCTTCTTCATTTAACCCGTCCTTCCTGATATTTCGAATATTGATGGCTCAAATTGTAAGTGGAATTCAGCCCCTCGTTACACAAGTTAGCAGACTCCGGAAACCACGTTGACGCTCCCTATACGCACGGCCACGCAAGCGTCTTGCATTTGCTAGGATGAGCGACCCCAAAATTCGCTTTGCGCTATCCACCAAGCCCTTTCAATCCGCTCGGGAGAACCATCTGCAATGACTCGCGATCCGCGTTATGACATCTTGTTTGAACCTGTACGCATTGGACCTGTGCAGGCACCCAATCGTTTCTACCAGGTACCGCATTGCAACGGCATGGGTTTTCTGCGCCCGCGCATGGTGGCAGAAATGCGCGGTATCAAGGCTGAAGGCGGATGGGGAGTGGTGTGTACCGAGTATTGTTCAATTCACCCCAGTTCTGATGACTTGCCCCAACCCTATGCCAGTTTGTGGAATCAGGGAGACATCAGGACGCATGCATTGATGACCGAGAAGGTGCACGAATTTGGCGCCCTGGCGGGGGTGGAGTTATGGGCCGCTGGCGCGGGCAGCGCGAACCTGCTGACGCGGGAGGTGGCACTAAGCGTCGGTAGCATGCCCAACCAGGGGAGCAAACCGTTTCAGACCCGGGCCATGGATTCGAAGGACATCCGCAATCTCCGCCGCTGGCATCGGGAGGCGGCATTGCGAGCCCGGGAAGCGGGTTTTGACATCGTCTACGTCTACGCCACGCATTTTTATCTCCTCGGCCAGTTTCTTTCCCCCCTGCATAATCAGCGGACTGATGAATACGGTGGGTCAGTGGAAAACCGTGTTCGCCTGGTGCGCGAACTGATTGAAGAAACCAAGGATGCGGTCGGTGACACCTGCGCGGTCGCCGTGCGTATGGCAGCCGATGATGGCACTGGCACGCCCGAGCAGCCGGTTTCAGACGAACGCCGGGAAATGTTCAGTATTCTGGCGGAACTGCCTGATCTCTGGGATGTAAACGTAAACAACTACGAACACGAAATGGGTGTGTCACGTTTCGTCCAGGAAGCATCCCTGGAAAACACGATGCACTACGTCAAGTCCATCACCAGCAAACCCGTTGTCAGCGTGGGGCGTTTTACGTCTCCGGATACCATGGTTTCCCAGGTACGCCGCGGCATCGTGGATTTTATTGGCGCGGCCCGTCCTTCCATCGCTGACCCGTTCTTGCCGCGCAAGATCGATGAAGGCCGTGCGGAAGACATTCGCGAGTGTATCGGCTGCAATATCTGCTACTCCGGCGATAGCCTGAGCGTTCCCATCCGTTGTACGCAGAACCCGACCATGGGTGAGGAATGGCGCCGGGGATGGCACCCGGAACGCATCGCGCCGAAGAGCAGCGATGCTACCGTCCTCGTAGTCGGGGCAGGCCCGGCAGGTCTCGAGGCAACACGGGCGCTCGGTCAGCGTGGTTACAACGTTATGCTGGCCGAGGCCTCAACAGAGCTCGGCGGGCGTGTCACCCAGGAATGCCGATTGCCAGGACTTGCTGAATGGGGGCGCGTGATTGACTATCGAGTGCAGCAGATTCAGACCATGCCGAATGTCGATGTTTTTCTCGACAATCATCTGCATGCAGAAGATGCGCTGAGTATTGCTGCGGAACACATTGTCACCGCAACCGGATCCAAATGGCGCGCCGATGGCTACGGCCGTTACCACAATAAGCCGTGCCCGGACCTGGGACCCGCTGAACAGGTCTTCACACCGGACGACATCTTCATGGGCCGCATGCCGCAGGGCAAGGCAGTGGTGTTTGACGACGATCACTACTACATGGGCAGCGTCCTGGCTGAGGCACTGGTGGCACAAGGCGTTGCAGTGTGTCTCGTCACGCCGGAAAACCTGGTATGCGCATGGGGAGTGATGACTGATGAGCAGTACCAGACCCAACAACATCTTATTGAGCTGGGGGTAGAGATAATCACCGCTCATGGCCTGGACGAATTCGACGGCTCCAACGCCCGTTTGAGCTGCGTCTATAGCGAACGAAGCCGTGTGGTTGCGGCAGATGCCGTGGTGTTGGTCACTACGCGCATCCCCGTGGATGGCCTCTACAGGGAGATCGCCGGGAAGCTGGAATCAGAACCTCCGCAATCTGTCCCTACACTGCACAAAATAGGTGATTGCGATGCGCCTGCCATTATCGCCGCTGCCGTCTACGCGGGACATCGTTACGCGCGGGAATTAGGAACCGATATGGAACAAAGCGCTGTTGTCCGCCAGGACAAGCTGTTTGATCCGGACTGATATCGGGATTGCGGTCATTCAGGGGCTACAGCACTGCCATAAAGATCTATAATTTCAACCGAGATGAATTGAAATAACGTTCTATCAGGGGTCAACAATGTCAGTACAAGCCAAGTCAAAACATAGTGCCGACGGTGAGCGGCTCACAGCGGCGTCAGAACAGCCCAAAAAATTAAAATATTGTGTGAATGGTGAGTGGCTTACGTCCAAAACCGAAACGTATATGGACTGCTTCAACCCATCCACGGGTGAGGTGATTGCTCACGCTCCACAATGCACGGCAGAAGAAGTGGAATCAGCGGTCGCGGCAGCCAAGGCGGCCTATCCGGGTTGGTCCAATACCCCTGTGGTCAGACGTGTTCAGGTGTTGTTCAAATTGAAAACACTACTTGAAGAACACCTCGATGAATTGACTGAGCTTCTGGCCAGGGAAATGGGAAAGGCCTGGGAAGAGGCAAAGGGAGACGTCCTAAAAGTCATTGAAGTCGTCGAATTTGCCTGTGGTATGCCGCATCTGATGAAAGGCGAATCCCTGATGGATTGCAGCACCGATTACGATACGACTATGTATCATCATCCGGTTGGTGTTTTCGCCGGCATCGCCCCCTGGAATTTTCCCGCGATGATCCCGCAGGGCTGGATGGCTCCGATTTGCATCGCCGCGGGAAACTGTTTCGTACTGA